>Ga0209317_1000095_pt1 | contig 120766 bp, 112 predicted proteins | sample RifGroB2_FD_183994 | JGI IMG/M metagenome (GOLD analysis project Ga0209317, IMG submission 183994) | Soil microbial communities from Rifle, Colorado, USA - Groundwater B2 (SPAdes) (version 2) | ecosystem: Environmental > Terrestrial > Soil > Unclassified | place: Rifle, Colorado | collected... | reverse complement strand
ACAGGCTTAATGCCTAAGGGCGCAAACGGCATCCAGTCGCTCGTTCTTGAGATGCCTCTCAAGAGTTGCTACACGGTTTCGATGGAAATAATTCCATCAAATTCACTACGAGGGGATAATACAAGGGCGCAATAACCAACGGGCATTGAGCCGCATGTGTTTCATCCGGTGCAATGCGCTACGCTTATTGCACCCTACGTGAGCTTTCTACCCTAACTCCCCGCCTTGATCTGCCACGCGGCATGACAGGCCACGCATTTTTGCAGCGCACTGGAGGCCATTTTCAGCAGTTCCGGTACCGGTTTGCCGCTTTCGCCAGCCTTGGCGATTTCGTCCATGTCGCCGTGCATGCCCATGGCCAGCTTCTTGAATTCGACCGGCAGCTTCACCATCAGCGCCGGGTTGACGTCAGCCGCACCCGCCATGCCCGCTCCGCGCGCCGCCTTGACGATGCGCAGCGCATCATTCTGGCTGCCGGCCGCCATGATCTCCTGCGTCGCGGCCAGCAGCCCGCGCATCTCGGTCATGACGAAGTCGCGCTCGGCGGGCTGCAAGACGATCGCAGTTCTACCATCGCTTCCCGCAGTGGTGTTCCCGCGTATGAAGAACCAGGCAAATACGGCAATCGTGATGACCCAGAGCAGCAGGGCGGCTAGAGCGAGCTTGTTCGATTTCATCTTGGGTAACCTCCATAAATCCGTTTTGCGGGTAAATTGCGGCGGCGCTACGCATTGTCACCGCATCAGGGCATGATTTCCACATATTCGTAGACCTCGCAGTCGCGCAGGGTCTTGCGTATATCCAGCGGGGCTTTCGCGTACCAGGCAAGCGGGTCGTGGCGGTCTATTTCCCGGCCCAGGAACCTGACCAGGTCGCAGATCGGGTCGACGACGTTGTCGCGGTAGCGCTGGTCGTTTTTCACGTAGGCGAGATAGAGGTTTTTCATGCAATTGCCGCGGCACCAGGGCTGCGCCTCGCAGCGGTCGCACGGCATGTCGGGGTGCGGCTGCAGCGGGCTGGGTTTGAGCCAGTTCGCGATCACGTCGCCCTGCAGCATCTCGGGCGCGTACATCATGTCGGGGCAGGGGAAAATCTTGCCGTCCGGCATCACGTTGAGGATATGTGTGGATACGCGGCATTGGGTCTTGCCGTGATACAGCTCGGTCGCGCGTGTCGGCAGCACCTTGTTGCGCACGATCCCCATGATCGGAATCATCGGATACAGCTTGTCGCTGGAGGAGAAGAACTTGTCGACCAGCTGCGTGATCACCGCTTTTTTCTTCTCCATCGCGGCGGGCGTATAGGTGCCTTCTCCGGCAACGAACTGGAAATACACGTAATCGAAGGTGTTCGCCAGCTCGTCCAGTTCCTCGAACGAGGTCTCCTCGCTGCTCCAGGTCACGCGCGCCGTGAAGCTGCCTTTCATCCGGTCGCGCACCGCCCGAGTGTTCTTGACCACCTGCCGGTACACGCCGCGCCCGCGGAAACCGTCGGTGATCGCCTCGCCGCCGTCGATGGAGAGCAGGATGTTGGAAAGATTGGCCAGCACATTATCCGGCAGGTTGTCCAGCAACGTACCGTTGGTCTGCAGCTGGAAGCGGAAGGTGGGGTAGCGCGCCATGATCTCCTTGATGAAATCGAGATTCAGGGTAGGTTCGCCGCCGTAGAAGGTGACATAAATTTCATGCTCGGAAAGATGTTTCTTGATGAAGGCGTCCAGCGCCTCGGTGGTATAGGAAACCTCACCCTGCGAGCCGACCATATCGCCCACGCCGAGCGAGCAATAGGTGCATTTCAGGTTGCATGTCAGGGTGGTGAGCAGTTGCAATTCCACGCGGTTGCCCACGATGGGGGAAATTCCAGGAACGGCCTCGACGGCCTCCTGAATACGAGAGGGGAAAAACGTCATTGGAGTGGACATGGCTAAATTTCGCTTCGAATTTGAAATGTTATTTGGAGCAGGGGGAAGCTGCGGGTTTTTACCAACATGCCGGGGCTGCCTCTTGAAGGCAGCCCCGCGCCTTTTATACGTCCAGGTTTTTCACGCCCAGCGCATTCTTCTCGATGAACGCGCGGCGCGGTTCGACCACATCGCCCATCAGGGTGGTGAAAATCTCGTCGGCGGCAATCGTGTCTTCGATACGCACCTTGAGCAGGATGCGGTTGGTTACATCCATCGTGGTTTCCCACAGCTGCGACGGATTCATTTCACCCAAGCCCTTGTAGCGCTGGATGTTCACGCCGCGCTTGGCTTCTTCCAGCAGCCATTCGATGGCTTGCTTGAAGCTGGACACGGCGCGTTTCTGCTCGCCCCGGGCGATGTAGGCACCCGGCTTGATCAGGCCGTTCAATATTTCCGCCGCCTGGCGGATCTGCACATAATCGCTGCCCTGCAGGAAATCGCGATCCATGTAGCTGACCGAATAGTTGCCGTGATACAGCTTTTCGAGGCGCAGGCGATGTTCGCCGGCTTCGTCGGCTTCCGCCACTACCTTGATGCTGCCGCCGCAGGCCGCTTCGAGTTGTTTTGCGCTGCGTTGCGCCTGTTCCGCGTCATCCAGCGACAGGGTGGGCAGGATCAGCAGGGCGTGGCTCGCTTCCGGTGCGGTAAAGCGCGACAGGCGGTCGATCACCGCTTCGGCGAGGAAGTATTGCTTGGCGATCAGTTCCAGTGCGTCGGCCTGGATCGGTGCCTCATCGGCGGAGGGATGCAGCACGGCGTTGTTCAGCGCGGACTTGAGCATGTAGATCTTCATCTCCTGGTCGTCCTTGAGATAGCGCTCGTCCTTGCCTTGCTTGATCTTGTACAGCGGCGGCTGCGCGATGTAGATATGGCCGCGCTCGACCAGCTCGGGCATTTGCCGGTAGAAGAAGGTGAGCAGCAGGGTGCGGATATGCGAGCCGTCCACGTCCGCGTCGGTCATGATGATGATGCGGTGGTAGCGCAGCTTGTCGGCGTTGTATTCATCCTTGCCGATGCCGGTGCCGAGCACGGTGATCAGCGTGGCAATTTCCTGCGACGCGATGAGTTTTTCAAAGCGCGCCTTCTCGACGTTCAGGATCTTGCCCTTGAGCGGCAGGATCGCCTGGAACTTGCGGTCGCGGCCCTGTTTGGCCGAACCGCCCGCGGAGTCTCCCTCGACCAGGTATAGCTCTGAAAGGGCCGGATCCTTTTCTTGGCAGTCGGCCAGCTTGCCCGGCAGGCCCATGCCGTCCAGGATGCCTTTGCGGCGCGTCAGGTCGCGCGCTTTGCGCGCCGCTTCACGGGCGCGCGCCGCCTCGATGATCTTGTTGACAATAATTTTTGCGTCGCTGGGCTTTTCCAGCAGGAACGCGCTCATTTGCTGCGCCACCAGATCTTCGATCACCGGGCGCACTTCCGAGGAAACCAGCTTGTCCTTGGTCTGCGACGAGAACTTGGGGTCGGGCAATTTCACCGACAGCACCGCAGTCAACCCCTCGCGCATATCATCGCCGGTGGTCTCCACCTTGGCCTTTTTCGCAATCTGCTCGGCCTCGATATACTGGTTCAGGGTGCGCGTCATCGCGGCGCGCAGCGCGGTCAGGTGGGTACCGCCGTCGCGTTGCGGGATGTTATTGGTGAAGCATTGCACCGTTTCCTGATAGGAGTCGTTCCACTGCATCGCGATCTCGGCGGTGATGCCGTCCTTTTCGCCTATCGCGTAGAACACCGTGGGGTGCAGCGGCGATTTGTTGCGGTTCATGTATTCGACGAAACCCTTGATGCCGCCGCAGAACGCAAAGTTTTCTTCCTTGCCGGTGCGGTGATCGATCAGCGCGATTTTCACGCCATTGTTGAGGAACGACAGCTCACGCAGGCGTTTCGCCAGAATATCGAAGTGAAATTCAACCAAACCAAAGGTTTCTTTGGCCGCCAAAAAATGGATGATCGTGCCTTTTTTATTCGAGTTGCCCACCACTTTTAGCGGGGCGACCGGGTCGCCATGACGAAATTCCATAAAGTGTTCTTTGCCGTCGCGGTAAATAGTCAACTTTAACCATTCGGACAACGCGTTTACCACCGATACCCCCACGCCGTGTAAACCGCCGGATACCTTGTAGGAATTGCTATCGAATTTACCGCCCGCATGCAGGATGGTCATGATAACTTCGGCAGCGGAGCGGTTTTCCTCCTTATGGATATCGGTTGGAATACCGCGCCCGTTGTCGCTGACACTGATCGAGTTGTCTGCATGAATAATCACGTTGATTTCGTTGCAATGACCCGCCAAAGCCTCATCTACAGCATTGTCCACCGCCTCGAACACCATATGATGCAAACCGGTGCCGTCATTCGTGTCGCCGATATACATCCCGGGACGTTTGCGCACGGCTTCCAGCCCTTTTAGAACCTTGATATTCTCGGAAGTATATTCACTCATTGATTTTTTCCTGATATTTAATTTGTTTCACGTGAAACACAAAAATTTACTAAATGCGCATCGGCATGACTACATAACGGAATTCCTGATTTTCCGGTGTGGTCATCAGAATGCTGCTGTTCGGATCGCCGAACGAGAAAGTGGCGGTGCTGCTGCTGATATTGTTTAACCCATCCATCAGGTAGTTGACGTTGAAGCCGATATCCAATGGTTCGCCGTGGTAGTCGGTTTCAATTTCTTCCTGCGCCTCTTCCTGTTCGCTATTGCTGCTAATAATGCTGAGGTTTTTTTCAGTCAACACAAAACGCACGCCCCTGAATTTTTCATTGGATAATATTGCGGCGCGTTGCAAAGCTTGTTGCATTACGACTCGCTCCATATTGAGGTGATTGTTGTATTTTGGTATGACGCGTTCATAATCAGGAAATTTTCCTTCAATTACTTTTGTTATCAGGGTAATACCGGAGAAAGTAACCTTAACCTGTTGTTGCGAAAATTCAAGTTCGACACTTTCATCGCTATCCGCCAGTAATTTGGATAATTCCGAGACGGCTTTGCGCGGCAGGATGATTTCCTGTTTTTCATAATGACCATCGATAGCACCGGCATTGTAAGCAAGGCGATGCCCATCGGTAGCCACCACCTTGAGTTTGTCGCTATCGATAATCAGTAAAACGCCGTTAAGGTAATAACGCACATCTTGTTGCGCCATTGCGTATTGGACGGAAAGCAGCAAATCTTTCAGTTTTTTTTGTGGCAGCACGATTTTTTTCGTGTTTTCCAGTTGATTGCTCAATTGGGGAAAATCTTGCGCAGGCAATGTTTGCAAACTGAAGCGGCTTTTGTTTGTTTTAATTTGCGCCTTGTTTTCCTTGGTATCTATGGTTATTTTGCTTTGGTCGGGAAGAATTCTAAGTATTTCCTGGAATTTTTTGCCTCCAACTGTAAAAGCTGCATTTTGCCCGCCTCTTATACCGGTATCGATGGCCGTAGTAATTTGTATTTCCAAATCCGTCGTTGTAAAGCGTATCTTGCCATCCTGATTTTCCATCAGGACATTCGACAGAATAGGTAATGTTTGTTTTCGTTCTACGATACCAATGACTACTTGCAATGGTTTGAGTATGATTTCTTTATCTGTCTTTTCAATAAACATAATATAAACCTTTAATAAGAGCTAATAGAGCATCCAAAATTGTGTTAACAACCAAAAAAAACCTTTTGATACATCGAAATATAAAATAACAAACTACAAAGAATTGTTGTTGATAAGTTGCAACAGTAATGTGGATAACTTATAAGCTTCTCATAGAATAATGAATTATTAACATTCAGTGCACACTCAATCCACTAAATTATCCCCGTAAAGTTTGCAGCAGGATTTTGTAATCCGCATCGATTGTAGTATCCAGCGCCCTGAGATTTACTATCATTTTGCAGGCATGTATCACCGTCGAATGATCTTTTCCGCCAAAAGCGTTGCCAATTTCAGGCAAGCTCATGGTAGTTAGTTCACGAGCGAGCGACATGGCCGTTTGCCGTGGCCTGGTCAAGTTCCGTGTTCTTTTTTTCGAAAGCAGGTCAGCCATCTTGATATGGTAATAATCGGCAACCGTTTTTTGTATATTATCGATGGAAATCTGCCGGTTTTGCGCAATCAGGATGTCCTTCATGGCTTCTTTTGCCGTTTCAACGGAAATGACGCGACGATGAAATTTTGCATAGGCTTCGACGCGCTTTAAAGCACCCTCAAGCTCGCGAACATTTGAATTGACGTGTTTGGCAATAAAAAAAGCTACCGCTTCATCAAGCACATAACCGCCCAGGCTGGCTTTTTTCAGCAAAATGGCTACGCGCATTTCTAATTCCGGCGGTTCGATAGCGACAGTAAGTCCCCATCCAAAACGTGAAATCAGGCGGCTATCAAGCCCGGCAATTTCCTTGGGGAAGGTATCACTAGTCATAATGACTTGCTTATGCGAATCGATGAGTGTGTTGAAGGCGTAGAAAAATTCTTCTTGCGTCTTGGTTTTGCCGGCGAAAAATTGAATATCGTCGATCAGCAGGATATCGAGAGAATGGTAATACTGTTTGAATTCTTCAAACTTGTTGGACTGGTAAGCACGCACCACATCGGAAACATATCGCTCGGCGTGCATATAGCAAATTTTTGCCTGCGGGTTGTTAACCTTGATTTGATTACCCATCGCCTGGATCAGGTGAGTTTTGCCCAAACCGACTCCGCCATAAATAAACAGTGGGTTGTAGGAGGCGCCGGGTAATTCGGCGACTTGCGTGGCTGCGGCAAAAGCAAGCTGATTGGCTTTGCCGATTACAAAGTTGTCGAATGTCAGGTTGGGGTTAAGCTTTCCGTAACTACGGAATGAAGTCTCGACTTTGGGTTTGCTATCGTGAACGGGGGTGGCGGTTTTCTGCGGAGTTGCTTCGCGAGGCTTGGCCGCAGGTTCTGCTTCAAGAACACGAAATTCAAATAGCGGAATTCGCGAGTAAGCCAGGCTTGCTTGCCGGCTGATCTCGGGAAGAAAACGTTCCTGGACAAGTTTCAGGGTAAAGGTGTTCGGCGCGGTCAGTACCAGCGATCCATTTTCGTTCTGGAGGAGCAATGGTTTTATCCACGAGTTGTATTGTTGCGGCGGCAGGCTCTTTTCGAACGAGCGGAGGCATGAATCCCAAAAAGAAATGTCCTGCATAATTGCGTTGAAAGGAATGGCTCGACAGCAGTAGAAGTTGTTGTATTCTACAGTGCAAGCGTAAACTTATCCACAGGCAAAAAAGTAAAATATACTTGACACTTGGGCCTTAAGGCTTTGTAATAGCGCGTTTTACGGCTCAACTAGGAAAAGAACATGAAACGCACATATCAACCGTCCGTCACCAAAAGAAAACGCACGCATGGATTTTTAGTGCGCATGAAGACACGCGGAGGCCGCGCTGTTATCAAGGCACGTCGCGCCAAGGGCCGTGCCAGACTCGCGGTTTAGTATATCGGCCTTGCCGTCTAGCCTGTCGGCCGAATTTACCGCTGCGCACCGATTATTGCGCAAAAATGGTTTTGACCATGTTATTCGCGCTGAAAACATAGCGGATAAGTACTTCAAAATTTTTTTTGTGCGCAACGGCGAAAGGAACGCCAGGCTTGGAATAATTGTGGCCAAAAAAACGCTATCCGGCGCAGCAGACCGAAATCGTGTAAAAAGAATCATCAGGGAAGCGTTCCGCCAACATAACATCAAACAGTGCAAGTTGGATGTGGTTGTGATGGCGAGACATGCATACCCTCTGGAGAGTGTTGCGCAAGCTGGCAATTTAAAGATGCTGTTTAGCCGGGTAGAAAATAGATGCGCAGAATTGTGATCAAGCTGATTCATGGCTATCAATATCTAATCAGCCCGCTTAGCCCGCCAACATGCAGATTTACCCCAACCTGTTCCCACTATACCTGTGAAGCCTTGGCAAAATACGGTGTAATGAAAGGGGCGTGGCTCGGCATTAAACGATTGCTGCGTTGCAATCCCTGGAATCCCGGCGGATACGATCCCGCACCCTAACATCAGGCCATATCATGGATTTACAAAGACTTTTTTTGTTTTTAATTTTTGTGTTTTCGCTAGGGTTGGTTTGGGATGGGTGGCAACGCCATCAACATCCCGAACAGTATGTTCAGCAAAGCGCGGCAATTAATGGGAATGTCCCGACGCCCCAGGTAAGTCCTCGGGCTGCGGCAACACCGGCAACTATTGCCCAGCATTCCGTCCAGCAATCGGCCGGAAAAACAATCCGCGTCAAGACCGATATTCTTGAGGCCGAAATTAGCACCATCGGCGGAGATATCAGCCGGCTGGCGTTGCTGAAGCACCCTGACGGATTGGACAAAAACAAACCGCTGGTGCTTTTTCATCGCGGCACAGGCACCCATAATTATGTCGCACAAAGCGGCCTGCTCGGAACGGGTTTGCCTAACCACAACAGCCAGTTTGTTTCGGAGCAAGACCAGTATGCGCTTGCCGAGAATGCCGAGCAGGTGCAAGTCCGGCTGATTGCCGAGACCGATTCCACGCTGAAAGTGGCCAAGTTAATTACCTTCCATAAAGGGAGTTATTTGGTTGATGTTGCCTATGAATTGGAAAATACCGGGCAGCAGGCAGCAACGGCAAGCAGCTATTTTCAGCTGATTCGCGATAGCGCTGCGCTGACAGGCAGCTCAATGTTTTTGCCTACTTATGTCGGTGCTGCGGTCTATACCGACAAGGAAAAATTTCAAAAGGTAGAGTTCCCGGAAATAGAAAAGGGCAAGACAGATTACCCCAAGCAGGCCAATGACGGCTGGATTGGGGTACTGCAACATTACTTTGTTGCGGCATGGCTGCCCAAGGAAAAAACCAATCGCGAATATTTCACGCGCAAACTGGACGGCGATGCGTATTCGGTGGGGGTGATTCTTCCGGAACAGGCCGTCAATCCCGGACAGAAAGTGCTCATTGGCACTGCGCTTTATGCAGGCCCGGCCCAGGTTGATCTGGACGAAATCGCCCCCGGCCTGGGATTGACGGTGGATTATGGCTGGCTGACCGTCCTTTCCGCTCCGCTGTTCTGGGTCATGTCATTGTTTAACGACTGGACGCACAATTGGGGCGTTGCCATCATTCTGCTTACCGTCCTGATCAAGCTGTTGTTTTTCCCGCTGTCTGCGGCAAGCTATCGCTCCATGGCAAAGATGCGCGTGGTCGCACCGAAGCTGGAAAAGATAAAACAGCAATGCGCTGGCGATCGGGAAAAGCTGAACCGCGCGATGATGGAGTTGTATAAAACGGAGAAAATCAACCCGTTGGGCGGATGTTTGCCGGTGGTGGTGCAAATCCCGGTTTTTATCGCCTTGTACTGGGCTATCCTGGCGAGTGTCGAGATGCGTTACGCGCCATTCTTCGGCTGGATAACCGACCTGTCGGCGGCGGACCCATACTACATCCTGCCGTTGATCATGGGGGCAAGCATGATTATCCAGATGCGCCTTAATCCAAAGCCGGCAGATCCGATGCAGGCCAGGATCATGCAAATCATGCCGATCGCCTTCAGTGTGATTTTCTTCTTCTTTCCTGCCGGGCTGGTGTTGTATTCCATCGTGAACAATATCCTTTCAATCGGCCAGCAGTGGTACATCACCCGGGCTGCCGAGGCCGAGGCAGCGAGCAAGGGTGCCGCCGCCAAACGCTGATACCATTGCCGCCATTGCCACCGCGCAGGGGCGCGGCGGCATCGGGGTGGTAAGGGTGTCCGGGCGGCACAGCGAAACGCTGGCTCGCAGAATTCTGGGCAAACTGCCCGCTGCGCGGCATGCCACCTGCGGTAGTTTTTTGGACGAAAATGGCGACATCCTGGATCAGGGTGTCGCCTTGTTTTTTCCTGCCCCGCATTCCTACACCGGCGAGGATGTGCTCGAGCTGCAAGGGCACGGCGGCCCCGCCGTATTGCAACTGGTGTTGCAGCGCTGCCTCGATTTGGGTGCACGGCTGGCGCAACCCGGTGAATTCACGCGCCGCGCCTTTCTGAACGACAAACTTGACCTCGCGCAGGCGGAAAGCGTCTCAGACCTGATCGATGCCAATTCCGCCGAGGCTGCACGCAGCGCGATGCGCTCCCTGCGCGGGGAATTCTCCGCCGCTATCCACGGCATGGTCGATGAACTGATTAACCTGCGCATGCTGGTTGAGGCGATGCTGGACTTTCCGGAAGAGGAGGTGGATGCCGTCGACATGGAGCGCCGCGATGCCTTGCTGAGCCGCATCCGATTGCGCTTGCGGCATACGCTGGACACCGCAAAACAGGGCAGCCTGCTGCGCGAGGGCGCTCATGTGGTCATTGCCGGGCAGCCGAATGTCGGCAAGTCCAGCCTGCTGAACCGCCTGGCCGGCGAGGAGGTAGCGCTGGTCAGCGATATTCCCGGCACCACCCGCGATGTGATCCGCCAGGCGATCCAGATTCGCGGGGTGCCGCTACACATCATGGACACGGCGGGGCTGCGCGAATCGGAGGACGCGGTGGAGAGCATGGGCATCGCGCGCGCGCATCAGACAATGCACCGCGCCGATTTGATTCTGCTGCTGCTGGATGCGAGTAAAGGACTGACGGCGCAGGACGAGGCGATCCTTGCCGGATTGCCGGCGGGCATCCCGCAGTTGCTGGTGTTCAACAAGGCCGATCTGTTGGACGACAATGCTGTCCTAACCGCGAATGCGCCGTTTTCCGGTATTCCGTCTATTCGGGTGTCCGCCAAAACAGGCGCGGGGTTAGAGGAGTTGCGCGGCAAGCTGCTGGAGGCGGTGGGCTGGCGCGACCAGGAGAGCGGCGCCTTCATGGCGCGGGAACGGCATATGCGCGCGTTGACGCTGGCGCAAACCCACCTGATCCAGGCGCAAACGGTGCTGGCCAGCGCGGAACTGTTCGCCGAGGAGCTGCGCCTGGCGCAGCGCGCGCTGAACGAGATTACCGGAGAATTCACCCCGGACGACCTGCTCGGCGAGATTTTCAGCCGGTTCTGCATCGGAAAATAACGTCCCTGTTTCACGTGAAACAATGCCCCATGTGAAACAATGCATTTTGGATTTCGCTGTTGTATGATGCGCGTCCTTTGCAAAACAGTTGCAACATGAATTTCCCCGATATATTCGATGTAGTCGTGGTGGGCGGCGGCCATGCCGGCACGGAGGCCGCCCTGGTCAGCGCGCGCGCGGGCTGCAAGACCTTGCTGCTCAGCCACAACATCGAAACGCTCGGGCAGATGTCGTGCAACCCTTCGATTGGCGGGATCGGCAAGGGCCATCTGGTCAGGGAAGTGGATGCGCTGGGCGGCGCGATGGCGGCGGCGACCGACGAGAGCGGAATCCAGTTCCGCATCCTGAATTCAAGCAAGGGCCCGGCGGTGCGCGCGACGCGCGCGCAAGCCGACCGCCTGCTTTACAAACAGGCAATCCGCACAAGGCTGGAGAACCAGCCCAACCTCTGGCTGTTCCAGCAGGCGGTGGACGACCTGCTGGTCGGGCCATCTGCCACTGGGCAAAACCGGGTAAGCGGTGTGGTCACGCAACTGGGCCTGCGTTTCAACGCGAAAACCGTGGTGCTGACGGCGGGCACCTTCCTGTCCGGACTGATCCATGTCGGGCAGGCACATTATCCGGCGGGTCGCGCCGGCGACCCGCCCTCGATCAGCCTGGCGCGCCGCTTGCGCGAGCTGAGTCTTCCGGCGGGGCGGCTGAAGACCGGCACGCCGCCGCGCATCGACGGGCGCAGCATCGATTATTCGCTGATGCTGGAGCAGCCGGGCGACGACCCGGTGCCGGTGTTCTCGTTCATGGGCAATGCCGCGCAGCACCCGCAGCAGTTGCCTTGCTGGATCACCGAAACCAACCAGCGCACCCACGACATCATCCGCGGCGGGCTGGATCGCTCGCCGCTGTTCACCGGGGTGATCGAGGGAGTAGGGCCGCGTTATTGCCCGTCCATCGAGGACAAGATCGCGCGCTTTGCCGATAAATCCTCGCATCAGATTTTCCTCGAGCCGGAAGGGTTGACCACTCATGAGGTGTATCCGAACGGCATATCCACCAGCCTGCCGTTCGATGTGCAACTGGCCTTGGTGCGCTCCATCAAGGGGCTGGAAAACGCGCATATCCTGCGCCCCGGCTATGCGATCGAATATGACTATTTCGACCCGCGCGGGCTGAAGAGCTCGCTGGAGACCAAGGCGATCCACGGGCTGTTTTTCGCCGGGCAGATCAACGGCACGACCGGTTACGAGGAGGCGGCCGCGCAAGGGCTGCTGGCCGGGCTGAATGCGGCACTGCAAGCCAATGAGAAAGAAGCCTGGTGCCCGCGCCGCGACGAGGCCTATCTGGGCGTGCTGGTGGACGACTTGATCACGCGCGGCGTTTCCGAGCCGTATCGCATGTTTACCAGCCGCGCGGAATACCGCCTGCAGTTGCGCGAGGACAACGCGGATTTGCGGTTGACGGAGATTGGCCGCAGGCTGGGCATCGTGGACGACGCACGCTGGCAGGCGTTCGAGCAAAAGCGCGAATCCATCGCGCGCGAGCAGGAGCGCTTGCGCAGCACCTGGGTGAATCCGCGCAACCTGCCGGAAGAAGATGCGATGCGCGTGCTGGGCAAGCCGATTGAGCGCGAATATTCGCTGCATGAACTGTTGCGCCGCCCGGACGTGAATTATGCCGGCCTGCTGACTCTGCCAGGCGCGGGGACCGGGGTGGGCGATGCAAAGGTCGCCGAGCAGGTGGAAACCCAGGCGAAATATCATGGCTATATAGAGCGGCAGCGCGACGAGATCGGGCGCAACGAACAATACGAGACGCTGGGATTGCCGGAAGACCTCGATTATCGCGAGGTGCGCGGGCTGTCCATCGAGGTGCAGCAAAAGCTCAACCAGCACAAGCCTGAAACCGTCGGGCAGGCGGCGCGCATTTCCGGGATAACCCCGGCGGCGATATCCCTGTTGCTGGTGCATATCAAGCGCGGCTTTCGCGATGGACAGCCAGCCCAGAAGCGCGCATGAACCTGGCCGAAGAATTGCAGCGCGGCATCGCGCAATTGGGGATTGCGCTGGATGCGGATACGCAGCGCAAATTGCTGGATTATTTGGCGCTGCTGCATAAATGGAACAAGGTTTATAACCTGACGGCGATCCGCGATCCGCAGCAGATGGTGAGCAATCACTTGCTTGACAGCCTTGCGGCAATGCCGCATCTATGGGCAGGGCGGTGGCTGGATGTGGGAAGCGGTGCGGGCTTGCCGGGGTTGGTGCTGGCAGTCGCGCAGCCGGGCTGGCAGTTCGCCCTGCTGGACAGCAACAGCAAGAAAACCAGCTTCGTGCAACAGGCGGTTATCGAACTGGGCTTGCGCAATGTGAGCGTTCACTGCGCGCGCGTGGAAGAGTGGCAGCCAGTTGAACGGTTTGACGGGATCATCTCGCGGGCATTCAGCGAATTGGGCGAATTCCTGCGTTGCACCCGCCATCTGATGGCGCCGCAAGGGCGTTGGGTGGCAATGAAGGGCGCACCGCAGCAGGAATTGGCGGGTGTGCCGGACGGATGCCGGGTGGAGCGCGTGATACCGTTACAAGTGCCGGGTTTGCTCGCGGCGCGCAGTCTGGTCATTGCAACATGCAATTAACGTGAAACTCGCGTAGCGATTCGTTTGTCCCCTCGCCCGCTTGCGGGAGAGGGTTGGGGTGAGGGAAACGGGCATGGCGAGTTTCATTATGAGGGGTGGCTGCACGCCATGCCGCGATAGGGACAAAACAACATGACGAAAATATTGGCGATAACCAACCAGAAGGGCGGGGTGGGGAAGACCACCACCACGGTGAATCTGGCGGCCAGTCTCGCGGCAGCCCAGCAGCGCGTGTTGCTGATCGACCTTGACCCGCAGGGCAATGCCACGATGGGCAGCGGCATCGACAAGCGCGATTTGCAGGCCAGCGTCTACGATGTGCTGCTGGGCGGCAAGACGATAGCCGAGGCGCGGATACGCTCGGAGGCCGGAAAATATGACCTGCTGCCCGCCAACCGGGAGCTGGCCGGCGCTGAAGTCGAGCTGGTCGACTTGCCGCATCGCGAAATGCGCTTGCGCGATGCCTTGCACGGCATTGCGGCGGAATATGACTATGTGCTGATCGATTGTCCGCCTGCCTTGAATTTGCTGACTCTGAACGGGCTGTGCGCGGCGAGGTCGGTGATGATCCCGATGCAATGCGAATACTATGCGTTGGAGGGGCTGAGCGACCTGGTGAATACCATCCGTAAAGTGCGCGCTAACCTGAACCCGGAGCTGGAGATCGAAGGCCTGCTGCGCACCATGTTCGATCCGCGCAATACGCTGGCGCAACAGGTCTCGGACCAATTGCGAGAGCACTTCGGCGATAAGGTTTATCGCACCGTGATTCCGCGCAATGTGCGGCTGGCGGAAGCACCCAGTTTCGGCGTGCCGGTGCTGTACCACGACAAATCATCCAAGGGAACGCAGGCTTATCTGGCATTGGCCGGAGAGTTATTGAATAACGCGGCGCAGTCTGCTGCAACAGCATAAAGGAAGCGTTTATGGCAACAAAACTAAACAAGGGGTTGGGGCGCGGACTGGATGCGTTGTTGTCCGGAGGTAAAAGCGAAAAAGACGAGGCGATGCGCGATTTGAACGTGGCGCTGCTCAAACCGGGCAAATACCAGCCCCGTTCGCATATGGACGAGGCCTCGTTGCACGACCTGGCGGCTTCAATCAAGGCGCAGGGAATCATGCAGCCGATCCTGGTGCGCCAGCTTGCCGACAGCAGCTATGAAATCATCGCCGGCGAGAGGCGCTGGCGCGCCGCACAGTTGGCGGGGCTGACCCATGTGCCGGTGCTGGTGCGCAGCGTGCCAGACAATGCGGCGCTGGCGATGGCGTTGATCGAGAATATCCAGCGTGAAAACCTGAATCCGCTGGAAGAAGCCGTGGGCATCCAGCGCCTGATCGACGAATTCAAGATGACTCACCATGTCGCAGCAGAGGCGGTAGGGCGTTCGCGCAGCGCCGCCAGCAACTTGTTGAGACTGCTCAAATTGCCGCAGGTCGTGCAGGGCATGTTGATGGAAAACAAGCTGGATATGGGGCACGCGCGTGCTTTGTTGTCGCTGGAGAGCGCACAGCAGATATTGCTGGCCAATAAAATTGTGCTGGAAGGGCTTTCCGTGCGTGAAGCGGAAAAACTGGTGCAAAAGCAAACTCATGAGCCCGCAAAAGACAAGCCAAAGAAAGCTCATAAGCTCAGCCGCGATACCCAGCGGCTGCAGGAAGAAATGAGCGCATGGCTCGGAACCCGCGTGGAAATCAAGCCGGGCAGCAAAGGCGGGGGCAGGCTGGTCATCGAATATACGAATCATGACCAGTTGGATGAATTCCTGAACAAGCTCAAAAAAGGCAAATAAGTTGGGCAAAGACGCAGGCGATGCGGCGCAGCAATGTTTGACACCCCCGGAAAGCGCCACTATAATCGCCACCCTTTGCGCGGTGGAAGCCAGAGAAAAGAAATTGGCGCGCCAGGTAGTCGGGCTGCAGGCGGCGGCCGCGCTGATGACTGCGGGCATTGCTTACGGCTTGAATGGCATTCCGCAAGATGCGATAGCGGTGTTAAGCGGGGGATTGGTATCGGTTCTCAACGGAGCATTGCTGGCGTGGAGAATGTCCCGAACGGCTTTGCATTCTGCCCATGAAGCGCATCATCCCAGTAGTGCGCATCATCAACTACGGCTCATGTATTTTTACGCCGCCGAAAGATTTTTGGTGGTCGTTGTGCTGCTTGGCTTGTGCCTGGCGGCACTGAAATTATCGCCGCCCGCTGTGCTGGGCGGTTTTGTGATGGGCCAGGCGGTACTGCTGGCAGCCCGATTGTTTTTGAATAGATTAAATCAGAATTTAGACTTGAGATAGTGACTAAAAATGTCTAGCGAAGCGCACACATCAGCGGATTACATCAAGCATCACTTGCAAAACCTGACCTATGGCCAATTGCCGGACGGTACCTGGGGCATTGCGCATAGTGCAGAGGAAGCCAAGGCGATGGGTTTCTGGGCGCTCAACCTGGACACATTCATCATGTCCCTGCTGTTGGGCGCTGCTGTCATGTTCATGTTCCGCAGCGTCGCCAAAAGCGCGGCCAGCGGCATACCGGGCGGCCTGCAGAATTTCTGTGAATGGTCGCTCGAGTTCATCGACAGCAGCGTGCGCGGTTCGTTTTCCGGCAAGAACAACATGGTTGGACCACTGGCGTTGACCATCTTCTTTTGGGTTCTGTCGATGAACCTGATGGACCTGGTGCCGATCGATTATATTCCCTTGTTGATGAGCGCCCTGGGCGTCCCGTTTTTCAAAATTGTCCCTTCCACCGACCCGAATGCCACCTTCGGCATGGCGATCGGCGTATTTTTGCTGGTGCTTTACTACAGTATCAAAATGAAAGGGTTGGGCGGATTTACGCGTGAGCTGACGCTGCAACCGTTCGGCAAATGGGGTATGCCGGTCAATCTGCTGCTGGAAGGGGTTAACCTGATCGCTAAACCGATTTCCCTCGCGCTGCGTCTGTTCGGCAACATGTATGCCGGCGAAATGATTTTTATTCTGATCGCGCTGATGGGCGGCGCCTGGGCGGGCATGTCAATGGGCAGCGCTACCTTGTACGGATCGCAGATCTTGCTGTCGCTGGGCTGGGCGATTTTCCATATCCTGATTGTCACGCTGCAGGCCTTCATCTTCATGACGCTGACCGTCGTTTATATGGATATGGCGCACCAGGAACATCACTAAATCAACATCATTAAAACCGGTTTCACTAAACTTCACTTTTATCAATAGGAGAAATAAAAAATGGAAATGGCAAATGCACTGCTGTATATCGCCGGAGCGCTGATGATGGGTCTGGGAGCGCTTGGCGCGGCTGTCGGTATCGGTATTCTGGGCGGTCGCTTTTTGGAAGGCGCTGCCCGTCAACCGGAACTCATCCCGATGCTGCGCACCCAGTTTTTCGTGGTGATGGGCCTGGTCGATGCGGTGCCGATGATTGCAGTTGGTATTGCAATGTATGTTCTGTTTGCGGTGGCTTAATTCGTCATAAGCGACAACGTATAACTCAAGAAAGGTAGCTTGCATGAATATCAATGCAACTCTTCTCGCACAGACGATCATGTTCGCGCTGTTTGTGTGGTTCTGCATGAAATTTGTCTGGCCCCCGATCATGGCGGCGCTGGAGCAACGCAAAAAGCAGATTGCCGATGGTTTGGCGGATGCGGAGCGGGCAAAGCATGACCTGGAGCTGGCTGCCAAGCGTTCCGCAGAAATTTTGCGTGAAGCCAAGGAAAAGGCCGGCGAAATCATCGTCAATGCCGAAAAGCGCGACAGCGAGATCATTGAAGCGGCCAAGGCAAAAGCCAAAATCGAAGGCGAGCGCATCCTTGCGGGTGCCAAGGCCGAAATCGATCAGGAAGTGTTTCGCGCCAAAGAGCAGTTGCGCACTCAGGTGTCGGCAATTGCGCTGGCCGGAGCGAGCAAGATTCTTGGCCGCGAAATTGACGCCAAGGCACACAATGACCTGCTCGATAAACTAGTTGCGGAAATCTGAACGCCATGTCTGAAGCCATCACCATTGCCCGGCCCTATGCACAGGCGGCATTTGAAGAAGCGCAGAAGCTGTCGGACCTGAAAGGCTGGGCGGAGGTATTGCTGTCTCTCGCCGAGGCGGTCGGTCATCCGGAAGTTCGCGCGGTCGTCACCAGCCCGCGGGTTGCCAAAGCGCAGCTCGAAAGCCTGATGGAGGGTTTGCTGGGTGGTCAGGTAACACCCCAGCAGCATAATTTCGTCAGGGTGCTGGTGGACAATCAACGCCTGCTGATCCTGCCGGAAATCGCCGTCATTTTCGAGGCCTTGCGGGCTGAAGCGGAAAAAACCGTGAATGTGGTAGTGGATTCCGCGTTTGAGTTGTCTGCTGCGCAGCAGGCGAAGATTGTTAGTTCGCTGAAAGCGCGCATGGGTCGCGAAATCAAGCTGGTTTGCAAAATCAACAAAGAGCTGCTGGGTGGCGTGGTGATTCGCGCCGGAGACAAGGTGATCGATGGCTCTGCCCGCACCCGTCTTGGCGAGATGGCCAACGCCCTGGCCTGATAACGGATTGATCAAGATAAGGAAATGTAATGAAGCTCAACCCCTCTGAAATTAGCAATCTGATTCGCAGCCGCATCGAAAATTTCGAGGCGCTGACGCAGGCGCGCACCGAAGGTACGGTGGTCAGCGTGACCGACGGTATCGTTCGTGTGCACGGGCTCTCCGATGTGATGCAGGGAGAAATGCTGGAATTCCCCGGCAACACCTTCGGCCTGGCGCTGAACCTGGAGCGTGATTCGGTCGGCGCGGTGGTGCTCGGCGAGTATGAGCACATCACCGAAGGCGACACGGTCAAGTGCACCGGCCGTATTCTGGAAGTGCCGGTTGGTCCGGAATTATGCGGCCGCGTGGTGAACGCCTTGGGCCAGCCGATCGACGGCAAGGGTCCGGTCAACGCGAAGATGACCGACAAGATCGAAAAAGTAGCGCCGGGCGTGATCGCGCGCAAGTCGGTTGACCAGCCGGTGCAAACCGGCTTGAAATCGATCGACTCGATGGTTCCGGTCGGACGCGGTCAACGCGAATTGATCATTGGCGACCGCCAAACCGGCAAGACCGCCGTGGCGGTGGATGCCATCATCAACCAGAAGGGTCAGAACATGACCTGCGTGTACGTCGCGATCGGTCAGAAAGCCTCGACCATCGCCAACGTGGTGCGCAAGCTGGAAGAGCACGGTGCGCTGGGTTACACCATCGTGGTTGCGGCAACCGCTTCGGATTCTGCCGCGATGCAGTTTCTGGCGCCGTATGCCGGTTGCACCATGGGTGAATATTTCCGCGATCGCGGACAGGACGCGCTGATTGTTTACGATGACCTGACCAAGCAGGCCTGGGCCTACCGTCAGATTTCCCTGCTGCTGCGCCGCCCGCCGGGTCGCGAAGCGTACCCCGGCGACGTGTTCTATCTGCACTCCCGCCTGCTGGAACGCGCAGCGAGAGTGAACGCCGACTACGTGGAAGCCTTCACCAAGGGCGAGGTCAAGGGCAAGACCGGTTCGCTGACCGCATTGCCGATCATCGAGACGCAAGCGGGCGACGTATCCGCCTTCGTGCCGACCAACGTGATTTCCATTACCGATGGCCAGATCTTTCTGGAAACCGACTTGTTCAATGCCGGTATCCGTCCCGCGATCAACGCCGGTGTTTCGGTGTCCCGCGTAGGCGGTGCAGCGCAAACCAAGGTGATCAAGAAGCTCGGCGGCGGTGTGCGGCTGGCATTGGCGCAGTACCGTGAATTGGCAGCCTTCGCGCAGTTCGCTTCCGATCTGGACGAGGCAACCCGCAAGCAGTTGGAGCGCGGCCGCATGGTGACCGAATTGATGAAGCAGTTGCAATATGCGCCCTTGTCGGTCGCCGAAATGGCGGTCACGCTGTTCTCCGTCAACAAAGGCTATTTCGACGATGTGGCGGTGCCCAAGGCGCTGGCGTTCGAGTCGGCCTTGCATGCCTACTTGAAATCCAGCAACAAGACCCTGATGGATGCGATCGAGTCCAGCAAGGATCTGAATGCCGACAACGAAAAACTGTTGTCTGCGGCGATTGAAACCTTCAAGGCAACAGCTGTTTATTGATAAAACAACTAGCCATTCCACTAAGCAACCAAAAATCGGTTGCCAAGCGGCTGGTTATAAGGCGAGGTAAAAATGGCTGGCAGTAAAGAGATACGCGCGAAAATCAAGAGTGTAGAAAATACACGCAAGATCACGCGCGCCATGGAAATGGTCGCCGCAGCCAAGATGCGCAAGGCACAGGATCGTATGCGCGCGGCGCGCCCCTATGCCGAAAAGATTCGCGCCGTGGCTGCACACCTGTCGCGCGCCAATCCGGAATACCGGCACTCCTTCCTGGAAAAACGCGAAAATGTTAAAAACGTCGGCCTGATCGTGGTGACCTCGGACAAGGGGCTGTGCGGCGGTTTGAACACCAACATCCTGCGTCTTGCGGTGAGCAACATGAAGGATTGGGAAGGGCAGGGCAAGGGTATCGCGGTTTGCCCGATCGGCAACAAAGGACTGGGTTTCATGTCGCGTATCGGCGCCAGGGTCAAATCCAACCTGACCGGATTGGGCGATACGCCGCATATCGAAAAGCTGATCGGCGCCGTAAAGGTGATGCTGGATGCCTACACGGCGGGAGAGATCGACGCGATCCATATCAGCTACAACCATTTCATTAACACCATGAAACAGGAGCCGTGCATCGAGCAATTGCTGCCGCTGAGCGGCGAGCAGCTGGGAACCTCCGAGGGCAATTGGGACTATATCTACGAACCGGATGCCAAGCAGGTGATCGACGAACTGCTGGTGCGCTACATCGAGTCGCTGGTTTACCAGGCCGTGGTGGAAAACATGGCTTCCGAACAAAGCGCGCGGATGGTGGCGATGAAGGCCGCATCGGATAACGCGAAGAGCGTGATCGGCGAGCTCAAGCTGGTATACAACAAGGCGCGCCAGGCCGCCATCACCCGCGAAATCTCAGAAATCGTGAGCGGTGCGGCAGCGGTCGGTTGACGGCGCAGCGCGTAAGATTGGGCGAGACTAATGTGAGCGTAGCGAATGTTATGGCGAGACCAAATCTTACAAATGCGGCAGCAGTCGGTTAAGGTTTGAGCTGCAAAATACAAAATTAATTTAGACGGGGAATCTTAAAAATGAGTCAAGGAAAGATTGTTCAGTGTATCGGTGCGGTGGTCGACATCGAGTTTCCGCGCGATCAAATGCCCAAGGTATATGAGGCGCTGCAACTGGCAGACGTGGGATCTTCTACTGCGGAGCCCGGTTTGACCTTTGAGGTGCAACAGCAACTCGGCGACGGCGTGGTGCGCACCATCTCGATGGGCTCTTCCGACGGCTTGCGTCGCGGGATGCTGGTGAATGCCAGCGGCAACGGAATCAGGGTGCCGGTAGGCAAAGGCACGCTGGGCCGCATCATGGATGTGCTGGGCCGTCCGATCGACGATGCCGGCGAAGTGCAGTGCGACGAGCGCCGCGAGATCCACCAGAAGGCGCCGAAGTTTGACGAACTGTCCCCGTCCGTAGATCTGCTGGAAACCGGCATCAAGGTGATCGACCTGGTTTGCCCGTTCGCCAAGGGCGGCAAGGTTGGCCTGTTCGGCGGCGCGGGTGTGGGCAAGACCGTGAACATGCTGGAACTGATCAACAACATCGCCAAGCAGCATGCCGGCCTGTCGGTGTTCGCCGGGGTGGGTGAACGCACTCGCGAAGGCAACGACTTCTACCATGAAATGTCGGAAGCAGGCGTTATCCAACTGGACAATCTGCCCGAGTCCAAAGTGGCCATGGTGTTCGGCCAGATGAACGAACCGCCCGGCAACCGTCTGCGCGTGGCGTTGTCCGGCCTGACCATGGCCGAGTATTTCCGCGACGAAGGCCGCGACATCCTGTTCTTCGTCGACAACATCTATCGCTTCACGCTGGCCGGCACCGAAGTGTCCGCGCTGCTGGGGCGTATGCCTTCCGCGGTGGGCTACCAGCCGACGCTGGCCGAAGAAATGGGCCGCCTGCAAGAGCGCATCACCTCGACCAAGACCGGTTCGATCACCTCCATCCAGGCCGTGTACGTGCCGGCGGATGACTTGACCGACCCGTCTCCGGCAACGACCTTTTTGCATCTGGATTCCACCGTGGTGCTGAGTCGCGATATCGCCTCGCTGGGCATCTACCCTGCGGTCGACCCGCTGGATTCCACCTCACGCCAGCTTGATCCGCTGGTGGTGGGCGAAGAACATTACAACGTGGCGCGCGGCGTGCAGCAAACCCTGCAACGCTACAAGGAATTGCGCGACATCATCGCGATTCTGGGCATGGATGAACTGGCGCCGGAAGACAAACTGGCTGTGGCACGCGCCCGCAAGATCCAGCGCTTCCTGTCGCAGCCGTTCCACGTGGCCGAAGTATTTACCGGCGCGCCCGGCAAGTATGTGACCCTGAAGGACACCATCAAGGGCTTCAAGGGCATCGTCAACGGTGATTACGATCACCTGCCGGAACAGGCGTTCTACATGGTGGGCGCCATCGAAGAAGCGATTGAAAAAGCCAAGACACTCCAATAAAGAGGAAAGCTCATGGCAATGACTGTACATGTTGATGTAGTTAGCGCGGAAGAAGCCATTTTTTCAGGCCTGGCGGAAGTGGTAGTGGTTCCCGGTGAAATGGGTGAGTTGGGCATTTATCCGCGCCACACCGCATTGATGACGCGCATCAAACCCGGCTCGGTCAGGATCAAGCGGCCGGACCAGGAACAGGAAGTTCTTATCTATGTATCGGGCGGCATGCTTGAAGTGCAGCCCGGCGTGGTGACCATCCTGGCCGATACCGCGATACGCGGCGCCGATCTGGACGAGGCGCGCGCCCTGGAAGCGAAGCAGGCAGCGGAAGACGCAATCAGGAACCGCGCTTCCGACATCGACTACGCCCAGGCACAGGCCGAATTGGCGGAAGCCATTGCCCAGTTGCGCGCGATCCAGCAACTGCGCAAACAAGCCGGGCATTAAACTCAAGCAATAAATACAAAAAAAGCAGCCGAGGCTGCTTTTTTGTTGTGCTAAAGATAATGAGCGACCTGCCAGGGTTTTTATGCTGCGCCAATTGCCCATCGCCAAACTGGCGCAAGCAGGATTTGCGCGGCAAACCAATCAAATCGTAATCATGCGCCGTACAACAGCGGTATTTTCCACAAGATAAAAGCTACCGGATAATCCGTATTACTTCCGGTATCTTGCGCAGGCTGCGCATGATGTTGGCGAGGTGCAGGCGGTTGTTCACTTCCAGCGTGAAATGCAGTGCGGTGCATTCGCCTTCATTGGTGAAGCTGACGTTCTCGATGTTGGATTCTGCTTCGGCAATCGCGGCCGCCACCTTAGCCAGCACGCCGCGCTGGTTGGCGACCACCAGTTTGATGCCGACATCGAAGGGGCGGTGGATGTCCTTATCCCACACCACATCCAGCCATTGTTCGCCGCCACGCCCTTTAGGTAATACCGGGCAGTCGCGGGTATGCACCGTTAAGCCCTGGCCGCTCTTGAGCACACCGATGATCGGGTCGCCCGGAATCGGGCGGCAACACTTGGCGAACTGCACCGCCATGCCTTCCGTGCCCTGTATCGTGATGACCGGATTGGCCGCCGCTTCATTGGGCAGGGTTTCGCCGATGCAAGCCAGTTGCCGCGCTACCACTATATTGAGGCGGCGGCCCAAACCGATGTCGGCAAGCATTTCCTGGCGTGTTTTTACACCGGTATCCCTGAGCAATTTGTTCCAGTGCGCTTCGCCCATGTCTTGCGGTTTGACCCCCAGCGCAAGCAGCGCCTGATTCAGCAGGCGTTCGCCGAATTGTGCGGATTCACCGGACTGCAGGGTCTTGAGGAAGTGGCGGATATGGCCGCGCGCCTTGCTGGTGGTCACATAACCCAGCCAAGCCGGATTCGGTCTGGCTTGCGGCGCAGTGATGATTTCCACGCGGTCGCCGTTCCTGAGTTCGGTGCGCAGCGGCACCAGTTCATGATTGACATTGACGGCGATGCAGTGATTGCCGATGTCGGTGTGCACGCTGTAGGCGAAATCCACCGCAGTCGCGCCGCGCGGCAGCGAGAGTATTTTGCCCTTCGGCGTGAACACATACACCTCGTCGGGAAACAGGTCTACCTTGAGGTGCTCGAGGAATTCCGAAGAATCGCTGCTCTGGCTCAGGCTTTCCAGCAGCTCCTGCAACCATAGGTGGGTCTTCTTGTGCAGGTCGTTGATTGAAGCATGGCCGCTCTTGTACAGCCAGTGCGATGCCACGCCGGCATCGGCGATCTTGTGCATCTCGTGGGTGCGGATCTGGATTTCGATGGGCGTGCCGAACGGTCCGAACAGCGTGGTATGCAGCGACTGGTAACCGTTCACCTTGGGGATGGCGATGTAATCCTTGAACTTGCCGGGAATCGGTTTGTACAAGCCGTGCAGCGCGCCCAGCGCCATATAGCAGGAAGCGAAATCGTTGACCAGCACGCGGAAGCCGTAGATATCCAGCACCTCGGCGAAGGCCAGCGACTTGCTCTGCATCTTTTTGTAGATGCTGTAGATATTTTTTTCCCTGCCGGTCACATCGGCCGGAATGTTGAACTCGGCCAGGCGTTGCCGTATCGCATCGAGGATCTTGTTGACCACTTCGCGGCGGTTGCCGCGCGCCACCTTGAGCGCCTTGGACAGCACCGCGTAGCGGTTGGGGTGCAGGTGTTTGAAGCTTAAATCCTGCAATTCGCGGTAAATGTCGTTCAGGCCGAGGCGGTTGGCGATCGGCGCGTAAATTTCCATGGTCTCGCGGGCGATGCGCTCGCATTTGTCGTGCGCCATGGATCCCAGCGTGCGCATGTTGTGCAGCCGGTCAGCCAGCTTGATGAGAATGACGCGCACGTCGCGAGCCATCGCCAGCAGCATCTTGCGGAAATTTTCCGCTTGCGCATCCTCGCGGGTCTCAAACTGGATCCGGTCCAGCTTGCTCAGCCCATCGACCAGTTCCGCGACCGGCTTGCCGAATTTTTCGGCGACCTGTTCGGCGGTGACCTCGGTGTCTTCCACCACATCGTGCAGCAACGCGGCGATGATCGCCTGGACATCGAGATGCAGGGTGGTGAGGATGCGCGCGACGGCAATCGGGTGGGAAATATACGGGTCGCCAGACTGGCGCGTCTGACCCTGATGCGCGGCGCGACCGAATTCGATCGCCTCGCGGACGTAGATGATGTCCTGCGGTTTAAGGTAGGCGGAGGCTTCCTCGATAAGCAGATCTGCGTCGGCCATGCAGGATCACGATTTTAACGGGGCGTTGAAAAACGTAGCGAGCGATGGCATGGCAAGGCGCGAAGGGACGAAAAAGCGGAGTTTACATTTGAGTAAATGAGCATTTTGAGTCCTTGAGCAACGCAGCCATGCCGAGCGCAGTAGTTTTTAAACGCCCCGTTACGCCTGGGCGCGGTTGAGGATTTCCTTGCCCACCTTACCCTCGCTGATTTCACGCAGCGCGACGACGGTGGGTTTGTCATTGCTCTCTTCGACCAGATGGCTTGCGCCGTTGGCCAGCTGGCGCGCGCGGTAGGCGGCAGCCAGCGTCAATTCAAAGCGGTTCGGGATTTGCGTGAGACATTCTTCGACGGTAATGCGTGCCATGGTTTACTCCGGATTCTGTAACTGGTTGATTAATGCCTGATGACGCGCCAATTGCGTTGCGCATTTCAACCGGGCGGAAAGCACCACCGCATTGAGTTCGCGCAACGCTTCATTCAGGTTGTCGTTGATAATAACATAATCGAATTCGGCGATATGCGCGACATCCTCGCGCACCGCCGCCATGCGCCTGGCAATGACCTCGTCATCGTCCTTGCCGCGCCCTTTCAGGCGTTGTTCCAGCGCCTCCATGGAAGGCGGTAGGATGAAAATGCTGATACATTCGGGAAACAGCCGGCACACTTGCGCCGCGCCCTGCCAGTCGATTTCCAGCAGAATATCGCGTCCCTTGGTGATTTCCTGGCTGATCCAGGTTTGCGAGGTGCCATACAGGTTGCCGTAAACCTCCGCGCTTTCCAGGAATTCGCCGCGTTCCGCCAGCGCGGAAAAGGTTGCGCGGCTGACAAAATGATAGTCCTTGCCGTCATGCTCCCCCGGACGCGGGCTGCGCGTGGTATAGGAAACCGACAAATCGATCTGCGGATTGATGTTGAGCAGCGCATGCACCAGGCTGGTCTTGCCCGCGCCGGAAGGCGCGCTGATGACGAACAGGTTTCCAGGCATGATTTACTCCAGGTTTTGAATTTGTTCGCGCATCTGCTCGATGAGGATCTTCATCTCCATCGCGCTGCGCGACACTTCCGCATCGACCGACTTCGAGCCGAGCGTGTTGGCTTCCCGGTTCAGTTCCTGCATCAGGAAGTCCAGGCGCTTGCCCACCGCGCCTCCCTGAGCGAGGATGCGGCGCATTTCGGCAAGATGGCTGGCCAGCCGCGACAGCTCTTCGTCCACGTCGATCTTGCTGGCGAACAGCGTGATCTCCTGGCGGACGCGCTCGTCGCTGATGCCCAGCGTCCCAGCATCCTGCGCCGGGGCGTTCTGCATCGCCTCGCGCAGCCTTGCGGCGAGCTTCTGCTCGTAGGCGGCGATCGCGGCGGGGACATGCGGCATCACGCCGCAGCGCAGCGCCTCGATTTTTTCCACGCGCTGCAATAAAAAATCCTTGAGCTTCTCGCCCTCGCGCGCGCGCGAAGCGGAAAATTCCTGCAATACCTCCTGCAGCAGGTCGAGCAGCGCGGCGCGCATTTCGTCCGCCGATGCGCCGGGCGTTTCCAGCACGCCGTTCCAGCGCAGCACATCGGCCACGCTCAGGGAGCGCGCGTCCGGCAGCGCATCCTGCACTTCCTTGTTCCATGCGGCGAGCTGTTGCAGCAGGTCGCGATTCAGCGCCGCGCCGCTTTGTGCGCCGCGCGCCGCATAGTTGATGCGGCAGTCCACCTTGCCGCGCTGCAATTGCGCGGAAATCGCCTCGCGCAGCGCACCCTCGACACTGCGCAGCTCGTCCGGCATGCGCAACTGGATATCCAGATAGCGGTGGTTGACGGCGCGCAGCTCCAGCGTCAGCGATCCGCTGTCGAGTTCCGCGCTGGCGGTGGCATAACCGGTCATACTGAGTATCATCGCAAGGGCTTCCAAAATAAAGGGCTGTGCTGGAGCGGCGCATTATATTACGATTGCGTCCTGTCAAATTCCCTGTTCGCCCATGAATTTTTCGATACACCAGGCCAGCCATATCGGCAACCGCAAATACAACCAGGATCGCGCCGCCTATGCCTACAGCAGTGACGCATTGCTGCTGGTGCTGGCGGACGGCATGGGCGGGCATTTGCACGGCGAGATGGCTGCGGACCTGATTATCGGGACATTTGTCGAATCGTTCGGCCGGGATGCGCAGCCGCGCATTGCCGACCCTGATGAGTTTGTTTCGGGCGCGATGCGCCATGCCCATGAACGCATTCTGAGGATTGCGCACGACCAGGCATTGGGCGGTTTTCCGGGATCGACCGGCGTAGCCGCGCTGATCCAGGACGGCAAGGTATATTGGGGGCATGCCGGAGACTCGCGCCTGTATCTGCTGCGCGACGGCGCGGTATTGGCCAGGACGCGCGATCATTCGATGGTGCAGCAGTGGCTCGAATGGGGCATGGTCACCGCCGAAGAGGCGCGCGTTCACCCGCAGCGCAACCAGATCACCAACTGCCTCGGCGGCGTCGAGGACATGTTTTATATGGAGCCCGGCAAACCGGTCGCGCTGCAATCCGGCGACGTGCTGCTGCTCGGCAGCGACGGCCTGTGGGGGCCGTTCACCGACCAGGAGCTGGCCGAGGCATTTGCCGCAAAGCCCGTTGCCGAGGTGCTGGATAATCTCATCGCACGCGCGCTGGAGCGCGAAGGCGGCCATGCCGACAACGTCACCGGCATAGCGCTGCGCTGGGGAGAGCGCGAAGCCGTCCACGATACCGACATACCCGTTTGCCATATTCTTGAAATCACTTAAATTCGGAAAGTAGGGAGTAGAGCGGCACTTTGTGCCTCAGTGGCAAGTAGGAAACCCACTGACAACTTCCCACTTCCCACTTACTACTTACTACTTACCAGGAACACATCATGCGCCCCAGTCAAAGATTGCCCCACCAGTTGCGTGCTATTCGCATCACCCGCCGCTACACCAAGCATGCCGAAGGTTCGGTGCTGATCGAATGCGGCGACACCAAGGTGATCTGCACCGCCAGCGTCGAAGAGAAAGTCCCGCCGCACAAGAAGGGCAGCGGCGAGGGCTGGGTGACGGCGGAATACGGCATGCTGCCGCGCTCCACCAACGAGCGTATGGGGCGCGAAGCCGCCAAGGGCAAGCAATCCGGGCGCACCCAGGAAATCCAGCGGCTGATCGGCCGCAGCCTGCGCGCCGTGGTGGACCTTGGCAAGCTCGGCGAGCGCACCGTCGTGATCGACTGCGACGTGATCCAGGCAGACGGCGGCACGCGCACCGCCAGCATCACCGGCGCATTCGTCGCGCTGCACGATGCGGTGAGCGGCCTGCTGGGCAAGGGGCTGGTCAAGGAAACCCCGCTCAAGGATTTCATCGCCGCAATCTCGGTCGGTATCTACCAGGGCACACCGGTGCTGGACCTGGATTATGCGGAAGACTCCGCCTGCGACACCGACATGAACGTGGTGATGCTGGGCAACGGCCACTTCGTCGAAGTGCAGGGCACCGCCGAAGGCCACGCCTTCACCCGCACCGAGATGGACGAGCTGCTGGAGCTGGCGAAATCCGGCATCGAACAACTGATTGAAATGCAGCGGGCAGCGTTATCCTGAATCATGTAGGAGCGGGCCATGCCCGCGACCATAAATCGCGGGCATGGCCCGCTCCTACAATGCACCATTATTGTGAAAATAGAATCATGAATAAACTCGTCATCGCCTCCAACAACGTCGGCAAACTGCGCGAATTCCAGTTTCTGTTGCAGCAGCTCGGCATCGAGGTGCTGACGCAGGCGCAGCTCGGCATCGCAGAGGCCGAAGAACCGCACGTCACCTTCATCGAAAACGCCCTCGCCAAGGCGCGCCATGTCAGCCGCCTGAGCGGCCTGCCCGCGCTGGCGGACGATTCCGGCATCTGCGTCACGGCCCTGGGCGGCGCGCCCGGCGTGCAGTCCGCGCGCTATGCCGGAGACAACCCGAAATCAGATCAAAAAAACAACGAAAAACTGCTGCAGGACATGCAGGGCGTGGCGGATCGCCGCGCGCATTACTACTGCGTGCTGGTGCTGCTGCGCCATGCCGACGACCCGCAACCGCTGATCGCCGAGGGCGAATGGCACGGCGAGATCGCCCATCAGGAGCGCGGCGACGGCGGCTTCGGCTACGACCCGCTGTTCTGGCTGCCGGAATTGGGCAAGATGAGCGCGGAACTGTCGCGCGAACAAAAACATGCCATCAGCCATCGCGGCAAGGCGCTGAAGGTGTTGCTGGACAGGCTTCGATCCGGCGGCGGCGCATGACCGCACACCCGCTGCAACCCGTCGCGCTCAAGGCGCAGGCCGTGAATTTTCAGGCGTTGCCGCCGCTGTCGCTGTATATCCACATCCCGTGGTGCGTGCGCAAATGCCCGTATTGCGACTTCAATTCGCATGAGGCGCACGGTTCAGTGCCCGAAAAAGAATACGTCGCGGCATTAGTGCGCGATCTGGAGCTGGCACTGCCGCTGATCTGGGGGCGCAAGGTCTACACGGTGTTCTTCGGCGGCGGCACGCCCAGCATGTTGAGCGGCGAGAGCGTCGCGGAGATTCTGCGCAACGTGCGCATGCTGCTGCCGCTCGACCTCGGCGCGGAGATCACGATGGAGGCCAATCCCGGCACGGTGGAAGCGGCGCGCTTCGCCGCGTACCGCGATGCGGGCGTGAACCGTTTGTCGCTCGGCATCCAGAGTTTCAACGATGCGCATCTCAAGGCGCTGGGGCGTATCCACAGCGCTGACGAAGCGAGGCGCGCGATCGAAATCGCGCAGCGGCATTTTGACAATATCAATCTCGACCTGATGTATGCATTGCCGAAACAGTTTTTGGCGCAGGCGTTGCAGGACGTGCAAACCGCGCTGTCGTTCGCGCCGCAACACCTGTCCTGCTATCACCTGACGCTGGAGCCGAACACGCTGTTCCATCGTAACCCGCCCGCGCTGCCGGACGATGACGCCAGCAGCGACATGCAGAGTAGCATTGAGGAACGGCTGGCGGCGCATGGCTATCAGCATTACGAGACTTCGGCCTTCGCGCTGCCGAAGCGGCAGTCGCGCCACAACCTGAACTACTGGCAGTTCGGCGATTACCTCGGCATCGGCGCGGGCGCGCACAGCAAGCTGAGCTTTCACGACAAGGTGATCCGCCAGGCGCGCTACAGGCAGCCGCAGGCTTATATGGAGCAGGTGGCAAAAGGCACGCCGCTGCAAAGCGAGCATGAAGTGGGGCGCGACGAGCTGGCGTTCGAGTTCATGATGAACGCGCTGCGCTTGAATCAGGGTTTCGACAGTGTGCTGTTCCAGGAGCGCACCAGCCTGCCGCTGCTTGGCATTCGCCGCGAGCTGGAGGAGGCCGAGCGGCGCGGGCTGTTGTTCCGGGATCATCAGCGCATTGCGCCGACCAAGCTGGGGCAGCGCTTTTTGAATGACCTGTTGGAGATTTTTATGCGGGAAGAGATGTAGGAGCGTGCCCTGCACGCGACATGCAGGTCGCGTGCAGGGCACGCTCTTACAGCCGCCGGAACACCAAATCCCACACCCCATGCCCCAGGTTGATGCCGCGTTTCTCGAACTTGGTGAGCGGGCGGTAGGCGGGGCGCGGCGCATAATCCGCCGCGGTGTTTTCCAGCAGCGGCTCTTCACTCAATACGCGCAAGACCTGTTCGGCGTAGTCCTGCCAGTCGGTGGCGACATGGAGGTAGCCGCCGGGTTTGAGTTTTTGCACCAGTTGCGCGACGAACGGTGCCTGGATCAGGCGGCGCTTGTTATGACGCGCCTTGTGCCACGGGTCGGGAAAGAAGATATGCACGCCGTCCAGCGACTCGTCGCCGAGCATATCGCGCAGCACTTCCACCGCATCGTGCTGGATGATGCGGATGTTGGGTATCTGTTGCAAATCGATCAGTTTCAGCAGGTTGCCAACGCCCGGCGTGTGCACCTCGAGTGCGAGGTAATCGTTCTCGGGATGCGCTAGCGCGATGGTCGCGGTGCTGTCGCCCATGCCAAAACCGATTTCCAGGATCTTCGGCGCCGCGCGTCCGAAGGCCTGATCCAGATCGAGCGGCTGCGCGGCGTAGGGGATGCCGAAATGCGGCAGCAGCATTTCCACCGCGCGCTGCTGCGCGGGCGAGACACGACCTTGGCGCAGCACGTAGCTGCGGATATGTCTTTTACTGAAATCGGGTGTGTCGGGCATTCGATTAACCTAAGCCGGGCGAGCCGTAACCAAACACGTAGCCCGGATGAAACGCAGTGAAATTCGGGGAACGCCGAAGCCCCCGGATTCCGCTAACGCTCCATCCGGGCTACGAATCTGCTCATAAAATGTGAAGCGTTGAGTCATAAGAGACTGAAGCCGTTCGCCCTTCGAATCTTAGGGTGAACGGGTCCGTGATTAACTGCGTACCGAGCCGATGATCCCCGCCGTCGGCGAGCTTGGGCTGGCGCTGTACAGTTTTTTCGGCATGCGCCCGGCGAGGTAGGCCTCGCGCCCGGCCTCCACGGCCTTCTTCATCGCACCGGCCATCAACACTGGGTTCTGCGCGGCGGCGATTGCGGTGTTCATCAGCACGCCGTCGCAGCCCAGTTCCATCGCGATCGCCGCGTCCGACGCGGTGCCGACGCCCGCATCGACGATCACCGGCACCTGCACGCGCTCCATCAGCAGTTGCAGATTCCACGGGTTCAGGATGCCCATGCCGGAGCCGATCAGCGAGGCCAGCGGCATGATCGCGACGCAGCCGATGTCTTCGAGCTGCCTGGCGATGATCGGGTCGTCCGAGGTGTACACCATCACCTGAAAGCCTTCCGCGACCAGCGTCTTCGCGGCGGCGATCGTTTCAATCACGTTCGGGTACAGCGATTGCGGGTCGCCCAGCACCTCGAGCTTGACCAGGGTATGCCCGTCCAGCAGTTCGCGCGCCAGCCGCAGCGTGCGCACTGCATCATCGGCGGTGTAGCAGCCGGCGGTGTTCGGCAGGTAGGTGAATTTCGACGGCGGCACGGCGTCGAGCAGATTGGGCTCGTTGGCGTTCTGGCCGAGATTGGTGCGGCGGATCGCCACCGTGACGATCTCCGCGCCGCTCGCGTCCAGCGCCGCGCGTGTCTCGGCGAAGTCCTTGTATTTGCCCGTGCCGACCAATAGGCGTGATGAATAGCTCTTGCCTGCGATGATGAGTTTGTCGTTCATTCTTGTATTCCTGCTCGATTGTTGATCATTACGTAATTTACGATACACGTGCCGTCATTCCCGCGCAGGCGGGAATGACAAATCCAGAATGTCAGCCGCCGCCCACCGCGACGACCACTTCCAGCCGGTCGCCGTCCGCCAGTTGCTGCGCCGCAAAGGTGCCGCGCGGCACGATCTCGCCGTTGCGCTCCAGCGCGATGCGCTTGCCGGTCAGCCCCATCTCCTCGATGAGAGCGGCGACGCTGATGGCTTGCGGGAATCGGCGAGGTTCGCCGTTGATGCTGACCGTTATCACTTTGGATTCTCTGAATTGCCGATGGCCGTGTTAAAATACGCGCCGTATTCTACACCAGGCGGGTGTAGTTCAATGGTAGAACGGCAGCTTCCCAAGCTGCATACGAGGGTTCGATCCCCTTCACCCGCTCCACAATTCTGCGTCTCGCAAATTCTCCACAGCCCGCGCAGGGCGCATCAAGCGTAGCCCGGATGGAATGTAATGAAATCCGGGAGCATTTTTGATATGCGCCATATCCCCGGATTGCGCTTCGCTTCATCCGGGCTACTCGCTGCCCCTTGAATGATGCATCGCATGTAGCTTCGTCAAACGTTGACGCGCGACATGCGTAGGGTGCATTCCATGCACCATGGTGCGCACAGCGCACCCTACTTAATCCGATACAGCCGCTTCTCCAGCGTCTTGCCCTTTACTGTATCGAAGCGGTCATCCATCGCGCTGCCCAGTTTGCCTAGGCGATCGTCGGGATGCGGGTGGGTCTTGAACAGCAGCGCGACGTCGCCGTCGTCCTTGGCGAAATGGCCGATTTGCTGCAGCACCGCGGGCAGGCCGAAGGAGTCGTAGCCCGCGCGCGTGGCGAGCACTACGGCGATGCGGTCGGCCTCGAATTCGGCCTCCTTGTCGAGCGAGCGCGACACGATCTCCGCGCCGCTGCCGATCAGTCCCTGCACCTTGTCGCTGCCGCCGACGTTCTTCGCGACGAGCTGGCTGCCGAGGTCGATCAGCTTGCTCTGCTGCAGGATCTTCAGGTGGTGCTGGCGGATCACGTGGCCGACTTCATGGGCCAGCACCCCGGCCAGCTCGGCCTCGCTCTGCAGCAGGCGGTACAGGCCGCGCGTGACGAAGATATAGCCGCCGGGCGCGGCGAAGGCGTTCACGTCGTTCGAATCGATCACGCCGAAGTGCCAGGCCAGGTCGGGGCGCTCGCTCTGGTTGGCGACCCAGCGGCCGACGTTGTTGATGTATTTCTGCAGCTTTGCGTCCTTGACCAAGGGTGCCGCGCCGAGCAGGTTGCCGGCGATCTGCCGCCCGATCGCGACCTCCTCCTCGACCGAGGTCGCGGGCTTGCCGGTCACCTTTTCCTGCACGCCCTGTTTTAGCGTGTTCAGCAGTTGCTGCTCGAACGGGTTCGCGGCCCATGCAGTCGTGGAGCACAGCGCCAGCAGTAAAATTCCTGTAGATTTGGCCAGCTTTACACATGAATCCGTTCGCATTGAGCTTGTCGAAATGTGTGCGGATTCATGTGCTTCGACAGGCTCAGCACGAACGGCGGTTGGGTTTGACTTGTGCAGCATCGATAGTGATCGGATGTCCATCGTGGTTCCCCTTATTTCGGCGCGGGCAGGTAATCGAAGGGGTGCGCCGCCAACTTGCCTTGGGTGGCGAACTTTGCCGCCTCGGCCTTGCTGCTGGCGTAGGATTCGGCGCGCTTCAGTTCTTCCTCATCGAACCTGGCCGCTTTCAGCTCTTCCTCGTTCAGCCCGCGGATGCCGGTGGTCGCGACCACCTTGCCGGTTCCGGCGCGTCCCGAGGCCAGCGCGAGCACGCCGGAGGCACTACCGGAGCCCTTGCGCGCATCGCCCTTGCGGATGCTCAGCATGCGCACCCAGCCCTTGCCCTTGGCGCTTTTCACTTGCAGCCAGCCGCCGTCCTTCTTGAGGATGTCCACCTTGTCGCCGGCCGCCAGCTTCGCCACCGTCTTCGCATCGCGGAACGGCTCCGTCTTGAGGTCGTCGGCCTTGAGCGCCGTGCCGCTCTCGGCGGCATGCAGCGCACCGCTCAACAGCAGCGCGCAAAATATCAAGCTGAGTCTCATGGTTTTCATGTCGGTTTCTTCTCCTGTTTATCCCAAGCCAGCAAAGCCTCTGCAAACATCATACGCCAGCCGACGCGCGCCGCGTCGCCACCGGCGATCTGCCCGTGATGGACGAAATGGCTGGCCGCATTATCCGGTTGGGCGAGATAGCGCTGCAATATTGTCGGCAACGCCGCCAGCAGCGCGTCGATGTCGCGCCGGATATCTGCCTGCGCGTCGGCATCCTGTGCGTCGGCGATCCACGAAACCGCGAGGGTGTTCTCGAACAGGCTCCATAAGCCCCTCTGGACGCCAATCAGCGCCTCCACGCTCTTGGCGGTCTGCCCGGTATTTCCCAGCGCGCGGCGGATCTTTTCCAGCACGGCAGGACGGATCACGTTGCGCTCGGTATCCAGCCGGAGCAGCAGCAGCGTGGCCTGCAATTCGCCGCTGCGCGCCGTCGCCGCGCGCACCATGCTCTGCTCCAGCGCCTTGCCGGTCGCCATCGCATACAGGCGCGCCAGCGTGAAGAACGCCAACCCGACCGTCACCGGGCCGGTGAGGTTGATGTAGGTGTTGGTGAGGTTGATGCTGGCGTAGCTGATGCCGACCAGAATGAACTGCGACAGGCCGAACACCCGGTCGATCTTGTCGCGCCCGGTGTTGCGGTAAAAGCTCCAGGCGGTCAGCCAGACGATGGTCAGCGTGAGCAGCAGGTACGGGAAGCGCGCCTCGGGGAAGCGCAGCGCATCGCCGTGCTTGAAGTTGTCGATCGCGGTGGCGAGAATTTCCACGCCGGGGTGCATCCTGTCCATCGGCGTCGCCTTGATGTCGAACAGGCTGGGCGCGGTCGAGCCGATGATGACGATCTTGCCCTTGAACTCGTCCTGCGGGCGCTTCTTCTCCTTGTTACCCATATCGGCGTACAAGTCGCTGAAGCTGACATAGCGGTAGGTGAACGGCTGGCCGCGCCAGTTCAGCAGCACCTGCTGCGCGGGCGGTTCGCCCCAGCCCAGCTCCTGCGCGATGCGCGCCGGCAGCGAGGGCAGCTTCCAACCGTAGTCGTCGCGGTAAACACTGTAGCGCCGCGCCACGTTGTCGGCATCAGGATAGATGTTGTGCAGGCCGAGGCGGCCGCCGTCGAGCGCGGCCTGGAAATGCGGCAGCACCACCGCGACGGTCGCGTCTGCCTGTGCGCCGGACAGCGGGGTCACGCCGGGAATCATCGCCGGCTTGATCTGGCTCAGGCTGTCGCTGGAGGGATCGAGCCGCAGCATCGGGAAGAAGGTGTTGTTCGTCGCCGCGATGGCGTCGTTGAAATAGGCGTCGCTGTCCGGGTTGTACACGTCCGCGTCGCTGAACAGGATGTCGAACACCACCGCCTTGGGCTGCTGTTTCTCGATCTGTTCGACGAACTCGCCGAGCACCTGGCGCGGCCACGGCCAGCGCCCGTAGTCCCTGGCCATCGCCGCGAGGCTGGCCTCGTTGATGTCCACGATCACGATGTCGGGATCGGGCTTCGGCACCACGAGGCGATAGCGCACCATCGTGTCGAACGCCGCCTGGCGCATCTCGGAGGTGTAGTGCAGCACCATGGTGTCGAGCACCGCGAACACGCTGAACAGCCCGGCGAGATAGAGATAGAAGCTGTACTTCCACCACCGCGCGAGCCGCTCGGCAATATACATGCGCGCTTTGAACAGGCGGCTGATGAGGAGTTTCCAGGTCATGGCGGTTTCCTGAGAGTCCGGGGTGTCATTCTATAGCCAGCGGGCAGGTGAGTGCAGCGGAATGAAGCATGAACCGGGATAATTATTAGAACCAAAACGCTGTTGGAGCGGCTCCTAGCCGCGATTCGCACGCAGGGCGTGCTCCTACAAGCACCAACGGGCTGATGGACAATCCAGGATGAAGAGTAATCACTTCGGCGCGACATCCAGCACCGTCGCGTGCGGGTCGTGCATCGCGATGCGCGCGACAAACCAGATCGCCAGCGCGTTCGCCGCCATCGCCACATAGCCCACCGTCGCGTAATCGACGATTTGGCCGCTGGCGTCCTGGGCGATGTGAAGCCTGACAGCGTGGTCGCCAGATGCTTTACGAAATTGCCAGCCTATCCCAAATTAACCTGCCACGGAATTGAGTGCACCCAAGCCTTCGATGTTTGCAAAATCCTTCCCGTTACGGGTCGCGAGTGGTAGCCGATTTGCTCTGGCGATTGATGCGATTTGTGCGTCTTCCACGCTGATGGGCTTGCCTTGCTGCTGCTTAAACCAGCCCCCTATTTTTGCGGCAGGTTTCAATAATCGGGCGCCACTGTTTTCTGAATGCAGATTTATACCTTCCGCACACCTTCCCCATATTTCGCCACTACCTTGTCCACGGTCAGCAGCAATAAACCTTCCACGCGCGCTTGTGCGACGAGAATGCGGTCGAACGGGTCTTTGTGCAGTTGCGGCAGATCGTTCACGGCGACGGTGTGCTCGCTTGTAACAGGCAGTTCACGGTAACCATTGACCAGTAGCATGCGCCACAGGCGGCGCGGGTCAACATTGAAATCGGCACGATCAAGGCTGTTTTTGATTGAGATTTCCCACAGGCTGGCTGCACTGAAGACGAGTTGATTGGCCGGGTCCAGCAGCAGGGTGCGCGCCTTTGCGGAGAGGCGCTCCGGCTCACCTGCGGCCCACAACAGCAAGTGCGTGTCGAGCAACAGGCTCGAGCTGCCTTTCATTCAAACATGCCCGCAATTTCATCGCTACCCATCTGGTCGAAATCGTCCGGCACGGTAATTTCGCCCGCCATAAAACCGAGACGGCAGGCCGTGCCCGTTTCTGTACGACCCAGCGGAATCACTTTGACCATGGGCTTGCCTGCCTTGGCGATGATGAACACCTCGCCCTGCGCGGCCTGCTCGACCAAGCGTGAGAGTTGAGTCTTGGCATCGTGAATATTGACGGTAATCATGTCGGCCTCTTAGTGAACTAACGGCGCTTAGTTTACAGCAAAGATAAACATCATGGTATGCCATGTTTCGCCCCATAGTTTTCGTGCGCATGGCTCATTTCGGTGCGACATCCGGCACTACGGTGCGCTGCTCGTGCATTGTAATACTGGAAGCGAACCAGACCGCCAGCAGGTTTGCCGCCATCGCCACATAGCCCACCCATGCATAGCCGACGATATGCCCCGCATTGTCCTGCGAAATGATGAATCCCGCCAGCGTCGTCGCCAGCCCCATCGCGAGCGCCTGCGTGGTGGCGTTGAGCGACATGAAGGTGCCGCGCAGTCTCGGCTGCGCCGCCGAGGTGATGATCGCCATCGCCGGGATCATGCGCCCCGACACAAGCACGAAGAAGGACGTGGTGCAGACCAGCCACAGCCACAGCGGCACCACGCCGATATGCGTGACCACCAGCAGCGGCAGCAGCGCGGCGAGGGCGACCAGGCGGTAGACCTCGATCTTGCCGTGCAAATCGGCCCAGTAGCCGATCAGCCGCGCGGTGATTAGGGTCGCCGCGCCGCCCGCGAGGTAGACGAGCGGGATGTCATGCTGCGAGATGCCGACGTTGTGCACCGAGTAGAGGGTGATGTAGGGAATCACCGTGAAGCCGGAGAAGATGATCATGGCGGAGAACAGCAGCGCGCGCAGGTGGTTGGCGTCGCGCAATACATCAAACATCGGCACGAAGGGATGGGCGCGCTGTTGCGTGCCGAGGTGGTGGCGCATCTCCGGCAGCGCGCGCAGGCCGGCGAGGATGAACAGCGCGACCAGCACGGCGATGAAGATAAACGGCGCGCGCCACTGGAAATGGTTGGCCAGCCACAGCGACAGCGGCACGCCCGCGACGGTGGAGACCGAGAATGCCGCCGACACCATGCTGCCCGCGCGGGCGCGGCGCTCAAACGGGATTACGTCGCCTATCATGGTCTGCACCAGCGCGCCCATCACGCCGCCGAACGCGCCCGCCAGGCCGCGCGCGATCAGCAGCGTGGCATAGCCGGGAGCCAGTCCGCACGCCAGCGTTGCCAGGCCGAACAGCGCGAACATGCCCAGCAACAGGCGTTTGCGCTCGAAGCGATCGACGAACGTCGCGGCGAACAGGCCGGACAAGGCGGCGCTGAAACTATAGGACGCGACCAGCAGGCCGAACTCGTGTGTGCCGATGCCGAACGTGCTCATCAGCATCGGGCCGAGCGGCATCATGATCATGAAGTCCAGCACATGGCTGAACTGGATGCCCGCGAGGGTCAGCAGCAGATATTTTTCGCGTTGCGGGGTGAGGGGCGGGTGCATTGGGCGGATTCTAGCAGAGCGTGAGAGCCATCATTCTCGCGCAGGCAGGAGTGCTGGTTGGGAGCGCGGGCGTCCCGCCCGCGCTCCCGGATGATGCCTTCCCACGGAGCCAGCCATGAGCAAAGTTGAATGGGTCAGAAACGGGAACGATGCACGCTCTAACGTTTTGAATCGCCGGCAAGAAATTTTTGTGCGTCTTACGGTGCTAAAATCCGCCCCTGATTTTTGAGCGTTACATCATGCCGCAACCTTCCTTCGTCCATCTCCGGCTGCACAGCGAATATTCCATTTCGGATGGGATGGTGCGCGTGGATGGGGCGGTTGCCGCCGCGCATGGCGATGCGATGCCGGCATTGGCCTTGACCGACCTGAGCAACGTGTTCGGCCTGGTGAAGTTTTATCAGAGCGCGCGCGGCAAAGGCCTCAAGCCCATCGTTGGCTGCGATGTGTTCATCAGCAACGATGCCGACCGCGACCGGCCGCATCGCCTGTTGCTGCTGTGCCAGTCGCGCGAAGGCTATCTGCTGCTGTGCCGCCTGTTGTCGCGCGCCTATCTCGAGAACCAGCATCGCGGCCGCGCCGAGCTGCGCCGCGAATGGTTCCACGAGGGCACCTCCGGGCTGATCGCATTGTCCGGCGCGCATCTCGGCGATGTCGGCTGCGCGCTGCTGTCCGGCAACGCGAAACAGGCCGAGCAGTTCGCGCAGGAATGGGCCGGGCTGTTCAATAACCGCTATTACCTTGAAGTGCAGCGCGCCGGATTTGCCGACGAAGAGCATTACATACAGGCAGCGGCGCAATTGGCCGCCAAACTCGGCCTGCCGGTAGTCGCGACCCATCCGGTGCAGTTCCTCGCCGCCGCCGACTTCAAGGCGCATGAAGCGCGCGTGTGCATCGCCGAAGGCTATGTGCTCAACGACAAACGCCGCGCCAGGCAATTCACCGCACAGCAGTATTTCAAGACGCAAGCGGAAATGGCGGAGCTGTTCGCCGACCTGCCGGAAGCGTTGCAGAACAGCGTGGAGATCGCGCGCCGCTGCAATCTTTCTCTGGTGCTGGGCAAGCCGCGCCTGCCGGATTTCCCCACGCCGGACGGGCAGGGGCTGGACGATTATCTGCGCGGGCAGGCGGCGCTCGGTTTGCGGCAGCGCATGGCGTTGCTTTATCCGGACGAAACGGAGCGCGCCGCGAAGCTGCCGGAATACCAGGCGCGCCTCGCCTTTGAGGCCGACACCATCATCAAGATGGGCTTCCCCGGCTACTTCTTGATCGTGGCGGATTTCATCCGCTGGGCCAAGGCCTACCGCTCCGAAGCATTCCCCAACGGCGTGCCGGTCGGCCCCGGCCGCGGTTCCGGCGCGGGTTCGCTGGTGGCGTACAGCCTCGGCATCACCGATCTCGACCCGTTGCGCTACGGGTTGCTGTTCGAGCGTTTCCTGAACCCGGAACGCGTGTCGATGCCCGACTTCGACGTGGATTTCTGCCAGGACGGGCGCGAGCGCGTCATCGAGTATGTGAAAAACAAATACGGCGCGCAGTGCGTATCGCAGATCGCCACGTTTGGCACGATGGCTTCCAAGGCGGTGATCCGCGATGTCGGGCGCGTGATGGATTTCCCCTACGGGCTGTGCGACAGCCTGTCCAAGGCGATCCCGGTCGAAGGGGTGAAACCGGTGTCGCTGAAGAAGGCACGCGCGATGGAGCCGGAAATCAACGCGATCGCCGAGCGCGAGGAGGGTGTGCCGGAGTTGCTGGAGCTGGCCGAGCGCCTCGAAGATTTGACGCGCAACGTCGGCATGCACGCCGGCGGCGTGCTGATCGCGCCCGGCCAGCTCACCGATTTCTGCCCGCTGTATTGCGCCGACAGCAGCACCAGCGTGGTTAGCCAGTTCGACAAGGACGATGTCGAAGCCATCGGGCTGGTGAAGTTCGACTTTCTCGGCTTGCGCACGCTGACCATTCTGGATTGGGCGATGCGCCATGTGAAGAGACTTCAGGAGCGAGGATCGAGGATCGAGGATCGAGGAGAAAACGAAAAACAAAGCTCAGGTGTTGCTCAATCCTCAATCCTCAATCCTCAATCCTTTTCCCTGGAAACCCTGCCGCTGGATGACGCCGCGACTTACGACTTGCTGAAGAAAGCCAACACCACTGCGGTGTTCCAGCTGGAATCGCGCGGCATGAAAGACATGCTGAAACAGGCCAAGCCGGATCGCTTCGAGGACATCATCGCGCTGGTCGCGCTGTACCGCCCCGGCCCGATGGATTTGATCCCGGATTTCTGTCGCCGCAAGCACGGCGAGAAATTCGAATATCCGCACTCTGCGGTCGAACCGGTGCTGCGCGAGACCTACGGCATCATGGTCTACCAGGAGCAGGTGATGCAGATGGCCCAGATCGTGGGCGGATACAGCTTGGGCGGCGCCGACCTGCTGCGTCGCGCGATGGGCAAGAAAAATGTCGAAGAGATGGCGCAGCAGCGCGAGATTTTCGTCAGCGGCGCGCTCAAGAATGGCACGTCGCGGGAGCTGGCGGGCAACCTGTTCGACTTGATGGAAAAGTTTGCCGGGTACGGCTTCAACAAATCCCATGCCGCCGCCTACGCATTGGTGGCCTATCACACCGCCTATCTCAAGGCGCATCATCCGGCGGCCTTCATGGCGGCGACCCTGTCAGGCGATCTGGACAACACCGAAAAAGTCAGCATCTTTTACGCCGATACCCTGCAGCAAGCGATCCATGTGTTGCCGCCGGACGTGAACAGCTCGGGCTACATGTTCTCGCCGGTTGACGAACAGACCATCGCCTACGGGCTGGGCGCGATCAAGGGCACAGGCGAGGCGGCGATCAACAGCATCGTCAAGGCGCGCGCGAACGGCCCGTTCAAGGACCTGTTCGACTTCTGCCGGCGCGTGGACAAGCGCGTCGTCAACCGGCGCACCGTCGAGACGCTGATCCGTGCCGGCGCATTCGACAGCATCAACGATCATCGCGCCGCGCTGATGGCCAGCGTGGATGCGGCGCTGGCGAGCGCCGACCAGCATGCGCGCGCGGCGAACCAGAACAGCCTGTTCGGCAACGACGAATCCGATGCGGTGCTGATCGTGCAGACCGCCGATGTGCCGCGCTGGCGCTTGCGCGAACAACTGGCGCACGAAAAAGCCAGCCTGGGCATCTATCTGGGCGGGCATCCGTATCAGGAATACGCCGATGAATTGGCTCACTTCATCAAGGTGAAACTGGCCGACCTGACACCGCAATTTGTCGGGCAAATGAATGGCTCTGGAGCCGGCTCTGGTCACAGTTCGCGGCGCGGCGTGCCGGTGGTGCTGGCAGGCATCGTGGCGGGGTTGCGCATCCAGCAAACGCGGCGCGGACGCATGGCGGTGGTCACTCTGGATGACGGCAGCGCGCAGGTCGAGCTGACGGTGTTCAACGAAATCTACGAGGCCAGCCGCCCGTGGATACGCGAGGATGAATTATTGGTGGTGCGCGGCAAGGCCAGCCTGGACGAGTATTCCGGCAACATGCGCGTGAGTGCCGACGAACTGTTGGATTTCGCCTCGGCACGTTCCAGCTTCGCGCAGCAACTGGCATTGCGCTGCGACGGCAAGGTCGGCGTCGCGCAGCTCAAAAAACTGTTCACCCCGTATCGCGACGGCAAATGCCCGGTACAGATTCACTACAGCAACGATGATGCAAGCTGCCAGCTGCGTCTCGGCGAGGCATGGCAGGTGACGCTGCACGACGACTTGCTGCGCGACTTGCGCGAGCTGCTGCAAGCGGAAAACGTGAAGGTCTTTTATGCATGAAAGTTGCGATCATAATCAACCTTTGAAAGGAGAGAGCATGCGCAGCATCATCATTTCGGCATGGTTGCTTGCCGCCACCAGTTCGACGGCATGGGCAGAGGCCGCACCTGCCGAGCCGGTAAAAACCGAAATGCCGGCAACTTCTGCAACACTGGATAATTCTGCCGGGGCTGCCAAGGCAGCCGCTCAGGAAAAAGCCGTGAAACCGAGGGAATCTGGATTGAATCAGCCGCTCTGCACCGGGGAATAAGGGGGTGTATTGATGGGGCAGGGTGCGGGATGCTTGTCCGGATACTGATGTCAAACAGCCATCCGGAGTACCGGCTGGTGCTGCCCGTCGAGGTGAGAACGGGTGTCATCAGCACGGCCATGAGAGCGGCGATCGAACAACTGGGAGAGTGGGAAGAAAGATCGCGGGCCAATCTGGATGGCAGTCGGCCGGAACACCGCGAGGCGATGGAGGATATTGCCGTTTACGGCGCATACCTGTGGATGGTATCCGCCGCCTACACCGGGAGAGTCGAGGTAGTGCAGTCCGGGCAAAATGCTGCCTGAGGACACCTCTGAAAATTCAGATTCCGCCATCCTCGCGCAGGCGGGAATGGCGAATAAATCCGCGTTTCCTTAGCTTTTCTCCGGCGGCCTGCACAGCAATGCGGCGAGCTGTTTTTTTGGTTTGTCCGGATCGAAAGAGGGTTGTTCCTCAATTTTTGCGGCGTTCGGGGAAGGCTCGTAAGGCTTCATGAACCAGTCATCCGCCGCCGGTTTTTTTCCATGGGTATGGGCATGGGACGGTGCGGCTGTCCTTGCAGGCCGGTGGCCGGGGGTCGCGCGAGGGGCAGCTGAAACTGCCGCCCGTTCGCGCGGAAATTCGCGCTTGAGCAGTTTCTCGATTTCCACGAGCCGCCGCTCTTCTTCACCATCCACCAGCGAGATGGCTTCGCCGCTTGCGCCGGCGCGGCCGGTGCGGCCGATGCGGTGGACGTAGTCCTCGGCGCTGGTCGGCAGTTCGTAATTGACTACCAGTGGCAGCTGGTCGATATCCAGCCCGCGCGCGGCAACGTCGGTTGCCACCAGCGCGGTGATCTTGTTTTCCTTGAAGGCATCCAGCGCCTTGATACGCTCCAGTTGGGTCTTGTCGCCATGGATCGCATCGGAGGGTATGCCCTCGCGCTCCAGCTTGCGCGCCAGCTGTGCCGCGGTCAGCTTGGTGCGGGTAAAGACCAGCACCTGCTTCAGACCACGAGAGCGGATCAGATCGGCCAGCACGCTGAATTTGTTGTCATGGTCTACCATCAGCACCGATTGCTTGACGGTTTCTGCCGCCGTGTTGCGGCGCTCTGCTTCGACCGTGACGGGGTTGGCGAGGAAATCCTGCGCGAGCTTTTTGATGTCGTCGGAGAACGTGGCCGAGAACAGCAGGGTCTGGCGCTGTCTGGGCAGCAGCGTGAGGATGCGTTTGAGATCGGGCATGAAGCCCATGTCCAGCATGCGGTCGGCCTCGTCCAGAATCAGTATCTGCACCTGATTGAGCATCAGGTTGCGGCTCTCGACGTGATCCAGCAGGCGGCCGGGTGTCGCCACCAGAATTTCCACGCCCTTCATCAGCGCGGGCTTCTGCGTCTTGATGTCGATGCCGCCGAATACCACGGTGGAACGCAGCGGCACATGTTTGGAATAGGTCTCTACGCTTTTCTCAACCTGAATCGCCAGTTCGCGCGTCGGCGCCAGGATCAGCGCGCGTATCGGGTGGCGCGCCGGCGAGGCGCTGGTGCTGGCATGCGGCAGCAGGCGCTGCAACAGCGGCAGCGTGAAAGCCGCCGTCTTGCCGGTGCCGGTCTGCGCCATCGCCATCAGGTCGCGGCCCGCCAGAACATGCGGAATGGCCTGCGCCTGAATGGGCGTCGGCTCGGTGTAGCCTTCTTCCTCAATGGCCCTCAGAATCTGAGCGTCGAGGTTGAGGGATGAAAACATGGCTTTGTCTGGTGCTGGATCTATCATAAAGCGGGGCATTATACCGAATTGCTGCGGCGCCTAGTCAGCTTTGGCATGTTTCTGGTATTTGTTATTAATGGCACACAGTCTATTCAGAGTTACTAAACCTGAATCAATTTCCAGAGGCAGGTGATTGCGGGCGATTGAGCAATGCACGCGCGCGTTTAAGCGCGTCATTAACATTTGCAACCACATTCTCCTCGCCGATTTTTGCAAAAAAACCAGCCTGATGCATCAGGAAATAAGGCTGAGTATGCGGGCCACACAGGATGAGGTGTTTATCGCGTTTGCGCATTTTTTCATATAAGTGTTCCAGTGTGTGCAAAGCACTGGCATCCATGCTAATGACCTCATGCATTTTCAGGATCAGTACATCCGGCTCAGCGTTGGTTTTGGCGAGGATGGCTTCCAGTTTATCTGCTGCGCCGAAAAACAGCGCACCAAACACGCGGTAGATCACCACGCCTTTCGGCACCGCCTTGCGCATTAGCGTCATCTCGCCGTCATCCGCCTGTGGCGACTCTTCGGCGACACTGACATGCGTCAACTCGGTGATGCGCTTGATGAAGAAAAACACTGCGATGAACATACCAATCTCGACCGCCACGGTCAGGCCGAAAATTACCGTAAGCAAAAAAGTTACCACCAGCACCGCGCTGTCGCTGACCGGGTATTTTCTCAGGGTGCGAAAACCTTCCCATTCGCCCATGTTGATGGCAACGACCAGCAGGATGGCGGAGAGGGTGGCGAGCGGAATATAGGTGGCGAGCGGCGCGGCAATCAGCACGATGACCAGCAGGGTAAGCGCATGCACGATACCGGCAATCGGGCTGGTGGCGCCGGAACGCACGTTGGTGGCGGTGCGTGCAATGGCCCCTGTCGCCGGGAGGCCGCCAAAGAATGGCGTGACGATATTGGCGATGCCCTGTGCGATCAGCTCCTGGTTAGGATCGTGTTTATCATCGATCATGCCGTCCGCCACGGCTGCCGAAAGCAGTGATTCGATTGCGCCGAGCAGCGCAATGGTCATGGCAGGCGCCATCAAATGACGCAATGTGGCAAACGTAAATTCCGGTATGTCGAAGGCCGGTAAACCTTGTGGAATGCCGCCGAAGCGGGTGCCGATCGTTTCAACGGGCAGATTGAACAGCGCAACGATAACTGTGCCAAGCACCAGCGCGACGATGGGCGAGGGCAGCTTCTGCCCCCAGGTTCTGGGGTAAAACCAGATGAATAGCGCTGAACAGGCCGCCAGTAGCAGCGTGATAGCGTCCACTGTGGAAGCCGCGTGATAGATGGCTTGCAGCTTATGTACAAAATCGGCAGGCATTACCTCGATCTGAAGGCCGAAAAATTCCTTTACCTGGCTCAGGATGATCAACACTGCGATGCCGTTGGTGAAGCCGATGATGAGCGGGCGGGGGAAAAATTTGATGAGGTTGCCCATGCGCGTCAACCCCATCGCTACCAGCATGACGCCCGCCATCATGGTGCAGATCAGCAGATTGGCATAGCCGTACTGCATGATGATGCCGTATACGATGACGATGAATGCGCCAGTCGGTCCGCCGATCTGTACGCGCGACCCCCCCAGAGCGGAAATGATGAAACCGGCGATGATTGCGGTGAAGATGCCCGCTTCCGGCTTTGCGCCGGAGGCGATGGCAAAAGCAATGGCCAAAGGCAGGGCAATGATGCCGACAGTGATGCCGGCAATGATGTCGGTGGTGAAGCGTGCTTTGTCGTAGCCCCGCAGGGCATCGATCAGGCGTGGGCGGAAGTATTGTGAGAATTTTGCCAATAGCAAATCATTCATATGGGCTGTGTCAGATCCCGAAAAACTGGCTGATGGTTGGCACAACCTTATTCCTTCAGCCACCGCGCCGCATCCAGCGCAAAGTAGGTCAATATCCCGTCCGCGCCGGCGCGTTTGAACGCCAGCAGGGATTCCAGCACGCACGCCTGCTCGTTCAGCCAGCCGTTCTGTGCGGCGGCCTTGAGCATCGCGTATTCGCCACTGACCTGGTAGACGAAGGTCGGCGCCTTGAACTCGTCCTTCACGCGCCGCAGAATGTCGAGGTAGGGCATGCCGGGCTTGACCATCACCATGTCCGCGCCTTCCTGCAGGTCGAGGCCGACTTCCCAGAGCGCCTCGTCGGAGTTGGCCGGGTCCATCTGGTAGGTGTATTTGTTGCCGGAACCGAGGTTGCCGCTGGAGCCGACCGCGTCGCGGAACGGGCCGTAGAAACTTGAAGCGTATTTGGCGGAATAGGCCATGATGCGGGTGTGGATGCAGCCCTTGCGGTCCAGCGCCGCACGCACAGCACCGATGCGCCCGTCCATCATGTCGGAGGGGGCGACGATGTCGGCGCCGGCCATCGCGTGGACTTGCGCCTGCTGCGCCAGCACTTCGACAGTCTCGTCGTTGAGGACGTAGCCGCTGGCGTCGATCAGGCCGTCCTGGCCGTGGCTGGTGTAGGGGTCGAGCGCGATGTCGGTCATCACGCCGAGCTCGGGGAAATTCTTCTTCAGCGCGGCGACCACACGCGGCACCAGGCCGTCCGGGTTGTAAGCTTCACGCGCATCCAGGCTCTTCAGCGGCGTATCGATCACCGGAAAGATCGCCATCACCGGGATGCCCAGCCTGACGCATTGCTCGGCGTCCGCAAGCAGCAGGTCCAGCGTCTTGCGCTGCACCCCCGGCATGGACTTGACATCCTCGACCTTGTTGCTGCCTTCCAGCACGAAAACCGGGTAGATGAAATCCGCCGGTGTGAGCACATGCTCTCGCATCAAGTCCCGCGAAAAGGCATCGCGGCGCATCCGGCGCATTCGGGTATGAGGGTATTGTCCAAGTGTCTGCATGATTTTTTCCTGAATTATTGCTCTTTCCGGAACTATTTTAGGAATTGCTTATCTGATGCTGTGAGTGGCGCAAGTCACTCCCCGTTTCTCCTCCCTGAGCGGGTCGTCTTAACCTTGTTAAGGCTCTTTGCCCCCGGTTTTCCGGGGGCATTTTTTATGCGCTTTCCAACCAGCCCGCAATCACTCCTTCCGCCTCTTCAGTGCCGATTTTTTTCAGGCTGGAAAACAACTGCACGGTGCACTGCGGAAAATGCTCGGCCAGATGGGATTTTACGCGATTCAGGGTCAGCGTGGCCTGCTGCCTGCTGAGTTTGTCCGATTTGGTCAGCAGGATATGCACCGGCTTGCCGGTCGGCGCGAACCAGTCCAGCATGGCCTCGTCCAGCTCGGTCAGCGGATGACGGGAATCCATGATGATCACCAGCCCTGCCAGCTCCTCGCGGGTTTTCAGGTATTCGCTCAGCAGTTTTTCCCAATGCCGCTGTATATCCGGCGGCACCTTGGCATAGCCGTAGCCGGGCAAGTCCACCAGGAAGTTGTTGTCGCCGCCGTCGTTTTTTCCCAGCGAAAAATAGTTGAGGTGTTGGGTGCGCCCCGGCGTCTTGCTGGTGTAGGCCAGCCGCACATGGTTCGCCAGCGTGTTGATCGCGCTCGACTTGCCCGCGTTGGAGCGCCCGACGAACGCCACCTCTTTTCCGCCATGCTGCGGCAAATCCTTGATGTGATTGACGGTGGTGTAGAACGCCGCCTGCGAAAACAGTCCCATTACCGGCAATAACCACGTAGGGTGCATTTCATGCACCAATAGCAATGGTGCATGAAATGCACCCTACATGATTTGAAAATTGGATTAGAGGCTTCCATCATTTCCATGCCGAGAAAATCTTGTCGGCGGCGGCGACCGTCGCGGCGATGTCCGTGTCGCTATGCGCGGCTGAGACGAAGCCCGCCTCGAATGCCGACGGCGCGAGGTAATGCCCTTCATCCAGCATCGCGTGGAAGAAGCGGTTGAACGCCTCCTTGTCGCAGCTCATCACTTCGGCGTAGCTGGTCGGCACGGCCTTGCTGAAATACAGGCCGAACATGCCGCCGACCGATTGCGCGCAGAACGGGATGCCGCGCTTGCCCGCCGCCGCGGTCAGGCCTTCGGTGAGCTGTTTCGCGAGTTGCGACAGGCGCTCGTAAAAACCGGGGGCCTGCACCAGCTTCAGCGTGGCCAGCCCGGCCGCCACCGCGACCGGATTGCCGGACAAGGTGCCGGCCTGATACACCGCGCCGAGCGGCGCCAGGCATTGCATGATGTCGCGCCGCCCGCCGAAGGCCGCCGCCGGCAGGCCGCCGCCCATCACCTTGCCGAGCGTGACCAGATCCGGCTTGATGCCGTAATAACCCTGCGCGCCTTGCAGGCCGACGCGGAAGCCGGTCATCACCTCGTCGAGGATCAGCACCGCACCGTGCTTGGTGCATAGGTTGCGCATCGCTTGCAGGAATTCCGGTTTGGGCGCGACCAGATTCATGTTGCCTGCCACCGGCTCGACGATCACCGCCGCGATCTCTTTGCCCATCGCGGCAAAGGCTTGCTCCAAACCGGCGGCATCGTTGTAGTCCAGCACCGTGGTCAGCGCCGCGATCTCGGCTGGCACGCCGGACGAACTCGGCTGGCCGAAGGTCAGCGCGCCGGAGCCGGCCTTGACCAGCAACCCGTCAGAATGGCCGTGGTAGCAGCCCTCGAACTTGACGATGCGGCTGCGGCCGGTAAAGCCGCGCGCGAGGCGGATCGCCGTCATCGTCGCTTCGGTGCCGGAGCTGACCAGACGCACCATTTCCAGGCTCGGCAGCAGCTTGCACAGCAGCTCAGCCATTTCCAGCTCGGCTGCGGTCGGCGCGCCGAAACCCAGGCCTTGCGCCGCCGCGTCCTGCACCGCCTTGACCACTTCGGGATGGCAATGGCCGACGATCATCGGCCCCCATGAGCCGACGTAATCGGTATATTTCTTGCCGTCCGCGTCCCACACATAAGCCCCCTGGCCGCGCTCAAAAAACAGCGGCGTGCCGCCGACTGAGCGGAACGCGCGCACCGGCGAATTTACCCCTCCGGGAATGACCTTCTGGGATTTGTCGAACAATTCTTGGTTATGCGAAGTCATGTCAGATACCTTTATAAATTTGTTTTGCGGGCGAATCACGGCGTCGCGTGTTGGTTACGACATAACCTGAAGGTTAGTCTCCACCGCAACTCCGTTGTCGCTCATTCCTCGTCTATCAACCCGATATGCCTCGTCATTCGCTGTGCGGCTCCTTGTGCTTCATCCCGCAAAAGCAAATTTCTTAAAGGCATCCCCTTTATTTGAAGAGATTGGAAAATTCTCTTGCCGCGCCTTCAATATCCGGTGCGGCAAATACCGCCGAAATCACCGCCAGCGCATTCGCGCCCGCTTCAAGCAACTGCGCGCCGTTTTGCGCGTCGATGCCGCCGATCGCGACCAGCGGCACCGCCAGTTCGCGGCGCGCCTGCCGCAATAAATCCGGCGTGGCCACCACGGCATCCGGTTTCACCGTGGAGGAAAAAAAACTGCCGAACGCCACGTAATCCGCGCCCAGCCTTACCGCCTCATGCGCCGGTGCCAGGCGATTATAGCAAGACACGCCGATGATTTTACCGGCGCCCAACAGCGCGCGCGCATCCGCCACGCCGCCGTCCGCGCCGCCCAGATGCACGCCGTCGGCAGCTACTTGTTGCGCCAATGCCGCGTCGTCGTTGATGATCAGCGGCACGGCAAATTCGCGCGTCAGTTCGCGCAACGCTTCGGCTTGCTCCCGACGCAATGCCGCAGCGGCGATCTTGTTGCGATACTGCACTACCCGCGCCCCGCCCAGCAACGCCAGACGCGCCTTGCGCAGCAACTCCGCCGTATCGGCCTCGTCCGGCGTAATTGCGTATAAACCGCTAATTACAATACTATCCACTTAATAAAGCCCCGTTCGCCCTGAGCCCTTCGATAAGCTCAGGACAGGCTTGTCGAAGGGCTTCAAATGCGTAGCTGGTGGTTCGACAAGCTCTGATGAAGCAACTAAGTATTGTCTAATCACGATAACCCCGTGCTAAGTCACTACTTAACCACGAACGAATAAGCGACCAACCATATCAATTCGGGCGCTCGGGTTGTTCTTCATCCTCTTCGCCGCGCGCCCAGAACAAACGGTCCGGAATATGCTGCCCCATGCCGGGGCGGAAGCCGGCATTCAGGGTCTGCCAGGTGTATTCCTGCGCCTCCTTGACCGCCTCCGGCACGTCCACGCCCTGCGCCAGCAGCGCGGCAATCGCGGCGGACAAGGTGCAGCCGGAGCCGTGATAAATTCCCGGCAGGCGCGCCCAGCTATCGCTGCTTATGACCCCGTGCTCGCCGTACAGGGTATTGATGACCTTGGGTGTCTGCTCGTGCGTGCCGGTGATCAGCACATACTCGCAACCCATTTGCAGCAGGCGCTTGGCGCATTCTTCCAGGGTCGGGTCGTCCTCTTCATTGTCTTCATCCAGCGCGAGGCGGCGCGCCTCCATGCTGTTCGGCGTGATGATGGTGCTCTGCGGGATCAGCAACTCGCGCATCGCATCCAGCATGTCCTCGTCCGCCAACTCGTCGCCGCGCCCCGATGCCAGCACCGGATCGAGCACCAGCGGGATGTCAGGGTAATCCGCCAGCACTTCGGCGATCGCCGCGATATTCTCCACGCTGCCGAGCAGGCCGATCTTGAACGCCGCGACCGGCACGTCCTCCAGCATCGCGCGCGCCTGGTCCACCACCCACTCGGGATCGATCGGCAGCACATCGTCCACCCCGCTGGTGTCCTGCACGGTGATCGCCGTGACCACCGACAACGGGTGGCAGCCCATGCTGGAAATGGTCAGCAGGTCGGCCTGCAAACCGGCTCCGCCGCTCGGATCGGTGGCGGCAAAGCTCATTACTAGAGGGAATGGTTCGGGCATGATAGGGCAATGGTAAAATGCGCTTTTGGGCAGGCATTTTACCCTATATGCCCGCAACTGAATAACCAAAAGGCAATTGAAATGGCGGAACCCTGATGCGCATCCTGCACACGATGCTGCGCGTAGTCGATCTGGAAAAGTCGCTCGCTTTCTATACCGGCGTGCTCGGCATGAAACTGCTGCGCCGCACCGACTATCCGGAAGGGAAATTCACGCTGGCTTTCGTTGGTTTCGACGACGAAGCGCATGGCGCGGTGATCGAACTCACCCATAACTGGGGCGTGGAAAAGTACGAGCTCGGTAACGCCTTCGGCCATATCGCGATTGAAGTGGCGGACGCCTATGCCGCCTGCGAAACCATCAGGCAGCGCGGCGGCAGGGTGGTGCGCGAAGCCGGGCCGATGAAGCACGGCAGCACGGTGATCGCGTTTGTCGAAGATCCGGACGGATACAAGATCGAACTGATCCAGAAGAAATAATTCCGGCCTACTGATGAATCTGCTAGCCATTCGACTAAGCTGTCAAAAAAAGACAGCCAAGTCGCTGGTTATCAACACGAACGGTCTTTTAGTGAGCTACCGTTTTAAGCTTAGTGCAGATTCACCAACGGTTTGAAGCCCAGCTTCCCCGTCAGGCTGTCCGCGCTGCTGCGCGCTTCGTCCTGATTCGCATACGGCCCGAGGTGGACGCGGTTTAGGCCGTCCTTGAGAAAGACGCCGAGCTGTTTGCCGGCATCGCCCAGCTTGGCGCGCATTTGCGCCATGAAGCTTTCTGCGGCTTCCTGCGATTTGAACGCGCCGAGTTGCAGGTAAACATTGCTGTCTGCGGTGGCGGTACTTGCAGCGGGCGGTGCGCTGCCGGCCGCCGGTTCTGCTTTTTCCAATGGCCTGCTTTCCACGGTATCGGCCTTGGTGATGGTGTTCATGCTGGCATCGGGAGCCAGGCTCTCGATTTCCACTTCCGAACTGCCGTTGCCGATGATGCCGAGTTTGTGCGCGGCGGTGTAGGACAGGTCCATCACGCGCTCGTGCAGGAACGGGCCGCGGTCATTGACGCGCACCACCACGGATTTCTGGCTGACGGTGTTGGTCACGCGCGCATAGCTCGGGATCGGCAGGGTGGGGTGCGCGGCGGTCATGCCGTACATGTCGTATACCTCGCCGCTGGAGGTGCGCTGGCCGTGGAATTTCTTGCCGTACCACGAGGCGATGCCGCGCTCCTTGTAGTTGCTCGCGGCAGTTAGCGGCGTGTAGGTCTTGCCCAGCGCGACATAGGGGCGGTTGGCGTAGCGGTGCAGCGGTTCGCTTTTCGGCACCGCGTCGGGAATCTCGTCGAGGTTGGCCGGGGCAGCCGCGCCGGGGCCGTCTCCGGCGAGATAGCCGCCCCCTGCCGGCGCGCCGACTGCGCGGTCTTCGACCGGCGCCGGGGGACTGCGCGTTTCCACCTTGCGCTGCGGCGCGCTGCCGCAGGCGGCGAGTGTCAGGGTTGCCAATGCCAGAATTGCGATTTTCTTGTTCATGCGACCTCCTATGTGAATCCTATGTCTTAACTAACTTTTGATGCGTCTCGATACTCATCAGCATACCAAAACCCAGCAGCAGGGTCAGCATCGAGGTGCCGCCGTAGCTCACCAGCGGCAACGGTACGCCGACTACCGGCAGGATGCCGCTGACCATGCCCATGTTGACGAATGCGTAGGTGGCGAAGGTCAGCGTGATGGAGCCCGCCATCAGGCGCGTGAAATAGGTCGAGGCATTCGCGGTGATGACGAAGCCGCGCCCGATCACGAGCACATACAGACCCAGCAGGATCAGGTTGCCGAGCAGGCCGAATTCTTCCGAATATACCGCGAAAATGAAGTCGGTGGTGCGCTCCGGCAGGAAGTCGAGATGGGTCTGTGTGCCGTTCAGGTAGCCCTTGCCGAGGATGCCGCCGGAACCCACTGCGATGGTCGCCTGGATGGTATGGTAACCCTTGCCCAGCGCGTCCTGCGAGGGGTCGAACAGCATCAGGATGCGATGGCGCTGGTAGTCGTGCAGCATCGACCACAGCACCGGCGCACTGGCGAGCGCCGCGACAAGCAGTCCGCCCATCACGCGCCAGCTCAGCCCGGCCAGGAACAGCACGTAGAAGCCGCTGGCGGAAATCAACAGCGCGGTGCCCAGATCGGGCTGGCGCGCGATCAGCGCGACCGGCATCAGCAGCAGCAGCGCGGCGACGAAATAATTTTTCAGCGTGAGCGTGGCTTCGTGCTTCTCGAAGTACCAGGCCATCATCAGCGGTACGCCGATTTTCATCAGTTCGGACGGCTGGATGGTGGTGACGCCGAGATTCAGCCAGCGCCGCGCGCCGTGGCTGATCTCGCCGAACAGCGCCACGCCGATCAGCAGCGCCATGCCGAGCAGGTAAACCGGCACGGCGGTGCGCATCAGGTAATGCAGCGGCAGGTTGGCGATCAGCCACATGCAGGTCAGCGCTACCGCGATGTTGATCATCTGGCTCAGCGGACGTCCCCAGCTTGCATTGTCCGCGCTGTACAGCACCACCAGGCTGGTCAGCATCAGCAGGCCGATGCCGAGCAGCAGCGGCAGGTCAAGGTGCGCGATGAAGCGCAGCCATAACTGGCGTTTAGTCATGTTCCTCGACCTCCTTGTCGCTCAAGTCCGGCAACGGCTGCGGCACCTTGCCGAGCAGGTAATAGTCCAGCACCTTGCGCGCGATCGGCGCGGCCGTGCTGCCGCCGTGGCCGCCGTTCTCGGCCAGCACCACCAGCGCAATTTTTGGCTGCTCGGCGGGGGCGAAGGCGATGAACCAGGCATGGTCGCGATGGCGCTCGTCAAGCTTGCTGGCATCATATTTTTCGCCCTGCTTGATGCCGACCACCTGCGCGGTGCCGGTCTTGCCGGCCATGCGGTAGGGCGCGCCTGCGGCCGCCTGCGCCGCCGTGCCGCCGGGCTGGGTGACCGCCGCCATCGCGCGCTTCACCAGATCGAGATGCGCCGCGGCAATCTGCAGATCGAACGCAGATTTGTTTTCGATCAGGCGGTTTTCATGGCTGCGCGAACTGCGCACCTCCCTGACCAGATGCGGCTTGTAACCCACGCCGTTGTTGGCCAGCGTCGCGGTGGCATAGGCCAACTGCATCGGTGTGACCAGGTTGTAGCCTTGCCCGATGCCGACCGACACGGTATCGCCGGGATACCATTTCTGCTGATAGCGCTTCAGCTTCCATTCCTGCGAGGGCAGCAGGCCGGAGGTCTCGCCCTCCAGGTCGAGGCCGGTCTTCTTGCCGAAGCCGAAGCGCGACAAGAAACTGGAGATGTTGTCTATACCCATTTCAGTGGCCAAACCATAGTAATAGGTGTCGCAGGAGATGACGATGGACTTGAACATGTCCACGCTGCCGTGCCCGTCCTTTTTCCAGTCGCGGTATTGGTGGCTGCTGCCGGGCAGGTTGAAATATCCGGGGTCGCTGATGGTGCGGTCCGGGGAGCGGGTGTTGTAATACAGGCCTGCCAATGCCATGAACGGCTTGACCGTGGAGCCGGGCGGATACTGGCCGCGCAATGCGCGGTTGTTGAGCGGGTGATCGGGCGAATTGTTCAGCTCGTCCCAGCTCTGCGTGTCGATGCCGTCGATGAACAGGCTGGGGTCGTAGCCCGGCTTGCTGACGAAGGCCAGCACTTCGCCGTTGTTCGGGTCGATCGCCACCAATGCGCCGCGGTAATTGCCGAACGCCTGCTCGGCGATTTCCTGCAACTTGGCATCGATGCTCAACACCAGCGTGTTGCCGGATGACGGCGGGGTGCGCGACAGCATGCGCACCGCCCGCCCGCCCGAATCCACTTCGACCTGCTCCATGCCGGTGGCGCCGTGCAGCTCGCTCTCGTAACTCTGTTCCAGGCCGGTCTTGCCGATGTAATCGGAACCGCGATAGTTGGCCGCCAGATCGTTTTCTTCGAGTTGCTCCACGTCGGTCTGGTTGATGCGTCCGATATAGCCGATCAGGTGCGCGGTCTTTGCGCCATACGGATAATCGCGGAACAGCCGCGCCTTGATCTCGACACCCGGAAAGCGGTATTGCTGCGCGGCAAAGCGTGCGACTTCCTCGTCGGAGAGCCGGTTGCGGATCATCAGGGTTTCGAAATTGCGCCGCTCGGCGAGCAGCTTGTTGAAGCGCTTGCGATCCTTGGGGGTGATCTCGACCAGTGTGGACAGCTCGTTGATCGCGGCTTCCAGATTGGCGGTTTTGTTCGGCGTTATCTCCAGCGTATAGCCGGAATAGTTGTGCGCCAGAACCACGCCGTTGCGGTCGAGTATCAGGCCGCGATTCGGGACGATCGGGACGATGGAGATGCGGTTGCTCTCCGCCAGCGTCTGGTAATAGTCGTGGCGCACCGCTTGCAGATAGATAAAGCGCACCAGCAGGATCGCCAGCAGCAGCAGCACGAAACCGATGCTGATCGCCAGCCGCAACCGGAAGTAAAAAATTTCGCGTAGATGGTTTTTTAGCTCGACGTGCTTGGCCATTAATGAACCCTAATGGTCGCGACTCACGCGCATCTGCCGCGCCGCCTGGAACATGATGCTGAGCGGCACCCACAGCAAGGTCGAAGTCAGGCAACCGAGGAAGTACGGCCACACCATATAGCCGTTTACCTGCCAATGCACCAGCGCATATACCATATAGGTCAACGCCAGGATGCCGAACACCTGCGTGGTCTGCTGGCGCAGGTCGAACATCTTCAAGCGGTGATGCAGCATCACGCCGCCAAAGGCGAGCAATGTGTAGGCCAGCGCATGCTGGCCGAACAGGCTGGCATCGGCCACATCGGCGAGAATGCCCACCGCCCAGGACAGCCCGATGCCGACGCGCAGCGGTTTATGCGTGCACCAGTACAGCAGCACCAGTGCGACGAAGTCCGGGCGCAGCATCAGCCAGACCCCCTCCCACGGCAGCCCGTTCAGGAACAGCGCGAGCAGCACGCTGAACACAATCAGGGTATTGCTGACCGGGCGCTGGATTTCCGGGTTGGCTGGGACAGAATAGGGCATTATTTTTTCTGCTTTGTTTTTGAATTCTGCGCCGCAGCAGGTTCTTCCGCCGGGCGCTCGGGCAGCCTGGGCAGGCCGGACAGAATCAGCAGATGGCGGTGCTTATCCACGCCGGCCACCGGCAGGCAGGTCACGCGCGCAAACGGGTAGGCGGCATCGCGTTCGATTTTTACCACTTTGGCGACCGGAATGCCCGGCGGATAGATGCCGTCGATACCCGAGGTGACCAGTAGGTCGCCGTTCTGGATGTCGGAACTGACCGGCATGTAGCGCAGCGACAACTGGCTGGTGTCGCCCGCGCCAAACAAGATGGTACGCAATCCGTTGCGCAGCACCTGCACCGGCACGGCATGATCCTTTTCGGTAATCAGTGTGACTTCGGCAAGCCGGGGATAAACGCGGGTGATCTGGCCGACGATGCCGGCGTCGTCCATTACCACTTGCCCGATCTGCACGTTGGCATCCGCGCCTTTGTCGATGAGTACCTTGCGCTTGAATATATCGCGTTCGGCATACATGATTTCAGCCGCTTGCATGGCGAGTTCGCCGCGCTGCGGCAGCGCCAGCAAATTGCGCAATTGCTGGTTCTCCTGTTGCAGCGCCTGCAACTGCGACAACTGTGCAGCATCACGCTCATGCTGCTGATGCAGCGATTTGTTGTCCTCCACCAGACTGCGCTGCGTGGTGAAGAAATCGCCGGCCTGTTGCCACAGCACGCCCGGCATGGTCGCCAGCCGCTGTAGCGGTGAAACCAGCACGGACAGCGCGCTGCGCGTGGATTCCAGATAGCGGTAGCGCGCGTCGATGAACAGCAGCAGCAATGAGAGCACCACGAAAAACACCAGCCGCACCGCAGGGCTGGGGCCGCGGTTGAAAAACTGGAAGGATTGTGTGTTGTCCATCTTTGGATGGTGAGTGGGAAGGGTAGGGGCGATTCACGAATCGCCCATCGGTGGGTTGGCGATTCGTGAATCGCCCCTACACTCACCGGATAAAATTATTCGGTCGTGAAAATACTGGTGGACTTGTCCATGTTTTCCAGGGCGCGTCCCGAGCCGCGCACCACGCAGGTCAGCGGATCGTCGGCGATCAGCACCGGCAGGCCGGTCTCTTCCATCAGCAGGCGGTCCAGGTCGCGCAGCAGCGCGCCGCCGCCGGTCAGCACCATGCCCTTGTTGGCGATGTCCGCGCCGAGTTCCGGCGGGGTCTGCTCCAGCGCGGTCTTCACCGCGCTGACGATGCTGTTGAGCGGGTCGGTCAGCGCTTCGAGGATCTCGTTGCTGGAAATGGTGAAGCTGCGCGGCACGCCTTCCGCGAGATTGCGCCCCTTCACTTCCATCTCGCGCACTTCGCTGCCCGGGAAGGCCGAACCGATGGTTTTCTTGATATTTTCGGCGGTGGTCTCGCCGATCAGCATGCCGTAATTGCGGCGGATATAGTTGATGATCGCCTCGTCGAATTTGTCGCCGCCGACGCGCACCGAACCGGAATACACCGCGCCGCCCAGCGAAATCACGCCCACTTCCGTGGTGCCGCCGCCGATGTCCACCACCATCGAGCCGGTCGCCTCTTCCACCGGCAAGCCCGCGCCGATCGCCGCCGCCATCGGCTCTTCGATCAGCTCCACACGGCGCGCACCTGCCCCGACAGCCGATTCGCGGATCGCGCGGCGTTCCACCTGGGTGGAACCGCATGGCACGCAAATCACGATGCGCGGGCTGGGGCTGAAAATGCCGGCCTTGTAGACCTTGCGGATGAATTGCTTGAGCATTTGCTCGGTAACGGTGAAGTCGGCGATCACGCCGTCCTTCATCGGGCGGATCGCGGTGATGTTGCCTGGCGTGCGCCCCAGCATCTGCTTGGCGGCCAGGCCCACCTGCTGGATCACCTTCTTGCCGTTCGGTCCGCCCTCCTGGCGGATCGCCACCACCGATGGCTCGTCCAGCACGATGCCCTGCCCGCGCACCCAGATGAGGGTATTGGCAGTGCCGAGGTCGATCGCCAGGTCATTGGCAAAATAGCCGTTCAAAAATCCAAACATGTTTGTTCCCGATAGTCAAAGAGGTGCGTCTGCAAAGGCCTTTATGATACCCTATTGGCCTTATTCCAATAAAGTTTTTACTATGTCTTTGAACAATGCTGATGTCCGTAAAGTCGCCCGTCTGGCGCGGCTGGCGATGAGCGAAACGGAAATCGAAACCGCCCGCTCGCAACTATCCGGTATTTTCGCGCTGATTGCGGAAATGCAGGCTGTCGATACCAGGGGTATTGAGCCGATGTCGCACGCCCAGGACGTATCGCAACGGCTGCGCGAGGATGTCGTCACCGAAACCAACCAGCGCGAGCTGTTCCAGTCCCTCGCCCCGAAATATAAAGGCTTGTCCCAGGTCGAAGCCGGGCTGTATCTCGTTCCGCAAGTCATTGAATAGCCATGCTTGAATCCAGTTTGCAGCAACTCGGCAGCGCGCTGCGCGCCAAACAGATATCCAGCGTCGAACTGACGCAGCTTTACCTTGACCGCATCGCCAGCCTCAACCCGAAGCTCAACGCCTACCTCACTGTCCAGCCGGAAGTGTCGCTGGCGCAGGCAAGAGTGGCCGATGCCCGCCTTGCCGCTGGCAAAGCCGATGCGCTGACCGGCATTCCGATCGCGCAGAAGGATATCTTCTGCGCCAAAGGCTGGCTCACCACCTGCGGTTCGAAGATGCTGCATAACTTCGTCTCGCCCTACGACGCGCATGTCATCGCGCGATTCAACGACGCGGGTGCGGTGAACCTCGGCAAGACCAACATGGACGAGTTCGCGATGGGATCAAGCAACGAGACTTCGCACTACGGCCCGGTGAAGAATCCGTGGGATCAGGCGCGCGTGCCCGGCGGCAGTTCCGGTGGCTCGGCCTGTGCGATAGCCGCGCGGCTGTGCGCGGCCGCGACCGGCACCGACACCGGCGGATCGATCCGCCAGCCCGCCGCATTGTGCGGCATCTCCGGCCTGAAACCGACCTACGGCGTGGTGTCGCGCTACGGCATGATCGCGTTCGCCTCCAGCCTTGATCAGGCCGGGCCGATGGCGCGCAGTGCGGAAGATTTGGCGCTGCTGCTGAACACCATGGCCGGGTTCGACGAGCGCGATTCCACCTCGCTGCAACGCGACAAGGAAGACTATGCGCGCGATTTGGCGAAACCGCTGAACGGCCTGCGCATCGGCCTGCCGAAGGAGTTCTTCGCCGCAGGCCTGGGCAGCGACGTGGCGCAAGCCGTCGAGGCGGCGATCGCCGAATACAAGAAACTCGGCGCGACCGTCGTCGACATCAGCCTGCCGAATTCCAGGCTGGCGGTTCCGGTGTATTACGTGCTGGCGCCGGCGGAGGCGTCGAGCAACCTGTCGCGCTTCGACGGCGTGCGCTACGGCTATCGCGCGCCGGACTATACCGACCTCGCCGACATGTACGAGAAGAGCCGCGCGCAGGGCTTTGGCGCGGAAGTGAAGCGGCGCATCATGATCGGCACCTACGTGCTGAGCCACGGCTACTACGATGCCTATTATCTGCAGGCGCAGAAGATCCGCCGCCTGATCGCGCAGGATTTCACCGAAGCATTCAAACAGTGCGACGTCATCATGGGGCCGACTGCGCCGTCCACCGCCTTCAAGCTGGACGAGAAGGGCGACGACCCGGTGCAGATGTACCTGTCCGACATCTACACCATCGCGGTGAACCTTGCCGGCCTGCCCGGCATGTCGATTCCCTGCGGCTTCGGCGCGAACAATCTGCCGGTCGGCCTGCAGATCATCGGCAACTATTTCGGCGAGGCGCGCATGCTGAATGCGGCGCACCAATATCAACTGGCAACCGACTGGCACAGCCGCGCGCCGCAAGGGATTTGAGATGTTTGACAACGGTGGATACGCTGCGCTTTATCCACCCTACATGACGGATAGAGGTAGGGTGGATAAAGGTCGAAGACCGTATCCACCAACAAACAAATGTGCGGGTACAAACGAGCTTTTCAGCCCGGGGGAAGCTATTTCTTTACCGTGGTTACTCACGAACGTCGCCCATGGCTGACGGAAGAATACGCGATAGACAGGCTGCGAAATGCCTTTCGTCGCGTCATGCAGGATCGCCCGTTTGCCATGGATGCCATCGTCATATTGCCCGACCACTTGCACTGCATCTGGCAATTGCCCGATGGCGACAACGATTTTCCGGAGCGGTGGCGGCAAATCAAGCGCTTCGTCTCCATTGGGCTGAAAAGTCCACTCAATGCGCGCAAGGAAAAGGCATTATGGCAACGGCGTTACTGGGAACATTTGCTCAGGAATGAGGAAGACTGGCGGCGGCACATGGATTACATACACTACAACCCGGTCAAGCATGGATATACGCGTCGTCCCTCAGATTGGCCGCATAGTTCATTCCGACAGGCAGTGGCTCGCGGTTGGTATGATGCTTCATGGGGCGATATGGAGCCAACAAACTTGACCGGAATGGAGTTTGAATAAGAGGTGGGGTGGATAAAGCGCGCAGCGCGTATCCACCATGATGGATTAGGTGGATACGGCCTGCGGCCTTTATCCACCCTACAAAGGGAATCACAACATGACCTGGGAAATCGTCATCGGGCTGGAAGTGCATGCGCAGCTCTCGACCAGCAGCAAGATCTTCTGCGGCGCATCGACCGCGTTCGGCGCGGAACCGAATACGCAGGCGGATGCGGTGAGCCTCGCTTTGCCCGGCGTGCTGCCGGTGCTGAACAAGGGCGCGGTGGAGCGCGCGATCAGGTTTGGCCTTGCCACCGGCGCGCATATCGCGCCGCGCTCGGTGTTCGCGCGCAAGAATTATTTCTATCCCGACCTGCCCAAGGGCTACCAGATCAGCCAGTTCGATCTGCCGGTAGTCGGCAACGGCCAACTTGTTATCCATGTGCCGGCATCAGGCAAGACAGAGGCCTACGAAAAAACCGTGCGCATTACGCGCGCGCATCTGGAAGAAGACGCGGGAAAGTCGCTGCACGAGGACTTCCACGGCATGACCGGCATCGACCTGAATCGCGCTGGGACGCCGCTGCTGGAGATCGTCTCCGAGCCGGACATGCGCTCCGCGGACGAAGCCGTGGCCTATGCCAAGGCGCTGCACACGCTGGTGCAGTGGATCGGTATCTGCGACGGCAACATGCAGGAAGGCTCGTTTCGCTGCGACGTGAACGTGTCGGTGCGCCGTCCCGGCGCAGCGCTCGGCACGCGGCGCGAGATCAAGAACCTCAACTCGTTCAAGTTCATGCAGCAGGCCATCGACTACGAAGTGCAATGGCAGATCGACACGCTGGTGAACGGCGGCGCGATCCATCAGGCTACGGTGCTGTTCAATCCCGATACCGGCGAAACGCGCATGATGCGCAGCAAGGAAGAGGCGCACGATTACCGCTATTTTCCCGACCCCGACCTGCTGCCGCTGGAGATCGGCGAAGAGTGGAAGGAGCAGATACGTGCCACGCTGCCGGAACTGCCGCAGGCCAAGCAGGCGCGTTATGTGAACGAACTCGGATTGTCTGCCTATGACGCCAGCATTCTCACCGCCTCGCGCGCGATGGCGGGTTTCTTCGAGACTGCGCTGGCGGCCCTCTCGCCCCCTCCTCAATCCTCTGATGAAACTACTAGCCATGCGACTAAGCCGCCAAAAGACAGCGGCCAAGTCGCTGGTTATCCCGCCTGCGGGGGAGGAGGCGAACGTGGAAACCAATTTTCTATCACTGCGAAGCTGTGCGCCAACTGGCTCATCGGCGAGGTGAGCGCCCAGTTGAACCGCGATGGATTGGACATGACGCAATGTCCGATCAGCGCGCAGCAACTCGGCGGCATGTTGCAGCGCATCGCCGATAACACCGTTTCCAACTCCGGCGCAAAGGAAATATTCCGCACCATGTGGGCGGAAGGCGGCGAAGCCGATGCGATCATCGAAGCCAAGGGGTTGAAACAGGTTTCCGACAGCGGCGCGATCGAAGCGCTGGTGGACGAGATCATCGCCGCCAATCCCGCTCAAGTGGCCGATTACCGTAGCGGCAAGGACAAGCTGTTCGGATTCTTCGTTGGCCTCGCGATGAAAGTCAGCAAGGGCAAGGCCAACCCGGCGCAGTTGAACGAGATATTGAAGAAGAAGCTGGCGGGATAACCCGGGAGCGCCGGCGTCCCCGCCGGCTGTTGGTACTGCTTCATCGGAGGAAGATATGCGCACACGCCTTGCCGCATTCCTGCTGGCACTCTCTTTTTTCCCCGTAACCCCGCTTGCCAGCGGGCCGCCGCCGCTGATGCTGGCAAACCACTTTCATGCCGACATCCGGCTGGCCGATTATTGGGTGAGCGAGAAATTCGACGGGGTACGCGGCTACTGGGATGGCGAAAGATTGCTGACGCGCGGCGGCGAACTCATCCAGGCACCGCAATGGTTCACCTCCGGTTGGCCGAAGCTTCCGCTCGACGGCGAGCTATGGGCCGGGCGCGGGCGCTTTTCGCGGGCGGTCTCCATCATCCGGCAAGCGCAGCCGGACGATGCGGCATGGCGCGAGGTGCATTTCATGCTGTTCGATCTGCCCGCGCATCCGGGCGATTTCAGCGAACGCGATGCCGAACTGAAGCGGGTCGTTGCGGCGATACATCAGCCGTGGGTGCAGCATGTGGCGCAGTCCAGGGTGGGCGACCTTGCGGAGTTGCGCGCTGTGCTGGCGCGCGTCGTCAGGCAAGGCGGCGAAGGACTGGTGCTGCATCGCGGCGTCTCGCTGTACCGGGCCGAACGCAACGACGACCTGCTCAAGTTGAAATCCCATCAGGATGCCGAAGCGCGGGTGGCCGCCCATCTGCCGGGAAAGGGTAAATATGCCGGGATGCTGGGCGCACTGGAGGTAGAAACAGCGGCAGGATTGCGCTTCAGACTGGGAACCGGGCTATCCGATGCCCAGCGGCGCGCACCGCCGCCGCTGGGCTGCTGGGTGACCTATCGCTACAACGGCATCAACGAGAAGACCGGCATTCCGCGTTTCGCGCGCTTCATGCGGGTGCGCGAAGATATGGAAACCCCGCCGGGAACTGCTGCGCCCTAGTCTTGCTGTGTCATAGCGCCCGCTGCCAGGCTTCAGGCCAACTCCCCCTGTATCACATTGAAGCGCATGACGCGATAATAACCGGCAAAGCAGTGTTCGACACCGGGCTCCCCATTCAATGTTTTACCGTTTTGCTTGAATGCGCTGCTTAATTTTGCGGCGACATCCTCCTGCCAGAATCCCGCCAGAAAAGGTTCGAGGCGACAAATCAGCCAGCGGAACGGCACCAGGCGATACAGCCAGTGTCGCTGCGGAGTGGCGGCATATTCGGTAATAAGCACCGAGCCGCCGGGACGCACCACACGCGCGATTTCGGCATAGGCATTATGGCGTGCTTCGGTCGGCAGTTCGTGCAACAAAAAGAACACGATCACCTGATCGAACGCGTCATCGTGATAACCGAGGCATTCCGCATTCATGCGCGCCGGATGGCAGCGATTCGCAATGTGCAGCGTTTTGCGCCGCGCCAGTTGCAACTGCCCGGTTGCAGCATCGCACAGGTGAACTTCATTGCTCGTGCTAAACAGCAGCGACGGCGTGAGTTTGCCGTACACGCAGGTTAGTTGCAGTATTTTTGCGGCAGGTTTGGCCTCGACCTGCGCCAATGTTTTTTTCAGCAGCTTGTCATATTGACCATACAGGATGGCGTTGATGACGAACTGGTGATCGAAAAACCAGATACCCCACCGCCACAGATAAGCCCACCAGTAATAATGCACCAGGTATTCGGGCATCCCGTCGAGAAATTTTTTGTACAGGCGCATGCTGCCAGCGGCTAGATCAGGTTGCGTGGTTTGCGCGGCGCATGGGCGAACAGCCGGTCATATAGCCAGCGCGGCAACAGCCTGAACATGCGCCCGGTCAGGCCCATTTGCCAGGGAATTACAGTGAATGCGATTTGCCGTTCGATGGTGCGCGCCATGCGCCTTGCCGCCTCATCCGCCTCCAGCATGAATGGCATCGGATAGGGATTGATCGCGGTCATCGGGGTCCTGATGTAGCCCGGGCAAATCGTGACGACCTTTACGCCGCTGTCGTGCAGCTCGACGCGCAGGGATTCCAGATAGGAAATTGCGGCGGACTTGGAGGCGGAGTAGGCGCCCGCCCCCGGCAGGCCGCGGAAGCCGGCTACGCTGGCAATGCCTACCAGCGTGCCCTGTTTCGCTTCACGCATCGCCGCAACAAAGGGCTGGAAGGTTTTCACCATGCCCAGCACATTGATGTCCATCACCTGCTGAAACGCATCCAGGTCTTCGGCATATTCGGTGAGCGTGCCGGCGCTCACGCCGGCATTGGCGATCACCACATCCGGGCAGCCGACGCGGGCGGCGAAATCGTTGGCCGCATGCTGCACGGCAGGCGCATCGCGCACGTCCAGCGTGTAGCAGAAAACCTGATCGGGGAATTCTGCGGCGAGGGCTTGCAGCAACTCGCCGCGCCGGGCGAAGGCGGCGACGATGGCGCCGCACTCAAGATAATGGCGCGCAAGCGCCAGACCCAGGCCGCCAGACGCACCGGATATGACAACCTTCATGCGCTAATCAATGCCGGCGTAAAGACAGGGTCGGGGTCGAGTTGAAAGCGGAGCCGCTGGTTTTCCTCGATCCTCGTTCCTGAATCAACGCTTGGCAGAGCGCTCCTTGCGTGCCAGCGCAATCACTTCGTTCAGCACGCGAATGGCGTTTGCCGGTTGCAGGCCGGTGATTAGATATTTGCCGTCTACAACCAGAGTCGGGGTGCCGTTGATGCCATAGCTGCGGATCATTTGCTTGGCGCGCACCACCCTGCTCTGCATCGAAAACGAGTTGTAGGCCGCCGAGAATTTCGCGCGATCGACGCCACGCTGCGCAACAAAATCCACTATCTTGGCTTCGCCGCTCAGGTCTACATTGTCCACATTCCATGCCTTATACAGCGCATCGTGCAGTTGATGCTGCTGGCCGAGCGATTCGAGCGCGTAAAAGGTGCGCGCCATCGGCTCCCACGAATCGCGGAAGATGGTCGGCACATAAGTCAGTTCCACATCCTTGGGCATGGTCTTTTCCCACGCGCTCATCGCCGGATGCAAATCGAAGCAGTGCGAACAGCCGTAAAAGAAAAATTCCAGCACTTCGACTTTTTTGGCGCTGGCCGGCTGCGGCGGATTCAATAACTTGTAATCCTTGCCCAGTTCCACGGCGGCAAACGCTGTGCCGCTCATCAAAAGCACCGCCGCAACAACCAGGTTTTTAATCATGCTTTTCACTTGTCGCTCCTTAAAATTGGTTATGGTGAATACGCCTATTGCGCCCGCATTGGAGTGGCATCCATCCCGTTTTGTTTCAGCAAATTGCGCGCGCGGTTCATCTCGTCGGTATTTTTGTACGGCCCCATGCGCACGCGATGCCACACGCCTTTGTCCGGAATGGTCGCGATCTGGGTGCTGGCCTCGATGCCCAGCAACGCGAGCCTGGCCTTGAGCTTCTCGGCATCATCCGCATTGGAAAATGATCCTGCCTGCAAAAAATAGGGTTCATTGGCGGCAACCGGTTTGCCGTCCGCAGCCTGGGGTTTGGCCTGTTGTGGCCTGTCGGCAGGCTTGGCCGGCACGGCCGCATCCTGCTTGTCGGTCAGCACCTTGTAGAACTCGAAGCGCGGTTTGCCGTCAGCCACGCCGGAAGCCGGTGCAGCCGCCGGTGCATGGGGTGTCGCGTTTCCGGCGGGCGCCACCGGTTTGGCAATATCTGCCGGCGGCTTGGCGATTGCCGGTTCATTCTGCACGAACGGGCTGGGCGATTTCATGATGTACCAGGCCAGTCCGGCAGCCATGCCGACGCCGATGACCATGCCGACGAGAATGCCGGTCAATAACGGGCTGCCGCTCCTGCGCGGCGCGGCGGATTTGTTGCCTGTGTTCCTGCTCATTTCTGCTTCCTTTACATTTTTTCCGGCGCGCTCACACCGAGCAGCGCCAGGCCGTTCTTCAGCACCTGCGCTGTCGCCGCAATCAACGCCAGCCGCGCGCATTTGACCGCCTCGTCCTCGACCAGAAAGCGCGAGGCATTATAGTAGCTGTGGAAATCGGCGGACAACTCCTTCAGGTAAAAGGCGATCAGATGCGGGGACAGGTCCTGCGCGGCGTTTTCGATCATCTGCGGGTAATCAATCAGCTTTTGCAGCAACGCTGTTTCGTAATCGCTATCCAGCAATTTGACTTCCGCATTGAGCAGATCCGCGCGCTCGCCGTCCCATTGCGCCAGCACGCTGTGCACGCGCGCATGCGCATATTGCACGTAATACACCGGGTTCTCGTTGCTCTGCGACTTGGCCAAGTCCAGATCGAAATCCAGATGCTGGTCGCTCTTGCGCAGCACATAGAAGAAGCGCGTCGCGTCGTTGCCCACCTCGTTGCGCAATTCGCGCAGCGTGACGAATTCGCCGCTGCGCGTGGACATCGAGGTTTTTTGCCCGTTGCGATACAGCACCGCAAATTGCACCAGCGCGATGGTCAGCTTGCCGCTGTCCAGCCCCAATGCCTTGAGTGCGCCATTGACGCGCGGAATGTAACCGTGATGATCCGCGCCCCACACGTTGATGATGCGGTCGAAGCCGCGTTCGAACTTGTTCAGGTGGTAGGCGATGTCGGAGGCGAAATAGGTGTACAGGCCGTTGTCGCGCTGCACCACACGGTCTTTTTCGTCGCCGAAGGTGGTGGAGCGGAACCACCACGCGCCATCCTGAAGATACAGGTGATTGCCGGCTTTGAGTGCCTCCACGGCGCGCGCCACCAGCCCGTTGTCGAACAGCGACTGCTCGGAAAACCACTCGTCGAAACGCACGCCGAATTCGGCCAGGTCGTTGCGGCAATCGCCCAGTTGTTCGGTCAGCGCGTAATTGTGGATATAAGCGTAATCCTCGCCCAGCAGGCGCTTGGCGTTGGCGATCAGCGCGTCCAGATGCGCGTCTGCATCTTCTTCAACGGACGGGGTGCCATGCATCACTTCGGCGTCTGCGCGCACATAGCGCGCGCCATGCGCCGCCTTGATCTGCTGCGCCATGTCGCGCACATACCCGCCCTGATAGATGTTTGCCGGAAACGCCAGTTGCGCACCGTGCAGTTCCAGATAGCGCAGCCAGGTGGACAGCGCAAGAATATCCATCTGCCGCCCGGCATCGTTCACATAGTATTCGCGCGACACCCTGTAGCCAGCCGCATCCAGCACATTCGCCAGGCTTGCGCCGTACGCCGCACCGCGCCCGTGCCCGACATGCAGCGGACCGGTCGGGTTGGCCGAAACGAACTCCACCTGCATCTTGCGCCCCGCCCCCAATGTGCCGCGCCCGTAAGCGTCGCCAGCCTGCAACACCGCCTTGACCACCGCTTGCTTGGCGGCAGCGGTAATGAACACATTGATAAAACCGGCGCCTGCGATTTCGACTTTCTCCACCACTTCGGAGCCGGGTAATGCCGCGATCAACGCCTGCGCGATATCGCGCGGAGATTTGCGCAACGGCTTGGCCAGCTGCATCGCCAGATTGCACGCATAATCGCCATGCGATGCCTGCCTGGAGCGTTCGATAGATAGCCCGGCAGTCGCGGTCAAACCGGCCTGCCCGGAATTTTGCTCATCAAGAACAACGTCCAGGGCCTGCATGAACAATTCATGCAAATGTGATTGAAAATTCAAGGTAACGGACATTGCGCAACACTTTCAAGAAAGGTGCGGATTATAGCATCACGAAGTTTTGTGGGAGTTTGCGCACTTTCGTGCTCGCCCGGTATTTCATGCGATCTGGCATTCCGATCCGGCGGCCGATTGTTTGCAGCGTTTAATGGCCAATTTCAGCAGGTTTCATCTGCCGCAACTTGCTGCTGCGATGGCGATATTGGCAGGCAGCTTTCCGTATTACCCCATCTGTGGCATTCTTCGCACTTTGAAGGCGTGCAATTATTTCAGACTCTCTTGTAGGAATATAGTCAAGAGGGCGGTTGGGGGATGGCAGTAATGAAATGTGTGGATGATTTCCGCCTGCGCTTTGGCAAGCGTGAGCTGGTGCCGATCATGATCGGCGGGATGGGCGTGGATATTTCCACCGCCGAATTGGCGTTGGAAGCCGCGCGGCTGGGAGGGGTCGGGCATATTTCCGACGCGATGCTGCCGGCCGTGACCGATCGCCGCTACAAGACGAAATTCGTCAGCATCAAGCACAAACAATACAAGCTCAACGTCCATCAAGCCGACAAGTCGATCGTGCAATTCGATCTGGCGCAGGTTGCCGAAGCGACGCGCCTGCATGTCGGCAAGACCATGGAAGCCAAGCGCGGCGACGGCATGATTTTCATCAACTGCATGGAAAAACTCACGATGAATTCGCCGCGCGAAACGCTGCGCACGCGCCTGTGCAGCGCGCTGGATGCGGGGATCGATGGCATCACGCTGGCGGCCGGTCTGCATCTCGGCTCGTTCACGTTGATGGAAGAACACCCGCGCTTCCGCGATGCCCAGCTGGGCATCATTGTCTCTTCGCTGCGCGCATTGCAGTTGTTTCTGCGCAAAAATGCCAAGCTGAACCGGCTGCCCGATTTCATCGTGGTGGAAGGGCCGCTGGCAGGCGGCCATCTGGGTTTTGGCCTGGACTGGGCGCAATATGATTTGCGCACCATTGTCGCCGAGGTTCAGCAACATCTCCAAGCTGAAAAACTGGATATCCCGGTGATCCCGGCGGGAGGCATTTTTACCGGCAGCGATGCGGTGAGCTTCCTGGAAACGGGCTCGGCGGCGGTGCAGGTGGCGACGCGCTTCACCGTCGCCAGGGAGTGCGGCATCCCGGAAAAAGTACGGCAGGAATACTTCAAGGCCAGCGAGGAAGATATCGAAGTCAACCTGCTGTCGCCGACCGGCTACCCGATGCGCATGCTGAAAAACTGCCCCGCGATCGGTTCCGGCATCCGCCCCAACTGCGAAGCGTTCGGCTATATCCTCGACGGTAACGGCAATTGTTCGTATATCGATGCGTATAACCGCGAGCGTGCCTTGCACCCCGATGCCAGAAGAATTTCCGTCAGGGACAAGATATGCCTGTGCACCCACATGCGCAACTATGATTGCTGGACTTGCGGCCACTATACCTATCGCCTCAAGGATACGACACGCCGCAATGCCGACGGCACGTATCAGTCGCTGGCCGCCGAGCACATCTTCCGCGATTACCAGTTCAGCACCGATAACAAGATCGCGCTCCCCGCGTAAAAATAATTCTTTAACCCGCTCTTGAAATCGGGCAGGATATACCCAATATTGGCACTCGCAGGCTCGGAGTGCTAAACTTCGCCTCCGCATTTTTTCAACCCACTGTTCCAGGAGAACTCAGTATGAAAATTCGTCCTTTGCACGATCGCGTCATTGTTAAGCGCATGGAAGAAGAGCGTAAAACCGCTTCCGGTATCGTGATTCCAGATGCCGCCACCGAAAAGCCTGATCAAGGCGAAATCATCGCCGTAGGCAACGGCAAGATGAGCGATGACGGCAAATTGCAGCCAATGAATGTGAAAGTAGGCGATCGCGTACTGTTCGGTAAATATTCCGGTCAGGCGTTCAAGATGGACGGCCAGGAATATTTGACCATGCGCGAAGATGACATCATCGGCGTGGTTGAAGCTTAATTACCGGCAAACTTAGGAGAACACAACATGGCAGCTAAAGACGTAAAATTTCACGACGCCGCACGCAGCAAGATGGTAACCGGCGTGAACATTCTGGCCGATGCAGTTAAAGTGACGCTCGGCCCGAAAGGCCGTAATGTAGTGCTGGATCGTTCCTACGGCGCACCAACTATCACTAAAGATGGTGTATCTGTCGCTAAAGAGATCGAATTGAAGGACAAATTCGAGAATATGGGCGCGCAGATGGTCAAGGAAGTCGCTTCCAAGACCTCCGATGTGGCCGGCGACGGCACCACCACTGCGACCGTGCTGGCGCAATCCATCGTGCAGGAAGGCATGAAATTCGTCGCCGCCGGCATGAACCCGATGGATCTGAAGCGCGGCATCGACCAAGCGGTAATTGCCACCGTGGAAGAGTTGAAAAAACTGTCCAAGCCTTGCACCACCAGCAAGGAAATCGCCCAGGTGGGATCCATTTCCGCCAACTCTGACGCCAACATCGGCAAAATCATTGCCGACGCGATGGATAAGGTCGGCAAGGAAGGCGTGATCACCGTTGAAGACGGCAAGTCCCTCGACAACGAACTCGAAGTGGTCGAGGGTATGCAGTTCGACCGCGGCTACCTGTCGCCCTACTTCATCAACAATGCCGAAAAGCAAAACGCGGCGATGGAGAACCCCTTCATCCTGCTGCACGACAAGAAGATCTCCAACATTCGCGATTTGCTGCCCGTATTGGAACAGGTCGCCAAGGCAGGCCGTCCGCTGCTGATCATCGCCGAGGACGTGGATGGCGAGGCGCTGGCTACGCTGGTGGTGAACAACATTCGCGGCATCCTGAAGACCGTCGCCGTCAAGGCTCCGGGCTTCGGTGACCGTCGCAAGGCGATGCTGGAAGACATCGCGATCCTGACCGGCGGTACCGTGATCGCCGAAGAAGTCGGCCTGACACTGGAGAAGGCCACGCTGGCCGAACTGGGCCAAGCCAAGCGCATCGAAGTGGGCAAGGAAGACACCATCATCATCGACGGCGCAGGCAAGGAAGATGCGATCAAGGGTCGTATCGGCCAGATCAACAAGCAAGCCGAAGAATCCACCAGCGATTACGACAAGGAAAAACTGCAAGAGCGCAAAGCCAAGCTGGCTGGCGGTGTGGCAGTGATCAAGGTCGGCGCGGCAACCGAAGTTGAAATGAAAGAAAAGAAAGCGCGCATCGAAGACGCATTGCATGCGACGCGTGCTGCCTGGGAAGAAGGCATCGTTCCCGGCGGCGGCGTAGCACTGCTGCGCGCCAAGGTGGCAGTGGCTGGCCTGAAGGGCGACAACCATGACCAGGATGCGGGCATCACCATCGTGCTGCGCGCGCTGGAATCGCCTCTGCGTGCCATCGTCGCCAATGCCGGTGACGAGCCCTCCGTGGTCGTCAACAAAGTGCTGGAAGGCAAGGGCAGCTACGGCTACAACGCCGCGACCAGCGAGTATGGCGACATGCTGGCGATGGGTGTGGTTGACCCAACCAAGGTGACGCGCGTCGCATTGCAAAATGCCGCTTCCATCGCCGGCTTGATGCTGACCACCGCCTGCATGGTGGCCGAACTGCCGGAAGATAAACCTGCCGGCGGCATGGGTGGTGGCGACATGGGCGGGATGGGTGGCATGGGCGGCATGATGTAGTTTTCATTTGCTTCATCGGCCGTTTGTTTCATAGCGCATTCGCAAACCCCGCCTCGGCGGGGTTTGTTATTTGGCGCGGTAGCGGTATAATGCGCGGCTTCTGAAGTTGGCCTGCTTGTTCGGCTAACGGGAAAATGCAGTAAAAATGGCCTGGTAGCTCAGTCGGTAGAGCAGAGGATTGAAAATCCTTGTGTCGGTGGTTCGATTCCGCCCCGGGCCACCAAATAGAATAAGGGGTTGCAGAGATGCAGCCCCTTTTTATTTTTCAGCTTTTTATTCCGTGTAGGGGTGGTGTAGGATTTTTTCGTCAATGTAAAACCAGCTGTTTGTTCACGCAGAGTTGCCGGACAACCTCAACGCAACACACTCGCCAGTGGCGACAATCTGACTGGCCAGCATCGCCATTTCTGACGGTTCCGTATCCGGCGACAGAAAATCAAAACCGGCTTGCAGAGGGTGGTGAGCTGAGAAAGCATCCGAGCCTGACCAAAATTTATTGCCCAAACGAGACACCGGACACCGGTTCGTGCCGGACGGCGGCGCGACTCAGGCAAAAATATTTTGGGATTTCCAGAAGGCTTGAAACTTGCCGATACGCGTCTGGCGCGTGCCAGCCCGTCCAGAATATCCAGGTTTATTTCCCAGCAAAGACTTGAGGAGTGCCTGATGATGCAACTAAATTGTTAATGCGGTCATGAATATCTAATGGGGCCATGAAAAGATAACGTGTCCCTGAGATGGCTTTAATAAGAAGTTCCATATCAGCCAAACCTAATAAATCAGTCCGCGCAGTTTGAGTTGCTACACCATGAACCTTCTGATGCCCTTGGATGGTATACGTTTCTCCGGGGTGCTTCAGAGCATGTGTGAGGAGCGCGATCTGGCGATAGTTGAGTTGGCTTCGTAATGTTGGTGAAGTAGAAAGCATTTTTTCGAAGTTACGCTGCTGCTCATATATGCGTGATATATATTCATGAAATTGGTCTATGGCCCTTCGAATAATTTCGAGCTGATGGATTACAAAGTATGACGTATCGTTGTCATCAGTTTCTGTATGAAGGTACGCTCTTACATATTGAGCCGGAGCCTTGCGTAGGAAATGAGAAATAGAAATATATTCCATTAACCCATAACCGCTTCTAGCCATAGACCAGTAAAAAAGTGCTCGAGCAGTGCGTCCGTTGCCATCCACAAAAGGATGGTCATAGCCAATCATAAAATGAAGCAGAATTGCTCTAACTACCGGGTGAATAAAAGGAGAGTTGCTCTCATCTAAATTTGCAAAGTCGCATAAGCGCTTCAGGCGGTCTGGTAATTCAGTATATGTTGGTGGTTGATGAATTATGGTTCCATCTCGATTGTCGATTACCTGTACGTCATCTGAATGGCGTAGCCTACCGGCATCCATTGGGTCGTCCAATGTATACTCTGTCAAAATTGCATGCAGTTCAAGAATACGTTCAGGAGTAATCTGGTCTTTCTGCATACCTCTGATGGTTTCCATCGCGCGATAATTATTAAAGATCATTCGCTCACTATGATCTCTAGGTTTTCGCCCTTGTCGAAGCATTACTTCAGCTACTTTACGTGTTGTCGAAGCGCCTTCAAGTTGACTGGATGTAATAGCTTCCTCAATAAAAGAGTTTATGAGATAGCGCTGTTGATGCTCTATTGAGGCTATGTTTTTACTGGCAGACGAAATAATTTTCCCTCCAGCTTCTTGATCTATATGATGGAGGTGCACAAGTACAGGCTCTGGCATTGCTAAAACAAAAGGTTCTCCCGTCTTGTTAAGTAATGGAAGTTGGCGATAAAGAGTGTTACGTGCAAATTTTAAGGCTACCCACCAGGATTCAGTGGTTAACCCATCGGGTGGTGGGCGACGCCGAATTTGATCCCAATGCAAATAATGATTGTCTAGTATTTTGCTGCGATTTTGAATTGCATTGGCTATATCTCGCCCCGTTACATTAGATAACAGCGTATTTAGGTCGGGTGGCGTAAGTGGTAGTTTCATAATGTTGTTATTCACCTTCTCTATCTTCGGTAAATTAGCAATTATTAATAAGCCATTGCTAGCAGCTGCTAATTTAGTACTAAATTAGCAATCATTAGCAGTATAGCTAGTAAGGATTTAGATAGCTACTAATTTAGTACTAAATTAGCAATCATTAGCAGTATAGCTAGTAAGGATTTGGATATCTGCTAATTTGTTATTAAATTAGCAGATATTAGTAGTATAGTTAGTATGGTTTTATCGGGTAATTAGAAGGCTTTGTTTCTACAATTAGTAGCATGGCCGCGCTGCCACTTGGTTTTAACTATGCTAGAATGCGCGCCTTTGTAGAGGCACGGCAGGGCAACTACTTGATTTTATGGTTTTCCAGCTAGGCTTGAAAATCCTTGTGTCGGTGGTTCGATTCCGCCCCGGGCCACCAAATATTAATAACAAATGCCCGATCCGTTCGGGCATTTGTTTTTCACGACAGATAAACACCCATGAGCGAACTCGCAGGTGACGATTTGATAGGCACTCCAGACGCGGCAACAGCCGATGCGGCAATCGCGCGCGAGGTCAAGCGCCGCCGCACCTTCGCGATCATCTCGCACCCCGATGCGGGCAAGACCACGCTCACCGAAAAGCTGCTGCTGTTCGGCGGCGCGATCCAGATGGCGGGCACGGTGAAGGCGCGCAAGAGCGGCCGCCATGCGACCTCCGATTGGCTGGAGATCGAGAAGCAGCGCGGCATCTCGGTGGCCAGTTCGGTGATGCAGTTTACCTACGACGATTGCGTGATCAACCTGCTCGATACCCCGGGCCACCAGGATTTTTCGGAAGACACTTATCGCGTGCTGACCGCGGTGGATGCGGCGGTAATGGTGGTGGACGCGGCCAAGGGTGTGGAAGAGCAGACCATCAAGCTGCTCGAGGTGTGCCGGTTGCGCAATACACCGATCATCACCTTCATCAACAAGATGGACCGCGAAGTGCGCGACCCGCTGGAAGTGCTGGACGAGATCGAGTCGGTGCTGAAGATCAAATGCGCGCCGGTGACCTGGCCGATCGGCATGGGCAAACGCTTTCAGGGCGTGTATCACCTGCCGAACGACGAGGTGTTGCGTTTCCTGCCGGGCGAGGCGAAGGCCAATCAGGAAGTGGAAGTGTTGAAAGGCGCGCAAATCGACCGCCTGGCGCAGCAGTGCCCGCACGAGATGCAGACCATGCGCGACGAAACCGAATTGGTCATGGGCGCGGGTGCGTCGTTCGACCTGCAAGAGTTTCTGCGGGGTCAGCAATCGCCGGTATTTTTCGGTTCCGGCGTGAATAATTTCGGCGTGCGTGAAATACTGCGCGCCCTGGTGGATTGGGCTCCCTCGCCGTTGCCGCGCGCCACCGATGTGCGCATGGTGCAGCCCACCGAGTCCGCCTTCACCGGTTTCGTGTTCAAGATCCAGGCCAACATGGACCCGAACCACCGCGATCGCATCGCGTTCCTGCGCGTGTGCTCGGGCAAGTACACCTCCGGTATGAAGGTCAAACACCGCCGCACCGGCAAGGAGATGAAGCTCGCGAACGCTGTGACCTTCATGGCCAACGAGCGCTCGCGCATGGACGAGGCGTATGCCGGCGACATCATCGGCGTGCACAACCACGGCCAGTTGCAGATCGGCGACGTGCTCACCGAGGGCGAGGCGCTCACCTTCAAGGGCATTCCCTACTTCGCGCCGGAGTTGTTCAGCCGCGCGCGCCTGCGCGACCCGATGAAGGCCAAGCAGTTGCAGAAGGGCCTGCGCCAGCTCGGCGAGGAGGGCGCGGTGCAGGTGTTCGAACCGCTGGTGGACAACACGCCGTTGATCGGCGCGGTCGGGCAGTTGCAGTTCGAAGTGGTCGAGCATCGCCTGAAATCCGAATACGGCGTGGACGCGGTATTCGAGCGCGCCGGCATCCACACCGCACGCTGGGTGACCTGCCCCGATGCCGCGCATCTCAACGAATTCGTCAAAGCCAACCAGGGGCGGCTGGCCAAGGACGTGGATGGCAACTACGCCTACCTCGCCGACACCGGCGTGAACCTGCGCCTCGCGATGGAGCGCTGGCCGAAAGTGCAGTTCCACGCCACGCGTGAACATGGACAGCAGCTGGGCTGAATGTCGCTCAGTATTGTTTGCTAGCCCTGGTTGTGGACGGCGCGATTTACCGTCGCCTCGCCCAGTAAAAACTCCTTGAATGCCAACGTGGCGCTGGACAGGCGTTTGTTGCTGCGATGCGCGACGAACCAGTGGCGCAGCAGCGGGAAATGTTCGACTTTGAGCATGGCAAGCCGTTTGGTTTCCAGCTCCAATTCGATGCTGTGCAGCGACAGAATGCTCAGTCCCATGCCGGCCTGCACCGCCTGTTTGATGGCTTCGTTGGTTTCCATTTCCATGCTGATGCGCGGCTGGATGCGATGTTCCGCGAAGACGCGCTCCATCGCGCTGCGCGTGCCGGAACCCGGCTCGCGCGATAAAAAAGTTTCCTGCGCGAGTTGCGCGAATTTGACGCGCTTGAGCCTGGCGAGCGGGTGATCGGGGGCGGCGATCACCACCAGCGGGTTATCCATGAATGGTTCCGCGCTGATATCCAGCCCTTCCGGCGGTTTTCCCATGATGGCAAGATCGATGCTGTTGTCGGCGAGTTGTTTGAGCACCGCATCGCGGTTGGCGACTTGCAGGGTCACGTTGATGTTGGGGTGTTGCCGGCAGAATTTTGCCAGCAGCTGCGGGGTGAAATAATTGGCGGTGTTCACCACCGACAGCGTGAGCTTGCCTTTCCCCAGCCCTTTCATCTCGTCGAACACCGCTTCCATTTCGGCGAGCTGTTGCGCGATGCTACGGCTGTAATGGAACAGCTCGCGCCCGGCTTCGGTGAGAAAAATCTTTTTGCCCATCTGTTCGAATAACGGCAGGCCGATATGCCCTTCCAGCTGCTTGATCTGCATCGACACCGCCGGCTGCGATAGGTATAGTTCTTCGGCGGCGCGCGAGAAGTTCAGGTGGCTGGCCACCTTTTCGAAGACCTGGAGCTGACGCAGGGTAAAATTAAGCATAATTGGATTATAAGCGTTTTTTATGGTATTGATAAAAACAATTGACTATTGTTTATACATTGATGCCCCTATAGTGACAACCGTTGCATGTGAGCCTCTAAAAATGCAGAGATCACCCAAATGCAAGATGAAGCAGAGTAGCAAGCAGGCGAGTTGTAGCCAGATGTAGGTCGGGCTTAACCAGCGACTTGGCTGCCGTATTTTGGCAGCTTAGTCGAATGGCTATGCAAAGCTCGCCCGACATGGTGGGCATAGCCTACCCTGCAGTTGCTGCAACTTGAAACCAATCGTTGACCAGCGACTTAGCTGGCGTTTTTGCCAGCATAGTCGAATGGCCATGCAACGCTAACACAGGAGATAAAAATATGGATCAATCGAATCGTTATGCGGACCTGAGTCTGAAAGAAGAAGACCTGATCAAGGGCGGCAATCACATTCTGGTCGCTTACACCATGGAGCCGGCTGCGGGCACCGGTTATCTGGAAGCGGCTGCGCATATTGCGGCGGAATCTTCCACCGGTACCAACGTTGAAGTGAGCACGACCGATGAGTTCACCAAGGGCGTGGACGCTTTGGTGTATTTCATCGACGAAGCCAAAGGCATCATGAAAGTCGCTTATCCAAACGATCTGTTCGACCGCAATCTTACCGATGGCCGCGTGATGATCGTGTCCTTCCTGACCCTGTGTATCGGCAACAATCAGGGCATGGGTGATATTGCGAATCTGCAAATGCAGGATTTCTACGTGCCGCCACGCATGCTGCAACTGTTCGACGGTCCGGCCAAGGATATTTCCGACCTGTGGCGCATTCTCGGCCGCCCGGTCAAGGACGGCGGCTACATCTCCGGCACCATCATCAAGCCCAAGCTGGGTCTGCGCCCCGAGCCGTTTGCCAAGGCGGCCTACCAGTTCTGGCTGGGCGGCGACTTCATCAAGAACGATGAGCCGCAAGGCAACCAGGTGTTCTGCCCGATCAAGAAAGTTCTGCCGCTGGTCTATGACTCGCTGAAGCGCGCCCAGGACGAAACTGGCCAGGCCAAGCTGTTTTCGATGAACATCACCGCAGATGACCACTATGAAATGTGCGCGCGTGCAGACTTCGCGCTGGAAACCTTCGGCCCGGATGCGGACAAGGTGGCGTTCCTCGTGGATGGCTTCGTCGGCGGCCCCGGCATGGTGACCACGGCGCGCCGTCAATACCCGAGCCAGTACCTGCACTACCACCGCGCCGGTCACGGCATGGTCACTTCGCCGTCCTCGAAGCGCGGCTACACCGCGTTTGTGTTGGCCAAGATGTCCCGTTTACAGGGCGCTTCCGGCATCCACGTCGGCACGATGGGCTACGGCAAGATGGAAGGCGGCAAGGACGACCGCATCATCGCCTACATGATCGAACGCGATAGTTGCACCGGCCCGTTCTACCATCAGGAATGGTATGGCATGAAGCCGACCACGCCGATCATTTCCGGCGGCATGAACGCGCTGCGTCTGCCCGGTTTCTTCGAGAACCTCGGCCACGGCAACGTGATCAACACCGCAGGCGGCGGCTCCTACGGGCATATCGATTCGCCGGCGGCCGGTGCGGTCTCGCTGCGCCAGGCTTACGAATGCTGGAAGGCCGGCGCCGACCCGATCGAATGGGCAAAGGAGCACAAGGAATTCGCGCGCGCGTTCGAGTCTTTCCCGAAAGACGCAGACAAGCTGTTCCCGGGCTGGCGCGAAAAGCTGGGTGTGCACAAGTAGGCTGTTTTTTTGTAGTTGAGTGGTATTCGCGCCCCCACTCGTTGGGGGCGTTTTGTTCACAGGGAGCTGATCATGGCAGATAAAGACCAATACAAGGTAAGCAAAGAACCGTTCTACCAAGCGCAAGGCGACGAGGTCGCGCTGTACGAAGCGGCCTACGCGGCGCGCCTGCCGGTGATGATCAAAGGCCCGACCGGCTGCGGCAAATCGCGCTTTGTCGAATACATGGCGTGGAAGCTGGGCAAGCCGCTGATCACCGTGGCCTGCAACGAAGACATGACCGCCAGCGACCTGGTCGGGCGCTACCTGCTCGACGCCGGCGGCACGCGCTGGCTGGACGGCCCGCTGACCACCGCCGCGCGCATCGGCGCGATCTGCTATCTCGACGAGATCGTCGAGGCGCGCCAGGACACCACGGTGGTAATCCACCCGCTGACCGACCATAGACGCACGCTGCTGCTGGACAAGAAGGGCGAGCTGCTCGAGGCGCATCCCGATTTCCAGATGGTGATTTCCTACAACCCCGGCTATCAGAGCCTGCTGAAGGATCTGAAGCAATCCACCAAGCAGCGCTTTGCCGCGTTTGAGTTCGCTTATCCTGCGCCCGATATCGAGGCGCAGATCCTCGGCAGGGAAACCGGCATCGAGGCCGGGTTGTCCGCGCAACTGGTGAAGATCGGCCAGGCGGCGCGCAACCTGAAGGGACACGGGCTGGACGAGGGGATTTCCACGCGCCTGCTGGTGTATGCGGCGACCCTGATCAAGGGTGGTGTTGAGCCGCGCGCCGCATGCCGCATGGCCCTGGTGCGCCCGATCACCGACGATGCGGATATCCGCGACACGCTGGATCACGCGATTGATGCGGTGTTCGGGTAGGGGCACGGCGCGCCGTGCCCCTACCCGAATCGCGCACACCAAATCATGGAAACCGCAACCATCCCCGCCGAACTGGAAGCCTGCTGGAAGCAGCTTGACTGCGGTTTCCCGCGCGTCGCGCCGGTGTTTGCCGACTGCATGCGCGCGGCGCTGGCGACGCTTTCCAAACAGGGAGTGGATGCTTACCTCGAACACGCGCGCTTCCTCGGCAAGATGGGGCGCGGCGCGGAACCGATCCTGATCTTTCTGGAGGAATGGCCGGCGGTGGCCAAGACGCTGGGCGAAGACGCGCTGCCCGCCGTGATGGAGTGCATCCGCAGGATGTGGAAATCGCCCAACGGCAATTCCATCGTGCCGTTCCTGCAATCGCTGCCGGTTGCCGCGCGGCGCTTGCAATCGCCGCAACAGTTGCGCGGCTTTCTGGATATCGCGCTGGATTTCATGGAGCGCACCACCGGCTCGATCCACGGCATCCACCAGACTTTTCCCAGCCCGGGGCTGCCGGAATTTTTCAAGAAGATTCCGCTGCTGCTCGGCCAGCTCTCTCTGGCGGGGCTGAAAAACTGGGTGGATTACGGCGTGCGCTATTACAAGGATCATCCAGACCGTCAGATCGACTACTTCAGCCTGCAGTCGGCGGACAGCCGCGCGGTGCTGCAGCGCGAGCGGCACGGTACGCTGCTGGTGGACAACGAGCGCAAGCTGGACATGTATTTGCGCGGGCTGTGGCACGACGAAGGGCAGCTGATCCCCTATTCAAGCGCGTTCGACGAATTGCGCCAGCCGGTTCCCTATTACGACAAGCTCGGCATCCGCCTGCCGGATGTGTATGACGACTTCATCCCCTCCGTAGGGCGCATTCCATGCACCGAAAATGGTGCACGGAGTGCATCCTACGAAGCTGCGGGAGAAATCGTTATATCCGGATTAGACCGCTACCGCGCGGTGCTGGCGCATGTCGCCGCGCATCGGCGCTGGACGACCGCCATATTCGCCGACAATTTCAGCCCGTTCCAGCGCATGGCGGTGGAGTTTCTGGAGGACAGCCGCGTGGAATACCTGGCGATGCGCGAATATCCCGGCCTGCGCCGCATCTTCATGGCGCTGCATCCCGCACCAGCCGAAGACGCATGCGATGCCGAACAGGAGTCCGGCGTGCGCCATCGCTTGGCGATGCTGTCGCGCGCGATTCTCGACTCGCGGCATCTCTATAAAAATCCGTATGTTGTCGATTTTGCGCAGCGCTTCCACGACCTGATGCGGCACAGCGATTCCAGCACGCAGGAGATGACCGAGCTGGCGGTTGCCTTCGTCGCCAGAACGCGCCGCCAGAGCGACCAGCTCGCCAAAACCCACTTCACGGACACGGTGGTGGATTACCGCGACGACAACCGCCAGATGTGGAAATTCATCGAGGAGGGTGACGAGGAAGAGGCGTTCGACGCGCCGCGCAAAATTGAGCCGGGCGAGGAAATCAAAGGCCTGCCGCCGCGCCATTACCACGAATGGGATTACCTGAACCAGAGCTACCGCCCGGACTGGGTCAGCGTGTACGAAGCCCTGCACCCGCCCGGCAACGCGGCGGACATCGACCGGCTGCTGGCCAAACACGGTGCGCTGGCCAAGCGCCTGAAGAAGATGCTCGACCTGCTCAAGCCGCAGGAAAAGGTGCGCATCCGCTACCAGGAAGAAGGCAGCGAGCTGGATCTGGATGTCGCGCTGCGCTCGCTGATCGACTACAAGAGCGGTGCAACGCCCGACCCGCGCATCAACATGAGCCACAGGACCAGCGGACGCAACATCGCGGTGATGCTGCTGCTCGACTTGTCGGAATCGCTCAACGAGAAGGCGGCAGGCTGCGACCAGACCATCCTGGAGCTGAGCCAGGAAGCGGTATCGCTGCTGGCCTGGGCGATCGAGAAACTGGGCGACCCGTTCGCGATCGCCGGTTTTCATTCCAACACGCGGCATGACGTACGCTATCTGCATATCAAGGGCTACAGCGAAAGCTGGAACGATCAGGTGAAGGGTCGGCTCGCGGCGATGGAAGCCGGCTATTCGACGCGCATGGGGGCGGCGATGCGCCATGCCGCGCACTATCTGGAAAAGCAGCGGGCCGACAAGAAGCTGATGCTGATCCTCACCGACGGCGAGCCGTCGGACATCGACAGCAAGGATGGCCGGCTGCTGGTCGAGGACGCACGGCAGGCGGTCGATGAACTGGATCGGCAGGGCATCTACGCCTATTGCATCAACCTCGACCGCAAGGCGGATGAATATGTCGCGGACATTTTCGGCAAGCAGTACACCATCATCGACAGGGTGGCACAATTGCCCGAAAAACTGCCCACGCTTTTCCTGTCGCTGACCAAATAGCCCTGTAGCCTGCATGAAGCGCAGCGCAATGCGGGGGTAAAGCCGATGACCGAGATGGCTTCCCGGATTCCACTTCGTTACATCCGGGCTACGTTACTGTCGCTGACGAAGTAGGAGGGAGCAGCAAGGTGCCGTGGACGTAGGGTGCATTCCATGTAACATGGTGCGCGAAGCGCACCCGGCTGACCAAATAGCGATATAGAGCAACACGGAAAAGCGGTAAAATCACACCAATTGAAAATCTTGATAAAGGAAGAAGCATGAGCAAAAGTTTGATCCAGTTCATCATCGAAGAGCAACGCGCCATTCCGGGCGCGAGCGGCGATTTTACCGGCCTGATCAGCGACATCGTGATCGCCTGCAAACAGATCGCACACGATGTCAACAAGGGTGCGCTGATCGGCGTGCTGGGCAGCGCGGGCAGCGAGAACGTGCAGGGCGAAACCCAGAAGAAACTGGACATCATCACCAACGAAATTTTCATCAAATCGACCGAATGGGCAGGCCACCTGGCCGCGATGGCTTCCGAGGAAATGGATGATGTCTATCCCATTCCGGCCAGATATCCGAAGGGCAAGTATTTGCTGGTGTTTGATCCGCTCGACGGCTCTTCCAACATCGACGTGAACATTTCCGTCGGCACGATTTTCTCGATCCTGCGCGCGCCCAAGGGCATCGAAAATCCGACCGCGGAGGATTTCCTGCAACCCGGCACCACGCAGGCTTGCGCAGGCTATGCGCTGTACGGCCCTTCGACCATGCTGGTGATTACCAGCGGGCACGGCGTGAACGGCTTTACGCTGGACGGCGATATCGGCGAATTCATGCTGACCCATCCGAACATGAAAATTACCGAGGACACCCGTGAGTTTGCGATCAACGCTTCCAACGAGCGGCACTGGGAAAAACCGGTGCAGCGTTATGTGGAAGAATGCGTTGCCGGCACAAACGGGCCGCGCGGCACCAATTTCAACATGCGCTGGGTCGCGTCGATGGTGGCCGAGGTGCATCGCATCCTGATTCGCGGCGGCGTGTTCATGTACCCCAAGGACACCAAGGACCCCAGCAAGGCCGGCAAGCTGCGCCTGCTATACGAGGCGAACCCGATGTCCTTCATCGTCGAACAGGCGGGCGGGGTGGCTTCCACCGGTTACGAGCGCATCATGGAAGTCAGGCCTTCCGGACTGCACCAGCGCGTACCGGTGATTCTCGGCTCGAAGAACGAAGTCGAGCGCATCGTGCGCTACCACAAGGAGGCATGAAATGGGGAATGACACCGTGCCACGGGTTTCCATCGTGATGGGCAGCGCCAATGACTGGGAGATCATGCAGCAGGCCGCGCGGCAGTTGCAGGACTTCGGCGTGGCTTATGACGCGCGGGTGATTTCCGCGCACCGTTCCCCCGACCTGCTGTTCGATTACATCAAGGAAATCAGCGCGCAGGGCGTGCAGTGTTTCATCGCCGGCGCCGGCGGTGCCGCGCACCTGGCCGGCGTGATTGCCGGCAAGACCACGCTGCCGGTGCTGGGTGTGCCGATTCCATCCAAGTATCTGAAGGGGATGGACTCGCTGCTGTCCACCGTGCAAATGCCCAAGGGCATTCCGGTGGCGACCTTCGCGATCGGCGAGGCGGGCGCGGCAAACGCAGGATTGTTCGCAATTGCGATGCTGGCGCTGCACGATGTGCAACTGGCGCAGAAACTGGCCGAGTACCGCAAGCAGCAGGCGGAGGCCATTGCGGCAACCGCGTTGCCTGCGCTGGGCTGAACAAAACCCTCCTGACATCCCCCGGCAAGGGGATGCCGGGAGGGGTTGAAGCGTTAGAATTTTAGGGAACAATATGTCAGCCTTACACGAATCAAACCTGAGCAGCCTGCCGCTATTGCACCGCGGCAAGGTACGCGATCTCTACCAGGTGGGCGATCAGCATTTGCTGATCGTGCAGACCGACCGGCTCTCCGCCTTCGACGTGATCCTGCCCGACCCGATTCCCGGCAAGGGCGAAGTGCTGACCCGCGTGTCGAATTTCTGGTTCGACAAGCTGCGCCATGTCATCCCGAATCACCTGACCGGCATCGCGCCCGAATCTGTGGTCAAGGGTGAAGCGGAGCAAGCGCAGGTGAGGGGGCGCGCTTTTGTCACCATGAAGCTCAAGCCGTTGCCGATCGAGGCGATTGTGCGCGGCTATCTGGTTGGCTCCGGCTGGAAGGATTATCAGAAGACCGGCGCGGTATGCGGGATTAAACTGCCCGAAGGGCTGCGCGAGGCGCAAAAGCTGCCGCAGCCGCTGTTTACGCCGTCCACCAAGGCGGCGGTCGGCGATCACGACGAGAATATTTCTTTTGCGCAAGCCGTTGAATTGCTCGGCGAAGCACGCGCCAACGAAGTGCGCGATGCAACGCTCGCGCTGTATACCGAAGCGGCAAATTATGCGGCGAGCAGGGGCATCATCATTGCCGACACCAAGTTCGAATTCGGCGTGGACGAAGCGGGCAAGCTGTACCTGATCGACGAGGCGCTCACGCCGGATTCCTCGCGTTTCTGGCCGGCCGACCAATACCAGGTAGGCCGCAACCCGCCCAGCTTCGACAAGCAGTTCGTGCGCGACTGGCTGGAAGCCTCAGGTTGGAACAAGCAAGCGCCCGCGCCGCATGTCCCGCAGGAGGTGCTGCAAAAGACTGCCGACAAATACCGCGAAGCCGCGCAACGCCTGACCGGCGCATGAGTTCGCCCACATGAGTTCTCCAGGACAGCTCATCGAGGGTTTTTCACGCTTCCGCGAAAGGCATTTCGCCAAGGACGATGTGCTGTTCCGCGAACTGGTCGAACAGGGACAGACGCCCAAAACCCTAGTGGTCGCCTGCTGCGATGCGCGCGTCGATCCGGCTTTGATTTTGGATTGCGCGCCGGGCGACCTGTTCGTCATCCGCAACGTCGCCAACCTTATTCCTCCCGCAGAAAACCAGGGCCATTATCACGGCACCAGCGCCGCGCTGGAATTCGGCGTGCGCAAGCTGAATGTCGAGCATCTTATCGTGCTGGGACATGCGCATTGCGGCGGCATTCGCGCGCTGCTGGAGGGCGATATGCAAAAAGAGGACGCGTTCATTTCAGAATGGATGGGGATAGCCGATGCCGCAAGGGAACGGGTAAGCCGGGAATTCGCGGATGCCGGTAGCGCAGCGCACCAGCGTGCCTGCGAGCAGCAGGCGATACTGGTTTCCCTGGATAATCTGATGACTTTTCACTGGATACGCGAGCGTGTCGAACAGGGCACGCTCGCATTGCATGGCTGGTATTTCGACATCGAGCGCGGCGAGCTGCTGGGCTACAACACGGCTGCCCGCCGGTTTGAAGTGCTGTAATTACTTGCCGGTCAATTCCTTGTAGCGCGCCTTGTCGGCGTCATAACGCGCATCCAGGGTTGCTTTTTCTGCCTTGGCTTTTTCCAGATCCTGCTGCAGCCTGGCCAATCGTTCCTGCGATTCCTTCAGGTCTTCCTGCAAGCTGGGATAGATTTTTTTACCGGCTTTGGTGCGGGCATCAGCTTCTTTTTGGAAGGCCAGTAAATTGTCGTTGGCTATTTTGATCCGCGAGTTGATGCTGTTGATGCGCGCTTCTATCTGTTGCAGATTGCGGTTGCGCGCCAGATCGATTTCTTGCTCATTACTGTAGGTGTTGACCAGCGCCTTATCACGGCGTTTCCGCTCCAGCTCGGCTTGCTCGTCGGCGCGTTTCTTGATGTCAGCCTGTTCATTGGCGCGGCGCTCTTCGGGAGTGAGCACCTCCTTCTTCTCTATCACGCGTCCGGACTTGTCAAGTTCGCTACGGTCCTTATCGGCATATTCCGGCGGGATGGTTTCGCCGTAATGCGTCGTACCCTTATCGTCCACCCATTTGTACATCTTTGCCGCAACGGGGAAACTGAAAGCGATACCGGCAACAAGCGCGACTAGTAATTTAAATTTAATCATTTATCACTCCATAACGATCGCGATAGGATTGTACGGTGGCCAGATTCTGCTTCATATCCGCTTCATTCTGCAAATAGTCGAGCAGGTCATCCAATGTGGCGATAGACACTACCGGAATGCCATAGTTGCGTTGCACTTCCTGTACGGCGGAAAGCTCGCCCTGCCCGCGCTCCATGCGATCCAGCGCAATCACCACGCCACAAGGCTCGGCGCCGGCCGCGCGAATCAGGTCGATGGATTCGCGCACCGAGGTGCCGGCGGAGATCACATCGTCGATGATCAGCACCCGGCCTTGCAACGCAGCACCCACCGTCGTGCCGCCTTCGCCGTGGTCCTTGGCCTCCTTGCGGTTATAGCAATAGGGCACGTTGCGTCCCTGTTCGGCCAGCGCGATGGCGGTTCCGGCAGCCAGCGGGATGCCCTTGTAGGCCGGGCCGAACAGCATGTCGAAGGGCAATCCTGCGGCAAGGATGGCCTGCGCATAAAACTGCGACAGGTTCCTCAATGCCGCACCGTCATTGAACAGCCCGGCATTGAAAAAATACGGCGACAGCCTTCCGGCCTTGGTCTGAAATTCGCCGAAGCACAACACTTTTTGCTGTACGGCAAAGCGGATGAAATCCTGCCTGAAATTGAACATGGTGATCGGCATGGGTTGAGGCGATGACCGTCATTATAATGGTGCGCCCCAAAATCACCGGAAATTTTCATGCGCATCATCACGATCAACCTGAACGGCATCCGCTCTGCGGCAAACAAGGGCTTCTTCGCATGGCTCGCGCAGCAGGACGCCGACATTGTTTGCCTGCAGGAACTCAAGGCGCAGGCAGCCGACATGACGCAGCAGATGCTTGCCCCGACGGGTTATCACGGCTATTTCCATTATGCGGAAAAGAAGGGGTATAGCGGCGTGGGCATCTATTGCCGCGAAAAACCGCAGCAGGTCACCGCGGGTTTGGGTATCGCCGAATTTGATGCCGAGGGGCGCTACCTGCGCGCGGATTTTGCCGGCTTCAGCGTGGTGGTGCTGTATCTGCCGTCCGGCTCCAGCGGCGAGCAGCGGCAGGCCGTGAAGTTCAAGTTCATGGCGGCTTTCCTGCCGCATTTGCGGGCATTACGCGCCAGCGGGCGCGAAGTGGTGGTCTGCGGCGACTGGAACATCGCGCACAAGGAAATCGATCTGAAGAACTGGCGCGGCAACCAGAAGAATTCCGGCTTCCTGCCCGAAGAGCGCGCCTGGTTGACCGGGTTATTCGACGAGGTTGGCTTTGTCGATGTGTTTCGCGGGTTGCATCCCGAATTGGCGGCTTACACCTGGTGGTCGAATCGCGGCCAGGCATGGGCCAAGGATGTCGGCTGGCGCCTCGATTACCAGATCGCCACGCCCGGCATCGCCGCGCGGGCACAGGCGGCCGCTATCTACAAGGCGCAACGCTTTTCCGATCACGCGCCGCTGATTATCGATTACACCGACTGATCGTGAATCAACCGCCTCCGGATCAGCTTTGCTCCCAAGGCAAACCGGCCACACGCCGACCGCCGGTATCAAGATCAATAGGGTATGACTACAGCGGTTTTGCGTTTTGAACATCGGCTTTCAGGCGATGTCGGGCGAGGCGTGAAGTTACGCTGCGTGCCAATGCAGACGCTGGTGAGTGGCTGGTTCCGGCATAAATAGCAACATACAGCTTATTTCTCCCCGAGTAATATTTCATCCCTTTCGTTCCGTATGTAACAATGCGCGAGTACTTATCTTTGCTACGCGCTGAACGACGAACGAGTTCGCCGAAAAATCATCGTCGAGGCAACAGGCACGACTGTACGACATACTTCGCCATTACGCATTTTGGGTACGGTATATCCCTCCACATCTCATAAGTGCGAATGATCTATTACTTATTGACTACTGGTTAGACGATAAATATGAACGCGGCTTGGTTGCGGAAAGCCTCGGCGAACATTGGTTAATCAGCCTGCTGGATCGAAATGACGAGCATTGCAGATCGCTGTCGATAGGATTATTGCAGAGTTTATACCGGGTACGGTTTTTGGACAGCCGTTACGGAGAATCGAATAGAAAAGAGGCGCGACTACACTTCGATAGTTGGCATGCAAGAAATCTGACAAAGAAGGTATCCGTGCCAAGATTTTTGAATTATGGCCGCGTCTTCTGGAGGTTATTGACACAAAAAGCCGGGAAGGCAAGAAGCTGGCATCAAAGTTATGTGATTGGTCTGTTTTTATGGATGAGATAAACGAGGGCAACAAGCACTTAATCATCGCAGTGGCTCCGTTTGCAGAGGAAGAATACAACTCTCATGACTTGCTTGAGAGCATCGCTAGGATTAGTGCAAAGCAGCCATTCGAAGCCTATGAGGTATGGATTCGACTTCTCGAAGGTACTAGCCAGGATTTCCCCGAGGAAGCAATACGATCCGCACTCACTAATTTGGTGCGAGTAGGATCGGAAGGGCAACGTAATGCAAAAGATGTCGTGAGTAAGTACCTTAGAGGCGGTAACGAGCGTCCGTCTCAGTGGCTGCGAGAGATAAATGCCGGAGCTGCTCCATGACTAGCAAACTGCCGATTAACCTTGCCGATCTACTGCGCCAGCGCACAGTCGAAGGCGACCGCATCGAGTACAAGTCGGGCTGGAACACGGACGCTATGTATATCAAATACGTAATACTTCATTGATTCGATGAATTACAGGTCAAGATGCCGGGGCGATTTCCGCATGACACGGCGCAAGCAGCCCGCCACCTCCGCCGCACAATTCCGCCAATAGAACCCACAATTTGCATAAAAAGGTTTATTATTCCGCCCGTTAAGTAAATCTTATACGCCTGACTAATCCGCCAAATGAGCGCTCAAAGCATGATCGAACCGGTGTTGCCGATGGAGGCCGAACAGTTGCCGCTGATGGAGGCTGCTGCCGATTTGCGCACCGAGGTGGCGCATTTGCTGCCGGGCATCGGCGCGTCGTCGCGCGCGGCGCTGGCCCTGCTGCTGCGGGCGATGAATTCGTATTACTCGAACAAGATCGAGGGGCAGCACACTTATCCCGCCGACCTGGAGCTGGCGTTGCAGCAGCAGTTTTCTGCGGACCAGGAGGTGCGCCGCCGCCAGGAGCTGGCGATTGCGCATATGGATGTGGAGAAGCTGCTGGAACCGGAAGCGAGCGCGATGGAATGGGGCGCCCATTTCAGCGTCGCATGGGTGCAGCGCATTCACCGCGAGCTATACCAGCGGCTGGGCGAGGAGAGCCGCGTCATCGTGGACAAGGATGGCAAGCGGCGTGGCATCATGCTGCCGGGCGAGTTGCGCACGATCAATGTCAAGGTGGGCCACCACGAGGCGCCGCCGCCGGAAATTCTGCCCGAGTTGATGACGCACTTCGAATCGCGCTACCGCAATGCGCCGGGAGAAAGCACCAAGCTGCTGATGGCGGGTTCTTCGTTGCACCGTCTGTCGTGGATACACCCGTTCCCGGATGGCAATGGGCGGGTGAGCCGTTTGCACAATCATTTGCTGCTGTCGCATCTGGGTTTGACGGGCGGGCTGTGGTCGCCGTTGCGCGGGCTGGCGCGTCAGCAAAAAGACTATTACGCCGCGCTGTCCGCCGCCGATCTGCCGCGCCGCAACGATGTGGACGGGCGCGGCAACCTGACTTCCAAGGGCTTGGCGGATTTCATCGAGTTCTGGCTGAAGGTGTGCCTGGATCAGGTGCGCTTCATGGAGCAGATGCTGGCGCTGGACAGTTTGCAGCAGCGCTATGTTGCGTTGGCATTGCAGGTGCTTTACGACTATGGGCGCGGGCCGCTGCTGCACCATCGCAGCAAGCTGGACCCGGAGAAGCTGGGGCGGGCGCTGCATCGGCTTTTCGTCGAGGGGAGACTGGAGCGCGGCGAACTCAAGGCGATGCTGGAAACTTCCGACCGCACCGCGACACGGGTGATCGCCAACCTGATGGCGCAGCGGCTGGTGACTTCCCCATCGCGCCTCGGCGCGCTGGAGCCGGGGCTGCCGTTCTTCAGCCTCAAGTATCTGTTCCCCGGCCTGTGGCCGGAGGCGGAGGGTGTGATGACGCCGCCGCCATCGAGTGATCGCCATGTCTGAATACATTCACGTTGAAAAGCCTTTTCTGGAACAGCTTGCCGTGTTGGGCTGGCAGGTGCTGGATCAGGGTGACGGCAACGCGGCTGATTGCGAATGACCAGCAAACTCCCCATCAACCTCGCCGACCTGCTGCGCCAGCGCACGGTGGAAGGAGCACGCATCGAGTACAAGGCGGGCTGGAACCCGGACGCCATCGTGCGCACCTTGTGCGCGTTCGCCAACGATTTCGAGAATCTGGGCGGCGGTTACATCGTCATCGGGCAGGACTGCGATGCCAACGGCCAGCCGGTTTTTCCGCCGGTCGGTGTATCCGCCAATCAGCTGGACAAGATTCAGCGCGAGCTGCTTGGGTATTGCAACCTGATCCAGCCGCCGTATTTTCCGATGCTGAGCGTGGAGGTATTTGAGGGCCGCAACCTGATCGTGCTGTGGGCGCCGGGCGGGCAGAACCGTCCTTACAAGGCGCCTGCGGCGGTGACGGCCAAACAGAAGGTCTATCAGTATTTCATCCGGCGCTATTCCAGCACAGTCGAGGCGCGCGGCGCAGACGAGCGCGAGTTGCTCAGTCTTACCGCGACCGTGCCTTTTGACGATCGCTATCATCAGACCGCCAACATGGTGGAGCTGTCGCCGCGATTGATGGAGGAATTCTTGCGCGAAGTGGGCAGCGATCTCGCAGAAGAAGCCAACGCCCTCTCGATCGAAGCCCTGGGCCGGCAGATGAATGTCGTGGGTGGCCCGCAAGAAGCGCCTTTGGTGAAGAATGTGGGTTTGCTCTTTTTCAACGAGCGCCCTCACCAGTTTTTTCCGGCAACACAGATTGACGTGGTGTGGTTCCCCGAAGGCGCGGGGGGCGACCGCTTCGAGGAGAAAACCTTTCAGGGGCCTCTCGCCCGCATGACCCGCGAGGCGCTCGACTATATCCAGCGCAACTATCTTCGCGAAACGGTCATCAAACACCCGCAGCGGGCCGAGGCCGAGCGCTTCTGGAACTTTCCCTATGCGGCCATTGAAGAGGCTGTGGTCAATGCCGTATACCACCGCTCCTATGAAGAACGGGAACCCATCGAAGTGCGGATCACCCCGGACGACTTGGTGGTGTTGAGTTTTCCCGGCCCGGATCGCTCCATCCGGATGGAAGACCTGCGGGCCGGCAAGGCAGTCAGCCGCCGCTACCGCAACCGCCGTATCGGGGAATTTCTCAAGGAACTGGATCTCACCGAAGGGCGTTCCACCGGGATTCCAAAAATACTGAAGGTCATGAAGGAGAACGGTTCTACCGCGCCCGAATTCGAGAGTGATGACGACCGCACCCACCTACTGATCCGTTTGCCTGTTCATGCTCGGGCGATGGGTCAGGCGGAAGTGGGGGCCCAGTCGGGGGCCCAGTCGGGGGCCCAGTCGGGGGCCCAGTCGGAACAGATCATGGCCGCGCTTCTGAAGGTGCCTCTATCCATGAACGAACTGGTGACGACCTTGGGGCTGAAAAGCAAGACAGGCTCGCTGAAGAGAACGGTGAACGAGTTGCTTGCCGATGAATTCATCGAGTACACCATCCCCGACAAGCCAAGCAGCCGCCTCCAAAAGTATCGCTTGACCGACAAGGGGAAGCAAACGCTCGAAGATGGCAGAGATTCGGCATGAGTGAGTTCCTTCACGTCGAAAAGCCCTTCCTCGACCAGCTTGCAGCGCTGGGCTGGACGGTCATCGATCAGGGGCAGGGATTCATCCCAAGCGACCCGGCGGCGAGTCTGCGCGGGAGCTTCCGCGAGTGGCTGCTGCCCGAAGTGTTCCGCAACGCGGTGCGTGCCATCAACACCACTGACGGCACGGCCTGGCTGACCGATCGCCAGCTCGACGAACTGCGCGACCAGATTTTGCGCCAGCCGAACCGCACTCTGCTGGAGGCGAACGAGGCGATACAGTCCTTGCTGTTCAAGGCGCAGGTGGATGCGAACGAGCTGACCGGGGAGCAAGACCCGGTGGTGAAGCTGATTGATTTCGCCAACCCGGTCAATAACCAGTTCCACGCGATCAACCAGTTCCGCATTGATACGCCGGGCTGCGTGAAGCAGTTCATCATTCCGGATATTGTGCTGTTCGTGAACGGCATTCCGCTGGCGGTGGTTGAGTGCAAGCTCGGTAGCCCGACTTGCGCGAACCCGATGCACGAGGCTTTTGTGCAATTGCAGCGCTATCGCGATGCGCGCGAGGCGACAGAGGAAGCCGGGCTGAAAGAGGGCGAGCCGCGTTTGTTCCACAGCAATCTGCTGCTGATCCGCAGCAGTGGGGCAGAGGCGGACTATGGCACGATCACCTCAGGCGAGGAACACTTCTACGCCTGGAAGACGCTGTGGCCGGAGAGCGATGAGGGTGCAAAAAAACTGAACCCGCAGCAGCGGCTGATTCAGGGCATGCTGGGCAAGCAAAATCTGTTGCTGCTGTTGCGCACTTGTGCTGTGTTCATGGACACCGATTCCGGCAAACGCATCAAGGTAGTGGCGCGCTATCAGCAGTTCCGCGCGGCAGGCAAGATCATCGAGCGTTTGCGCCAAGGTGCGTCGCCGATGCAGCGCAGCGGTGTGGTGTGGCATACGCAGGGGTCGGGCAAGTCGCTCACCATGGTGTTCGTGGCGCGCATGTTGCGCGCTTCCCGCGACCTCAACGATTACAAGATTCTGCTGGTGAACGACCGCGTTGATCTGGAAGATCAGCTTGGCGACACTGCCGCGCTGATCGGCGGCAAGGTGAATGTGATCGAGAACACACAGGCATTGCGCAAGCATCTGGCGACGGACAGCTCCGACATCAACATGGTGATGGTGCATAAATTCCAGGAGCGCAAAGAGACGCTAACGCCGCAGGTAGCCGAGGCGCTGGGTACTTATCTGGCGATGCCTTCCGCCAGCACCTTTGGCGTAGTGAATACGTCCGAGCGCATCATCCTGATGATCGACGAGGCACATCGCACGCAAGGTTCCGACCTTGGCGATAATCTGTTCGAGGCTTTCCCCAATGCCACCCGTATCGCCTTCACCGGCACGCCGCTGATTACCGAGCGCCACGAGGGCAAAAAGACGGTGAAGCGCTTCGGCGAATACATCGACACCTACCGTTTGATGGACGCAGTGCACGACGGCGCGACGTTGCAAATTCTGTATGAGGGCAAGACCGCCGATACCGCGCTGAACGAGAAGCACGAATTCGATACCAAATTCGAAGACCTGTTCCGCGACCGCAGCGAGGCCGATCTGCTGGCAATCAAGAAGAAATACGGCGCGACCGGCGACATCCTGGAAGCCGAGCAGCGCATTGGCGCGATAGCGCGCGATCTGGTGGGTCTGGATATATCGTAATTTGGCCGAGTGGCGTGATTTGAATGCGGCACGTGTTGTGCGAGAGTGGGTCAACGGCGAGGGTTTTCTTTACCTTGGTTGTGCCTACCGGTTGTTGCTGACGCAAGAGCAAGTTGAGCCGCTTAAGCTCAAGGATGGCCGCTTTTGCTTGCAAAGAAAAATTGTTGAGGCTGGCGGCGAAGAAGCGGCCAAGCAGGTATTCGAAAAGTTTTATGCAGAAAAGGCATTGGAGCGAATTAAAAAACGAGTAGCCTATTTCGCGCCCAAGGTTGGCGTTGCGCCTTTATCGGTAGAGGTGAAGGAACTCGGCTACCGCTGGGCCACCTGTACCTTTGATGGACGACTGAGCTTTCACTGGAAGTGCATGATGGCATCGCCGAAAGTCATCGACTACATCGTGGTGCATGAGCTTTGCCATTTGCATCATCGGGATCACACTGATGCGTTCTGGAATGAAGTAGACAAGGTGATGCCAGACTATGCAGAAAGAAAATCATGGCTGCGGGAGAACGGTTCCGCACTCGACATCTGATTGTGTGTCATGAATTATTCAATTCATTGTTTGCTTGAATATCTGCTTTGAATATCTGGTATTGGGCAGGTTATGTATCGCCTTAGGGCCGTTACCGCCCTTCGTGAACGACCGCTTTCGGGTTGGCTAACCATGGGAATTGCTGGTATTTTCTATCAACTACACCAGCTAGCCGCTAACAATTGACGGTATTTGCTACGGTATCGGGAAAAGCGCGGCATCAAGAACCCAGCCATAGCGCGGCTTGCAGAGGATCAGCTTTGTTCCCAGGGTAATCCCGCCGCGCGCCAGCCGCCCAGTATGTTGCGATGTTCATCCGCGTCCTTCTCGCCTTCGAAGCCTTCCAGCACGTTGTAGCAGTCGCTGTAACCAGCCTTGGTGGCGGCAGTGGCGGCGGCGTTGGAGCGCATTCCGCTGCGGCAGATGAATAGCGCCAGCGCTTCCTTATCCACCTGCTGCTCGAGCTGGGTGATGAAATGCGGGTTGGGTTTCATGCCCGGATAGATGGCCCATTCGATTTCCACGGCATCGGGTATGCGCCCGACCCAGTCCAGTTCGGCGCGGCTGCGCACATCCACCAGCTTGGCGCCGGGTGCGGAACGCAGCACTTCATAAGCCTCGTCCGGATACAGCGCGCCCTCGTAGGGCAGATTCATTTCCTTGGCGCGTTGTTGTGCGGCTTGCAGAATGGCGGTAATTTTCCCCATATTGTTTCTTTCATAGCGTTGTTTAACGAATCTGGCGCAGGTGATATGCTGCGCAGTGACAGTCGCATAGTAGCGCAACCGGCATGAAAAATCATATCCATAAACATCAACCCCAGGCTGATATCGGGGCTTTCGAGCCGATGCATCCGGAGCGCTTTGCCGCCGCGCAAAAAAGCACCTGGGTGAGTATTGTCATCAATTTGCTGCTGACTTTCTTTCAGGTCGTGGGCGGATTTTTCGCACATTCGCAAGCGTTGATGGCAGACGGCTTGCATTCGCTGTCTGATCTGCTGTCCGATATGCTGGTGCTGTATGCGAACCGGCACGGCAACCGGCACGCCGACGCCAACCATCCTTATGGGCACGCGCGGGTGGAAACTGCGGCAACGCTTATCCTGGCACATTCCTGGCGGTACTCGGCGTGGTGCTGCTGGTGGCCGCCAGTCAGCAGGCCGGGCAGGCCGATGCGTTGCAGGCACGCTGCGATGAACTGGTGCGCGATGATGAGTTATTCCGCGCCATTCATGTTCATCGCAGCCATGCACAAAATTAGTGCGTAAGCTGGCTGTTACGCCCATTTTTGGTGCAAATATTTTGTGTGCCGCATGATGGGCTTATGGCACAATGGCAGCCTGCCATATGTAAAGAATTGGCACGCTTTGTGCGGTGCTTTATAAGTATGAAATTCCGGATTTCAGTTGAGTAGTTTAATTTTTAATTTTCGTATTCTTGTGGGAGAAAGCTATGTCGATGTCGGTAAATGATGTGTTGAAGATGATTAAAGACCATGACGTCAAGTTCGTGGATTTCCGTTTTACCGATACGCGCGGCAAGGAACAGCACGTCGGTGTGCCGGCCAAGTACGTGGATCTGGACAAATTCGAAGACGGCCATGCGTTCGATGGTTCCTCCATCGCCGGCTGGAAGGGCATCCAGGCTTCGGACATGCTGTTGATGCCGGATCCGGCGACGGCCTATCTCGACCCGTTCATGGACGAAAACACCCTGGTGATCACCTGCGACGTGGTGGAGCCGACCGACGGCAAGGGTTATGACCGCGATCCGCGCTCCATCGCGAAGCGCGCCGAAGCCTACCTGAAGTCCAGCGGCATCGGCGACACCGCCTTCTTCGGCCCGGAGCCGGAATTCTTCATTTTTGACTCGGTGAACTGGCATGTCGACATGTCCGGCTGCTCCGTCAAGATCAATTCCGAAGAGGCAGCCTGGTCTTCCGCAGAGAAATTCGATGGCGGCAACACCGGCCACCGCCCGACCGTCAAGGGCGGCTATTTCCCGGTTCCGCCGGTCGACAGCCTGAACGACATCCGCGCGGCGATGTGCCTGGCTCTGGAAGACATCGGCATCGAAGTCGAAGTGCATCACCATGAAGTGGCGACCGCCGGACAGTGCGAAATCGGCACCAAGTTCAACACCCTGGTGCGCCGCGCCGACCAGACCCAGGCATTGAAATACGTGGTGCATAACGTCGCGCACCAGTACGGCAAGACCGCGACCTTCATGCCCAAGCCGATCGTCGGCGACAACGGTTCCGGCATGCATGTGCACCAGTCGATCTGGAAGGACGGCAAGAACCTGTTTGCCGGCAACGGCTACGCCGGCCTGTCCGAGACCGCGCTGTACTACATCGGCGGCATCATCAAGCACGCCAAGGCGCTGAATGCGATCACCAATCCGGGCACCAACTCCTACAAGCGCCTGGTTCCGCATTACGAAGCTCCAACCAAACTGGCTTACTCGGCCAAGAACCGTTCCGCTTCGATCCGCATCCCGCATGTGGCCAGCGACAAGGCGCGCCGCATCGAGACCCGTTTCCCGGATCCGACCGCGAACCCGTACCTGTGTTTTACGGCCTTGATGATGGCCGGCCTGGACGGCATCCAGAACAAGATTCACCCAGGCGATCCGGCCGACAAGAACCTGTACGATCTGCCGCCGGAAGAAGACGCGAAGATCCCGACCGTGTGCAGCTCGCTGGATGAAGCGCTGGCGCACCTGGATAAGGATCGCGAATTCCTGACGCGCGGTGGCGTGTTCTCCAACGACTTCATCGATGCCTTCATCGCACTGAAGATGGACGAGGTGACCCGTTTGCGTATGACTACGCATCCGGTCGAGTTCGACATGTATTACAGCATCTGATTTCGGCCTCACAAAGCAGAACAACAAAACGGGGCGCAAGCCCCGTTTTGTTTTTGGACTGCAAATGTTTGGACTGTAAATGTTTGTCTGGGTCTGATGCTTGCCCTATACTTGGCCGTGCCACTTTGCAGGAGAATGAAAATGAAGCTCGGATATCTGCTTGCGATAATATGCCTCTGCCCGGCGTTGGCACAGGCGGAGATATACAAGGCTGTCGATGCCGATGGCCATGTCACTTATTCCAGCACGCCGATCAAGGGCGGCAAGAAGATTATTCTGGAGCCGTTGCCCACCATGGTTCCGCCGGCGCGCGCGCGTTCCACCGCTTCGCCCGAGGGCTTTCCGAGAGTGGATAGCGCAACGCAAAAAGGCCGCGATGAGATGCGCCGCAAGATTTTGCAGGAAGAGTTGAGCACGGAAGAAAAGCTGCTCGAGGAAGCCAGGCAGAACCTGAAAGAAGGCGAAGCGAATCCCGAAGTCTATCGAGGCAAGGACGGCAAGACTTATCGCAATGTAGCGAAATATGAAGAGAAGACCAAGACGCTGAAAGACCGGGTCGAGTTGCATAGCAGGAATATCGAAGCGCTCAAAACCGAGTTGTCAAAACTCAAGTAGATTTTCCATCTGGCATGTTTCCTGCTGCGCAAGAATGTATGCCTGACCTTCCGACTTTTACGCTCGAACACCTGGCCACCGCCGTTATTCTGCTGGATGGCGAGGCGCGCGTCGTTTACCTCAACCCGGCTGCGGAACATCTGTTCGATGTGAGCGGCAAGAATCTGCTCGGACATCCGGTGCAGCAGGCATTCACGGATACCGGGCAATTGACCCATGCGATGCAGCATGCGATCCGGGACAACGCCAGCTATATCGAGCACGACCTGACGCTGGGCACGCATGCGCACGGCAGGCTGCATTTGCGCTGCGCGGTCACACCGGTGCAGCTTGATAAACAATACCTTTTGCTGGAATTCCACCCGATAGACCGGCCGCTCAAGCTGGCACGCGAAGAGCAGATGCTGGATCAGACGCAGGCCAGCCGCCTGCTGTTGCGCAATCTCGCGCACGAGATCAAGAACCCGCTCGGCGGCATACGCGGCGCGGCGCAGTTGCTCGAGCAGGAACTGGAAAAGCCGGCCTTGCGCGAATACACCCAGGTCATCGTGCAGGAGGCGGACCGGCTGCGTTCGCTGATGGAGAAACTGCTCTCCCCGCAGAACGCCTCGCACTACAGCGCGCTCAACATTCATGAAGTGCTGGAGCGCGTGCGCAGCGTGGCGCTGGCGGAAATACCGGCGGGGTTGACGATCCGGCGCGATTACGACATCAGCCTGCCCGCGCTGATCGGCGACAAGGAGCAGTTGATCCAGGCGATGCTCAATATCGTGCGCAACGCCGCGCAGGCGATGCAGGGCAGCGGCACCATCACCCTGCGCACCCGCATCGCGCGGCAGGTGACGCTGGCCAAGCGCCGCCACCGTTTGGCGGTAATGGTGCAGATCATCGACAATGGCCCCGGCATTCCGCCGGAATTGCAGGACAAGATTTTTTACCCGCTGGTATCGGGGAGTGTCGATGGCCACGGGCTCGGGCTGACGCTGGCGCAGGACTTCATCAGTCAGCATCACGGCGCAATAGAATTCGACAGCGAACCGGGGCGCACCTGCTTTACCGTGTTGTTGCCGCTTCCTTAATCCTGAATAGACGAAACCAAATAGGTAGCCCGGATGAAGCGCAGCGAAATCCGGGGAAGCATCCCGCAAGCCCCCCGGATTCCGGCCTTCGGCCTGCATCCAGGCTACAAAAGCAACTAAAGGTAAATGAATATGGATATGAAACCAATCTGGATCATAGACGACGACCGCTCGATACGCTGGGTGCTGGAAAAAGCCCTGGCGCGCGAGAACATCGAGTTCAAGAGCTTCGCGACGGCGGACGATGCGTTGCGCGCGCTGGACAACGATCCCCCGCAAGTGGTGGTCAGCGATATCCGCATGCCGGGCAGTTCCGGGCTGGATTTTTTGCAGGCACTGCACCAGCGCCATCCGCTTGTTCCGGTCATTATCATGACCGCCTACTCCGACCTGGAAAGCGCCGTCTCGGCGTTCCAGGGCGGCGCGTTCGAATACCTGCCCAAGCCGTTCGACATCAATCACGCGGTCGAGCTGATCCGGCGCGCCTTGGAGCAGAGCCAGCGCAAATCGGGCGAGACGCAGGAAGTCGAAGCCGCCACCGACATCCTCGGCCACGCCCCCGCGATGCAGGAAGTATTCCGCGCCATCGGCAAGCTGGCGCAATCGCAGGCGACCGTGCTGATCAACGGCGAATCCGGCACCGGCAAGGAACTGGTGGCACGCGCGCTGCACCGCCACAGCCCGCGCGCCGGCAAGCCGTTCATTGCGATCAACACCGCCGCGATCCCCAAGGATCTGCTCGAATCGGAACTGTTCGGCCACGAGCGCGGCGCGTTCACCGGCGCGGCGGCGACGCGGCACGGCCGCTTCGAGCAGGCGGAAGGCGGCACGCTGTTCCTCGACGAGATCGGCGACATGCCCGCCGACTTGCAAACCCGTTTGCTGCGCGTGCTGTCGGACGGCAATTTCTACCGCGTCGGCGGCCATCAGCCGATCAAGGCCAATGTGCGCATCATCACCGCGACCCACCAGAACCTCGACGAGCGCGTCAAGCAGGGCCTGTTCCGCGAAGACCTGTTCCACCGGCTGAACGTGATCCGGCTGCGCCTGCCGCCGTTGCGCGAACGGCGTGTAGATATCCCGCTGCTGGCGAAATATTTCCTGCAGAAGAGCGCGCGCGAACTGGGCGTGGAACAGAAGCAATTGAGCGAAGAAGCGCTGCGCTTCCTCGCCGCGCAGGACTTTCCCGGCAACGTGCGCCAACTGGAAAACCTCTGTCACTGGCTGGCCGTGATGACGCCCTCGCAGAGGATCGAGATCGCCGACCTGCCGCCCGAGTGGCGCGGCGAATCCGCCTCGGACGCGGCGCTGGGCGGCGACTGGAGCGCCGTGCTGGCGCAACAAGTAGGGCTGGCCTTGCAGCGCGGCGAAGATCACATCATGGGCAAGCTTGCCGCGCAATTCGAGCGCACCCTGATCCTGCAAGCCCTGCACCACACCGGCGGGCGCCGTATCGAAGCGGCCATCCTGCTAGGCATCGGGCGCAACACCCTGACGCGCAAGATACAGGAACTGGGCTTGGAAAATCAGGAGGGGGTATAGGAGCGGGCCATGCCCGCGATGGAACGCTTCGCGGGCATGGCCCGCTCCTACATTGTCAGCCCTGCAATCGTTTGAGTAATTTCTCGTGTATCCCGCCAAACCCGCTGTTGCTCATCACCAGCACCTGGTCGCCTGATTTTGCGGCGGCGGCGATGGCTTCTATCAGCTCGCTGAGGTCATCCTTCACCACGGCCTTCTCGCCCAAGGGTGCCAGCGCGCCGCGCGCATCCCAGCCGAGATTGCCGGCGTAGCAGAACACCAGATCGGCCTCCTTCAAACTGCCGGGCAGCGCATCCTTCATCACGCCGAGCTTCATTGTGTTGGAGCGCGGTTCGAGCACCGCGAGGATGCGCGCATTGCCGACCTTGCGCCGCAGCCCGGCGACGGTGGTATCGATTGCGGTGGGGTGATGCGCGAAGTCGTCATACACGGTGATGCCGTTGACTGTGCCGCGCACTTCCATGCGCCGCTTCACGTTCAGGAATTTGCTTAATGCAGCCAGACCCTGCGCCACCGGCACACCGGCATGGCGCGCCGCGGCGAGTGCGGCTAATGCGTTCATGCGGTTGTGCTCGCCGAGCAAGTCCCATTCGAGCGTGCCCTGCGGTTCGCCGTTCAGCGTCACGCGGTCGTTTGCGTCGATGTTCCAGCCGCCGTCACTGCCGAACATTTCCACCGGCGTCCAGCAGCCGCGCTGCAGCACGCGCCGCAACGATTCCTCGCGCCCGTTGCATACCACCAGCCCGTTGCCGGGCACGGTGCGCACCAGGTGGTGGAACTGCGTCTCAATGGCTGAGAGGTCGGCGAAGATGTCGGCGTGGTCGAATTCGAGGTTGTTCAGGATCGTGGTGCGCGGACGGTAGTGCACGAACTTGGAACGCTTGTCGAAGAAGGCGGTGTCATATTCGTCGGCCTCGATGACGAAGAACGAAGAAACTTCCCCCCCTGACAAGGGGGGGCTAGGGGGGGTTAACCGCGCCGAAATGCCGAAATTCTGCGGCACGCCGCCGATCAGGAAGCCGGGGTTCAGCCCGGCATATTCCAGTATCCACGCCAGCATCGACGATGTCGTTGTCTTGCCATGCGTGCCCGCCACGCCCAGCACCCACTTGTCGCGCAGCAGAGTGTCCGCCAGCCATTGCGGGCCGGAGGCATAGGGCAGGTTGCGGTTGAGGATTTCCTCCATCAGCGGGTTGCCGCGCGACACCATGTTGCCGATCACGAATATATCCGGCTTGAGCCCGAGCTGCTCGACGCCGAAGCCTTCGGTCAGTGCGATGCCCTGCGCCTCGAGCTGCGTGCTCATCGGCGGATAGACGTTGGCATCGCAGCCGGTCACGCGATAGCCCGCCTGCTTGGCGATGGCCGCGATACCGCCCATGAAGGTGCCGCAGATGCCGAGGATGTGGATGTGTTTCTGTTTGCCCATCGTCAATTTAACCATAGCCGATTGTAGGAGCGCGCCCTGCGCGCGATTGCAAATGTTCGCGTGCGGGGCACGCTCCTGCAGTCAGAAATTTAAGCTCGAAAAATAAAATACACCGCGCCCATCAGGCACAGCGCCGCATACAGATAATCCCATTTCAGCGGCTGGTTCATGTACAGCACCGCGAACGGCACGAACACCGACAGCGTGATGACCTCCTGCAATATCTTCAACTGCCCCAGATCCATCGCGGTATAGCCGATGCGGTTCGCCGGCACCATGATCAGGTACTCGAACAGCGCAATGCCCCAGCTGATCAGCGCCGCGATATACCACGGCGAGCTGGCGAAGTTTTTCAGGTGCCCGTACCACGCAAACGTCATGAACAGGTTGGACACGGCCAGCATCAGCGCCGTGACCAGCAGCGGATGCGAGATCAGGTTCATCGCCCGTATCTCCGCTGCAGGATTAATTTACGCCCAGCAACTCGACATCGAACACCAGTGCCGCATTCGGCGGAATCGTCTCGCCCGCGCCCATCGGTCCATACCCCAGGTGCGCGGGGATAACCAGCGTGCGCTGCCCGCCAACCTTCATGCCTGCCACGCCTTGATCCCAGCCCCTGATGACGCGTCCCCCGCCGAGCGGAAAATCGAACGGCTGGTTGCGGTCGCGCGAACTGTCGAACTTCCTGCCCTTGTGGTCGGGAGCCATTTCGTTGTACAGCCAGCCGGTGTAGTGCACCGTTACGTTGTGCCCTGCGGTTGCTTCGGTGCCTTCACCCAGCTTGGTGTCGGTTTTGACCAGTTCGGCCACGACACCGGTTTTCTTTTCTGTTGCGGCCTGTTTGGAGCAAGCGGTGATCGAAAAAATGCCGGCAGTCAGCAGCAAGGCCAGCGGTAAAAACAAGGTACGCTTCATCATACGTTTCTCCGGAATCACATGAGTCGTTGCAGGATAGGCGGTGCGGGCCGGCTTAGCGTACCGCCAGCAGCTCGACATCGAACACCAGCGTCGCATTCGGCGGAATCACCCCGCCCGCACCGCGTGCGCCGTAACCCAGATGCGCTGGGATGGTCAGCGTGCGCTGCCCGCCGATCTTCATGCCTTCCACGCCCTGATCCCAGCCCTTGATGACTTCCCCTGCGCCGAGCGAGAAATGAAACGGCTCGCTGCGGTCATGCGAGCTGTCGAATTTCTTGCCCTTGTGATCGGGCGCGGCTTCGTCGTACAGCCAGCCGGTGTAATGCACCAGCACATCCTTGCCGGCGGTAGCCTCTGTGCCTTCGCCCAGTTTGGTATCGGTTTTGATCAGTTCAGTCATGACGCTTGTTCCTCTTTGTGTTTTGGCCTGTTCGGAGTAGGCCGTGGTTGAAAAAATGCCGGCAGTCAGCAGTACAGCCAGCGGTAATAAAGTGATGCGGTTCATTTTGTTCCTTGTGATTCTCGTAGGGTGCAATAAGCGCAGCGCATTGCACCATTTATCTTGTTAAACATTCGGTGCAATGCCCGTTGGTTATTGCACCCTACGCGGGCTACTACGTTAATAACCCAACACCGGCGCCAGCCAGCGCTCCGCCTCTTCCATGCTCCAGCCCTTGCGCCGCGCGTAGTCCGCCACCTGATCCCTGTTCACCTTGCCGGTCGCAAAATATTGCGCCTGCGGGTGCGAGAGGTAAAAACCGCTGACCGCCGCAGTGGGCAGCATTGCGTAGCTGGCGGTCAGCGTGATGCCTGTATTCAGCGGAGCCTGCAGCAGCTCGAACAGCGGCCCCTTCTCGGTATGCTCCGGGCAGGCGGGATAGCCTGGCGCGGGGCGGATGCCGCGGTATTGTTCGGCGACCAGCGCGTCGTTGTCCAGTCCTTCGTCTGCCGCATAACCCCAAAATTCGCGGCGCACGCGCGCGTGCAGCAGTTCGGCAAAGGCCTCTGCGAGGCGGTCGGCCAGCGACTTGAGCAGGATCGCATTGTAGTCGTCGTGGCGCTTCTCGAACTCGGCGATGCGCGCATCGATGCCGAGGCCCGCCGTCACCGCGAATGCGCCGATGTAGTCCGGCACGCCGGTTTCCTTCGGCGCGATGAAATCGGCGAGGCAGTAGTTCGGGATGTCCTCCGGCTTCCTGGTCTGCTGGCGCAGGTTATGCCAGGTCATCGCCACTTTCTTGCGCGTCTCATCGGTGTAAATTTCGATGTCGTCGCTATTGACGCTGTTCGCCGGGAACAGGCCGAATACCGCATTCGCGGTGAGCCATTTTTCGTCGATGATGCGCTTGAGCATCGCCTGCGCATCGTGGAACAGGCTGCGCGCGGTCTCGCCTACCGTTTCGTCCTGCAGTATCTTCGGGTAGCGCCCGGACAATTCCCACGCATGAAAGAACGGCGTCCAGTCGATATATTCGGCGATCTTGTCGAGCGGATAGGCCTCGAACTTGTGTACGCCCGTCAGCCACGGTTTGGGTGGCGTGTAAGGCTCAAACCCCTCCCGGCCTCCCCTTGTCAGGGGAGGAGTGGATGCGGTGGCTCCCTCCCTGACAAGGGAGGGTTGGGGAGGGTTAGGGGTTGCCCAATTTGTCTTCAAACCATGCGCCCGCGCCTCTGCCAGCGTGACGTAGACGGCTTTTTCTTTCCTGCCTTCGTGCTGTTCACGCGCTGCAGCGTAGTCTGTCTTGATGCCCGCGATATATTCGTCGCGCAGGGTGTCGGAGAGCAGGTTGCTGCATATGCCCACCGCGCGCGACGCATCGGTGGCGTACACCGTCGCGCCGCTCGGGTAGTTCGGTTCGATCTTCACGGCGGTATGCACGCGCGACGTGGTCGCGCCGCCGATCATCAACGGGATGGTGAAGCCCTGCCGCTGCATTTCCTTCGCGACATGCGCCATTTCCTCCAGCGACGGCGTGATCAGGCCGGACAGCCCGATGATGTCGGCCTGGTGCTCGCGCGCGGCGTCGAGGATATGCTGGCAAGGCACCATCACGCCCATGTTCACCACCTCGAAGTTGTTGCATTGCAGCACCACGGTGACGATGTTCTTGCCGATGTCGTGCACGTCACCCTTGACCGTGGCCATCACGATCTTGCCCTTGGCGCTGGTGTTGCCGGTGCGCAATTTCTCCGCCTCGATGTACGGCACCAGATGCGCTACCGCCTGCTTCATCACGCGCGCGGATTTCACCACCTGCGGCAGGAACATCTTGCCTTCGCCGAACAGGTCGCCGACCACGTTCATGCCGGTCATCAGCGGGCCTTCGATCACCTCGACCGGAAACTTTGCCTGCAGTCTTGCCTCTTCGGTGTCTTCCACGACGTAGGTGGTGATGCCGCGCACCAGCGCGTGGGTGATGCGTTCCTGCACCGTGCCCTTGCGCCATTCGAGATCCTCGACTTGCGCCTTGCCGCCGCTCTTCACCGTCTCGGCCAGCGTGACCAGCTTCTCTCCGGCATCGGGGCTGCGGTTCAGCACCACGTCTTCCACCGCATCGCGCAGTTCCCTGGGAATCTCCTCGTAGACGCCGAGCTGCCCGGCGTTGACGATGCCCATGGTCAGCCCAGCCTTGATCGCGTGATACAGGAACACGGTATGGATCGCCTCGCGCACCGGTTCGTTGCCGCGAAAACTGAAGGATACGTTGGACACACCGCCGGAAATCTTCGCGTAGGGCAGATTTTTTCTGATCCACGCGGTCGCTTCGATGAAGTCCACCGCGTAGTTGTTGTGCTCCTCGATGCCGGTGGCGATCGCGAAAATGTTCGGGTCGAAGATGATGTCTTCCGGCGGGAAGCCGACCTGGTTTACGAGGATGTCGTAGCTGCGTTGGCAGATTTCGGTCTTGCGCTTGAACGTGTCGGCCTGGCCCTGTTCGTCAAACGCCATCACCACCGCTGCCGCGCCGTAGCGGCGTACCAGCGTGGCGTGCTGGACGAACGGCTCCTCGCCTTCTTTCAGCGAAATCGAGTTGACGATGGGTTTGCCCTGCACGCACTTCAGTCCGGCCTCGATGATGCTCCATTTCGACGAGTCGATCATCAGCGGCACCCTGGAGATGTCCGGCTCGGAGGCGATCAGGTTGAGGAACTTCGCCATCGCGGCCTCGCCGTCCAGCATCGCCTCGTCCATGTTGATGTCGATGATCTGCGCGCCGGTTTCCACCTGCTGCTTGGCGACTTCCAGCGCCTCGTCGTACTGGCCTTCCAGAATCAGCCGCTTGAACCTGGCCGAGCCGGTGACGTTGGCGCGTTCGCCGACATTGACGAACAGCGAGTCGTCGCCGACGTTGAACGGCTCCAGCCCGGACAGGCGCAGCTTTCTCTCGATGTCCGGAATGCGGCGCGGCGGCACGTCCTTCAGCGCCTCGGCGATCGCCTTGATATGCGCGGGCGACGTGCCGCAGCAGCCCCCGGCGATGTTGAGGAAGCCGCTGGTGGCGAACTCCTTCACCAGCCGCGCGGTGGTCTCCGGCAGTTCGTCGTAGCCGGTTTCCGACAAGGGATTGGGCAGCCCGGCGTTGGGGTGTGCGCTGACATAACAGCTCGCGACGCGCGACAATTCTTCCACATAGGGGCGCATCAGTTCCGCGCCCAGCGCACAGTTCAGGCCAATCGACAGCGGCATGGCATGGCTCAAGGAGTTCCAGAATGCCTCGGTGGTCTGGCCAGAAAGAGTTCGGCCGGAAGCATCGGTGATCGTGCCGGAGATCATTATTGGAACGCGCACGCCGTATTGCTCGAAGTGGCGCTCGATGGCAAACAGCGCGGCCTTGGCGTTCAGCGTGTCGAAAATGGTCTCGACCATCAGGGTATCCGCGCCGCCATCCAGCAAACCGCGCACGGCTTCGGCGTAGCTTTCCACCAGCTCGTCGAAGGTGACGTTGCGCGCGCCCGGATCGTTGACGTCCGGCGAGATCGATGCGGTGCGCCCGGTCGGGCCGAGCACGCCCGCGACGAAGCGCGGTTTGTCCGGCGTGGAGAATTCATCGCATAACCCGCGCGCCAGCTTTGCGCCGGCGACGTTCAGTTCGTACACCAGATGCTGCATCTGGTAATCCGCCATCGAGACGGAGTTGGAATTGAAGGTGCAGGTCTCGAGAATGTCCGCGCCCGCTTCCAGATACTCGCGATGGATGCCGCCGATGATATGCGGCTGGGTCAGCAGCAGCAGGTCATTGTTGCCTTTGACGTCGACCTCGTGGCCGGCAAAGGTTTTGCGCTCACCCGCATATTCGCCATACGGCGTGATGCCGCGATAGTGTTCCTCGGTCAGCTTGTAGCGCTGGATCATCGTGCCCATCGCACCGTCGAGGATCAGGATGCGTTGTTGCAGAAGTTGCTCAATCGGGTGGGTGTTGCCGGTCATGGTAGGTGGCCTGAAAAATGAGCGCGGATTTTATCATGCCGGGTTGCCGGTGCAGCGCGTTTGGCATAGGGCTTGATAGTTTGATAGGGAGTGCTAGTATGCAGCACACAATAGGCGCGTACCGCTATTGTGTCTCTGGGTTTATGGTCATTTCTCATCAATTGAAGGAGAAAATCATGCGCAACCTGTCTATGCTGGTATTCATTCTTGCAAGTTTCACCGCATCGCTGGCGGTGGCCGCCGAGGCCAAGATCGACATCATTTCCCCTGCGGATGGCGCCAAACTCGATGCCAGAGCGCAAAGCAAACTTGCCTATGAAGTCACTCTGGGGGGCGAGGCAGATCATGCCCACCTTTACGTGGATGGCAAGCAAGTGGCTTTGCTGCGCCAAACGAAGGGCAGCTCCACGCTTGATCCCCTGACGCGGGGGGTGCATGAAATTTGCGCCAGAATGGTCAACAAGAACCACACGCCAACCGGTGTGGAGCGCTGCATCAAGGTCACGGCAGAATAGCGATGGACTGGCAAAACCTTGCCTACGCCGCCACCCAGATCGTCCATAATTTCGGGGCGGTGGCGGTGGTGGGCGGCGCGGCCTGCGCGCTCGCGTGGCGCGATGCGACGGTGCAACGCCGGCTTGCCTGGATAGTGCTCATCGGTTGGGCGACCCAGGCGGCAAGCGGGGCGACTTTCGGCGCGATCAGTTTTTACCATTACGGGAAGTTTCCCGATATTCACGGCATCGCCGTAGCCGCGCTCGGCGTAAAAATGGCGTGCGCAGCGCTCGGCTTTACCCTGGCGGCGTGGCAACTGTTCGCGCATCCATCGGCGGCGGCCAGCCGGCAGGCCTGGCTTGTCTTGTGCGGTCTGGGCGCTCTGGCGCTGAGTTCTGCCGCCGTGCTGCGCTGGTTTTCCTGACAGGCTAGAAGGAGGGTCGATGTTTCGCTTCTCGCGTGTTGCTATCGTGTTGTTGATTTCTGCGCTCGCCGCATGCAGCACTGTCCAGGTGGGGCAGGATTTTGATCTGCGCGCTTTCGAAGCAAGAATCGAGCGCGGCGTTTCCACGCAAAGCCAGGTACGCTCATGGCTGGGTGCGCCTGCGGGTGCGGGAGTCAATGTGGATACCGGCGGGGAACGGTTCGAGGAATGGACATATTATTCCGCCTCGGGGAGGCTGCCCGCCATGTCGGGCGCAAAAGTGAAAATGCTGCAAATCAAATTCGACAAGCAAGGCATCGTGCGCGGTTACAGTTGGTCTGATTCAGCCCGGTAATAGCACCGGCTGAAGTCGTTAGCCTTATTTGACTTTTCTACGATATACCATCGCAGCGGCGATATGCCCGCCTGCGATGGTATTATTAGCTTCCCCAGATGTATCGGCGCTGCCGACCATGATTTTTTCCGAAGTGTCTTGAATACCGGCATTGCCGCCCGCTTAATGCGATGAGTTTCTATAGCGCCCCGCTGTCCTATCAACCCGATGCTTCGCGTTATTACGCCGCGCTGGCCGATCTGCCCTGGGCAGTGTGGCTGGATAGCGGCGGGATGGCACGCTTTGACATTCTGGCCGCCGCGCCGCATCGCACGCTGACGCTGGATGAAGGCGCGGAACAGGGCGACCCGTTTGCGTTGCTGCGCAGCGCATTGGGCGAACCGGTCGCGCCCGTCGCGGACGTGCCGTTTGCCGGCGGCGCGCTGGGCTATTGGGGCTATGATCTGGCGCGCCGCATGATGGCCTTGCCGGACATTGCGCCGGGCGCCGGGCAGTTGCCGGACATGGCGGTGGGTATCTACGACTGGGCGGTCGTGCTGGATCATCGGCAACGCACCGCGCGTTTGGTGTCGCACCGGCGCTTCGCCGAAACGGCGGAGTTATTGCCGCAAATACTGCTCCGTTTGCAGAACCTTCCGCCGCTTCCCGCCGACACTTTCCGCGTGCATGGCCAGATCGCCTCCAATTTCACACCTGCCAGCTACGCGGCTGCGTTTGCGTCGGTGCAGCATTATCTGCAGGCGGGCGATTGCTACCAGGTCAATCTCGCGCAACGTTTCAGCGCAAAGGCCGACGGCGATGCGTTCGGCGCCTATCTTGCGTTGCGCAGCTTGAGCCCCGCGCCCTACGCGGCCTTTCTGAATCTGCCATATGCCCGGATTCTGTGCGCGTCTCCGGAATGTTTTGTCAGCGTGCGAGACGGCAGGGTAAGCACCAAGCCGATCAAGGGCACGCGCCCGCGCGGCAGCGATGCGCAACAAGACCTCCTGCTCGCCGAAGACTTGCGCAGCCATCCCAAGGATCGCGCGGAAAACCTGATGATCGTGGATTTGTTGCGCAATGATCTGGGCAAGAACTGCGTGCCCGGTTCGGTGCGCGTGCCGGAATTGTTCAAGGTGGAAAGTTTTGCCAATGTGCATCATCTGGTCAGCACGGTGGAAGGCCGGCTCGCGGCAGGGCGCGACGCGCTGGACGTGTTGCGCGACTGCTTCCCGGGCGGTTCCGTGACCGGTGCGCCCAAGCTGCGCGCGATGCAGATCATCGAGCAATTGGAACCCGACAGGCGCGGGATCTATTGCGGGGCCATCGGTTATGTCGGCTTTGACGGCAACATGGACAGCAATATCGCCATTCGCACCCTGGTGCACAGCAACGGTCAAATCCGCTGTTGGGCAGGCGGTGGCATCGTGGCGGATTCGGATCTGGCGGCGGAGTACCAGGAGACGCTGGACAAGGCCTCCGCGATGCTCGAGCTGTTGCGGCGCTATGGAGGGGTATTATGAGCGCGACGCTAAACCTGGAAAAGCGGTTAGCGGGTAGCCCAACACATTGAGGCAACAGATTTTTCCTGAACGTGTGGAGTGACCATGGTGCATCAAGCGGTACAAGAATCGGGTTGCATTCCCATATCCTGCCAGAACTGCGGCCTTTACCAGCTTTGCCTGCCGATGGGGCTGGACAGTGCAGATACGGTGCTGCTCGACCGTTACGTCAAAAGAAAACGTATGCTCAAGCGCGGAGAGGTGCTTTACCGCATCGGCGAAGAATTTACTTACGTTTACGCGATCCGCGGCGGATCGGTCAAAACCTATATCTCCACCGATGATGGCCGCCTGCAAATCACCGGTTTCCACGTTCCGGGCGAGCTGCTCGGGCTGAACGCCATAGACGAAAAACGCTATAGCTGCGAAGCGATGGCGCTGGAAACTACTTCGGTATGCGAAATTTCGGTGGAATGCTTCGAGGAACTGGCGCGGCAAATCCCGTCGGTGCATTACCAGATGCTCAGGATGATGAGCAGGGAGATCAAACACAACCAGGAGTTGATGCTGCTGCTCGGGAAAAAGAATGCCGAAGAGCGGCTGGCGACTTACCTGCTGTCGCTGTCGCGGCGTTTTGCGATGCGCAATTACTCTTCTACCCAGTTCAATTTGAGCATGTCGCGCGGCGACATCGGCAATTATCTGGGCATCGCCGAAGAAACCGTCTCCCGCATCTTTACCCGCTTCCAGGAAAAAGGGATGATTGCCAGCGAACGCAGGCATATCATTCTGAACGATCTCGAACGCCTGAGCGCCATTGCGCGCGAACCCTATTCCGCTACTGCGCAGGTTATCCCGCTGCTGCGCGCGCCAAATTTTCGCTGATTTTCCCGAGAGCCATTTGTAACCTACTCGAGCGGGTTTCATGTTCCGCGCCTGTGGCTGCAAGCCAGCCTTCCAATACTTTTGCATATCGAACAAGAAGGTTGACATGTGTCAGGGTTTTTCCGGTTTTTTGGATGGAAAATGCGGATAGTAATTTTGTGGCAGCTTGATTTCCTTCCTCGCACGTTATTCATTGTGTGCGCTAGACGGGCCGATTGTGCGGTATGAATTGCCTTTCCTGCCGGGGAAAGGTGCAATACACTATGCCGACATTAGTTGTTGCGCCACAAAGTTAAGTCCGTTCTTGTGTTTCTTACCCTGTGAAAGGAATGATCATGAAACTTGGCAGTTTGACAGCAGCACTGATAGTTATTTCAATCTCGACCTCCTGGGCAGCATCCAGCGAACCCATCCAGCCTATCCACGCCGCATCCGTCAAGAACAAGGCGAAGATGGAATTGGGCAAGAAGCTTTTCTTCGATCCCAGGCTTTCCAAATCCGGCTTCATTTCCTGCAATTCCTGCCACAACCTGAGCATGGGCGGGACGGACAATTTGCAAACATCCATCGGCGACCACTGGCAGCAAGGCCCGATCAATTCTCCTACCGTGCTGAACTCAAGCATGAACCTGGCTCAGTTTTGGGATGGCCGCGCGAAGGATCTGAAAGAACAGGCGGGCGGCCCCATTGCCAACCCCGGAGAAATGGCCTTCACCCACGAACTGGCGGTGGATGTATTGCGTTCCATTCCCCAATACCGTGCCGAATTCAAGCGCGTGTTCGGGTCGGATGATGTCAAGATCGACATGGTGACCGAAGCTATCGCGGCCTTTGAGGAAACGCTGGTTACGCCTGATTCCCGTTTCGACAAATGGTTGAAGGGCGACAGGAAAGCGCTGAACAATACCGAGCTGGCCGGTTACAGGCTGTTCAAGGACGCCGGTTGCGTGGCCTGTCACAACGGCACTGCCGTGGGCGGCGGATCGTTCCAGAAAATGGGTTTGCACGCAGACTACAAAACCGCCAGCAAGGCGGAAGGGCGGATTGCGGTCACCGGAAAAGATGCGGATCGCATGAATTTCAAGGTGCCTATCCTGCGCAACGTCGAATTGACCTACCCCTACTTCCACGACGGCGCTGCCTGGACGCTGGAGGAGGCGGTGGATACGATGGGCAGGCTGCAACTCGGCCGCAATTTCAGCAAGGATGAAATCGGCAAGATTGTCGCCTTCCTGAAGACGCTCACCGGCACCCAGCCGGATTTCAAGCTGCCGATTTTGCCGCCGTCTACGGATAAGACGCCGCGCCCCAGGCCGTTCCAGTAACCGATGCAGGAGCCGATCGCACGCCCTAACAGTCCCATGCGTGGTCGGCCAGTGCGGGCTGCGGCAATGCCTGTTTTTCGTTGGCATGCCATGATTGTGCCGTTTCCAAGATTGCATGAGGTAATGCATGAAGCCGTTTTGCTGGAATTCACGATAAAAACGAGGTGCTGAAAACTGAGCGCGGCATCTCGTTCGAGGAAATAGTCCGGTTTCCCCAGGCCTGTCCGGCTTGGGGATAAATCAGGTCCGCGTCTATTTTGCCGGCTACTCGAAAAACTCCCGCTGTTATAATGCGCCGCATGAACAAGTATATTTCCGCCGCGCCGCGCGCACTCGATCTCGCCCGCGAAGTTTTGAGTATCGAAGCCGTCGCCGTCCAGGCGCTCGCCACACGTCTCGATGAGAGTTTTTTGCACGCGCTTGATGTGATCCTGCGCTGCGAAGGGCGCGTCATCGTCAGCGGCATGGGCAAGTCCGGGCATATCGCGCGCAAGATCGCCGCGACCCTGTCCAGCACCGGAACGCCCGCCTATTTTGTCCATCCCGGCGAGGCCAGCCACGGAGATCTCGGCATGATCACCAGTGCGGATGTCATCATCGCGTTATCCTATTCCGGCGAGAGTCAGGAGCTGATGGCCATCGTGCCGGCCATCAAACGGCAGGGCGCCAAACTCATCAGCATGACCGGCAATCCCGTATCCAGCCTGGCCAAGGTTGCCGATGTACATCTCAATTCGGCGGTGGACAGGGAGGCTTGCCCGATGGGTCTGGCGCCCACCGCCAGCACCACGGCGGCGCTGGCGCTGGGCGATGCGCTGGCGGTGGCATTGCTGGATGCCAAAGGTTTCGGCGCGGAAGATTTTGCGCGCTCGCACCCCGGCGGCAACCTGGGGCGGCGTCTGCTCACCCATGTGTGCGACATCATGCGCAGCGGCGAGCGCCTGCCGATGGTGCGCGAAAACGCGATGCTGAGCGACGCGATCCTGGAAATTTCAAAAAAAGGCGTGGGCATGACCGCCATCGTGGATGCCGGACAGCGCGTGCTGGGCATTTATACCGACGGCGATTTGCGCCGCACGCTGGAGAAGAAGCTGGATTTCAATGCCACGCCGGTGCGCAGCGTGATGTCCGCCAACCCGCGCTGCATCGGCCCGGATGCGCTGGCCGCCGAAGCGGTGCAGATGATGGAGCAATACAATATCAGCCAGATGCTGGTGGTGGACGAACAGCATAAGCTGGTCGGCGCACTCAACATGCATGATCTGTTGCATGCCAAAGTAATTTAGAGGAGGAAAAAACATGCTATCGAGCCGCGCCAAACTGATCCGCCTGATGGCCTTTGATGTAGACGGTGTAATGACCGACGGCGGACTGTTCCTGTCCGATTCCGGCGAGGAATTCAAACGTTTCAATTCGCTGGACGGGCATGGCCTGAAAATGCTGCGCGCCAGCGGGGTGGAGGTTGCCATCATCACCGGGCGCACTTCGCGTTGCGTCGCGGCGCGCGCGCAGAACCTTGGCATCGCGCATGTCTTTCAGGGCGTGGAGAATAAACTCGAAACGATGGTCGAACTGCTCAACAAGCTCAAACTGCCGCGCGATGCCGCCGCCTATATGGGCGATGATGTGGTTGACCTGATGGTGATGCGCCATGTCGGGCTGTCGATCAGCGTGCCGGAATCCCCGCTGCTGGTGCGCGAACATTCCGACTATGTGACGCAATGCAGTGGTGGGCATGGTGCGGTGCGCGAAGCCTGCGAGCTGATCATGTCGGCGCAAGGCACGCTGGGCGCCCAGCTGGCCCCCTACCTGAAATGACCTTTGCCTCCCGCGCCCGTTACTGGTTGCCGCTGTTTCCCTTGCTTGGCTTGCTGGGCGTTACTTATTGGCTGAACCAGCAGGTGCAGCCGGAGTCGGACAAAGCAGATAACGGCAAACGCCACGACCCCGATGCCATTATGGAAAATTTTTCCGCCATCAGGCTGAACGAACAGGGGGCGCCGCGCTTCATCATGGCCGCGGAAAAAATGCAGCATTATCCGGATGACGACAGCACGACGCTGGAAGTGCCGCGCCTTACTTTGCTGTCCGCCGAGCGCCCGGCAATACATATAGTCGCCAGGCAAGGCGTCGTTTCCAGAAGGGGCGACGAGGTGTTCCTGCACAACGATGTCGAAGTGCTGCGCGAGGCAAGCGCGCAGCAGGAGGAGCTCACGCTGCACACCGAATATCTGCATATCATTCCGGATCGTGATTGGGCGGACACCGACCGTGCCGTCACTATTGTGGACGCGTACAATACCGTGCATGCGACGGGCCTGGAAATGGACAACAAGGCGCGTACCCTGAAATTGCTTTCCCAAGTAAGAAGCGAACATGTGCCAGGCAAATAAAAAAACAGGAAGTGGGGCGGCGCGGCGCGCCTCAGTGGTAAGTGGGAAGTGGATCGGCGCTGCGCGCCTCAGTGGAACGGCGCTGCGCACCTCAGTGGAAAGTGGGAAATCCACCCCCCACTTCCCACTTCCCACTTCCTACTTTCCACTCTCCGCTCTGCGCCCTCTATTGCTGGCCATTATCTTTTTCTATACCCCGGCAAGTTTCGCCGAGCGTGCCGACCGCGATAAACCGATTCATCTGGAGGCTGATCAGGTGTTGATAGACGATGCGCAGCAGATCAGCACCTTTACCGGCAATGTGAAGTTGACCCAGGGTACGATGCTGATACGCGGCGACAAGATCGTTGTGACGCAGGATAAGGAAGGCTTCAAGCACGGCACGGCTTACGGGAATACCGCCAGCTTCCGGCAAAAGCGCGAGGGACTGGATGAATATGTGGATGGGTATGGCGAACGCATCGAATATGACACACGCGCCGAGACGGTGGATTTCTATGTACAGGCGCGCCTCAAGCGCGAGCTGGACGAGGTGCGCGGCGAACATATCACCTATAGCCAGAAGACCGAAATTTTCCAGGTGAACCGCAGCGGCGCGAGCCCGGAGAATGAGCCGCCAAAACGGGTGCGCGCGATACTGCAACCCAAGCCAAAACAAGGCGCGGCATCGCCTTCCGCGCCGGATACGCTGCCGATCAAACCCAGCGAAACTTTGCTGCCCGCAGATTGAATATGCTTCACAAAATGACACCGGCCATACCAGGGAAAAGCAGCGGGCGTAGCCCGGATGGAATGCAATGGAATCCGGGGCGTTCTTGGGTGCGGCCCGCCATCTCCCGGATTCCGCTTCGCTTCATCCGGGCTACAGCCGCAGGTCGGGTACGGGGTGCACGATCTGCGTTTTATGTGCCGCACAGTAAGCTTTATGAAATATTTTTTAGGTTTACATGATGAGTGAATTGCGTGCGGTTGGCCTCAATAAAAAGTACGGTTCGCGCACTGTGGTGCATGATGTTTCGCTGTCGCTGAAGAGCGGCGAGGTGGCCGGGCTGCTCGGCCCGAACGGCGCAGGCAAGACGACTTCGTTCTACATGATCGTCGGGCTGATCGCGGCCGATGGCGGCGAGATTTTTATCGATGAACAAAATATCACCCATTTGCCGATACACCGCCGCGCGCGCCTGGGACTGGGTTATCTGCCGCAGGAAGCCTCGATTTTTCGCCGCCTGACTGTAGCGCAGAATATCCAGGCGGTGCTGGAGCTGCAAGATCTTTCCGAGGACGACCTGCAAAATCGTCTGGAAGAGTTGCTGGAAGACCTGCATATCACGCATATCCGCAACAACCCCGCCATCAGCCTGTCCGGCGGCGAGCGGCGACGCGTGGAAATCGCGCGCGCGCTGGCGACCGACCCGCGCTTCATCCTGCTCGATGAACCGTTCGCCGGCGTGGATCCCATCGCCGTGCTGGACATTCAGAAAATCATCCGCTTTCTCAAGGAGCGCAATATCGGCGTATTGATCACCGACCACAACGTGCGCGAAACGCTGGGCATCTGCGACCGTGCCTACATTATCAACGCCGGATCGGTGATGGCGGAAGGCAAGCCGGATGAAATCATTTATAATGAAAACGTGAGGAAAGTATATCTGGGTGAACACTTCAAGCTATGACGCGAAGGTATCCCGGATCTGACACCAGTCAATGAAACCCGCTCTCCAATTAAAGCTGTCGCAGCAACTGACGCTCACGCCGCAGTTGCAGCAGGCTATCCGTTTGCTGCAACTCTCCACGCAGGACATTCATCAGGAAGTTGCACAGATGCTGGATGAAAACCCCATGCTGGAATTGGCCGAAGAATCCGCGCCGGGCGCTTTTGCTCCTGATCTTCCCTCTCCGGCATCACGCAATAACGATACCGGAGAGTCCGAACCGGCCCATGCAGACGACCGCGGCGCGGATGATTTTGGCAACGAACAGGCGGACTGGAATACCGGGGGCGGCACGGCGCACAGCACGGACGACGAGGACGAAACCTACCCCGAACAGGCCGCCGAGCAAGCCAGCCTGCGCGAATATCTGCATAACCAGCTGGCCGTCAGTTCGCTGGACGGCAAAGACCGCAGGGTGGTCGGTCTGCTGATCGATGCGCTGGATGAGAACGGCTATCTGGCGCAGGACTTGAGCGAACTGGCGGAACTGTTGCCTGCCGAGCTCGACATCACGCTGGACGATCTGGAAACTGCGCTGAAGCAGCTGCAGCACCTCGATCGGCCCGGCCTCGGCGCGCGCAATCTGGGTGAATGCCTGGCATTGCAACTCAAGGCGTTGCCGGAAGATACGCCGCAGCGCGATCTGGCGATCCATCTGGTGAGCAATCATCTGGAGGCACTCGCAGCGCACGATTATGCCAGGATCAAAAAACTGCTGCGCTGCACGGACGATGAATTGCGTGCCGCGCAGCATTTGATCGTGGACTCGAACCCCAAGCCTGGTGCGGAATTCGACCGCAGCGTTGCCGATTACGTGGTGCCCGATGTGATCGTGGAGAAGCACAGGGATAAATGGCTTGTGCGGCTCAATGCGGAAGCCATGCCCAAGCTGCGCGTAAACCAGATTTACGCCAATATCCTGCAACAGCGCGACGGCAGAAGCCCCTCACAGCTTGCCACGCAATTGCAGGAAGCGAAATGGCTGATCAAGAACTTGCAGCAGCGTTTCGAAACCATCCTGCGGGTCGCACAGGCGATCGTTGAGCGGCAGGGCAATTTTTTCGAGCACGGCGAGATCGGCATGCGTCCGCTGGTGTTGCGCGAAATTGCCGATGCCTTGGAGCTGCATGAATCCACGGTATCGCGCAGCACCACGCAAAAATTCATGCTGACCCCGCGCGGCATATACGAATTCAAGTATTTTTTTGGCAGCGGCCTGTCCACGGAAAGCGGCGGCACCTGTTCTTCCACCGCAATACGCGAGCTGATCAAGCAACTGGTCAGCGCGGAAGACACACGCAAACCGCTTACCGACAGCCGCATGTCGGAAATCTTGGCACAGCAGGGCATCGTCGTCGCCCGGCGTACCATAGCAAAATACCGGGAAGCATTGCGCATACTCCCGGTGAATCTCCGTAAATCACTTTAAACAAGGAGCAAGACATGAACATCCATCTAACCGGACGCCATCTGGAAATCACTCCCGCCATCCGCGACTATGCGACCGGAAAAATCGGCAAGATCAAACGCCATTTCGACAATGTGATCGACGTGAACATCATCCTTTCCGTTGAAAAACTGAAGCAGAAAGCCGAAGCCACCATCCATATCAGCGGCAAGGATGTATTCGTGGAATGCGAAGACGAGAACCTGTACGCGGCAATTGACGCGTTGATTGACAAGCTGGATCGCCAGGTGATGAAGCACAAGGAAAAACTGTCGGCGCGGCGCCATGATAATTCCGGCAAACCTGTCGTAGCAGAAGAGTAATCAACAAGGCCGGCAGCAGTGCCGCCCATTTTATGCGACCTTGATAATGAACCTGATCAGCAAAATCCTGCTGCCCGACAATATCCTGCTGGACACCGAATCCACCAGCAAAAAGCGCGTGTTCGAGCGCGTCGGTCTGCTGTTTGAAAACAATCAACAGATTGCGCGCATCCAGGTGTTCGACAGCCTGTTTGCCCGCGAGAAGCTCGGCTCGACCGGTTTGGGGCAGGGCGTGGCAATCCCGCATGGTCGCATCGCCAAGTTGCGCGATGCGACCGCCGCATTCGTAAAAACCTCTCACCCGATCCCGTTCGACGCGCCGGACGGCCAACCGGTGAACCTGATTTTCGTGCTGCTGGTTCCGGAGCGCGCCACCGATTTGCACCTGCAAATCCTCGGTGAACTGGCGCAAATGTTCAGCGATGCGCAGTTCCGCAATCGCCTGCTCGCCTGCGAGGATGCCGCCAGCATCCATCAGTTGTTTTACGACTGGAGCAGCACGGCATGAAAACCTCTATCAATCGTAGCGAGCAGTTCGAGAGCAAGGCGCACGGAGCGCAGCGAACGAGACATACCAAATGGGTAGGCGAGGAGCGAGCACCGCGCAACGCAGCTATCGAACTGCGCAGTAGATTGATAGAGGTTTTCTGATGAGCCAGGTTAACGTCCGGCAATTATTCGAAGACAAACAGCAACGGCTGCAGCTCAGCCGTGTTGCCGGCACGGATGGCGCCGAGCGTATCATCGACAGCGACAAGATCAACGCTTCCAACCACGGACTCATCGGCCATCTCAATCTGATTCACCCGAATTGGGTGCAGGTGCTCAGCGAAACCGAACTCGATTATCTGCGCCACCTAAGCGCGAAAGAGCGCGCCGGCGCGTTCCGGCAAATCGAACAAAGCGTCACAACCTGCTTGATTGTGGCCGGCGCCGATGACATTCCGGCCGAACTGATCGACTTCGCCAACCAATCGCATATTCCGTTATTCCGCTCGCCCAAACCCAGCGTACACCTGATGTGGCTGATCCGCCATTACCTCGCCAAGGAGCTGGCCGAGTCCACCACGCGCCACGGCGTGTTTCTCGATGTGCTGGGGGTCGGCGTGATCATTACCGGCGAGAGCGCGGTCGGCAAAAGCGAGCTCGGCCTGGAGCTGATCACGCGCGGCAACGGGCTGGTTGCCGACGACATCGTCGAGTTGCACCGCATCGCGCCGGATACGCTGGAAGGGCGCTGCCCGGAGCTGCTGCGCGATTTCCTCGAGGTGCGCGGCCTGGGTGTATTGAACATCCGCACCATGTTCGGCGAAACGGCGGTGCGGCGCAAAAAGAGCCTGAAGCTGATCGTGCACCTGCATCGTCCGCAGGGCGGCGATCTCTCGCAAATGGAGCGCCTGCCGCTCAACGCCACTTACCAGGAAATTCTCGGCGTGAACATCAGCACCGTGAACATCCCGGTGGTCGCGGGGCGCAACCTCGCGGTACTGGTGGAAGCCGCCGCGCGCAATTTTGTCATGCAGCAGCGCGGCATCGACAGCATGCAGGAATTCATCACGCGGCATGACCAGATGCTGGGTGATTGACAGACAAAAATGCCTCTAGAAATTTGTTTTGCGGGATGAAGCGCAAGGAGCCGCACAGCGAACGACGAGACATATCAGATTGATAGACGAGGCGTGAGCGAGCACGCGACACCGCGATTCGCCCGCAAAACAAATTTATAGAGGTATTTATGCAACTCTTCCTCATCAGCGGCCTGTCCGGCTCCGGCAAGAGCGTCGCGCTCAAAACGCTGGAGGATGCGGGTTTCTATTGTGTGGACAACCTGCCCGCCGAGATGCTCTCCAGTCTGGTCGAGCATCTGTTGCCCGCAGGCTATAGCAATATCGCGGTCAGCATTGATGTGCGCAGCGCCAACAGCGTGCAGAGGCTGCCTGAATTGATGCTGCAACTCATGCAAAAAGACCTGGCGGTGCATGTGCTGTTCCTGGATGCGCAAAATGACACGCTGGTGAAGCGTTTCTCCGAAACGCGCCGCCTGCATCCGCTTAACGATGCCGCTTCCCTGGCAAACGGTAAACAGGGGCGCACCCTGCCCGAGTGCGTCGCCTATGAACGCGAGCTGCTTGCCGAAATCAGCAGCATCGGCCATCACATCGACACCACCGAGCTCAATGCCAATGCGCTGCGCGCCTGGATCAAGCAATTCATTCAGGTGGATCGCGCGCGCCTGACGCTGCTGTTCGAATCGTTCGGTTTCAAGCATGGCATCCCGCTGGACGCGGACCTGGTATTCGATGTGCGCTGCCTGCCCAACCCGTACTACAATCCGGCGCTGCGCCCGCTTACCGGGAACGACGCGGCGGTAATCGAATTTCTGGAAAACACCCCTGCCGTGCAGGACATGTTTGGCGATATCCGCAATTTCGTGGAACGCTGGCTGCCGTGTTACGTCGCGGATAACCGCAGTTATCTTACCGTTGCCCTCGGTTGTACCGGCGGGCAGCACCGCTCGGTCTATCTCGCCGAAAAACTCGCCCGGCATTTCGAGCATCAACAGCAAGTGCTGGTGCGCCACCGTGAACTCGCATGAACCCACCCGCGCGGCCATCCTGCCGCACCTCAAGGTCGGCGACTGGCTGACGCTGTTGCTCGGCGGCTTGTGCGTGGTGTTGCTCACGCTCAAGCTGTGGAGCGGCGACCTCGCCGACAGGGCGGTCATCCGTAGCGGCGGGAAAATTTTTCGCGAAGTGTCGCTATCGCGCGACCAGCAGATCGAAGTTCCCGGCCCTCTTGGAGTCAGCGTCATCCGCATTCAGCAGCGCAAGGCGCGCATCGTCTCCGATCCCAGCCCGAGACAATACTGCGTGCGCCAGGGCTGGCTGCAACAGGCCGGGGAGATCGCCATCTGCCTGCCTAATCAGGTCAGCGTCGAGTTGACCGGCAGCACCAAGAAATATGACAGCCTCAACTACTGAAATGCAGGATCGAGGAGCGAGGATTGAGGAACGAGGGGAAACCTTAACCCCCTCTAACTCCCCCTTGTCAGGTGGAGAACAGGACGGCAGCTCCTCCCCTGACAAGGGGAGGCCGGGAGGGGTTAGGCAGTTAACTCAATCCTCGATCCTGCTGAACACCACCGCCGAAGACCACCATATCGCGCGCATGGCGGCGGTCGCGCTCGGTCTCACGATACTGGAAAATGCGATTCCCTCGCCGCTGCCCGGCGTGAAACCGGGGTTGGCCAACATCGTCACGCTGATCGTGCTGGCGCGCTACGGCTGGCGCGCGGCGGCCTGGGTGTCGCTGCTGCGCGTCGTGGCGGGCAGCCTGCTGTTCGGCAGCTTCCTTGC
>Ga0209317_1000094_pt1 | contig 121743 bp, 96 predicted proteins | sample RifGroB2_FD_183994 | JGI IMG/M metagenome (GOLD analysis project Ga0209317, IMG submission 183994) | Soil microbial communities from Rifle, Colorado, USA - Groundwater B2 (SPAdes) (version 2) | ecosystem: Environmental > Terrestrial > Soil > Unclassified | place: Rifle, Colorado | collected... | reverse complement strand
TTGTGTACCGCGGTAGTGAGTGTACCTGCTCCCGGGATCACCAATCCGTGTAACGAAGCCTATACGGTAACAAACAATTCACCATACAAGACCAGTGATGCGGATGCTTCGGGCACTTACCCGGTAGGAGTTACGACGGTCACCTGGATCATTACCGATGCTTCGGGCACACCTAAAACCTGTACGCAGACCGTGACAGTTATTGATTTGCCGCCAGCCATTACTTGTCCTGCAAACATTGTTGTAGATGCTGATTTCGAATTGCCTTACCAGGATGTGGTAGTTGTTCTGCCGCCAACATACAGCGACAATTGCCCCAATCCGGTGCTAACCTGGACCATAACACCACCAGCTGCTTATGCATTTGAATATGATGCCACAGAACTTTCAGGAACGGGTAATTACCCAAGTCCTAATTTATTTTATGTAGGCGTTAGCACTATTGCTTACACTGTAACCGATTCGAACGGAAATAAGGCGAGTTGTTCGTTTACCGTTACCGTTATGGGTGAACCTGTAATCACCTGTCTGCCGCCGGTTTCTTACAATACCGACCCCGGAGTTTGTACCGCAACACGGAACAGTAGTCATTACGGCCTTCCTACGCTTGTTGAAGGGGTTCAGCCCATTACATGGACATGGACCATTACTGATCCGGATGGCACTACGGTTGGCGCTACCGGAAACTTTATTGGCAGTTCGGGAACTCCCGGACCACCAGCAGTACCCGATTATGCATTTAAACTGGGCACTTCAACTATTTCATGGCGTGCCGAAAACATCTCTGGTTTTTCAACCTGTACCCAGACTGTGACGGTGACCGATTTAGAAGACCCAACATTTACGCCGCATTCAATTACGGAATGTGTGGATATGCTGCATTCTGCGGTTTACAATGAAACCAATCCAAATCCGAATAGTGGTGTTGATCCGAACCTGATTAAAGACCCGAGCCCCGATTATTACACCTTTGTAAAAGGGACTCTTTCGCTTGATTTGACCGGTCTGGGTGACAATTGCTGTGCCCCGGCAAGCCTGATCATCAACTGGCGCATTGACTTTGCCAATGTACCCGATCCATTAAATCCTTCAGGACCTGCACTGGTTCACCCGTCGATTAGCGGAACCGGACAACCCTCAACTTATGCAACTGATATAAAACTTTGGGGCGACGGGGTAACCTTTACCAATGTCACACACACCATCCATTATTGGGTGGAAGATTGTCACGGGAACGTGTCCAACGAGCAGACAGGAACCATTATCATTAATCCAAGACCACAAATTATAAAAATGAATTGAGAGGAATTATAAATGATGAATTATGAGTGGAAAAATGAAGAACATAAATATTAATCCTAAAATAAAAGAAGTATGAAAAACAAAACACAACACACAACATTGGGACAGGAAAAAAGCCTGAAAAACATTTTATATGTTTGGAACCCTATTCATCAAAATCAGAAAATTGCCAACTCAAAAAGGATTGAATCTTTTAGAGAAAATAATATTTTACAGAACCAAAACCAGGGGAAAGCACCGCCAGGCCGGGCAAGAGGTCCGGGACTTGGGCGTGGTCAGCCTTCCGCCAAACAGGCGGACAGGCCCGAAAATAAGGGCGACCCTCCGGCCACAAAAACACAGTATTGCATTGAATATAAATACAGTAATAAATATCGAAAAATTAATTTTTACACACATCAAATTTTATTTATCATGAAAAAGCAAATTTTATTTTTATCGTTTTTCATTCTGGCGTTTGTTTTCGCTGGAACAAAGTCCTACGGGCAGGTTACTTACACTAAAGTTTTGGGTGGGGCTCCAGCTGTTGCCACTCCAACTGTTTTAGGTTGTGCGGTGGAAAATGAATTGCAACCTCTGCCGGGTAAATCTTACAATTATTCGGTTACTGCTCCTGCTGGATCCAAGATCCTTTGGTTTGTAACCGATCAGAATACGATCATTGATGGTACTGCCGCAGCCCCGGTTATTCAACCTTCTCGCGATACAGCCCCTGGAACTTATATTTTAACTGCAGGTTCACAATATAATGATGCAAATAATACAACTGCCACAATAGCCATGTCATGGAAATCGTTTGACGGAGCCGCAAAACAAGTTGTATTGGTGGCTCATGTGACTGACGCATCAGGTTGTACCAATAATGTTGAAGTGTACAGAATAGTGCCTTCATTCGCTTTCACTTTGGACATGATTGCTTTACTTGATGCTGGTACGGCAGGTGGTACGGAATGTATTTCTCCGGTTGAAAGCGCAACCTATAATGGAACAGATGTGGCCATTAATTATGGTGAAAACTGGGTGTTCTATTCGGTTAACGCAGCCAATTTTGTTAATTCATGGATGCCGACATTCACTGTTTTGGGTTATACTGGCGGTGGTGGCACAGGCGTAGTTCCTGTTGGTGATATTCAATGGGCGTATGCAGCAAATGCACAATCTACTACTGCAGCTGACTGGCATCCAGTTACAGATCCAGTAATGGCTCAGGCTGCTGGTGGCGCAGTAGGGGCAGCTGGTGAAACGATCGTTATCAGAGTGCGTATTGATCATGCTACCAATGAAAATGATGCTGCAAATTCAGTCTTAACATTTGGAGTTGACGGCGTAATGTTCGATCCAGCAGCCCTTGCAGCCGCTGCTTATACGAACGCGACTTTAAAGGATTTGGACGGTGGTGCAACTGCTCCTTGTACCAATACTCAAACAGATCAGGCAGATTATATCCTTACTCCAAGACCTGCTGTTGCTACAAATACTGGTTCACCAGTACTACCATTTGAACCTAAAATTCCATAGTCTAATTAGTTAGAAATGTAAATTGTTCTTTTCATGAAACCCTATACTTTTTCCGGTTGTCCACCAGCTGGCGGATAGCCGGAGAAAGGAAAGGTGGAAAAAGAAGTAGCCTCCCCCCTGCCTGCAGCAGGCAAGCATCCCCTCCGAAGGAGGGGCGAAAGAAGGCTCCAATGAAGGGTGTTAGATGAAAAACAACAGTCCGGGATTTAATAATACCGGAGTTATTCAAATTAATATTTTAAAAATGACGATAAGAAAAGCCTGCACTTTGAAGTTCTTCAAGAACCAAGATCCCTCCCCCTTTGGGGAGGGTCGGGGAGGGGCTTTTTGGGTGGGGCTGTGGGAGGAAATGCCTATGAATAAAGATCGAAGGCCTGACATCCAAAACTTGCAAATCCATGGAAAAGTCAGGAGTGTAGATCGGGAAAAAGGGAAGGAAAAATGTTTCGCATTTCGGAATAACCGGAATGCGAACATTACCGCTTTTTGCGGTTGAACTGTTTCAGTCTCTGCGGTTTTCTGCGAAGAATCCTGCGAGCTCCCTGCCTCGACGTCAGGCAGGTGCGGTAAAAATTTTTAACGCAAAGCACGCGAAGAAAGCGCAAAGCACGCAAATCAAAAATGATTGTCCTCCTTGCGATGGCGGACGATTATTCTGATAGTATTTAAAACAAACTCAAGTTATGGGTCCGGGATGGCTCATGTATTATTTATGAATAAAAAAGGAAATGAAACACAATCCTTGTATCACGAATAAAAATCGGAACGATGCATGGAGAATGTCTGGATCAAGAGGCGAACTGCCGGCAGTTTATCATGTCGGCGGGGCCTCTCCCCGGATGTTTGCCACACGCGACGGACCTGTTTGGATTAAAGAAAAATCGGATGATGCTCCTGAAGTGAATACGAATTTTTGACGCTGTCAGGTCTGCCGACGCTGACAGGTTGAAGAAACCCACGATAATGGGAATTCATTAATTTGAATTATGAAGGACGAAGAATTAAAAGTTGGACAGTTTTATCACATTTATAATTGTGGTATAAACGGGGAGAATCTTTTCCGGGTAAAGGAAAACTATGAACAGTTTCTTGGTTTGCTGGATAAGTATATTCTACCTGTTTCGGAGCTATTTGCCTGGGTCTTAATGCCCAATCATTATCACTTGTTGGTAAGAATAAAGGGAAATATAAGGTATAAATATTCTCCGGTTGATCGCGACCAAAGGACGTTGGCTTGGTTTGAAGATCATAAATGGGAAACCACTAACCTGTCAGCGTGCGAAGCTCCTGACAGCGTCAAACTACCAAAGTCGAACCTTCATTTTTCGCATTTATGTAATGCTTACAGTAAATATTATAACAAACATTACACCCGGCACGGTGGTTTGTTCGAACGTCGTTTCAAACGAAAACAGATTGCCAATGAAACCTATTTAAAAAATGTCATATTGTACATCCACAATAACCCGGTTCATCATGGTTTTTGTGAACATCCGGTGGAATATCCATGGTCGAGTTATCTGAGCTGTATTTCGGTAAAACCAACCAAGTTGAAACGTGAATCAGTTTTGGGTTGGTTCGATAGCGAGGCTAACTTCATACAATTACACACTGATAAATTCGAATGCGAAAAGACAGAAAGATGGTTGGAAATAGATAGGAAGAATAACTAATCCGACAAAAGGCTGATGAGTATTCAATAACCAATTGCAATGAACGGAGCGTTCCTGGCTCCCTCCCTTTGTGGGGAGGGTTGGGGTGGGGCTTCCGGAACTTGAAACTTTTGACATGATTCGACTCTTGTACATAGCACGTTATAAGGTTTTGGCAGTTTTGCTGCTTCTGCTGCTGGCTTTGGCTCCTGCCATGGCTCAGAACGTCGTGTTCCAGGGCGAAACTTCAACACTGGCCGTAGAACAAAAAGCACAAGATTACTATGTTTGGGAATTGTATGATGACCCATCGGTCGACTTCGCCAAAGTTCCGGGAAATTGTCCGGTTACATCTGCTACTTTTGTTGGAAGCAATGTTGGTGCCAGTGTTCAGGTACAATGGTTGAAACCGGGCATCTATTTCTACAAAGTAACTGGCTACGATGTAACAGGCTGTACCAATAATTTGGAAATTGGGAAAATGGAGGTAAAACCATCGATGCCAACGGCGGAATTAATACAGCCAGAGCCTGACTGGATATGTATTGGAGAAAAGGCTTTACTTGTGGTTAAACTAACAGGAGTTTCGCCATGGGAAATTACCTATACCGACGGATCTGCTTTTTGGACGGTAAAAGATATTGTTGACTCAACGTATAATTTGGTGGTAAGTCCTTTTTCAACCACGCAATACTGGATTACTTCGGTGAAAGATGTCAACGCAACGAACCTGACACCCTCGGCCCGCGTGGTGGTGGTGGTGAATCCGAAACCGGATATTTCGAAAATATATCAGTATTAGCGGAGAAGGGAGAACGGAGCAGGGAGAACGGGGCATGGAGCATGGAAAAAGGAAAAGGAATGTTGAATAAGGAAAAAGAAAAGAGCAAAAAGGAATGTTGAATTTTAAATTTTAAATGAGAAATAAGGAATGAGGAATATCCAAATTGAATCAGGCATTGAATGAATATTGTCAGATGCCGGAGGCATCAAATGTTTAAAGAAAAATAGATGGGAGTATAGGTTCGACCCCTATCGGGGTCGCATGACTTCGTGCCGAATGCTTTCTATAAACATAAAAACCCTCCGGATTTATAAAATACGACGTTTATTCGGTAAATACCTGATTGAATAACCAAATAAGAAATATGAAAGGACTTAAACACCTGATTACAATGATACTTCTGATTGCTGCTTTACAAGTGGCCGGGCAGTCGTATGTCATTGATGAGGTATGTGTAGGTTCTGTCAGGCATTACCGGGTCAATGGTGAATCCGGTTCACTCTATCAATGGCTGTTGACCGATGCTTCAAAACTTGATATTCCGATACCAAATCCGGCAGGGACTCCTTTCACTGAAACCAATGGCGGTGTGACCACCTATGGCAATGAAGTTACGATTGCATGGAATAAAACCGGGACCTTCGCCTTATCGGTTGTCCAAACTTCCCTACAGGGATGCGATACCCTGGAACAGGGCGATGTTGAAGTATATGACCTGCCAACTGTTACTGCCGGTAATCCGTTAATCATCTGTTCTGATGCAAAGGTCGGCCTGACCACCGCTTTCGCGACGAATTACAACACTTTAATGTGGTCCTCTTCAGGAGATGGAGTTTTTGATGACCCCACGGCGTTGCATACCGCCTATAACATTGGGCCTAACGATTTTATAAAAGGAAGCGTAACGGTAACACTCACCGCCGAAGGTAAGGGAAATTCGCCCACCTGTACTCCGGTATCTTCAAGCTTACTGGCCACGCTGAAAGTGATACCCAAACTGGTAATCAACGATCCTCCTGAAGTTTGTCTTCCAGCGTTGGTTGACCTGTCGGCTGCAGCCATTACTGCCGGCAGCGAACCTGGCATGACATACGAATACTTTGCTGATTCGATGGCAACCATTACCCTCGTTAATTACAAGACGGTTAATAAAACCGGTACTTATTACATCAGGGCAACCAGCAGCATATCGGGCTGTGAGGTATTTAAACCGGTAAAGGTGAAATTCACCAAACAACTGGTTCCATCGTTTGCGCCAATTCCTGAAGTTTGTCTGAACAACACCAATCCACCTGTTTTGCAGCCTGCTGATTTTCAGGGAATCGGGGGAACCTGGTCGCCATCGGTTGTTCTCACCAATAAGTTGGGCGTATTTCCGTATAAATTTACACCTGATGCGGGTCAATGTGCCAAAGACACCACATTATTCATTGAAGTAAGCAATTCAATTACTCCCACATTCAATCTTCCGGCAAGTCTATGCCAGAACGATTTGGCACCATCCTTACCATTAGTCTCAGGAAATGGTATTTCCGGTACATGGAACCCCGGTGTTATCGATACTGGCACCACGGGGCTGTCAACCTATACTTTCACGCCTGATGCGGGTCAATGCGGTGTTCCTGTAAGCATAACCATTAATATTACATTCCCGGGAAGCCCTCCGGCATTCACCTTCCAGCCTATTTGTGTAGGAAGCATTCCTCCGGCTTTGCCTAACGTATCTGACGATGGTATCAGCGGGACCTGGAGCCCGTCGGTTATTTCAACGGCTACCGTTGGTTCCAAAAACTATACCTTCACACCCTACTCAGGCCAATGTCGTCAAATTAAAGTTCAGGCCATTACCGTGATCGATAAAACAATCCCGGTATTTGATCCAATTGATCCGCTCTGTTTAAACAGCGCCCCGGTTGTTTTGCCAACCACATCCAAAGATGGTATTCCCGGAATATGGACCCCGTCAGTGGTTGCCACCAATGTGCCGGGTATATTCACCTTCACCTTTGTACCTGAATCGAATTGGTGTGCTACAGGTACGACCATGGATGTTGAAATTTACCAGCAGATAAAACTTACGATTACTGCCGGTCCGGTGCTGATCTTTGGAGGTACCACCAATGTAACCGTAACCGCAACCGGAGGCTCAGGGACCTATATTTCAGGAATCGGGACTTTTGTCAGATCGGCCGGAACGTGGAGTTTTACAGTAATCGATGATAAGGGTTGCCAGGGAACAGGGTTGATTGTTATTCAAAATCCGCAGGATCTGGATGTAACTATTGTTATGAAACCCATGTTGTGTGCCGGTAGCCTTGCCGAGGTTGTAGTAAGCGTTTCAGGAGGAACTGCTCCGTATACGTACGATTATACGGGAGGCGATCCTTTGCACCTTCACCCTAACGAGTTTACCTTCCGGATAAAAGCATCAGCCGTTCCCTATGTATTTGTAGTTACCGACAGTAACGGATTACGTGGCGAATCCGCACCGGTCACAATTACCTCTCCTCCCGGAATGAAACTTGCGGCTTCGATGACCCAGCCGTTGTGTTTTGGCGGGAGTGACGGAACCGCAACGGTAACTGCAACGGATTGGATTGGAACGCTGTCCTATCAGTGGAATGATCCGCTAAAACAAACCACTGCCACCGCTACCGGGTTAAAAGCCGGAAATTACACCGTAACGGTTACCGATGATTGTGATACAAAAACGATAAATATTAAGGTAACCGAACCACAGGAAATTTCATTAACTGCAGTAGGAATTGCAAGTGTATGCCCTGGTGCAGACGGGATGATCCAGTTTACCCTCAAGAATATTCCTGATGGAATTTACAATATTACTCATGCGTCAGGACAATTTAATTCCGTCACTTTTGCAGGTGGGAAGGGTTCCGTTTCAGCACCTGTAGGCAGTTATACGGATATGAAAATATCGTTCAATGGCTGTACTTCGGCAGACGGAGTAAGCGCTACCGTCAATCCCGCTCCCGTTCAGCTGATTACCTTTTTTGTAGTTCAACCAACCTGTAAAACAGCATTTGGATCGGTATTTATTACCAATCCTAAACAAAACTCTGGATTTGATTACGGCGTCGACAACCGCATCTATCAGGCAAGTCCCAACCTGACAGGCTTAGCTCCCGGTGAACATCTGGTTAAAATCAGGAAACAGAGTACGCTCTGTGTAACCGATACGTTGGTTACCATCAATGTTCAGCCAATTGCACCGCCCAATCCAACAGCCATTCCTATTCCGGCAGAATGTGAAACCAACCCTGTTCAGGTACTTAATGCAAATAAGGGCATTGTTCTTCCGGTTAACGGAACATCGATCATCTGGTACGATGCTTCAGGAAAAGTTGTTTCGTCTCCTATCCTGGATAAACCCGGCACTGTAACCTATTATGCTGAAGCCATCAATGGTGTTTGTCCAAGTCCAGGCAGAACCCCCGTGACGCTGACCATTATTGCAATGCCTGCTGCTCCGATTAGTTCGGGAGATTTACTGGAATGTTCCAGTACTCCCCAAATTACGCTTGATGCACGAAAAGCGATTACCAACGCGAGTAAAACGATGATCTGGTACGATAGCCCGGTTGGCGGTAATGTGGTGGTTTCACCAACGCTCAACACAGTAAATTCGGTCACTTATTATGCTGTCGAGTCAAATGGCATTTGTGTAAGTGCACCGCGTACCGCAGTAAAACTGACTATTGCCCCGTTGCCTGTCAAGCCAAAAGTAGTAATGGCTGCCGAAATTAAATGCAGTGATACCTTTGGCCAGATTGAAGTTAAATCACCATTGGGGCCTGAATATGTTTATCGTATGGATAATGGTGCTTATCAACCGTCAGTTTTATTTAATGCCAGTCCGGGCAGTCACTTTATCAGGGTAAGAAATGCCATCACCCTATGTGAATCGGATACAACGGTCATAAAGGTTCCGCCTATACCACTTGTTCCAAAGATAAAATTGGTTACTGCCGAAGATTGTATTTGTTTTGGTGATTCGGGCAGGATGAGTTTCGAGTTTGAAAATGTAGCGGATGGCAATTATGTCATTGTTTATTTGGGGGGCAGATTTGAAAATGTGAAAGTAGTAAAAGGGAAAGCCCAGTTTAAGGCCGTGGCCGGAAATTACAATGTGCTGGCTATTGAAGCCAACGGATGTACTTCGAACGAGAATTGGAATGTAACGATTAAACAGCCCGACCGCCTTTCGGTCAGCGCGGTGATCACTGAAATTGATTTGAAATCTCAAACTCTGGGCGCTATCGATATAAGCATTAGCGGAGGAACAGGATTCTACAAAACGATATGGGACCCGGATGCTTCCATTCCATTTGCAGGAGCTACCACCGAAGATATTGCCAATTTGACCAATGGTAGTTATGTGGTATCCATTACCGACCAGAATGGCTGTCAATATCTGGATACCTTAATTATTCCGGCGCCCAACATGCCGCCAACCGCAACCAACGACGAGTTTTTTGCCGGATGTGGTGGAGTTACCGGTGATATCGTTTATGCCGATAATGGGTTTGGTAAGGATTTTGATCTGGATGGTGACACCTTGTTTGTTGATTTTAAACTGATAGAAATTCCAAAACATGGAACTTTAATCCTGAATCCTGACCAATCCGGTAAGTTTACTTATACGGCTGATCAGGGTTATACCGGAATTGACCAATTCCAATATGTTGTTTTCGACCCCAAAAAGAATTTCAGTAATCCGGCCAGGGTCGTTATTCATGTTGTTGCCGATTTTGATTGCGACGGAATTCAGGATGATCTTGATCCCGATGCCGATGCCGATGGAATCCTGAATGTGGATGAAGGAACAACTACCACCGATTCGGACGGAGACGGACATCCGAACTGGCTCGATATTGATGCGGATAATGACGGAATCGTAGATAATTTTGAAGGACAGGCTACAGCCGGGTATATTGCTCCTTCGGGTCTGGATACTGACCATGATGGTATAGACAACGCTTATGACACTGATCATGGCGGCACCCAAACGATTCCTGTCGATACTGATTCCGCAATGGCAGACCCCGATGGAATTCCAGATTTTCTGGACGTGGATTCGGATAATGATAGGGTTCCCGATTATATTGAAGGCCATGATGCCAATGCCGATGGCAAGCCCGACTTTGTTCTTCGTGGGGTAGATGTTGATGCTGACGGTTTGGATGACGGATTTGACACGGTTAACCGATATGAATCATACAGCACCAATATGACCGGAAGCAATGCCCCGATGCAGGATTTTGATGGCGACGGACAGAAAGACTGGCGTGATGAGAATGATGACGACGACACGTATCTGACCCGTTTCGAGGACCTGAATGTGGACGGAGACTATAGTAACGATGATACTGATTTTGACGGACATCCGGAGTACCTCGATTTCGGAAGGGATTGTGATTTGTTTGTTCCAGAAGCGTTCTCGCCAAATGACGATAACATTCACGATTACTTCCAGATTTATTGCATCGAGCACTTCCCGAATGCCAAAATGTATATTTTTGACCAGTATGGAAATAAATTATACGAGAAAGAGCATTACGGAAATATGGAATTCTGGGGATCGGCAGAACGCGCCTTGTGGGATGGAAATACAACCAATCGGGTTGCATCGGTGAATAGAGGAAAAGTAATTCAGGGAACCTATTACTATGTGCTTCAGTTGGGCAATGGTGAAGTGAAAAAGAGTTTTGTATTTGTTTCGTATTAGAAGGAAAAAAATGGAAAAGTGATCAGTGGTCAGTCACAGTTGCCATTGGTCATTGGGAAAAAGGAGAAGTGATCAGTCGCAGTTGGCATTGTCATTAGGAAAAAGGAAATTAGCGCCAGAGGTGCTGAATATTTGTAGAAAAGGAAAATTGATGATGAAAATCGTCCGCGCGAATGGGTAGACAAAAGCGTCGACTGCCTTTCGGACGAAACAGAAATGACATTAAAAAAGTATTTACACAAAAGAGATTGATTAATAAATGATCAGAAGGTTGACATATACTATCGTTGTGATCTTTTTCATTTTGCTTGCTGTGAAGCAGACAAAAGGACAGGAATTTCCATGGTCGCTGCAGTATATTTCCAATATGCACATGGTTAATCCGGCATTTGTTGGTATGTGGGATAAAGCCGGGTTTTTGGTTTCAACCCGACAGGATTACGCATCAATCAAAGGGGCAACCATGTATCAGCAATTTTCATTTCATTCGCCCATAAAAAACCATTCGAGCGGAGTGGGCCTTGATGTGATAAAAAGATATGTTGGTATTGAAAGACAACTTTTTTTTACCGGCAATTATGCTTTTCAAATCCGGTTAGATATGTATAATTACCTGCGCTTTGGACTTAAGGCCGGCATATTAAACTATGGCAACGATTTGACCAGGTACGATTTATACCCGGATCACATTTCAGATCCTGAATTTCAGAATGATATACAGAATTATAACATGACTGTGGTTGGTGTTGGAGGCGTATTTTTTAATGATCATTTATACATTAGTTTGTCAGCGCCACGGCTAATCAACAACACTTTTAGGGTAAACCGTACCGGGTATTCTTCAACCCAGGAATTTAAAACTGCCTATTTAGCAGGAGGGTATGTTTTTAAAATGCCAATGGGGATATTACTCAGACCAAATTTGCTGGTAGTTGGTACGGTTGGGAAACCAGTTTACGCTGATGTGGCTGGAGTAGTCTATTTACCCAATAACCTTCAGTTCGGATTAAATTTGCGCACTAACGGCTCATCTTGTTTTTCAGGGCAATATACATTTTCAAATAATTTGAGAATCGGTTTCGCGGCTGATTATGCTATTTTTCAGGATATCCGTAAATTCCAGGTAGGAACCTATGAACTTCTTGTTGGCTACGACTTTAACATTTACCGGAAAACAGGCAAGCCAAACTATTTCTAATCACCCCATTAACCATGCAAAGGCATTGGCTAAAATCTAAAATAAGAATATTTCGTACCTATGGCACGAAGATCGCTAAGGCAATATCATTGTTCTATAAATATATAGTTCCGATGGCACTTATACCCGGTGAGCGATGCCCCAGCGGGGCAAAATATTTATAGAAAACAGGAAATGGGTGTAGAAAACTGTCCGCGCGAAAACCTTTTTCAAGGCACCAACCTTCTTTCGGACGCCTGCCAGCCGCAGGCAGGGAACAATATCGGTCTCCAAAAAAGTAGTCAGATAGTAACCCGGCAAACCCCAACCAATTAGAACCTTATTATCTATTAAAATACAGCATATTAATAAGGTTTAAGTCTTTGGGTCGCATGTTTTGTACTAAGGTTTCCCAATAAAATAAGGTTTTATCAATTGCTGTAGCGCTTTAAAAGATGTGTGTACAAAGTAGCCGCAGCAGACGGTGTCATCGGGGAAATGCATTTTATTTTTTTTCTTTTTCTTTTTCTATTGACTAATGACTTTTTCCCAATGGCTAAAGACTTTTTCCTTCTAATTTCCCATCTCAGATAAGAACCTGATACGCATCAGGCGAATATCATCTTCCGAATATTCATCTTCGCCGAGTTCCCTTAGGGCTGCATCGATGGTATCGTCTTCAGCTACCTTGAAATAATCGTAAATTTCTTCCTGATGTTCTTCATCGAGTATTTCATCAATGTAATAATCGATGTTTATTTTAGTGCCGGAATTCACAATGGCTTCAAGTTCAGATATCAATTCTTTCAGGTCAATTCCTTTCGAATCGGCAATATCATCCAGCGAAATTTTACGATCAATACTTTGAATAATCCCAACCTTCAGCTTTGATTTGTTTGCCACACTTTTCACCACAGTATCCTGCGGGCGGTCTATCTCGTTTTCCTCGACATAAGCTTTTATCAGCTCAACAAATTCCTGTCCGTAACGTTTGGCTTTGCCCTCGCCAACTCCCTGAATATACTTCATCTCATCGAGGGTGATCGGATATTGAAGGGCCATGTCGGCTAACGACGGATCCTGAAAAATCACAAACGGAGGCAATTTCAGCTTCTTTGAAATACTTTTTCTCAAGTCTTTCAGCATGGCAAATAATTCCGGATCGCCGGCCCCGCTGGCCTGGGCAGCTGCAGCATTGGCTTCTTCCTCAATGGCATCATAGTCGTGGTTTCGAACGAGCAGAAAGTCAACCGGATTTTCCAAAAAGTCGTATCCTTTTTTTGTCATTTTCAGAAAGCCGTAATTTTCAATGTCCTTGCTGATCAAACCGGCAATCATACTCTGCCTGAAAACTGCATTCCAGAATTTCTCGCCATGATCGTTACCCGAACCAAATGCTTCGAGTTCGTTATGGCGAAATGATTTGACTGCTGCAGAATTTTTACCGGTAAGAATATCCGATAAATGCTCGGCTTTATATTTTTCCTTGACTTCGAGAATGGCCTGAAGCGCCCGGCAGATTTCATCCTTGGCTTCAATCTGTTCTTTTGGATAAATGCAGTTGTCGCAATTTCCGCATGGCTCTTCCAATTTTTCACCGAAATAATTCAGCAGAATAATGCGGCGGCAAATGGCTGATTCGGCATACGAAGCAGTATCGAGCAAAAGCTGGCGTCCGATTTCCTGTTCGGCCACCGGTTTTCCCTGCATAAACTTTTCCAGTTTTTGGATGTCTTTGGCCGAATACAGGGTGATGCATTTTCCTTCTCCGCCATCTCTTCCGGCACGACCGGTTTCCTGGTAATACCCTTCCAGGCTTTTTGGAATGTCGTAATGAATAACAAAGCGGACGTCCGGTTTATCAATTCCCATTCCAAAAGCTATGGTTGCCACAATCACATCAACGTCTTCCATCAAAAATTTATCCTGATTTCCCGATCGGGTTGCTGAGTCCATTCCGGCGTGATAGGCCAGCGCTTTAATGTTATTTACAACAAGCGTTTCGGCCAGTTCTTCTACCTTTTTCCGGCTCAAACAGTAAATAATTCCCGATTTTCCCTCATTTTCCTTGATGAATTTAATGATTTGAGATTCGGGTTTTGATTTGGGCAGTACTTCGTAATATAAGTTAGGACGGTTGAATGAAGCTTTAAACACATTCGCATTCAACATGCCCAGCGTTTTTTGAATGTCGTGCTGCACTTTGGCTGTTGCTGTTGCGGTAAGGGCAATAAGCGGAGCTGGTCCTATTTCCGAAACAATCGGTTTAATTCGCCGGTATTCAGGCCTGAAATCGTGCCCCCATTCCGAAATACAGTGAGCTTCGTCAACGGCATAGAACGAGATTTTGACGTTCTTTAAGAAATCAATATTATCTTCTTTAGTCAGACTTTCAGGAGCAACATATAGCAATTTGGTCTTGCCACTCATCACATCATCGCGCACTTTTTGGGCAGCAGCCTTGGTGAGCGATGAATTTAAAAAATGGGCAATGCCATCTTCGGTGCCAAAACTTCGGATAGAATCAACCTGATTCTTCATTAAAGCAATCAAGGGGGAAATGATAATAGCAGTTCCCTCCATAATAAGTGCCGGCAATTGGTAACACAACGATTTCCCTCCCCCCGTTGGCATTAATACAAACGTATCATTGCCATTCAACACACTTTTAATTACTTCTTCCTGTTGGCCTTTAAAACGATCAAATCCAAAATACTTCTGAAGATGATCAGTTAATTTGTAATCTATTCCCATAAAAAAAGACCGTTTTTCAGATCAAAAATTAAATCGCAATCGGTATAAGTTTCCCGAAGGTATATAAAATATCGATCAAATGACAATGCACTTAATCGAAATTAAATACTTTTGGCCCGCCTTTAAGTATATTTAAGATTAAGCATAACTTATGAATTAGGATTATAAGTTATATTTGTGCGAATTTGTTAAAACCAATCAGCCAATTATTTCCTGTATCATGTCTGAAGAATCTACAAGAGAAGAACAATCAACAAAGAAAAAAAATAAGAAAGCGGAAAAGACTGAAATGTCCTTTCTGGATCATCTGGAAGCTTTGAGATGGCACATCATTCGTTCAGCCATAGCCATTATTACATGTGCGGTCCTAGTATACGCTAATAGTAAATTCATTTGGGATAATATCATTTTTGCACCAAACAAAAATGATTTCTGGACGAGCAGGATGATTATAAAGCTCAGTAACCTTTTAGGGATACAGTCTCAAGGGTTAAATAAGACCCCGATCGAATTAATCAACTTCAATTTATCTGGTCAGTTTATGGTTGATGTATGGACAGCCATTATTGCAGGTTTTATTATCGCTTTTCCATATGTCGTTTATCAATTCTGGAGTTTTATTAAACCAGCGCTCTACGAAAATGAACGAAAACATGCTTCCGGCGCTGTAGCTATCATGTCGGGACTTTTTCTTTTAGGCGTTTTATTTGGATACTATTTAATAGTTCCTTTCTCGCTTGATTGGCTGGGGTCCTATAAGATTAGCGACACTGTTGCTAACCAGATCAATATACTTTCATACATTAGTTCTGTTACTTCCATTGTAATAGCCGGAGGCGTATCATTTGAATTGCCCGTAATTGTTTATTTTTTAAGCAGGGTTGGTTTACTGACACCGAAATTTCTTCGGAAATACAGAAAACATTCCTACGTGGTATTATTAATTATTGCTGCAATTATTACACCTCCCGATGTTCTTAGCCAGATATTGGTGGCTGTACCTCTGGTTATTCTGTATGAGATTAGTATTGTTATCTCTTCCCGGGTTGACAAAGCCCGCCAACTCAAACTGGATCAAATTTAATAATCCGCATTTATCCTTTGCAGATGAAACTAAGAGCTGAGAATATTGTAAAGAAATACCGGAAACGCACTGTGGTAAAAGGAGTCTCGTTTGAAGTTAACCAGGGTGAAATTGTTGGACTTTTAGGTCCAAATGGTGCCGGGAAAACTACTTCGTTTTACATGATTGTCGGTTTGATTAAGCCCTTATCCGGAAAAATTTTTATCGACGATGAGGAAATCACAAATCTGCCGGTTTATAAAAGGGCGCAGAAGGGAATTGGTTATTTGGCGCAGGAAGCATCCGTTTTCAGGCAGATGAGTGTGGAAGACAATATTCTTTCGATACTCGAAATGACTAAATTGCCCAAAGATTACCAACACAATAAGGTAGAAACTTTACTGACTGAATTTGGACTTCAGCACATTCGCAAAAGCAAAGGATATCAGCTTTCCGGTGGTGAGCGTCGTCGTACCGAAATCGCACGGGCACTGGCCATCGATCCGAAATTCATTTTATTGGATGAACCTTTTGCCGGTGTTGACCCGATTGCCGTTGAAGATATTCAGCACATCGTAGAAAAGCTTCGCGATAAAAATATAGGTGTATTAATTACTGACCATAACGTTCACGAAACATTGAACATTACCGACCGCTCCTATCTTTTGTATGAAGGCTCTATTATGAAGGCCGGAACTGCAGAAGAACTTGCAGCAGACGAGGAGGTTCGGCGTGTCTATCTGGGTCAGAATTTTGAGCTCAGATAATTGAATTTACTTCAAATTGGATCCATCCAAAAAGATTTCAGGGTGCTGTTGTAGGTATTAAAAAATTCACATACATTTGCACCGCATTTAGCGGGCGTGGCGGAATTGGTAGACGTGCCAGACTTAGGATCTGGTGCCTTACGGCGTGGGGGTTCGAGTCCCTTCGCCCGCACAGCAGAAAATAACCGCCTTGCTTTACCTTGAAAAAGGATAAGCAAGCGGTTTTTATTAATTTAAAGCAACAGGTTTCGGACTGGGAGCTTTTCAAAAGTTCTTCTTCCTTCCTCATTTCCAATATTTTTAAGTATAGAATTATGAATATTACCAGAGAAAACATCGACGAACTGAATGCAATTCTAACTGTATCGATTGATAAAAATGATTATGAAGCCACCGTAAATGATGTGCTCAAAAATCATCGCAAAAAAGCCAATATGCCGGGATTTCGTCCGGGAATGGTTCCGGCCGGTTTAATCAAAAAAATGTATGGAAAAGCTATTCTTGCCGAAGAAGTAAACAAAATACTTTCAAAAAGTTTGACCGATTATATTCACACTGAAAAGATGAATGTTTTGGGAGAGCCACTTCCAAATGAAGAAAAACAACCATCAATCGATTGGGAAAATGAAAGCGATTACAGTTTTGTTTTTGATGTGGCTATGGCTCCCGAATTTGAAGTAAAACTTGATAGTGAAACTGCCATACCTTATTACAGCATTGCTGCCAGCGAAGATATGGTAAGCAAACAGTTGGATGCCTATGCCGGTCGTTTGGGGGAAAACAAGGTGGTAGATGCAGTTGAAGACAAAGATACTGTTCGTGGAAATTTCGTTCAGTTGGATGAGGAAGGAAACGAATTGGAAGGTGGAATTAAGGCTGACCAGGTTGTTATTGCTATAGACCTGATGAAAGATGAAGAAACGAAGGCTTCGTTTATTGGAAAAAAAGCTGGTGATACACTGGTTTTTGATCCGGTTAAAGCCTATGAAAACAAACATGAAGTAGGTCACATGCTGAATATTTCGCATGAGGTAGCTGAAACACTTTCAGGAAATTTCAGTTTTACCATTGTTGAAGTTCTGCGGTTTGAAAAAGCTGAATTGAACGAAGAGTTGTTTAGTAAGATTTATGGTGAAGATTCCGGAATTACCACTGAGGAAGAATTCAAGGCAAAAATTAAAGCTGAGTTGGAAGAGAATTTCATTTATTCGAGCAACTATAAATTTGCTCTCGACAGTCGTGATAGTCTGCTTAAAACCATTCAGTTTGAATTACCAGAAGCATTCCTGAAACGATGGATTCTGGCAACGAACGAAAAAATGACCGAAGAACAGCTCGAAGCCGACTTTGACAGTTTTATGATTGATCTGAAATGGCAGTTAATTAAGGATAAAATTGTTAAAGACAACGATTTGAAAATCACTGAAGAAGATGTTCGTTCAATGGCTAAGGAGATGGCTTTGGTTCAATTCCGTCAATATGGATTGAACAATGTAAGTGACGAACACCTTGAAAATTACGCCAATCATATGCTAAAAAATGAAGAAGAACGTCGAAAACTTGTTTCCCGCAAACAGGAGGACGTTATAATTAATACCATCAAAAGCAAAGTTACACTTGATATGCGTGAAACTAGCTATGATGAGTTTAACAAAATGCTTGAAAATTAATTGGATGGCTGTATAGCCAAAAGCATATTTTCTTAACTTTGTGAAAATTTGATTTTGCCTTTCTCCGGAAAGTGATGGTCGAATTTTCACATTGTTTTTTATAGGAGACTAATATTATGAATGACGGAAAAGAATTTCAGAAATACGCCACTAAGCATTTGGGCATTAGCAGCTTGAATTTAAATCGTTTTGATTCGATTTTCACCAACAGCTTAACCCCTTACATTATTGAAGAACGTCAGCTAAACGTTGCTTCGATGGATGTATTTTCAAGGTTGATGATGGATCGCATCATTTTCCTGGGAACCCCCATCGATGATTACATTGCCAATATCGTGCAGGCACAGTTGCTGTTTCTCGAATCGGCTGATCCGAGTAAGGACATTCAGATCTATTTCAATACTCCCGGTGGATCAGTTCATGCCGGTCTTGGGATTTATGACACCATGCAGTATATTTCCTCCGAAATTGCAACCATTTGTACCGGAATGGCTGCTTCCATGGGGGCAGTTCTGCTTACAGCAGGCGAAAAAGGGAAACGCTCAGCGTTGAAACATTCCCGTGTTATGATTCATCAACCCATGGGCGGCGCGCAAGGTCAGGCTTCTGACATTGAAATTACTGCCCGTGAGATCATGAAACTTAAAAAGGAATTGTATGAAATCATTGCCATTCACAGCGGCAAAACATATAAAGAAGTTGAAAAGGATGCCGACCGCGATTACTGGATGACATCAACCGAAGCCAAGGCTTACGGTATGATTGATGAAGTTTTGATCAGGCATAAATAATATTGCAATAAATAAGTTACACTTTGAAAATGAAAACCGATAAATGTTCCTTTTGTGGGCGTGAAAAGAAAGAAGTAAACTTGCTGATAGCCGGCATGGAAGGACATATTTGTGACAATTGTGTTGAACAGGCTTATGCTATTGTTGAGGAGGAACTCAAAAAAAACGAGGAATTCGATACTAAAAACATAAACCTGATGAAACCAAAGGAAATTAAAAACTTCCTTGATCAGTATGTGATTGGGCAGGATCAGGCAAAAAAAATACTGTCAGTCGCTGTTTACAATCACTATAAAAGACTCAACCAACCGGTTTCGACTGACGAGACCGAAATAGAAAAATCGAACATCATTATGGTTGGTGAAACAGGTACGGGTAAAACTCTTTTAGCACGTACAATCGCCAAAATGCTTCATGTTCCGTTTACCATTGTTGATGCAACTGTTTTAACTGAAGCTGGTTATGTGGGTGAAGACATTGAAAGTTTGTTGACCCGCCTGCTTCAGGTGGCCGATTACAATGTTGAAGCTGCCGAACGTGGAATTGTATTTATCGACGAAATCGACAAAATTGCCCGTAAAGGCGATAATCCATCCATCACACGTGATGTTTCAGGAGAAGGTGTTCAGCAGGGACTATTGAAATTGCTCGAAGGTTCTATCGTGAATGTTCCACCGCAGGGCGGACGTAAACATCCGGAGCAGAAAATGATAGCCATCAACACTAAGAACATCCTCTTTGTTTGTGGTGGCGCCTTTGATGGTATTGAGAAAAAAATAGCCCAGCGATTAAATACGAAAATTGTTGGATATGGCGCCCAGAAAAAAGCCGATCATCTCGACCGCGACAATATGCTTCAATATATAGCACCCCAGGATTTGAAATCGTTCGGATTAATTCCTGAAATCATTGGCCGTATTCCGGTATTGACTTACCTTGAACCACTCGACCGTAAAGCATTGCGCAGTATCCTCACCGAGCCGAGAAATTCGCTGGTAAAACAATACATTAAATTATTTCAGCTCGATGATATTGAACTGAGTTTTGAAGAAGAAGCTCTTGAATTTATTGTTGATAAAGCTGTTGAGTTTAAACTTGGCGCCCGTGGACTTCGGTCAATTTGTGAAAATATAATGGTCGATGCCATGTTTGAAACGCCTTCAAATCCGGTCAGTAAAATGAAGATCAGCCTGGAATACGCCCGGGAAAAGATTGACGGAGCAAGCGCTGTTCGTTTAAAGGCAAGCTAAGTCAAATAAAACTTACGAAAAGATGCAGTCAACCATGATTGCATTTTTTTTTACTTTCAACGATTCAAAACGATATTCTGAAATTTAGCATTATGGAAGAACTGATTTTTTCAAAAGGAGATTTTGTCCGGGTTGACGGAATTAATGCTGTGGTAGTTGGAACCGAAGAAGACGAAGACATCCCTCGCGATCACATTGCTATCTTCTTTGGTTCAGAAATAGCCAAGCGAGAATCGGAAGGCGGCGAGGGAAATGGAAGACCAATAGTATGGATTGTACCCATCGATGTTTGTGAAGATGGGCTGGAGCCGGAGTTCCGTGAATAGGCTATTCCCTTTGTCTATTCTACCTGATTTTTGGATATTCTAAAATATTCAGAAATGGAATTAATGTAAATCTCGTAAGCCTCAACCCCTTTTTGCGTAATGTTACAGGTTGTCAGCGGATAGTTTCCTTTTACCGATTTCCTGATTTCAATGTATTCCGCTTCATTGAGTTTATTCAACTGAAAACTCAGATTCCCCCTCGTTGTTTTAGTGGCTTCCAGTAGGTAACTGAATTGGGCCGTTTTCACGCTAAGCAAAACCGACATCACAGCCAGCCGAACCTGTGAATGCAAAATGGGATCCAGATCTTTGAACATAGCTACTTATCTCTTTTGAAATACAAAATATGACCCGGAATTGCCAGTGCAAGTAACCACCCGATTCCATCGAGCAAAAATTGGTCGTGCAGGGGTAACAACGAAGCAAAATAGGCCAGAATCCCAAAGACAACACCTCCCAGAATAACCGGCTTGTACCGAAGAATTACCCCGGTAACTAAAATGGCAAAAGCTGTCAAAACCATAAACAGCGGGTGCTGCAAGGTAAAATTCACTTCGTGGGTAACATTGTTCAAAATCAGGTTGGTTAATACCATACAGCCGAAAAGAGAAATCCATACATAGCGGAGTGAGGCTCCAATGTAGGTGGTCACTTTCTTACGTTCGTTTAGAATGTAATAAATGGTAAATGCCAATGCCAGCAACGGCAAAACCGGATCTACAAACTTTAGCAGAAACATAATCCGGTTGGGCAGAAAAAGAATTTCCTTGAAATAACTGATCAGGGAGGGCAATGATGCTGCATATCCCCAAACAATAAGCAGAATTCCATCATTCCTGATTTTTTTCTTCGATAGTTGAATCATTTCCCGAATCACCAGTAGGGATTGATTTTCATCAAACGATTCTGAACTTGAATTTGTAGGTTCCATGACGTCAAGGTTTTGTTTTTATTTTTGGTTTGTAATACAAACTTAATTAAGTTTGTATTACAAACCAAAAATATTTCAACTCATTAATTCGCCAGCCCAAAGTTTTTTATACATCTGAAAATGGCTTTGCACAATGTCTTGGAATGTCAAAATAGATGATAATCTGAAATGCCGGTTCTGTTTATCCTGATAATTTGAAGTAGGAATTTTGTGTGATCCTTGTAATGTTCAAAATGCCAGTGCTTTAGTGAGCGGGTGACTTCAAGTCACCCGCTCACTAATAGGGAGAACTATTCCAGGACAATTTCCCCGTTTTCCACTGCTGGAACTATCACAAAAAACCCTTTTTCTGTTTTGGTAATTTTCAACTCTTTCTGAATGGAGCCTTGTTTCAGCCAGACTTTTTTTGCCGTTTGTGGCAACCCAATTTCGGTTTCCTGATTACAAGTGACCGTTATGGTTTTGCCTTTCAAAGTCAAATTGGCCGAACCATTCGGTGTTTTTGATTTTAAGGAATAACCCGATTGCGAAATTTCACTTCCATTTCCTAAATAAATCGAAGTAATTTTTGCGCCTTCAAAACCAACTATTCCATAATATCCACTGAAGTTTGCTCCAACAGCATTGAATTTTTTATTCGGATCAACAGATTGGAAAATTTGCTGTCTGGAACCATTTTTACCAAAAACGGTAAGCGCCGTGAAAACATCCCCATCGTTGCTTTTTTCAACCGAAATACGCTCAACCGAATTCCCTTTTTCGCCCTGATAGGGTTCAAAAACAACGATAAAAGGGTGGGTTTTGGCCTCAGCTTCGGTGCGGATGGTAAAGAGTGGCAGTGGTTTGCCGTTATATACTTTACCCGCCGTTTTTGTTTTCAGCGACATGGCCTGGTAATAGTCGCGGTTTTCGTTTCCGGCAATCAATGCCTGCATAAAAAGATCATCGGAATTATCATCCTTGATCGAAAAACGGGCAATTAGGTTTTCCGGATAATTCCCGATTTTCTTCACTTCGGTGTAAAACCGGAATCCCGGATAATCTTTTTCAGTGACCGGATACTTGGCTTCAGCAGTTTTCATCGGTTCGCGTTTTTCGTTCAGGAAAACAACTTCGTCGCCGATGTTGTGATAGACGTAATCGTTGCTGATGGCATTGTCGGAGCGATAAATGTCAATGTAATAACCTGTGGTTTCCGAGGTTCGGACAATTCCCAGGGTGCGCGATTGGTTGGTATTGGTCGATTTATCCAGGTAACGGGTGTCCGTAAATGAATAGTCAGGAGAAACGGCTGCTTCATCAGGCATCGGTTCCATAGTCGCAAGGTCAATCTGACCCACTTGTTTGGTTCCTGCCGAGCCGCTGAAAGGCACCGAACTCGACATTCCGGCGGAAACAACCGTATTGTGGGCAGCCCACTGGCTGTAATAATTACGGTGCAGCGGGTGTTCGTAGTTGGCGCCCGTTCCGGCGTCGATACCCAAAACTTCGCCAAGCCCGTACAATTCCATAGACATTCCGTTGCAGTGGTTATGGTTGTAGGTAGCGCCCTGTACGCCAACCATCAGTCCGGTTTTCGGATCGGTACCATTCCGCTGAAGGAAAAAGCGTGCAAATTCCAGTGTTCCGGTTCGAGGCCATTGATAAGTTGTTTTCGCTTCCGGAATTTCAGGAAGGAAACACAGCAGGCCCATAAAACCTGATCGTTCACGTTTGTATATGCCACCATCGATCAGCTTTTTCATCGATGCAAGCATTTCAGGTAATTCAGGTTGGTTATATTTTACAGCTCCAAGCAACCCGATTTCGAGCGACTCGGCACTTTGCGAAGCCCGGCCGGTATCACCAAAAGCGCCCACTGTCAGGTTTGGAAATGAATATTTGAGCATGGCAAATGAAGCCCGGAATAAGGCAGGAAATTTGCGGAATACATCAAATCCGTTTTTTTCGAGAGCCAGCGATGACATGAGCAAATTACCCACTGGAAAATTGTGATATCCGCCGGGTTCTTTCCAGTGACCATCAGGAGTCAGCCATTTTTCAACGGTTGAGGGTAAGGCCAGCTGGCCGCAACCTCCGTTGATCGTATCTTTTTCGAGTACAAACTGAAGGTAATAATCACGTTTTTGTTTGTTTTCGAGGCTAAGAGCCGCAAATGTCAGAGTAGAACTTTCGGCAGCATACCAGTTGTTGTTCCAGAATCCGCGGAAAGCCAAGGTCGAAGCAAATTTTTCGAATACCGTTTCATACCAGCGCAGATCGTAGTTTTGCTGCTGCATATAAGATTTCAGAAAATCATAAGCAAGAATTAGGGGTAGGAAAGAACGGTCTCCCAGGGTTTGCATGTCGAGAAATCCGGTACGGCATGGCCCGATAATGGGTTCCTGGTGATAAGCTCCTTTAGCCCATTGATCAAGAATATCGGCTGCAAACCGGGCATATTTTTCTTCGCCTTTTAACCAAAAAACGATCGCTGCATCAAGAGCCAGGTTATTGATGTCGCCGTTGATACTGGTAATGTAGGCCTGTGGATCGGTCCACTCCTTTTGGTTGGTTTCCGGATTAAACAGGTTCATCAGTCTGGCGGTGTCGTTCGGAATCAGTTCTTCGATGGATGGCTTCCGGAAAGATGTTCCCTTTTCTGTAATGGGTGAGCGCAAATAAGTGTTTACCCGAACTGTTGGCACGGGGGCATCTCCTTCCCATTTCACCAGCGATTGACCAGAATTGTCGGAATAAACTTTGGTGTAACGTTTGCCGGGAACACGGTTCATCAGGTAGCGACTCAAAATCCATTGCGGATCGTTTTGATGACGATCAACATACGGCGAAACTTCATTTTGCATTTCCGAATAAATGGTTTTGGCCCAGGGTTGTTGGTCAATCTTGTTCAGCACCGATTGTTTGTCTGTCGGACTGACCAGAATATGTGGATTTTGAGCCAAAAGCTGGCTTACACAAAGAAGCCAGAGTATTAAAAAAGAAAATTTTCTCATGGATTTATGATTTAGTTTAAACGTTGGTTCTATTTTTTTTCTGAAGGCAGTTGAATATGTTCCCTTTCGGCCATGTGTTTGACAATTTTTGTGTGAAGTTTTTCAACCAACTGCTTGTTCTCAGGGGTTTCAGCTACGTTCACATTTTCGGCTGCATCGCTGGTATGATCGTACAACATTCGGGCGTTTGGCTGCAGACTTTGATTGTTGTACCATTCGGTGTAAGCATGTGTTTTGGTAATTACTGTTTCCCCTTTAATCCAGCGGCAAAATACTGCATCTTTCCATGCCGGCTTATCTCCGTTCAGAAGAGGAATCATACTGTTTCCCTGAAGATGAAAGGGCTTTGCCAATCCAGCCAGATCACATAAAGTTGGATAAACATCGACATATTCAACCAACTGATCGGCTACAACTCCTGATTTATAGCCCGGAGCACGGATAATAAGTGGTGTGTGCAAGGCATTTTCGAAGTTACAGTGTTTGCACCACAATCCATGTTCGCCTAAATTCCAGCCATGATCGCCCCAAAGTACAACAATGGTATTTTCAGCCAGACCAGACTCCTCCAAAGCTTTCAATACTCGGCCAATTTGTGCATCGGTATAACTCACGCAGGCATAATAACCCTGAATGAGTTTTAAGGCCATTTCGTTGCTGACAGGTCCGGTTGGCGGAATGTCAGTGTAGGCCCGCAATTCTCCGAAAGTGTGCATGGCAGCCTGAGGTGCATCTTTTGGCCTGAACATGTTATCCGGAAGTTTAACGGAAGATTCGGGGTACAAATCCCAATATTTGGTAGGAGCATTAAACGGCAGATGAGGTTTCAGGAATCCGACCGCCATGAAAAACGGTTCTCCCGATTTGCCTAAAGCGGTCAATTCCTGAATGGCTTTTGCAGCAATTTTTCCGTCAAAATAGGCCTCGTCGGGCACATCAGCCTTTTCGAAAGGCATTCCGCGCGTTCGATCCCCTTTATCAGCTGCAATGTTTTCCGGAAGTTGATAATCGCGCCAAGAGCCTCCTTTAGCCGTTTTGGGTCTCCAGTTGGTGTCCCAGCTACCTTTGCTATCGTCCTGATGGTGAAATATTTTTCCTAGTGAAACCGTGTGATAACCATTGTTACGGAATTGCATCGGCAAGCTGACAACTCCGGGAACGTCTTTGTCGAGGTAACAATCGAAATTGACAAAGCGCGATGCATTTGGCCTGAGCCCCGACATAATGCTTGCCCGTGTTGCCCCGCAAACGGGGATGTTGCAATAGGATTGGGTAAAACGAACTCCGGAAGCAGCCAGCTTATCGATGTTGGGTGATTTGATTATCGGATGCCCGTAGCAGCCCAATTCAGGTCGCAAATCGTCGACCGCAATAAACAGTACATTCTTTTGTTGTGCCTGAATACCACCGGAAATCAGCAGGGCAGCTATGCCGGAAAGAGTTGAAAGGGTATTTTTTGAAAGCATAATCGATTAGGTTTAGTCATGTTTTTAAGCTACCAGCAGCTAGCAGAAAGTTGCTAATTGCAGGCCGCCAGTTTATTTCACCAGCCAAATTGCCGGGTGCCGCACCGGAACATTCCGTATCACTTCGGGATGAGTTGGATTGGCGGACAAACGCAAAAAGGTATTGATGTATTCTATGTTTTGATAAGCCAGTCCGGCAAACAGAAGTGACGATTGGCGAACAGGCCATTCTTCCCAGATGTAAATGTCTTTGGCAAACGGCCATTTCGATTTGTCGGCGATGAATGGGAAAATATAATCCATTCCTTTTTTCAGCGATTTGCCATCGGGTGTCTGAAATTCCCATAAATTAACTTCCGGAGTCGATAAAATTTCAGCCAAATTGCACATGGCATCGATGTTAAACAGCGAATAGCCATAAGGTTTGGTACGTCTCAATTCCTGCGGGAAACTGCCATCATCAGCCATTTGAGCAGGCAGAAACACTGTTTTGAACCTTTCGGTACACATTTTCAGGACTTCTTTATTTCCGGTCAGATCGGCCATGGCAGCAGCAGTAACAGCCCAACACGTGCCATGATTGTTTTTGGCATTCATTTCGTCGATGCCATATTGGTGGGTGGTCATCCAGTTCAGGAAATCGCCAAACCAGGCTTTGATTGGTTGAAGTTGTTCATGAGAAAGTCCTCCTTTGGCTTCCAGTATTTTGACAGACTGAATCACTTCCACCAAATGATAGGCATCAATCAGCCCGATTCCACGACCGGTGAATCGGCCCCAAATAGCCTGCGCATAAAGCATGTTCGGATTCATACGCGTTTCGGGTTTGACAAACCATGCGTTAAGATGTTTCAAAACCTGATCAGCATATTTTTGTTTTTCAGTGAGTAACCAAGCGGATGTCAAAGTAGCTGTAATTTCGCTCAGGCGAATCATAGCATGACGATGGGCCACAAAATTCTCCGGATTGGTTTGTCCATCTTTCTGAATATATGGTGCTGTTGGATTGGCCGGATCGGGCCACCAATAATCACCTTCAGAGTAAAAATCATTTTTGCCGCCAGCACTGCGTTTGCACGATGAGACGGTTACCGTAACCGGTTTTTCTTTCATCAATTGGTAGGCCTGCTCAATGGTTTTCTTCCTGATATTTTCAATTACCAGTTTGGCCAGATCGCCACTTTTTTTTAGGTAATCGGGACCGGTATTTTGTGCTGAAGCGTAAGGTTTTATCGATTTCGATTTTCCTGAAGGTTCGAAACATCCAGCTGATTTGGCTTTTGCAGACCGCTTATTTCCGGCAATATCGAAGGCAATCTGGGGGTCATCATTCAGTTCAGGAATATCCAAAATGGATATTGGTGCATTTTCTTTCTTTTCTGAAATTCGTTTTTGGGGCTGAATGAATCCTTCGGAATTGGTTTGAACCGAAGTATTGGTGATAAACAATCCGGAGAGATTGGGGTTCGGTGAATTCAGCATGGCATTTCCGGAGAAGGATTCCTTTCCCGTCAAATTATCGAGGAAGGGAGCCTTGGCTCCAACAAACAGGTTGTTTGCCAGTTTCACATCGGCTGGTTGAAAATCGCCTTTCCCTCCCAGGTTCATTGAACCCGAATTAGCAAACGTATTGTGAGCAATTACAATGTTTTTCAGGGGATCAACCTTGTAGTTTTCGAGTTTGATCGTCCAGTAATTCCCGGTTTCAAAGTAATTGTTATAGACCATCTGGTTTTGTCCTTCCTTGATGCGAAGTCCGGCGCCTTTCAGGAAAAAATTGCCGTAAACCGCGTTGTCGCTACCATGCCGAAGGGTGAAATGCGATTCGCCGTTGTCGTCGAAGGTATTATATCTGTATATATTTTCGCGGGCTTTCGACGAGATAACCTCGCCATCGCCTTTGCAGCGGTAGAAATAACAATATTCAACAATCGTCCGGCTGATGAATTTGGCCTGATAGCTATACCCAATGCGAAGTGCCTCGATGCCATAATCGCCTCCGGCATTGGGGGGGGCAGTGTGATTTTTGAACGAGCAATGCGAAACATGGTTGTAGCCGGGCTGTTTTTCGTCCACCTGAATTTGCAGCACCGAGGTCTGTTTGTCTTCAGGTTTCCGTTCGAAATTGCAGTATCGCATTGTGTTGTGGCGGCCAGTGGTAGCGACATTGAGGTAGTAGTTGGAATGATAATCCGAAAAATTGAGTTGCTCGATGAGGTTGTTGCTTCCCGAAATTTTGCAAACATCGCCATCAGCTTTTCCGCTAACAAACTGAAATCCGCTGAATGTGATGCGATTGGCTTTTATTTCAACTTTGCTGCTTCCGGTAAAAATGGTTGAGCCAAGCTGAACTGCTTTGATAATCAACCCATCCTTAATGATAACCCAATTAACATTCTGAAAAGTTCCGCTGTCCCAAATAATGGTATCTCCGGGATTGGCTTGTTGTTCCGCCGAAACGTATTCCTGAACAGATTTGACAGGATATGATTTAGCCTGAACCTGAAGAAAACAGAAGTTCAGGAATGCGAAAAGGAGGGCAATGGTTTTGTGTGACATGGTCTTGGTGTTGTTAGAATCTATTTCACCGGTGTTAAACTCATTTCCTTAAACGTAAACCCGATTTTATTTTCGGTAAAATTCTCCGGAATGAGCGATAATTCATACGTTCCGGGCTGATCGAATTTGATTTTGCCTCCGGAAGTATGGATCAGTTTCCAGTATTGGCTTCGTTGGTTATATTCCCGGCGTTCATCGGTAATAGTCGTTTCCTGTTCCTGACCGGCACATTTGATCTTCACTTTCTGTCCGCCTTGCCATACGGGAGTTCCGTGCGATCCGGTTTCGGTGGTCACCAGATCAACCTGATAGGTTCCTGCCTTTTCAACTTTAAAACTCCAGGTCAGGTTGATGGCTGCATCGCGCCAGTCAGCGCCTCCACCGCGGGCTGTAAATTTTAGTTCGGCAGTTTTTTGGTCTTTACTCGCAATGCCTGAAATGCCGGGTAGTAAAATGGTTTGGTCGGCCTGCTGACTGATGAATGTTTCAACATTGGCAGGGCCTTCTATTTCGAGTACCACCACAGATACGACCTTATCGGGAGCGACTTTGGGAAGCTCTATTTCCAGCCGGTGATGGCCGGTCTTTTTGTTGTATTCATCCTCAATTGACAGTGCTTTTTGCTGTTTGTCAGCCAACAGATAAGCTTTTTTAACCTTATTCTTCAGCCCTTCGAGATAGAAATCGGATGTTGGCCAGTTGAAAATGCCCAGATATAATTTCCCCGATTTTTGGGTGATGTTTCCCCATTTAAATTCGAGTTTAAACGGACTGGCCTGAGTTCCATAAATGCATTCGCTGTTCGTTTTCATCCAGTCGCCCACTTTGGACAGAATCTCAACCGACTCTTTTGGAATCAACCCTTCTGCAGTTGGGCCCACATTCAGGAGGTAATTTCCGCCTTTGGCAGCAATATCGAAAAGCAAACGGGTAAGCGCTTCGGGCGATTTCCATTCGTGATCGTTTTTCTTGAAACCCCAGGTATTGTTGAGGGTTGCCGGAACTTCCCAGTCGCCGGGGACGACCGTTGCCGGAATTACATTGTCGCCGGTTGACATGTAATCGGTTTCAACACCACCGCCCAAACGGCCACTGATGATGGTTGACGGCTGCAATTTACGAACCAGGTCTTTTAACTGCTGAGCCTGATCTTTTGAGATCGTCATGGGCGTATCGAACCAGATCATTCCAATTGGTCCGTACTGGGTGAGCAATTCTGTCAATTGTGGCTTAACTTTTTCATCAAGATACTGCTGAAAATTCCGTTCAACCGGGAAATCCCAATCGTTGTCAAGTCCGTTTGGCTCGTGCCAGTCGCGCGACTGCGAATAATAGAAACACATTTGAATGCCTTGTTTGTGACATTCGTCTGAAAGAGCCTTGATCAAATCTTTTCCGTAAGGCGTGGCATCTACAATGTTGTATTTTGAGGCGCTTGATTTGAACATGGCAAAACCGTCGTGGTGTTTCGAGGTAATGGTGATGTATTTCATTCCGGCATTTTTGGCCGTAGCCACGAACTCGCGGGCATTAAATTTCACCGGATTAAATTGTTTGGCCAATCCCTCGTATTCGGCAACCGGGATCTTTGCATTTTTCATGATCCATTCGCCAATCTGCGGGTATTCCTTGCCCTTCCATTCTCCGGCAGGAATGGCATACAATCCCCAGTGAATGAACATTCCGAATCGTGCTTCTCGCCACCACTGCATCCGCTCGTCCTGAGTAATGGGTTTCTGCGCGAAAATCAGAGGGCGACAGATCAACGCAAGAGCCAGAAAAATGATAATTCGTTTCATATTTGAAGAGTTTAGTTTGTTTAAAATCTGTTGTTTACTGAATCTGAATTTACAATTACCTGATAACAGCAACAAAACCTCCGTTTGCCTGAAGTTTGATTGTAAATTTATCCTGACTATCCTTTTTAAGGATTTCATAGACGAAACTGTTTAGATCAGCTCCGTCAGAAATCAATTCAAGTTGGGTTATTTTGGGTGCAAAGGACAGATTAAAAGTTATTTCGTGGGCTTCATTTTTACCGTTGATCCCGGACAAATACCAGACATTTCCTGAACGGCGCGCAAATACCGCGTAGTCGCCCGGATAACCAGCTACGAGATGAGTTTCGTCCCAAACTGTCGGAACGGTTTTTAAGAAATGAAGTGGTTTTTCGGGAAGTGAGCGGTATGACTCTGCTTTATCGGCAAAATTCTGTACCCCCGATTCAAAAACGACTGCAAGCGCCAATTGATGCGCCATAGTTGTCCGCCTGAAAGCCTCTACGCCCTGCCTTATTTTATTGGAAAAAGTGACTGGCGTGTAATCCATTGAACCAACCACATTCCGGGTGAATGGAACTGTGGCATTAAATCCGGCTGCACGGTCGCAGCGTTCCTGTTGTCCAAAGCCTTCGGCTCCTTTGATGGCTTCGGTGGTCATCAGGTTCGGATAAGTCCTTTCCATCCCGCGGGGCAGTGATGCTCCATGAAAATTGACCAGAATATGGTAGTTGGCAGCATCCTTCAGGATTTCCTTGTACAACTTTACGATGCCTTGTTTGTCGGTATCAAAAAAATCGACTTTGATCCCCTTTACTCCCCATTTTTCCAATTTGGAGAATTCGTTTTTCCGTTGGGTTTCATTCGACATTACATTACGCACCGTTACAGGTTCTGCAGGTGAACCTGCGCCGGAATGATACCACAGCCAAACTCCAACGTTTTTGGTCTTGGCGTTCCTGATCACATCTTCAACTGTTCCGTCCTTCATCTCGGGCCATCCGGCATCAACCAGCATATATTCCCAGCCCATTTCGGCGCTGAAGTCGACATATTTAAGTTGCTTTTCGAAACTTCGCGGGCTACCTCCATCTGACCACCAGCTCCAGCTCGAACGCCCCGGTCTGATCCAGGAAACATCGTTGAGAGCACAGGCGTCGTTCAGGTTTTGAACGATGTTAGTTTCTACAATCGTAGCCAATGTTTCGCCAACCGCAATAACCCGCCAGGGACTTTGCCAGGGTAAGCTTGAAACTGGTTCGGGATCGTCGGGAAGAATAACTTCCTCTTTTTCGGCAAATACAACCCTGTAGCTTTTGTCAGGATTCACCTGAATATGAGTTCCACAATAGGTTCCATCCAGAATAGCTTCTGTAACCATCATCCAAAGCCCGTTGGTATTAAAAAGCATGGGGTAGGCCCAACCTTTGGGATTTGGCGATGTTGAACCAATTGCAATTTCATTTTCGCAATACTGTTCGTAGCTTGGTTTCAGCCGGCTGTTCCAGTCGTATGGATGAATCCAGGCCTTTCCGCCTTCAGCAGGAACAGCAAAGGAGGTAACTTCATGAATGATTTTATGCTGTTCTACACTTTTCTCCGGAAAACGATAGCAAAAGGCAACTCCATCATTAAAAACCCTGAAAATGATTTCGAGCTTAGTTTTGTTATTGTTCCTGAAGGTAAAAACCTGCTCGTTGGCCAGATTTCTGACTTCGAGGCGTTTACCAGCTTTCAGCGAATAGTTTTCATCAATCAGCCTGACAGGTGAAGCAGAAACGAAAGTGAGGTTTTGGGTGAACAACTGATCTTGGCGATCAATGCCTAATGCTGATGGAAGGATGGCCTGCTTGTCGTTGCAGTTAACCGAATAGAAGAGCCGGTCAACAGATTTGACATCGATAGATTCTTTTCTGTTAGCAATGGTAACAACAATTTTTTTGTCGGGTGAATTCAGTTTGATTTGCAGCGGTTTTTCTTTGGCCGATAGGAGGATCGTGCTGTTAATCAGAAGCACAAAAATTAGTTTACATTTCATTATTGTCAGGAATTAGATGGGTTTGGTTGTGTGAAAGTAACGAATTAATGAAATCGATTGCACAACCTGTGAAAACATTTTCGTTTCCGGGGATGATTTTTGTTACCTTTGCATGCCTTATAAATCTTAAAATGTCGTTCTAAATATTTAATGATCAGTATATCCATGTCATTTTTGGTTCTTCCATATGAACGTTTATAACAACCAATAATAACCTGATGACTGGAAATAAAAACTTCGGTCGTTAAATAATCAAACATTAAATCACACCCATGAAATACCCGCAAAAAAAATCAGAATTTCGGTCTGAAAAATTAAAAGAGATAGCTGTAAAGGTGACCGAGCCAACAGAATTGTTGAAATTTCTGATTGCGAAATTTCCCGAGAAAAGCCGTACAGCCATCAAACTGATGCTTGCACATAAACAGATTAGTGTGGGTGATCTGGTAACTACCCAGTTTGACTTTCCGCTGACCAGGGGACAGGTGGTTTATCTCAACAAAAAGAAGTCGGAAGAGAAAATCCGGTTCAGAGGCCTAAGGATTGTACACGAAGACGTTGATTTGATTGTAGTTGAAAAGGGGAGTGGATTACCATCCATCGAATCCGAAAAAGAGAATGTAAAGACAGCGCACAGTCTGTTAAATGAGTATGTCAGGAAATTCGACCTGAAAAATCAGGTATTTATTATTCATCGCCTTGATCGTGATTCTTCGGGACTGATGATTTTTGCAAAGAGCAAAAAGGTACAGGAAATATTGCAGAAAGAATGGAATGATTCGATCATTGAGGATACTTATGTGGTAGTTGTTGAGGGAGTCGTAGAAAAATTGGAGGGGTGCATAACTTCTTGGTTGAAAGAGAATAAAGCTTTTCAGGTATTTTCGAGCCAGGTCCCGGAAGATGGAAATAAAGCAATAACTCATTACAAAGTATTAAAAACAAGTAAACTGTTTTCTTTACTGGAGGTCATGCCGGAAACCAGTCGTAAAAATCAAATTCGGGTGCACATGAAAGATATTGGATTTCCCATAGCAGGCGATAAAAAATATGGTGCAAAGCTTAATCCGGTTGGCCAGATTGGATTGCACTGCAGGGTTTTGTCGTTTAAGCATCCGGTAACCGGAAAAATCTTGCGTATTGAAAGTCCTATTCCGGGAAAATTTATGAAGTTATTCAGGTAAAATATCTTTTGAAAACATAACCACACAAAGCTTAGAATTCTTATTTTTGAGCGATCAATAAGCGAGAGTAGCTCAGTGGTAGAGCATCAGCTTCCCAAGCTGAGGGTCGCGGGTTCGACCCCCGTTTCTCGCTCACTGGATTAAAGAGAGTTAGATTAGTTTCTGACTCTCTTTTCTTTCTGCAAGATATTGTTTGAACGAAAATCCAAGCTAATTCCTTAATTTTAGAACTTAAACTGTCAAAAGCTTTTTCTATGAAACGATCTGTAAAAGTCATTCTGGTAATTGTTGGTATTGTATTGCTTGCCGGTGCTTATTTCGGGTATCAAATCTATCAATCTGTCATGGGAAGCGAGCCGCTTGCCGGAAAACAGGAAAATATTCCGGCCCCGGTAATTCCAACACCTCCGCTGACAAAAGGAATTGCAGATTGGACAAACTGGCGGGGTGCTAACTTTGAAGGGAAAAGCGCATTCACCGGCATCAGTACCGATTGGACGAAAGGGCTAAAAAAACTTTGGCAGGTTAACTACCTGTGTCAGGATAAATCCACAGCTTCATGGTCGTCTCCTGTTGTGCAGGGCAACCGGATGATTGTTCCGGGCAGGGACGAAAAGAATGATTTGATCTTTTGCATCAACGCCGAAACCGGAGAACTGATCTGGAAAGGTTCTTATGAGGCTGAATCAGCAAGCAGTCATGGCCCAGGGGCACGTGCTACACCGTTTATTGACGAGGACAGAGTCTACACATTTGGCCGAAGCGGAGATCTGGTATGCTGGAATCTTGAAGACGGTAAACTTCTTTGGCGAAAAAATGTAAAGGATGCGGGAGGGGCAGAACCTACCTGGGGTTTTTCAACCACACCACTTATTTTCGATGATAAAGTCATTGTTCAGGGCGGTGGCAGCGCTTTGGTAATTGCATACCATAAACTTACCGGCGATCTTGTCTGGAAATCGATGGAAGGAGATGCCGGATATGCTGCTGCAATTACCATGAATATAGAGAATGAAATGAAACTATTGATTTACCATGGTACTGGTCTCTCTTGTCTGGATCCTTCCGATGGAAAAACCTTCTGGACTGCGCCCTGGGCAACAGAATATTTTGTGAATGCGACAACTCCAATTGTTTCTAACAATGTCATTTTTCATTCTTCTGGTTATGGTATGGGATGTGAAGCGCTGAAGGTTACTAAAAGTGGCTATTCTGTACTTTGGAAAAACAATCTGATGGAGGCCCAGCATACCGATCCGATTTTGATTGATGGTTACATTTACGGATATTCCGGCGAAAGCTCCCGGAATAATGGACAGTTTAAATGCATCGAACTGGCAAGTGGCAAGGAAATGTGGAGCACAGGTGAAATTGGCCAGGGAACGATTACTTATGTTGATGGTCATTTGATTTGTCTGGATATCAAAGGAAATCTTTTCCTTGTTAAACCCGAACCTTCCGGTTTTATGAAAGTTGGTGAGATTAAAGCGGCTATCAGAGATGTGAAAAATCCGGCATGGACAGTTCCTGTGGTCGCCAATGGCAAGTTGTATCTTCGCTATTTACAGCAGCTGGTTTGTTATAGCTTAAACTATTCCTGATTTAGTTATTTGTTGTAAATCCGGTTTAAATAGTTTTCACGAAACAAAAAAATAGTCTGCAATTGTTTGCGAACAAAAAGTCCGTGGGCAATCCGGCCAAAAATTCCGAATGGCAATTTATACGAAACACGATCGGTCATTAAAACGCCGTTCCCCTGAATCTCAAAATGATGTTCGTGGTGCCACATCCGGTAGGGGCCAAAACGCTGTTCATCTACAAAAAACTGTTTTTCCTGAACATGTGTTATTTCGGTCACCCAATTGGTGGTGAACCCTGGAATTGGTGAAACTTTATAGGAGATAATTTGTCCGGAATGCATTTTTGGGGGCGGACCTGATGTGATGATAAAACCCATTTGTGGCGGTGTAATTTTTGATAAATTTCCTGGCGATGAAAAAAACTCCCAGGCTTCGGTCAATGAAATTGGTAAAAATTGTTTGACTTCCAGGTTATAAATTCCTGAATGAGATTTGAATGAGATCATAAATTTCGTTTTAACTTATTGCTTTTAACCAATTTCAGTCAAAAATGTTTAATAATATTGTGAAATTGATGAACAAACCGAACCGGTATATTAAGAAATTGATTGACTTCATCTATTTTCAATTCTCTGGATTCAGGTTCTGCTTTTCAGTTTTCGTTTTTTTGTAACTTTGAGCCTTCTGAAATAGAATAAAATCACTTTAAAACAACATACAATGGCATTGATTAACGAAAATTACCTGAAACTACAGGCTGGTTATTTATTCCCCGAGATAGGACGCAGAGTTCGCGAATTTGTGACTGTCAATCCCGATAAAAAAGTGATCCGGATGGGCATTGGGGATGTGACCCAACCGCTGGTTCCAGCCGTGGTACGGGCTTTCCACGAAGGAGTTGACGACATGGCGAACGCTGAATCATTCAAAGGCTACGGGCCCGAACAGGGATACGATTTCCTGCGCGAAGCAATTGCTTTGAATGATTATAAAAACCGTGGAGTAGATATTTCGGCCGACGACATTTTTGTTTCAGACGGATCGAAGTGCGATACCGGAAATATTCAGGAAGTTTTTGGCGCTGGCAACAAAATTGCCATTTGTGATCCTGTTTACCCTGTTTATGCCGACACCACTGTAATGTCGGGAAAAACCGGTGTCATCCAAAGCAATGGATATTTCGAAGGAATTATTTATATGCCCTGCAACGAGGCGAATGGTTTTATTCCTGAATTGCCAACTGAACGTCCCGATCTGATTTTCCTTTGCTTCCCGAATAATCCAACCGGAACAGTGGCATCAAAAGAAGAACTGACCAAATGGGTGGAATATGCCCGTGCCAACAAATGTATCATTCTGTACGATGCAGCTTATGAAGCTTTCATTACCGACGATTCCATTCCACATTCCATTTTCGAAATTGAAGGAGCCAAAGAAGTAGCGTTGGAATTCCGTAGTTTTTCAAAAACTGCAGGTTTCACCGGAACACGTTGCGCTTTTACAGTAATTCCATCGAAACTAAAAGCATACGATAGCAAAGGAAAAGCACATCCGGTAAAACCATTGTGGAACCGTCGCCACACGACCAAATTCAATGGAGTTTCGTATCCGGTGCAGAAAGCGGCCGCTGCTATTTATACTGAAGAAGGTAAAAAGCAAGTGAAGGAAGTAATTAATTACTACCTCGAAAACGCCCGAATCATGCGCGAAAGCTTGAAAGAAACCGGTTTCACGGTATTTGGCGGAGTAAATGCGCCTTATGTTTGGGTAAAAACTCCGGAAGCAATGAAGTCATGGGATTTCTTCGACAAACTTTTAACTGAAGCCAACGTGGTAGGCACACCCGGTTCAGGATTTGGTCCATCCGGAGAAGGCTATTTCCGGTTTTCGGCTTTTGCCGACCGGGACAATGTCCTGGAAGCCATGGAGCGGGTACGGAACCTGAAGTAATGTAAACGATCATTAAACCACAGAGAAAACGGAGACGAACAGAGAAAGCTGAGAATTTATTTCTCTGAGTTCTCCTTAAAACTCAGTTTCCTCTGTGGTTTTTCTTTTTCCAATTTCCTTATTGAATTGTTTCAAGAATATCACCCAACAGTTCATCACGTTTCATCGTAAAAGCAGGATCGTGCGAGAAACCTAAGATTACAACGATTAACTCTTTGGACGGAATCATAAAAATGCGTTGGCCATCGTAGCCCTGGCACCAAAACATATCTTCAGGAGCTGATGGATACCTGACTTTCGATTTGTTGATCCAAAACAGTGAACCATATTCACCATTACTTTGATTGTTTGGACTTGTACAATACTTCACCCATCCTTCCGGCAGAATTCGTTCTCCATTAAACATTCCGTCCTGCATAAGCATTATTCCGTAGCGTGCAAAATCGCGGGCTGTAGCATAAATGTATGATGAGCCAACAAAATTTCCAGAAGCATCCACTTCAAAAACGGCATCAGGCATTCCAATTTTGTCAAACAGTGTCACATGCGGGAATCGGTAGTATTCCTCATCGTTTCCGATGGTCCGACGTATTTGGTAAGTGACGACATTTGGATTTCCCGAAGAGTAAATCCATTTGGTCCCAACCGGTGCTTCGAGTGGCCGGTCGAACACATATCGGGCAAAATCTTTTTCACAATAAAGCATCACCGTAACATCCGACCGGTTGCCGTAATCTTCGTTCCAGAGTAATCCGCTTTCAGCCTGCATCAGGTTGTTATAGGTGATTTGTTTGCGGTCGTCTTTTTGCCATTCCGGAATATTCATCGGTTGATTTACATCCCACTTTCCTTCTTTTACCATGATTCCGGCCAATGAATTGGTAAAACTTTTTGCCATCGACCAACTCAGAAATTTAGTTTTGGCATTGAACTGCGGCTGATAGGCTTCAATTACAGGAATTCCCTTATGAATGACCATAAATGCAAAGGCATGACCGCTGTATGCTTCGTCATCCATGAGCTTCTCGGTTATTTCTTCCAGTTTAGCCGTATCAATGTTGGTGGTTTTGGCGGGCATAATATTCCCCAATGGCCATGGAATAGTATCCTGAAGGTATGTTACAGGCGCCAACTTAGGAAACTTAATTTTCCGAAGTTCAGGCTCGTCAATTCCACGAAGCAAAGTAGCGCCGAAACCTTTGCGGTAAATAGCTTTCGACTTTCCCCACAAAAAGGAGCTGGTAACGCTTGAATCCTGGATATTAACCACATTTTTTACATATTTAATGAAGGAGAAATTCAAGTCCATCGCTTCAACTTCAGCCTGTTGCCGGCTCGAGACAAAAACAGCGGAGCACAAATATTTGGCAGGATAGCCGGTAATGATAGGCAAAAGGGAATTGATGTAGTAAATGCCATAAGCTAATCCCAAAAACAGAATGACAGAAATCGACCAAAGGATTCGTTTTACGATTGATTTTCCGGAAGTACGTTTCATAAGGATATTTTAAATGATGAGTATTCAGGATAAGTTTGATTAAAGTTAAATAATCTGGCTGAGATATTCCACTTTTCTTCAATTCCTTTTTCCTTTTTTCTGGAGTTCAGTTGTATAAGTCTGTTAAAAGCCGTTAATGAATGTTAGGTTTGTCGGCTTATTGTTGGTATTTTTTTACTTTTGCCTGAAGGATATTACTAATCCACGAAATTCAGAAAACGGGTGCCAGGTATAAGATTTAAAATCAAAGGACAGAAGTCAGAAGTTGGAAGTCGAAAGTCACCACAGACTCTTCAGCGGTATTCCAATAGATTTCGGTTTTCCTGGTTAATGTCCGGCAAAACTCTTTCTTTTATTTTGTGCCTTTTCCTTTTTCCTTTCTCCCTGTTCTCGCAGGAAACAGAAGAGATTGATCCAATGCCTATCAGGCTGAAAGGGCAAGTTTTAAATTTGGAGGATGAATTACCTGTCCCGTTTGCGACAGTCCTTAATTTCAGGACACATGGAAGCGTAATTGCCGACGATCAGGGCCGTTTTACTATCGAAATGATGAATATTGATAGCCTCTCAATATCTTCCCTTGGATTTTCGAAAACCACTGCACGTGTGCCAGCCAATTACAGTGAGATAAATGTGCTGATCATTTATGCAAAACCTGTCCGTTTTTCATTACAGGAAACTAAAATTCAGGGAGAAAAACAAAAGGTTAATCTGGATGGGCTTCCTCCGTCAAAAAAAGTGGATATTGACCCGGCGCTCCGCGGTGATGCATATAACAAAAGACCTCCGGTGATTGCGGCTTTCTTTAATCCAGCCAGTTATTTGCAATACTACCTCAGTAAAAGTGAACGCGATAAACGTGAAACACGTAAAGCCATTCTGACCGAGAAACAATGGAATGACATTTCGGAGTATTACAATAAAAAGCTGGTCATGGAATTAACAGGGCTTAACGAAACTCAGGCAGATTGGTTCATGATGTACATCAATGGCAAAGATCTTTTAACCCAGATGAAAAGCGAATATGATGCCCGTGCTATTATAACAGAACAGTTTAAAATCTATAAGGCAGAAGGTCATTGATCGAAACTTCGCTAATTTTTACGACCTTTGCGTTCATAATCAAAAAACAGGAAAACATTGAAAAATCTTCCCGGGAAAAAGGTAATTGTACTGAAGAAAAAACAGGCAGTGATTAAACCAACCGATGACGGACTTATCAGGTTAAATAAATACATTTCGAATGCCGGTATTTGCTCGCGGCGCGATGCCGATAAATTAATTGGAGAAGGACTGGTCAAGGTAAATGGTGAAGTAGTTACCGAATTGGGCAGAAAAGTTTCGATGAGTGACGATATTCAATTTGACGGGAACCGGCTTAATCCGGAGAAAAAAGTGTATTTGCTGCTCAATAAACCCCGTGGTTTTGCTACTACAGTCGACGATCCGCATGTTGAACGAACGGTGATGCAACTGATACAGAATGCATGTCCTGAACGGATTTATCCGGTTGGTCGGCTCGATATGCAAACCACCGGTGTTCTGTTGTTTACCAACGATGGAGAACTCGCTAAAAAACTGACTCATCCGAGTTACGAAAGATCAAAGGTTTATCATGTTCAACTCGACAAAGATTTTCTTCAGGAAGATTTGGCCAAAATTGCCAAAGGTATAGAGCTCGAAGACGGATTTATTGCTGCCGACGATATCCAAATGATCGATCCTAAAGATTTGAAACATGTAGGCATCGAGATTCATTCGGGGAAAAACCGGATTGTTCGCCGCATCTTTAATCATCTTGGTTATCAGGTTGAAAAGCTTGATCGTGTAGTTTTTGCGGGACTTACCAAAAAGGATTTACCACGTGGTCGTTTCCGTTTTCTAACTCCTCAGGAAATTAATTTTCTAAAAATGAGTTGATGTAATGAAATTCACTTTCTCAGACTAATCAAAAACACGTTGGAAAAAGAATTTTTACAAATAATCACCGAAAATCAAGGAATCATTCACAAGGTTTGTTCCATCTATTGCGATTTGGAGGAAGACCGGCGTGATTTATTCCAGGAAATTTTGGTGCAGTTGTGGAAATCTTATCCTTCATTCAGGTCCGAATCAAAATTCTCGACCTGGATGTATCGGGTTGCGCTGAATACTGCCATTACCAGTTTCAAAAAAGAGAAGCGTCAACCTGATAAGACTGGTGTTTCGTATGAGAATCTGCAGTTAGCCGAAGAATTGTACGATTCAGGAGCAGAGGATCAGATAAAAATGTTGAATCAGGCAGTTTCGCAATTAACAGGCATCGAAAAATCGATTATTTTATTGTTTCTCGAAGATAAAAAATACGAAGAAATTGCAGAGATTACGGGTATTACCCAAAATTACGTTAGGGTAAAAATGAACCGGATAAAAAAGAAGTTGAAGTTGTTAATGAATCAGGAAGAATAGATGGAATTAAAGGATTTAAAATCGGCGTGGGCGGCATATTCTTCACAGGAGGTGGATAAACATCGGCTTGAAAAGGAAAATATTCATGAATTGCTGAAAACCCGGACAAAAACACTGGTCGACCGGATTGACCGTAACATTCGTATTGGAATGGGTGTAATTTTAATATTTATCGCCTATGTCATTATTGATGATATTTATCTTTCAAAATTAATTCTTTCAGAGCCCATGCATTATCCGGATTGGATGGTGCCTATGGATGTTTTTTCGAACGTAATAATTGTGACTACTTATTTGTTCTTTGTGTTGCGTTATTGGAGAATCAAACGTAGTTTTTCGCCCGATACGCAGTTGAATGATCTTCTGAAAGGAATTTTAGATACCCTCACCACTTATAAACGGTTGTTTTATCTGGCCGTAGTTATTTTGCTGATTAATATGGTGGTAAGTTTCGCTGCCGGACTTTATCAGGGAGTTAAAATTAAAACCGATTCGTTAACTGGTGGGATCGAAAATCTTACCCTATCTAAATTGCTGATCGTTATTGGAGTTGGGCTTGCATTTCTGATACCCTTAATTGCAGGTACATTTTTTCTTCTTCGCTGGGGTTTTAATAAGCTTTATGGTCGTTATCTCATCAAACTCAACGAAACTTTACTTGAACTTGATGAATCGGGCAATGCAGAATTATAACCTGACTTAACTATTATTTGGCGTTTTCAGTACAAGCCGTTAAAGAAACAATTCAAGTAAATTCACCCATCGTGTTCATTTTTGTTGTTATGTTGAACCTTTTAAATTATCTGATTGTTAATCAGCTACAACATAACAATCAGCGCTATGCAGTCAACTGCAAAAACAGTAGAAGAATACATCAGTCAGGTTCCTGATAACCAGCGCGAAGCTATCGCCATGCTGCGGAAGAATATTCTTGAAAATATTCCTGAAGGCTTTTCAGAAGAAATGAGTTACGGAATGATAGGTTATGTAGTTCCGTTCAGCCTTTACCCCAAAGGCTATCACTGCAATACAAAATTACCATTGCCATTTTTGAATATCGCTGCACAGAAGAATTTCATAGCAGTATACCACATGGGCATTTACGCTAATCCTGAATTGCTGAAATGGTTCACTGATGAATTTCCAAAGCACAGCAAACTAAAACTAGATATGGGGAAAGGCTGCCTGCGATTTAAAAATGTAAATCAAATACCGTATGCTTTAATCGGTGAGCTGGCATCAAAAATTGAAGTAGCTGACTGGATCAGTTTGTATGAATCACACTTTGTCAGAAAATAAAAACATTGAATTATGGATCAGGCTGAAAAAACAATGATGGAAAACCTGCATAAGATTTCAGGTAAACCACTTAGTGACTGGATCGAAATTGTAAAACAGAAGCAGTTTGCCAAACATAGTGATATCTTAAAATTTCTGAAAGAAGATTATGGTTTGACATATGGCTATGCCAACCTGGTTGCCCATAAATCGATGGGAACAGACGCCGGTTCGGCTGAGAATACGGACGATTTGATTGAAAAACAATATGCGGGAAAGGAACATTTCCGGCCAATTTATGAAAGGCTGATGAAAGAAATAGCTGCATTTGGTTCTGATTTTGAAATTGCCCCCAAAAACGCATATGTAAGTTTGAAACGCAAACGGCAATTTGCCATATTACAGCCAGCAACAAAAACCCGGTTCGAAATTGGTATAAATCTCAAAGGGCAAGAGCCAACAGGTGTTCTTGAACTGATACCCGGAACGAACAACATGTGTTCGCACAAAATCAAAATTGAATCCGAAAATGATATCACTCCTGAAGTCATCAATTGGATTCACCTTGCCTACAATAAATCAAATTAATCATTAAAACTATTTTCAAATGAAGGCACTAAAAATCATTGGATTGGTCTTGGCAGGTCTTATTGTTTTGATATTAATTACGGGCCTGTTTGTAGACGGCAAATACGCTGTTGAACGTGAAGTGACCATTAATAAACCCAAACAGGCCGTTTATGACTATGTGAAGTACCTGAAAAATCAAAGTAATTTTAGCGTTTGGGCTAAAATTGACCCGGCCATGAAAACTGAATTTCGGGGTGAGGACGCAACAGTAGGTTTTGTTTCGGCCTGGGACAGCAAAAAACCGGATGCCGGAAAAGGAGAACAGAAAATTACAAAAATGGCTGATGGAGAACGAATTGATTACGAGCTGCATTTCATAGAACCATTCGAATCAACTGATTTTGCCTATATGACAACCACCGCTGTTAATGATTCGGTGACATTGGTAAAATGGGGCTTTAATGGCGAAATGAAATATCCGATGAACCTGATGATGCTGACCATGGATATGGAAAAAATGCTTGCTCCGGATTTGCAGAACGGACTCCATAACCTGAAATCATTGCTTGAAAAATAAAAGTGGATAATTAACTTTTCTGTTTTCACAAGTATAGAAAGAGGCATAGCTGTTTATTCAGTTGTGCCTCTTTTGCATTTGTCAGGGTCCTTCAACTGATTTTCTTAGCTTTTCTGACTGGCAGTTTCCCGAAATCAACTTTTCATAACACCAAACGTTATCTTATTAACTTGAACAAAAACGTTCAGGTTTTTAATATTAACGTAAAAATCATTCGTTATGAAATATACATTTCTTATTATCGGGACACTCTTTCTTTTGTTTTTTTTAACCCAGTCTTTTGCTCAATTGCCAGTGAAACCGCTTGCATCCCAAAACGAACTGCTCAAAAGCGACAATTTAACCCTCACGCGAAACAAGAAGCTCGTTTACGACATGTGGCGCGAATTTCTGGAAGGTGGACACCTCGAACTTGCCGAAAAATACTTCGCTGAAGACTATATGCAACACAATCCTCTTGCGGGCACCGGCAGAAAAGCTTTAGTCGATTTCTTTTCGAAATTCTCAAAACCGCAAGACATTGCTGATACGATCAAATCATCAGTCGTGGCCATTGTTGCGGAGGGGGATCTGGTGATGTTAAGTTTTGTCAGGGAGATGCCTGATCCTGCCGATAAATCCAAAAAATACACCACTACCTGGTTTGACTTATTTCGAATTGAAAATGGGAAAATTGCCGAACACTGGGATTGTGCTCAAAAATGAAAATTGATTCTCACTTCACAGAATGAGGGCTCTTGCCGATAACCGATTTAATTGATTACCTTTGCGCAGATTTTTTAAAACCTTCATTCAGACATAAATGGCACATAAATCCGGATTTGTAAACATCATCGGAAATCCCAATGTTGGGAAATCGACCATCATGAACGTATTGGTGGGCGAGCGTTTATCGATTATTACCTCGAAAATGCAAACTACACGGCACCGCATCAAAGGTATCGTGAATGGCGATGATTTCCAGATTGTGTACTCCGACACACCCGGAATCCTGAAGCCCAATTACAAACTTCAGGAAACGATGATGAAATTTGTGAACACGGCGCTGATTGATGCCGATGTGATTCTGTATGTGACTGACGTGATTGAGTCGCCCGGAAAGAATGAAGAATATATTGAACGAATCAAAAGTTCGGAGGCAGCAGTTATTGTTCTGATTAATAAAATAGACCTTTCCACTCAGGAAAAGGTGATGGAACTTTATAAATACTGGCAGGAAAAATTACCATTGGCTCATGTGTATGCTGTTTCGGCCACTGAAAAATTTAATGTGTCGCAGATTTTCGACCATATTTTGGAATTGTTACCCGAGGGTCCGGCCTATTTTCCGAAAGACGAAATGACCGATCGCAACGAACGTTTCTTTGTGAGTGAGATTATCCGCGAAAAGATATTGTTGAATTACGACAAGGAAGTTCCATACTCGGTTGAAGTTGAGGTCGAGCAGTTCAAGGAGGAAGATAAAATTCTGAACCTGATGTGTGTCATTCATGTCAACCGCGAGAGTCAGAAAGGCATTATTATCGGGCATCAGGGGAATGCGCTGAAAAGGGTAGGAACCGAAGCACGCCTGGATATGGAAGAGTTTTTTCAGAAAAAAGTATTCCTCCAGCTTTTTGTGAAAGTGAACAAGGACTGGCGCGACAAAGACCGGTCGCTCGGCGGTTTTGGATACGATATGGAATAAAAGCCCCTCCCAAACCCTCCCCGAAAGGGAGGGCTTTAAAAAGAGCATTGAATTAGATTTATAAATAGAAACATACGAGTGCCTGTTTTTTAAACCCCCTCTTCTGGAGGGGGTTTGGGGGAGGCTATTAGGAGACAAAAATGAGTAACATTATTGCAATAGTAGGAAGACCAAACGTTGGGAAATCAACCCTGTTTAACCGTTTGACCGAATCAAGAAAAGCCATTGTTGACGAATCTTCGGGCGTTACCCGTGATCGTCAGTATGGAAAAGGTGTTTGGAATGGAATTGATTTTTCGGTGATTGATACCGGAGGATATGCGGTGACAGCAGAGGATATTTTTGAAGGAGAAATCCGCAAACAGGTTATGCTGGCTATCGAAGAATCTGATGTGATTGTATTCGTAGTTGACGTGGAGAGCGGAGTTACCGATATGGATGAAGAAGTGGCAGCCGTACTTCGCCGGTCAACCAAAAAAATATTTATTGCAGTGAATAAAGTCGATAATAATTCAAGGATTATCGACTCTCATGAGTTTTATTCACTCGGATTGGGAGAATTGTACTGCATCTCATCAATGACCGGTAGTGGTACCGGCGAACTACTGGATGCCATTGTGGAAGAGTTTCCGAAAGATGCTCCGGAACAAACTGCTGACAATATTCCGCATTTCGCCATTATTGGCCGACCAAATGTTGGTAAATCGTCGTTTATCAATGCACTTACAGGGGTTGAGGGCAATATAGTAACCGACATTGCCGGTACTACGCGCGATTCAATTCATACCCGTTACAATAAATTTGGCCACGATTTTTATCTGGTCGATACTGCAGGTTTGCGAAAACGTACCAAAGTAAAGGAAGATGTTGAATTCTATTCAACCATGCGTTCCATTCGTGCCATTGAAGATTCGGATGTTTGTTTGCTGATTCTCGATGCTACACGTGGCATGGAATCGCAGGATGTTTCCATTTTTCATTTGATCGACCGCAACAAAAAGGGTCTGGTTATTCTGGTAAATAAGTGGGATTTGGTTGAGAAGGATAACTCAAGCACCATTGAATTTACAAAAACAATTAAGGAACGAATTGCTCCGTTTGTCGACGTGCCAATCCTTTTCATTTCTGCCCTTTCAAAACAAAGAATACTGAAAGCGCTTGAAACAGCTGTTGAAGTTTATGAAAACAGAAGCCGAAAAATAAAGACTTCGGAATTGAACGAAGTGATGCTGAAAGCGATTGAATCCTATCCGCCGCCTGCTATAAAAGGTAAATTTGTCAAGATAAAATATGTGGTTCAACTACCAAGTAAAACACCAAGTTTCGCATTTTTCGCGAACTTGCCACAGTATGTAAAGGAACCTTACCGCAGGTATCTGGAGAATAAAGTGCGCGAGAACTTTAATTTTGCAGGAGTTCCGGTTCAGATTTACATCCGAAAAAAATAAAAACAAAGCCTATAAAAAGCCGTTTCAGTTTTAATTTCGGGAACGGCTTTTTTATGGGCTGTATGGGCTGGTTTCAGTCAGCAATGCAATCCTTTCAGGCTTTCCTAAAATATAAATCACATCGTCGGCTTCAAAAAGGAATCCAGATCCCGGGTTCTCAAAAATGGCATCTTTACGTTTTACTGCCACCACAGTAAGTCCGTATTGTTTTCGTAAATGAACATCTTTCATCGAATTTCCCGGGAATATTGGATAATTGGCGGCTTTAAGCGCGACAATTTCCACATTCGGGATTTCATCGTTCAAAGTAAACGTGTTGTTTTCTTCTTTTTCCATGAAGATTCCATAATTGTCGTCGCGAATACGGGTTATGGCGGTTTCTATTTCACCTTTCGGAATCAATAGTTTTTTCAGGATTCGTTCGAATAGTTCAATTGCGGTCTCAAATTCTTCAGGGATTACCTGATTGGCGCCCATTTCATATAAATCTTCGATGTCGGAAACATGTTTTGACCGAACAATGAGGTAGGCGTGTTTATTCAAAGTCCTCACTTTTTCGATCACTCCCAGTGCGGTAATGGCATCTCCAATACTAACCACCACAATCTCGGCAGTTTCAATGTACGCTTTCCGAAGGATGGGTTCGTTCATAGCATCGCCGTAAACCACCATTTCGCCTTTCACCTGCCGCGCCCGGGCAGATGCAGGGTCAAAAACAATTGAAACGTAAGGCAATTTCATCCGGTTAGCCATTCTCGAAAGGTTGAGTGAGCGAGAATCTTTTCCAATCATTACGATATGGTTCTGCATCGCGGGCACTTCTATTTCCTGAAGCGGGAATATGCCCTTTACAAACACTTCAGGAATAGGCAACTTTAGCAAAAAATTGGCCGCAGGTTTGGCAACCATAATCAGGAATGGCGATACCGCCATGGAAGCAATCGTTACTGCCAGAAAAAGTTGGTAATAATAATCTGAAAGTATCTGATAAGTCTGACCTGTTTTTGCCAAAATAAACGAAAATTCTCCAATCTGTGCCATCGCCAGACCAACCATTATAGTTCCCCTGAATGTGTGTCCCAGAATAAAGGCAGTTCCGCTGGCAACAACGGTTTTGATTACAATAACCAACAAAACAGTCGCTAAAACCAAAACAATATTTTCAATAAAGAAATTCAGGTCGAGCAACATTCCGATAGATACGAAGAAGAAACTAGTAAAGGTATCTTTAAACGGAATGAGGTGGCTGAACGCATCCTGACTGTATTCCGACCGCGAAATCATCAAGCCTCCCAGAAAAGCGCCAAAAGCCAGCGACATGCCCATTTCGGAAGTTAACAAAGCGACTGCCAGGCAAACCAGCAAAATGCTCATCAGGAACAGTTCCTGGTTTTTTGTGAGGGCGATAAGGTGCAATACCCGTGGCATGATCCAGCGGTTGCCCACATAAACCAAAGCCATGATAAAAAGTGTTTTACTTCCCATGCCAAGCAATTTTGCTCCAATGTCAGCCGTCTGTCCACCAAGCACAGGAGTAAGCAAAATCAACGGAATCAGTATAATGTCCTGAAAAATAAGGATTCCCACCACCGTTCGCCCATAGTTGGATGTCAATTCGCCCCTTTCCTGAAGAATTTTCAGTACCAGCGCAGTACTGCTTAATGCGGTGAGGAAACCAATAAAGACGGCGGCGCCCCAACTCATATCGTACATTCGGGCAAACAGCGCGGTAATCCCGGCTGTAAAAATAAGTTGGATGAATCCTCCAAAGAAAACGATATTGCGGATTTTAATCAGGTGGTTAAGCGAAAACTCCAGCCCAATGGTAAACATCAGTAAAATAATACCGATTTCGGCCATAAACTCAATCTCGTGTGGAGACTCAATAACGCCCAACAACGAAGGGCCGGCAACAATACCGGTAAGCAGATATCCGATAATAGTTGGTATCCTGATTTTGGTAAACAGGTAGTTCACCGCCGTTGCAAAGGCAAAAATAATGACGATATCTTTTAGTATAACCAATTCCATGTTGGCAATTTACTTGATTTTCTGCAAAAAAGCATCAAGGATTTGTTAGGAAAGGGTTATTTCTTTGGGGAATTAAGAGACTGTTTAAATTTATATTGAAACCCTGCCCGCGGCAGGCGGGCAGGGGTTCTCCAACTTATTGGTTCATTTGCCTCCGGTTTCACCGGAGGTTATTCAAATTCAAGTCCTTCGGACTTTTGGTTTTTTCAACCCTGAAAGGGTGTGATTTTAATAACCGTGGGTGTTAACCCACGGAAAATGAATAATATAATCCAGCAACCCTGAAGGGGTTGAACTTTTATACATATTGAATAAATCAAATTTAAACAGTCTCTAACTGTCGTTTTTGTCAAACTTAATCCAATGAAAACTGAATTATCGCTCGAGCCAAAACTTCATTTCTGCCTTTGCCTCGCCGTTTACGATAATTTCCAACCGGTGTTCGCCGGGGAAATGGGTGCGCGTGGTGTAATCGGTAAAAGCCTGTTTTTTTGAGATGGAATGTTCACCCGGAGGAAATTTTCCTTCGCTGATCTGGAAAATCTTGGGTGAAGTTTTTCCATTGGCTTTCACATAATGAATGCGGTATTCTAACCTCACTATTTGCGACTTTCCGGAGTTGTTGGAAAGTCCAAATGAAAAGAAAAGGTTTTCGCCAATCTTCAGTTTTTGTTTGTCGGCCGATAAACGGGAAGCCTGAAGTTGATCGGGATTGCCAAAGCCAAAATGCATCAAAGCACGTTTATTGCCGTTTTTCAGCATGGTGCGGCAAGCGTGTTTAATAATGCGGTCGGTTTCTTTTGAAAGTCCTTTCCACTGCTCGCAAAGATTCAGAACTATTTCGGGATGGTCTTTCGAAATGTCGTTCAGGTTATTGGCCACGCTTTTTCTTACATATTCTGATGGATCGTTCTTTAGCTTTTCAAGAATTGGAATAATCAGACTTGGATCTTTTTTAAACTTTCGGAGCGCCATTCCCCAAGGTAATCGCGGACGGCATCCTTCGCTGGACAAGCGACGAATATGCTCATTTTCATCAGTTGCCCACTGGTAGAAATAGTTCATGGCTTGTTTCGGGTCTTTATCCAGAAATGGCCTGACTGCAAATTCAGAGGAACAAGAACTGGTAAACACGGCCAGCGCTTTCATTGAAATGTCCCAATCGTACATTCCGTAACATTCTACAAAATCGGAAAACGAAAGTGCTACAAAGCTTCTGAACTGAGGTGCGATTTGTTCCAGTATACAAATGGCTGTTGCGTAATCGTCTGGCAATGTTTGTTTCAGGCATATAGTGATGTGCCTCATTTTTTGCTTCAGTTCGCGGCCGACCCAGTCGGAATCGAGCACCAATCGTGAGAATTCGTCAGTTGCAAATTCAGGATAAACCGAATGCAGGGCATCTGCCAGTTTCAGAACCTGCATGTTTGGGATTAAAATATCTTTGAGTTTTTCTGGCACTGTATTCAGGATTTTGCCTGTGGTAAAATGAAGTAGAAGGTACAGCCTTCGCCCGGAATATTTTTACTTTCAACTCCCACTTCACCATTCAGTTTTTCAACGATTCGTTTTACAATCGAAAGGCCAAGTCCATTTCCTTCTGCTTTGAGTGTATCGAGCCGTGTAAATTTGTTGAAAAGTGATTGCATTTCATTTTGCGAAAGTCCCTTCCCATTATCTTTTACCCAGAATTTAACTTTCCCATCAGCAAGTATTTCGCTTCCCAATTCGATGATTGGCGGGGATCCCCCGTATTTTAAGGCGTTACTGATGTAATTGAGCCAGACTTCTTCGAGCCATGCTCCATATCCCAACGCATCGGGCCATGATTTTGGCAATGAAATTTGAGCAGCTTCCCGATCAATGTTTTCTTTCAGTCGGGAAATTGAATCCGATACTACTTTTTCCATCTTTACTCTCTGGCTCTTTATATCTTGTTGCCGGACCGATGCCAGGGTGAGTAGTTCTTTCGTAATGTGCATGGTTTTAGTGGCCGATTGATTAATCAAATCATTAATCTCAAGGATATCTTCTTCAGGGAGTTGGCCTAATCCGGATTTGATCAGATTGCTCGCCGATACAATCGCTCCCAGCATATTTTTTAAATCGTGCGCTACAGTATGGGAAAAGGCATCCAATTCAATAATTAGTTTTTCTTTTTCCCTTATTTCATTGGTGAGTTTAGTATTGGCCAGGCTTATACTTTCCTCGGCTTGAATACGGCGGGTAATATCTTTGATGACGACTAAACGTCCGGTTTGCTGCTTGCGGTGATCGTACAAAGTGGTGGATTGTAAGTCGTAATATCGCCTTTTCCCTTTACGTTCAACCGATATTTCTGTCTGATATTCATCTTGCCTGATAATCTGATTGATGATTGCTTCATGTTCGGGGAATAACAACTCGATTTGTTGTCCCATCAGTTCCCTATTTTTCGAAATGATAAGTTTCCTCATTGTTTCGTTATAGTCAGCAATTCGCAGAGATTTATCGATGATAAGAATTGCATCCGGAATAATATCGATGAGTTTATTGCGGGCAAACGGAATCAGGTTGAACAACTTATGGTGCGAAATATTTATAGCGATCAGAATTCCTGATAGAAGAAAGGTAAGGGGTGTCCAGTCAAATCCCGGAATTGGGTTAATCTGAAAGACATAGATCAGGTTTCCAAATGGAGGAATTAGTGACGCAATAAAAAGCAATAGAATTTGATTTCTGTAATAGTGAGATAATTTAAAATAGAAAATAAAAATATTAATTATTCCTAAAGTCAAAGTTAGATACGAGTAAGCAAAAATGATCCAGAAAAACGGTCCGTAAACGTAGTTGGTAGCGTTTGTTTCCGGATTGATAGAAAAACTTGTCCAATGAAGGTGGTGCAATTCGTTGGTAAACGGTGAAATCAGTAAGATTGTGGCAATGGAATAGAGTGCAATGATGAGTTTCTTATTTAGAAAGCGTTCAGAAGACGTAAACTCAAGCGAAAAGAAATAGAATGAAACACAGCAATATGCAATTCCCAGATATGAAAATTTTGACCATAGGATTTTCGTTTCAATATCGGTGGCGGCAAACTCGAAGGAATATGTGAAAGCCCAAATAACAGCAGATATTTGCCAGATCAGCCAGTACTTAACTCCGGGAGTTTTACGAAGTCGAAGAAGAAAGATAAACGTAATGATTCCAATCAATCCACCAATCTGTAAAAGGAGAAAGAGTGGAGTGATCATGTAGTTGCCCAAATTAAAATTAAGGTTGTTCATAATGGCAAACTTACTTTCTGAATTGTTTGGCTAATTTTTAGCCGTATAAACTCAATCAATAAATTAGGCGTGAAAATAAGAATTATTATGGGAATGTTCACAATGTTAGTTGTGTAAAATATGCTCAATGAGGATTTTAGAACCAATAATAATCAGGATAAGGCCTCCAATAATTTCGGCATACCGGTTAAATGTTGGTCCGGTTTTTTTTCCAAGCAGAATACCCAGCATTGATGCGATAAATGTGACCAAGCCAATCATGACTACAGGCAGTAAAATCTTGTCAATCATGGTCGCGAAACTGAATCCAACGGCCAGGGCATCGATACTCGTTGCCAGTGATAGTAATATGATTACCCGGATATGTAAAGGGTTTTTTATTTCCCGTGATTCAGAGCTAATAAAACTCTCTATGATCATCTTTCCACCAATAAGGCTAAGAAGTCCAAATGCAATCCAGTGGTCAACAGGTTCAATCAGTGTTTTCATACTGTTACCCAGAAGCCATCCTATCAATGGCATACAGCCCTGAAACAAGGCTAAGAAAAAAGCAATTTTTGCTGCCTGAAAAAAACGAATGTGGGGGAGGTTGAGTCCGCTGCAAACCGAAACCGCAAAGGAATCGAATGATAAACCAATAGCAAGTAAAATGACCGTTAAAATTTCCATTCCTTCAGGTTTGAGCGACAAAACTATAAAAAAAATGGTTCAGGAAAGACCTGAAAATTTTCAGCTTTTTATTTTGTCAATAATCAGGTTGACAAGTTCTTTTCTCTGATTAACCAATTGTTTATATTGAGTTCGTAATGCATTGTTTCCCAGCAGGAATGATAATTCCTGAAAAATATGTTGATAGAATTGAAGCAACTGCCAGGCATATTTCCCCGCAAATGGCATAAGAATAAATGAAGGAACAGCAATTATCCATGAATTGGTTAATGTGAGCAGTAAAGCCGCCTCAATCAGATAAGCAAGTGGAAAAACGATTAAGCCAGCGCCAAAATTAAATGTACTCAGGAAGGTAATATTCTTAACCTTCAGCTGAAGAATTTGACGAGGGATATAGAAAGGCGCAGAATTGAATAAAAATCCAAAAATAAATACCGGCAGGCTTAAAATAACAGCTAGCAAGCTACCCAATAATTTTAACCAACCGGCAGTTGAAATTCGTTCAATGAAATCATCCGGGGCATTGGCCGCTTTAATGGCGTTGAAATATTGATTCAACTTTTCAATCAGGATATCGAATTCTTCAGGATTAGCAGTTTCAAAAATTTCCAGTGAATGAATCAGTTCTTTGTCGGCATAAAGAAACTGCAGGTATTTGTTTTTGCTGAAATAATGACTTTTTGAATAAGTTTTGCCAGCAACTAGCCGTAGATTTTCGTAGTCATGATAGTGCTTTTCACTATTTATCTGAAGCGTTAAGGGTGAAATTCGGTCGTAAATCTCATCACGTAGGCTTAACATTGCTTTTTGCGGATTTTCAGCATATTCATCCTTGTATTCGTCAATGCTTATTGGCTCGCCATACCTAACTATGAGTACCCGGTTAAATTTCCAGTAATGTGTGTAATAGATTCCAACCGGTTGAATTTGCAGGTCAAGTTCGAAATGGTTTTTCGCTTCAGCTTCAAGCGCAATTCGTGGAATTGCTTTCCGGTGTGGAAGCATTTGACGGCGACCCGAATGTGCTGCTTCTGGAAACAGGGCTATGCTTAATTGGTTTTCGAGAATATGAGTGACTTGCTGAAAGATTTGTTCGTTGTTCGAAAGATTGTCCTTTCCGTCACGGATACGGTAGATCGGCACCATCTTAAGGTAAGTCAGAAAAAACCGGGCCAGTTTTGACTTAAAAATATCGGCCCTTGCCAGCCAAACCGATTGGTGCGGATTCGTGCAAGCCACAGCCAGCGGGTCCATCAGCGCATTCTGGTGATTGGCTGCAAATATAATTGGCTTACCTTTAGGAATTAATTGCTTCCCGGTAACAACAATCCGTTGATGAGTCAGCCATAAAGCAAACCGTACATAAGTCCTGATTATTTCATACCCCAGCGACCAGTTTTTCATCTCAGGCAAGGATTGGCCTACGCGACCACATAAACGCAATAGTTAATCCACTGATAATATGCCAGATTCCCCACCAGGCAGCAATAATGGCCATTCCACCTAATTCCAGTTCAGGAGGAAAAATTTTGGGATTAAAAATTAGCGCAAGGGCCAATCCTGAGTTCTGGATTCCCGTTTCGATCGAGATTGTGCGCTGGTCGGCATGAGAGAGTTTCATTAGTTTACTAAAAAAATAACCGGTAGCTAATGCTAATCCATTGTGCAACAATACAATGATAAAAACAAGGTGTACATAGCTGGTAAATTGTGAAAAGTTGGCCGAAAGCATAGCAATTACCATCAATATAAAAAAGAGAAGGGATCCTCTGTTGATCGGTTTCTTAATTTTTTCAGTGATTTTTGGAAATCTTTTTGCCATAAATAAGCCAATGATGACTGGAATTCCGAGTAATATAAAAACGGTTTGAAACATTTGAAGCTTATCTATTTCCAAGGGCCTCAGTAAAGATTCTGCGCTGTGTTTATTGTAAAAATTGATATAAAAACTTCCCCATAGCCAGAAGTTGAACGGTGTGAAAAAGATAGCGGCGGAAGTTGATGCTGCCGTCAGACTTACTGATAGTGCCACATTCGCACGAGCCATTGAACTGATGAAGTTTGAAATGTTACCACCCGGACATGCGGCAACCAGAATCATTCCTAATGCTACTGATGGTGTTGGGTTAAGTAAAAGGACCAAAAAGAAAGTGAATGCAGGCAATAAAAATGTCTGGCTAATAAATCCCATAATAAAAGATTTCGGCCTTTTCAGGATGTCATGAAAATGCTCGATCTTAATATCAAGTGCAACTCCAAACATGATCAGTGCCAGGGCGATATTCAGGAAAAACAAACCTGATGTTGTAAAATTTAGCCGGACATGGTCGAGTACTTCGAGTGAATCAGTCATAAAAGTCTCTTGTTTAGTAAGGTTAGAGACCTTAAAAGTAAAAAACTATGGATAAAAGGAAAGCTTTCATCCATAGTTTTTTCAAAAGTCCATTCGTTAATAGAAATCCAGTTCAAAATTGAACTAAAAGATGAAACAAACAACATGAAGAAAAGGTCATTAGTCATTAGGTCATTAGTCATTAGGAGAAAGGAAAAGGAGAAAACATTTCAGGGACACAAATTTCCCTTTTCTTTTTCCTCTTTCCCTCTGTTTTTTTCCTAATGACCACTGACTTTTTCCTCTTAGTTAAGAGTTTAAAATCCCATCAATAGGATGATCTTTTTTGCAATATCTGTATTTTCCATGATTCCTGTAAAATTTTCGGCTCCGGGTCCGTAAGCAAAAACCGGTACCATAACGGCAGTGTGGTCGCCGGTTGGAAAGGCTCCTTTTACCATGCCGGTTTTCATATCGCCGCCTGTCAATGCAAAACCTCCGGTCTCGTGATCGGCAGTTACAACGATGAGCGTTTCTCCATCATTTGCAGCAAATTCCAAGGCTTTGCCAATGGTTTGGTCAAAATCGAGCATTTCATTGACTACATAGATGGTGTTGTTGGCATGTCCACCCCAGTCGATTTGCGAACCTTCAATCATGATGAAGAATCCCTTTTTGTTCTGATTAAGAATATCCAGAGCGGTTTGGGTTGAAAGTGGAAGGTTCATTTTCCTTTTAGGATAAACTTCGTTATGCTCATCAGCAGTCAGTCCGGCTAATTTCCCGGTTTTAACCTGGGCAATTTCGTCCATGTTGCGTAACACCTGGTACCCCTTTTGTTTTAGCTCGCTGGTCAGATCACGTTTATCTTTACGTTCGGTAAAATGTTTGTATCCACCGCCAATAAACACATCGATATCGGTTTTAAGAAAATCAGCAGCAATGTCCTCGTAACTTCCACGGCTTCCCTGGTGAGCAATATATGAAGCAGGAGTTGCGTGGGTGATTGCGGAAGTGGAAACCAGCCCTGTTGCCAGTCCATTGTCTTCGGCCATTTCCAGAATTGTTTTAATGGCTACGGTGTCGGTGTTCACCCCAATTGCTCCATTGTAGGTTTTTTGTCCGGTTGAAAGAGCAGTTCCTCCCGCAGCCGAGTCGGTTATATATTTATTGGATGATTGTGTCTTTGAAAAGCCGACCTGTTTGAAGTTTTCGAGGAATAAATGCCCGCCATTGGCTGTTAATCCGGCAAAAATATGGGATGTTCCCATTCCATCGCCAATCATCATGATGACTTTTTTTGGTTTTTTAGCTTTAAATTTCTGAGGGAAGGTTTTTACTTCATAAGGTTTTCCGCCCAAATAAACTTTGGTTGAGTCAGCTTTGGAAACTGTTTTGTAGTTTTCCTGACTGAAAAGTTGCTGGGCAGTAAAGGCCAATACAATAAAAAGGACTGATTTAAAATTCATGTTTAATAGAATTTGAAATGGTTTAGGTTAATATAAAATGACCGGACAAAAATAGATGAAATGGATTTCTTGTTTTATACAATTTTGTTAAAGTTTGTGATATTTTCTCTTTTTTACTTTTTATTCTTTGCACCAGTTTCCCATTCTTGCCTGTCAAACGCTTCATTGATACCGTAATCAATCCGGTTGTCACCAATATAATCTTTCAAAATATTTAATGTCCGGAAATTAATAATGATTTCTTCGGCTTTTTTGTAGCTCAGGTGGGCAATCCGTGAATATTTACTAACCGATATTCTTTCGTTTGTTTCGAGGTAGTCGAGCAGGCATTTCTCGTCATTCGAGTAATTAATCAGGATTCCATCCTTGCTTTTCTGCCGCTTCCAAACTTCAATCATGATTTTATTGGCCAGTCGGTTTTCATCCTCTTTCCTGAAATATGCCCACCATTTGCCGTCATCGTCGCGCGCAAAGTGTGGTTTCTCGGTGCTGGGTTCAATAATTACTTCCAGAACAGTTTTCCCTTCCAAAAAATGTTGATGTGCGGTAAATTCAATGGGTGGTTTCGAATGCATTTTGGCAGCCGATTCGATCATGTAATATTCTTCGTCTGACCTTACTCCTGCAATTCTGCCGTTGTCTTTTACTCCGACAAGCAACCGGCCGCCGTTGGTGTTTGCAAAAGCCACCAATGAACGGGCTATCTTTTTCGAATCAGTGATGCAGTATTTGAAATCCTGCTGCTGATGTTCTCCCTGCTGGATGAGTTTTGAGATATAGCTGGAGCCTCCCCTAACCCCTCCAAAGGAGGGGGATGAAATGCTGGCATTCGGAGATTTTTTTGTTCCAGTCATTTGTTTTTTTAATGTGCTAATTCATCTTTTCTTTGCAACATAAATGTTCAGCATCTTCTTTATCCAAGGCTTTCCCCCATTTTAGGGAACGGGAATGGGGCTGCTCCTTTAAATATCAATTCCGAATAAAATCCTTACCAGATAACCCAATCCAAAAGAAATAAGTCCTACAACCGTACTCAGAATCACCATTTCGGTGAATCGTTTCCGGAAAGGCTGATCGTTAGCCACCGAAATGTAATAGGTGAACAGAAATACGATCAGGATTGAATCAAAAAGTGCAACCAACAGAGCCATAAAAACCGAAGTAAAAATCAGGTAGGGAGCAACCAGAAATACCACTGCAATGACATAAGCAATTCCGGTAAACACAGCAGATTTAATGGCCAGATCGTCTTTCCCTTCGGCTTTATTCGATAAATATTCTGACGAAGACATCGACAAGGCACCTGCAATTCCGGTGATGATTCCGGCCAGGGCAACCAGTTTTGTGTTTTGAAGAGCGAAAGTTAATCCAGCCAATGTTCCCAGAATTTCAACCAGGGCATCGTTCAGCCCAAGCACAATCGAACCCATGTATTTCAGGTGTTCTTCCTGAATGAGTTCAAGTAATTCTTTTTCGTGTTTGTTTTCATCTTCCGCAACAATTAAAGCTTCGGGTACTTCAGTCGCTATCAGTGCATAATTAATTTGCGCTTTTTCTTCACCTTTTTCCATCAGCTTCAACCCAAAGGTCAACCCAAAAATCTTCGATATCCAATAATATTTATTGATCTCCCATTGACTTGGTGAAACTTCTTTGTTGGTATATGCCGACCAAATTTTGTAATGTTTCAGTTCATCGGCTGCAATCTGTCTTAATACTTTCTGGTTTTCCGGGTCACGGGTTTGTTCGGCTAGTTTGCTGTAAATATGATATTCGGTAATTTCTTCACGCTGCGCGTGAATTAATTGTTGGCGTATTTCGGGTGATATTGGTTTTTTTATCATGACGTTTGTTTTTATTGTTGCGGGTTACAGGTTACAGGTTGCGAGTTAACCTGTAACCTGTAACCCGTACCCCGTATCTCGTAACTCGGTTACTTCATCCACTCATACATTTGATAGTGTTCTGCGGTCATGCCCAGATGCTCGTATACGCCATGTGCGGAGGTATTGGTTTTGTCGGCATACAACCGAATACCACGTAAATGATTGTCGGAAGCTACCTTTTCCTGAATGTGTTTATATAAACGCGAGAAAATACTTCGTTTGCGAAAATCAGGTTTCACATAAACCGACTGAATCCAAAGTACTGTTCCGTTACGCCAGTCGCTCCATTCAAATGTTGTAAGTAGCGAGCCAACAACTTTTCCATCAGTTTCGGCCACGTAATAAATACCTTTTGACGGATCGGAAAAAACGGCAGCAACACCTTTGACAACAGTTGGTTCGTCAAGTTGCAGCTGTTCAGTTTCCATAGCCATTGCCAGCTGAAACTCAACAATACTTGCAGAATCTTTATCTTTTGCCTGTCGGATAATCATATTTTGTAGGATTATTGGAATCGCTAAATTAAGAAAATTGTTTTGCTCACAGGATTCTATTCCGACAATAAACCTGAAACATAGAACAGTGTTCATCGGCAAATGATGTTTTTTTGTACTTTGCAAGGCAAATAGATTTTTCCTGAAATGATAAAAATAGTTGTTGCATCTAAAAATCCGGTGAAGCTGGATGCTGTAAAAGAAGGTCTGTCGGTGTTTTTGAATGAACCCATTGAAGTGATTGGTGTGTCAGTCGGAAGTGGAGTTTCGGATCAGCCAATGAGCGATCTGGAAACCTTGGAGGGTGCTGAAACAAGGGTAAGAAATACCCAGGATCAATTTCCTGAATACGATTACTATGTTGGAATCGAGGGTGGGGTAGAGGAGTCGGTCTCAGGATTGATGGCTTTTGCCTGGATTGTGATTAGAAAGGGAACAACGACAGGAAAAGCGCGCACCGCCGGATTTTTTTTACCACCGGAAGTTGCCAGGCTTGTTCATCAGGGAATGGAGTTGGGTGATGCCGACGACATTGTCTTTTCAAAGCAAAACTCAAAACAGCAAAATGGCGCTGTCGGATTATTGACGAAGGATATAATTACCCGAAAATCACTTTATATGCCTGCTGTACAAATGGCTTTTATTCCATTTCTAAATCCGGACTTGTATCCTTAAATGTTGCTAGTTGCGCGATATGGGTTGCTGTTGCAAATTCGAAACTCGCAACTCGTATACCGAAACATATAATTTATTGATTCCTCAGCTCTTCCCAGTATTCCACTGCCCGTCGGGTATGAGGAATTACAATGGTTCCGCCGACCAGGTTGGCTACCGAGAAAATTTCAAATACCTCTTCAGTGGTTACTCCAAGTTCATGACATTTTCCAAGGTGATATTTCACACAATCGTCGCACCGAAGCACCATGGAAGAAACGAGTCCGAGCATTTCTTTGGTTTTTGTACTCAAAGCGCCATCCTGATAGGTCAGCGTGTCAACGCTGTAAATGCGTTTCATCACCTTATTATCAGCCGCCATGATTTTTTCATTCATCCGTGTACGGTAGTCGTTAAAGTCGTCTATTAGTTTGCTCATAGAAAAAATGTTTTGGGTTTCATATTCCAAGTCAGATTGACCGCTGCCAATTCTTTATTTGTGCAAATCTCACTTTTTTTCAGGAATAAGCAATGGGGAATCAGAAAACGGAAAAACGGGAAAAGGAAACCGGAGATGGAAAACAAAAAATTAACATTCAGGGAAAAATTTAGATTTAGCTTTCCTGTCTTTTTAGGCTCTATTACAATTTCAAATTTGTTTTAAAATGCAGTTAACCAACAGTTTGATTCATTGATTGGCTTCTGTTTTATTTGTATTGAAATCAAAATACATGAAGAGTTGTGACATTAAAATCTTATATTTGCAAACTCAAAAACTGATCGTATGAGGTATTTGTGTAGTGTCATCATCTGTTTTCTTATCTGGAATTCGTCTGGCTATGCTCAGACAGACACACTTGGCCTTACCTCAGGTTTTTCAAGCCAATCAGCAAAACTGGAATTAATGCTTGAAAAACTGCAAATCAGACAGGATCCCCGAATTACCGATTTACTTGTCCGGCATTCACAAATCAATCAGCGACGACACGGACTCGACGGATTTCGTCTTGAAATCTATTTTGGTTCAGAAAGTAAAGCACGGGAAAAAGCCGTTCGGGTTAAAAACGAGTTTAATTTGGTTTTCCCAACTATTCCCAGCTATTTGCTGTTTCAAACGCCCAACTTTAAAGTCCGGGTTGGTAATTTTCGAAATAAAAGCGAAGCACTTAAAGCAAAAGCTAATATTGCCTCCAAATATCCAAATGCCTTTATAGTAAAAGATTATATCAGGTTTCCGGAACTATATCCTGAAACAGTAGAACAAACCGAAGAACAATGAGCGAATTGATTAAGCATGAGTGTGGAATTGCATTGATACGGTTACGCAAGCCGCTTGAATACTACAAGGAAAAATATGGCACCTGGCAATATGGCCTGAACAAACTGTATTTGCTAATGGAAAAACAGCACAATCGCGGACAGGACGGTGCCGGAATTGTGAATGTGAAGATGGAGCTTGATCCGGGACAGGAGTATATCAATCGTCACCGTTCGATTGAGCAAAACCCGATAAAAGATATATTCGATAAAGTTGCCAAAGGGATCAAAAAGGCTGAAAAGAATAAGCCTAAAGATGCTGATATTCATTGGATATACGAGAATGTTCCTTTTTCAGGCGAAGTTTATCTGGGGCATTTACGTTATGGAACTTTCGGACGCAACAGCATTGAATTTGTTCATCCGGTGATGCGACAGAATAACTGGAAATCGCGTACTTTAGTGTTAGCCGGCAATTTTAACCTTACCAATACCGATGAACTTTTTCAAAAACTGATCGCGTTGGGGCAACATCCAAAAGCCTACACCGATACAGTAACCGTACTTGAAAAAGTGGGCCATTTTCTCGACGAAGAAAATCAATTGCACTTCAGAAATTATAAAAATGAAGGATTTTCGAACCGTGAAATTTCACCCTTAATTGAAAAAAATCTGGACGTTCAGAAAGTGCTCGAAAATGCCAGCAAAGATTGGGATGGGGGTTATGCCATTGCCGGAATGTTCGGTCATGGCGATGCATTTGTCATGCGCGACCCATGGGGAATAAGACCTGCGTTTTATTATTACGACGATGAAATTGTGGTAGTTGCTTCCGAACGTCCGGTGATTCAAACTGTCCTGAATGTGAAGGCCGATGCCGTCAACGAAGTCAGGCCGGGAGAAGCTCTGATCATCAAAAAAGACGGATCGGTTTCCAGTAAAATGATACGTGTGCCTCATACCCGCCGCTCCTGTTCGTTCGAGCGCATCTATTTTTCGCGCGGAAGCGATAAAGATATTTACCAGGAGCGTAAAAAACTTGGTCGTTTATTATCACCCGCTATCCTGAAATCAATCAACTACGACATCGAAAATACAGTCTTTTCATTCATCCCAAATACTTCTGAAACTGCATTTTACGGATTGGTACAGGGTGTCCGCCAATATTGTGTCGACTGGAAAATCAAACAGTTGAAAGACCGGAATGGTAAGCTTACCAACGAGGAAATGGAAACCATTCTTTCGGTTGAACCAAGGGTTGAGAAACTCGCCATAAAAGATGTTAAGCTTCGCACCTTTATAGCTGACGATGCCAGTCGCGACGACCTTGTTGCCCATGTTTACGATGTTACTTACGGCATTATCCGCAACAATATCGATACGCTGGTTATTATTGACGATTCAATTGTTCGGGGAACGACCCTAAAGAAAAGCATTCTTAAAATCCTCGACCGTCTGCATCCGAAGAAAATCATTGTGGTTTCTTCAGCGCCTCAGATCCGGTATCCTGATTGTTATGGAATTGACATGGCTATACTCGAAAAGTTCATTGCTTTTACTGCAACCATTCAATTATTAAAAGACACCAATCAGGAACATGTCATTGATGAGGTTTACCGGAAATGCAAAGAACAGGAAAACCTTCCGAAAGAAGAAATTGTAAACTACGTAAAAGAAATATACAAACCGTTTAAGGCTGAGGAAGTATCAGCAAAAATTGCTGAGATGCTTAAACCTGAAGATTGTAATGCCGAGGTTGAGATTATTTACCAGACCATTGAAAACCTGCACGAAGCTTGTCCAAACGACACAGGCGACTGGTATTTCACCGGAAACTATCCAACCCCGGGCGGAAACAAAGTAGTGAATACTTCATTCATCAACTACGTGGAAGGCAAAGACGGAAGGGCGTACTAAAGGAGTTTCAAATTCCGGGTTTCAAGTTCCAAGTTGCCTTCAACAGGCTCAGACATCAGTTGCGATCAACGCAACGGTGCCTGAGCCTGTCAAAGGCAGAACTACAATACGAAGAGGGATTCAATCTCTTAAAAGAGATGAAATCCCTCTTTTGTTTTCCTGAAGTTTTACACCTATATTTAAGCTAGTTATTTTAACCAACTAACTTAATAGCAATGACAACCAACCGAAGATCGTTTATTCAAAATTCCCTTACTGCAACCGCTGGATTGGGAATCATCAGCAGTTTTCCGGGCGGACTTCAGGCAGCTCAAAAAATAGTTGCCCCAAGCGACCAGATTAATATTGCGCTAATTGGCTGCCGGAGTATGGGCTTTGGCGATTTGAAAAATCACCTGAACATTCCGGGCGTCAACTGCATCGGGCTTTGCGACATCGATCAGAATGTGCTGAATGACAAAGCTGCAGAGGTTCAAAAAACATACAATCAAAAACCTAAATTGTATGGCGATTACCGAAAACTACTCGAAAACAAGGATTTACATGCCGTCGTTATAGGAACTCCGGACCACTGGCATTGCCTGCCCATGGTTAACGCGTGCGAAGCTGGTCTGGATGTATACGTTGAAAAACCAATGGCCAATAGCATTGAAGAATGTAATCTAATGGTAAAAGCAGCCAACCGGTACAACCGAATAGTTCAGGTGGGTCAACAACAGCGAAGTGGCGCCCATTGGAACAAAATCAACCAGATGATCAAATCAGGAAGAATTGGACAGTTGCGTAAAACCAACATTTGGGGAAACTTTAATTATGGTATAGGTCAGCCAAAAGTGCCTGATACCGCGGTTCCGGCAGGAGTTGATTTTGAAATGTGGCTCGGACCTGCTCCTTCGCGCAGTTTTAATCCAACACGCTTTCATGGTTCATGGCGTATGTTCTGGAACTACGGTGGCGGCCTGGTCACCGATTGGGGTGTTCATCTCATTGACATGGCGTTTTGGGCAAAAGACATCAAAACTCCTCCACAAAAAACACTGGCAACAGGCTCAAATATAGCTTTCCCCGACCACAACCACGAAACTTACGATACCATGTCGGTCATCTGGGAAATGGGTGATTATCAGGTGACCTGGCAACACACCGCCGGAATTCAGAATGGTCCGTGGAATAAGCCTTACGGACTTGAATTTATTGGCGACCTGGGAACTATTGTGGCCGACCGTGGTGGCTACAAAGTAATTCCGCAATGGGATGACAAGGAAAAGAAAGGCAAGACCGAAGCTGAAGAATTTGACAAGGGCAAAGAGAACCATCAGGAACATGCGCAGAATTTCATCGATTGCATCAAATCAAGACAAAAACCTGTTTGTACTCCTGAAATTGGTCGTGCCGTTGCCGTTGCTGCCCATAGCGCCAACATCGCAGTCCGCTCTGGTGAAAATCTGTTGCTCTGGGACGAAACCAAAGGCAAATTCACCAATTCCGAAAAAGCCAATCAGTACATTGTTCCTGAATACCGCAAACCGTGGGAATTGCCGAAAATTTCATAAAAATAAATGTGTAGAGACGCACGGCAGTGCGTCTCTACGATAAATTCAATTTAGTTATGAACACCAACCGACGACAATTCATCACCACCCTGGGTCTGGCAACAGCCGGTTTTGCTTCCGGATTACCGGTCTGGGCCCTCGAAAAGAAAGCTGATCGGCTCGATAAAATCGGGTTTATTTCGGGGATTGTTGACAACTTCCTGAAAGAAGACTGGAAGGGAACACTAGAAAAACTAGCCAAACAAGGCTATTCCGAAATGGAATTTGGTAACTACCTGGGAAATTCTGCTTCAGAATTTAAATCAGTCTGCAAATCTCTGGGCATTAATCCATTTGCCGGAGGTTCTGCTATGGTAGACATGCAAAAAGATACTGATAAAAAGATAGCTGAAGCTCTTGAGACTGGTAAGCAATATTGGGTTTGTTATTGGCCTTGGCTTTCCGATGCTAAAAACATTACTGCCGACGAAGCCAAAACTGCGGCCGATAACCTGAACAAACTGGGCGCAGCCGCTAAAAGAGGCGGCATTAAATTCTGCTGGCACAACCACAATTGGGAGTTCGAAAAAGCTACTTCGGAAGGGCTTCCATTCGATATCCTGATGAAAAATACTGATCCCGAAACCGTTAAAACCGAGCTCGATATTTACTGGGTTCACAAAGGCGGCGGCGATCCCCTGAAATGCCTGAAAAAATATCCCGGACGTTACGAAATTCTGCATGTAAAAGACATGGACAACACTCCCGAAAAGTCGTTTGCCTGTCCGGGTTCCGGTATCATTGATTTCCGGCCGGTGTTCCGCGAAGCCTGGGATCAAGGCGTTCGCCATTACATTGTTGAAAAAGATGGAGAAAAGAACGGCATCGAATGCCTGAAATCAAGCGCTGAATATTTGAAGAATTTGAGGTTTTAAATCCTTGGAGTTATCCTTTGCAGCTACTAACGGGGTGACTCGCAGTCACCCCGTTAGTAAAAGAAGAATAGATTTAATAATTAGCTCATTATCAAATCTCTGTGTTCTCTGCGGTCAAAACAGCTGATTGCATTTGGTCAATTCACTCCAGTTTCATAACTTAGTTAGGCATAATTATTCATTTTATGTATAAAAAACTAAGTATCAAGGAATGGGCGGTTGAAGACCGTCCGCGTGAAAAAATGTTGGTTAAGGGAATCCGCTCGTTATCGGAAGCCGAACTGATCGCCATCCTCATTGGCTCAGGAAACCTCGATGAATCAGCGGTTGAAGTTTCACGGCGGATTATGTCATCGGTAAACAACAACCTCAACGAACTCGGGAAAAAGACGATCAACGATCTTCAGAAATTCAAAGGTATCGGACCGGCAAAAGCCATTACGATAACCGCTGCAATGGAATTGGGGCGTCGAAGAAAAGAATCAGAACCCGATGAAAAACCTAAAGTGGTAACCAGCGCTGACTGTGCCGCCATTTTCAAACCATTGCTTAGTGATCTCCCCCACGAAGAATTCTGGGTTTTACTGCTCAACCGCAACAATCTGGTCATCGATAAAATGTTGGTCAGTCAGGGTGGATTATCCGGAACGGTCATCGATGTGCGCATCATCTTGAAAATGGCGCTCGACAAGCTTGCCTCTTCAATAATCCTCTGCCACAATCATCCTTCAGGAAACCTGATTCCCAGTGAAGCAGACAAGGATATTACCAAAAAAATCAAAGAAGCCGGAAAACACATGGACATTCCGGTGCTGGACCACCTGATTATCGCGAATGATTCGTACTTTAGCTTCGCCGACGAAGGACTGATCTGAATATCAAATTTAGAAATAAGGAAATAGAATGTCAGGAAATCGTTTTGAAACTTGAAATTTGAAACTTGGAACCCATTTTTGTGGAAAAAACGCCGAAAAAAAAGCTTTTGATCTTTGTGCCCGAAATGACTCCCCGGGTAGAATTTACGTTTGAGTTTATCTTTCAAACGATTCTTGGCATTGAATATAGGGTGACCACCGATCAAAGCGAATTTATACAATCGGACCTTCCAAAAATCAATTATTCACCAGTCAACCACTCTTCGGGATTATTTCTGAAAGCACATTCACTTTTGTTCGAAAAAACTCTTTCAGAACAGGAGATTGTTGAAGTTGAATACGATGGGAACCGATTCTTTTTCCCTTCTTCTGGTGACTCTTTTCTGCCATTCGATCCGTTTGCCTGCGTTTTCTACCTGATCACCAGATATGAAGAATACTTTTCGGAAAACGTGGATGAATTCGAACGGTTTGCCGATACAGAAAACCTTCTTTTTAAACTCGGTCTTCATGAGATTCCTGTCGTTGATCAGATTGCCTACTGGATTGCTGAAAAAATCACGGAGCAATTTCCGGGCTTCAAAGTCCGAAAACGCTCCTTTCAGTTTGTGACCACCATTGATATTGACAATGCCTGGGCGTTTAAAAATAAAAAACCGCTCATTTCATTTGGGGCGATATTAAAAGCTGTTTTTCACGGAAGAACAGACGAATTGAAACAGCGCCTGGTCGTTTTTCTTGGGCTCAGGAAAGATCCGTATGACACCTATAAATACATTCTCGAAATGTATAAAGGATTGCTGAGCCGTATTCATTTCTTTTTTCTGGTTGGCGACCGGAATCAATATGACAAAAATGTTTCGCACAAGAACAAATCATTCAGAGAACTGATATCCGGTATATCATCCATTTGTGAAGTCGGAATTCATCCTTCCTATGCCTCGAACCATAAACCATCCTTATTTGAAAAAGAAAAAGATCGTCTGGAAAACATTATTCAGAAACCAGTGACCCAAAGCCGCCAACATTTCCTGAAACTGAAGTTCCCCAATACTTATCAGGGGTTACTGAAATCGGGGATTACAGACGATTATACCATGGGATTTGCCAGACAGGCAGGATTTAGGGCAGGCACATGTACTCCTTACCCATTTTTCGATCTCACAGTTAACCAAAGTACTGAATTGATGATTCATCCGTTTCATATGATGGATGTAGCTTTGAAAAACCACCTGCATCTGACCGCAGAAAAGGCAGGACCGCTTGTCGAAAAGCTGATGTCAGAAGTGAAAAAAGTAGACGGGACATTTGTTAGTCTCTGGCATAACGAGTCGCTAAGAGATTCAGGTCAATGGGCAGGATGGCGTAAAGTTTTTGAACAAATACTGGAAACCGGCACAAAGTATGAAAATGAGTAACTCGGGAATCAGGCTGGTAAAAAACAACGATATTGACCGCACCAAATGGGATGAATGTATCGCGCGATCAACCAATCAGCTTATTTATGCCCAAACAGCTTATCTGGATATTATTGCTCCCGGTTGGAATGGTTTGGTTTATGGCAACTACAAATACATCATGCCTTTAATCGTCAGACGCAGACTCGGAATGGATTTTCTTTTACAGCCTATTTTTGCTCAGCAACATGGTGTGTTCCCCGAAGCTGCTTCTTCCATCCAAAATAAGTTCCTGACCACTATCCGCGATCGGTTCAACTATATTTCAATTCATTTAAATGCCAGTCATGGTTCTCCTTTTCCTGAAGGATTCCAGGTCAGTCAGCGAACCAATTTAATTTTAAACTTATCATTACCAGCCCAGGTTTTGAAGGAGAATTTTTCGAAACATTGCCGGCGGCAAATCCGAAAAGCCGAAGACCATCAGGTATCGGTTATTAAAAGCTTAAAGTCAAAAGAATATTTGGATTTAAAGAATCAGGTGACCGAACCTAAACTTTCAAAGGCATCAATGAAAACCCTGGAGCAGTTAATCGAATATGGAATAAATTCCGGAAAAGGAATTATTTACGCTGCTTATAATTCGGAGAACATTCTTTGTTCAGCGGCGTTTTTTCTATTTACCGGAAAGCGTGTCATTTATCTGAATGCTGCCTCAACCAATGATGGTAAAGCGAATAGTTCGATGTACCGCATCGTCAGCCAGTTCATTCTGGAGCATGCAGAATCTGATTTAATCCTGGATTTTGAAGGTTCGTCCATTCCGGGAATTGCACGATTCTATTCGGGATTTGGCGCCAAACCGGAACTATATTATGGCCTGAAGTTAAACCGTTTGCCACTTCCGGTCAGGTGGTTGAAAAAATAACTGAAGATGGGCAAGCGAATTAAAAATTTAATATCCTCCTTCAGTGGAATGCTCCCGGTTGAAAAACTGATCTCCGCCAGTGGACAACGATTTATCTTTCCTTTCTGGCATTCAGTTTCAGATACAGCCCAACCGCATTTATCGCAAATCTACCACGTTCCAGCGATTGAAGAGTTTGAGCGCGACCTTGATTTCCTATTGAAAAATTATAAACCGGCAACCATTGAAGACGTACTTAGGCAAACCAACCAAAGCAAAAAAGGGAAAGAACAGTTTTTCTTCCCTTCATTCGATGACGGTTTGAAGGAATGCCATTCGGTGATTGCTCCCATCCTCAAAAAAAAGGGAATTCAGGCCGCTTTCTTTATCAACCCTGGATTTGTCGACAACAAAATGCTCTTCCACCGACATAAAGCAAGCCTGATTTTGAAAGCCTTTGATGAAAGACAACTGAGTAATGTTGCACTCCGCGAAGTTGAAATGATCGTTAAGGAAAGCTATCCAAACAAAACATCTCGACAGTTTCTCAGCCAGTCAGTGTATTCCGATCATTTTCTTCTTGACCAGATTGCCGCTAAAATTGGCATCGATTTTACATCTTTTTTGAAGCAACACCAGCCCTACCTGACTCTTTCTCAAATCCGGGAGTTACAGGCTGACGGATTTTTAATTGGCGCACACAGCGCTGATCATCGCGAATTTTTTCTTTCTTCGGAAGATGAAGTCCGGTCACAGATTTCCACGAGCATGAATTTTTTAAATCAGGAAATAAAGCCAGTGATCAAGTCATTTGCATTCCCGTTTACTGATTCAAAGGTGCCGGATTCCGTTTTTGAATGGGCACTTCAATCTAAAATCTGGGACATTAGTTTTGGGACTGCCGGAATGAAAGACGAATCGATGCCGAACCACCTCCAGCGAATCCCGATGGAATCGGGCAAAACCTGTTCAGGGAAAGAGATTGTCAGGGCAGAATATATCTGGTATTTCCTGAAGTCGCTGACTGGTAAAAATAAAGTTAGCCGATCATGAAGCTATGGGAGAAATATGCGGAAAGTTTCCGTACAAATGCAAAAAAAACTGCCTTTTGTATTGACAGCCAGTTTTATACTTACCTTGAATTTACTGAATACATCAGTGGAAGTCAGCGTGCTTTGCTGAGTTTTTCAGGCTTCGAAAAAAACGCTCCGGTTGGTGTAATTTGCCGCGATTCCATTGAAACCTTTGCGGCTATTTTTGCCATCTGGTTTTCGGGCAGCCAGTTTGTACCGCTAAACCCGCTTCACCCGGTCCCTTTCAATCTGGAAAAAATCGAACTGGCCGGGATTCCAATTCTTTTCGATTCCGAGGTGGCACAAGACTCCAACGATTGGCCGGTCCCGGTTTTAAAACCTGAAAATTTAAAGAGCACTGAACCGATTTCCATTATTCAGGAACAAAGCCGGGCATACATCCTTTTTACCTCCGGAAGCACGGGCAAGCCAAAAGGTGTGCCTATCAGTCCTGATGCCATGAATGCTTTCATCGAAGGTTTTCTTGAAATTTATCCTGATTTGACTTCTAATGACCGTTTCCTTCAGACCTACGACCTTACCTCCGATGCGGCTTTTACCGGCTATCTGATACCGCTGTTGCTTGGAGCATCCGTGTATACCATTCCTTCTGGGGGAATCAAATACCTGTCCATTGTCAAACTCCTTCAGGAGCGCCAAATCACATGGACACAATTTACGCCGTCGGTGCTGAATTACCTTCGTCCGTATCTGGAAAAAATCAGCTTCAACGAGCTGAAACATTCCCATTTTGGAGGAGAAGCTTTGCCTCTTGATCTTGTTTCAGAATGGGCCGAATGTGTCCCGAATGCTGAAATTTCAAACATTTACGGGCCAACGGAGACCACTATTACCTGTACCATTCACCGAACAGAAATCGGGGAACTTTCTGAAAAAGTACACAACGGTGTAATTTCAATTGGAAAACCGTTGAAAAATGTCAAAATACTGATCCTCGACGACAACAACCAAATCGTTGCACAAGGAGAAAAAGGGGAACTTTGTATTGGCGGCATTCAGGTCATGGAAGGCTATTTGGCGAATTCGGGTAACGAGGACAGCATATTTTTCAGGCCTGACGAAAACGGAAACCCGGAAAGATATTATCGCAGTGGCGACCTGGTTTTTCAGGATGACGAGGGATTTCTGTTCTTCTGCGGACGGAAAGACGATCAGTTAAAGATTAGCGGATACCGCATCGAACCTGCTGAAATCGAAGTGGCAATCAGTAGGGTTACCAACGGTTTAAAGTCAAAAGCTTTTGGGTTTCGGAATAAAGGCGGAACTGAAAGTATTGTCGTTTTCATGGAAGCCAGAGATATTTCATCGGAATCACTGAAAGATAATCTCCGGACAATACTTCCCGCACCACTCATTCCTGAAAAAATCATCTGCATCAGCCAATTTCCTTTAAATTCAAACGGGAAAATTGACAAAATACGCCTCTTTGAATCCCATTCAAAACTGATTTATGACTAGTATCGAAGATCAAATTCAAGATAATCTCTATAAGTTTTACGACTGCATTTCCATCTGTACTAATCTGGATTCAGAGAAACAGGAACATTGGGCCATGATGGCCAATAAACCACCATACTGGCCAAGATTAATTTACCGCATTCACCCAAACATTTTTTTACCAAAGTCAGCTATTCTGTTTTCAGAAAGAATAAAATCGGGAACATATCCTGAGTTGTTGATAGCCGGTCCGGAAAATATCAGTCAAACTGATCCGTTTCTGAGGGAACAGGGTTTTATACCATTTTCGGCTTGGAAAGGAATGGCAATGAGTTGGTCGCCAAATCAGATTCTGCCTGAGATTCCGGAAGCCATCGAAATTGTTAAACCTGAAAGTATATCAGATATGGAACAATGGCTAAAAATTGTAAATACGGAATTAATTGCGCCATTAAAATTGGACGTTTCACTTCTCGAAAGCATGTTAGCCCAAACCGGAATCGAAATATTCCTGCTGAAACAAAATGGGGTTGGAGTATCAACCTGCCTGCTTTTTCGGACTGAAATCTCTACCGGATTGTATCTGATTGCCACCTTAAAATCGGCGCAAAAACAAGGATTTGCCAGTTTGCTGGTCAGGTATATTTTAGCTCAGAACGCTCTGGAATCAAAAAATCCGGTAATTTTACATGCGACTCCACTTGGCGAACTCATGTATTTGAAATTGGGATTCGAGTCATTTAAGCATTTTTATCTGTACCGGCAATTAAATAGAAGTCTATGAACAAATCGCAGATATTTTCCAAAATAGAATCCATTTGCACTCAAATTTTTGGGGAAGGAACCGTCATTACCGAAACAACTTCGGCCAGCGATATCGAAAAATGGGATTCGATGAACCATGTTACCTTAATAGCCGCGATTGAAAAGGAATTTGGGATCACCTTCGATATTATGGAAATTATTGGCATGACGACTATCGGTGATTTTGTTGACGTAGTGGCTAAAAAACAAACCTGATGCAGATTACCGAAATAAAAGTTGCCGGATTAAATGATTTTCTGGAGGGTAATCTTTGGCAAAATCTATCGCCAAAACCGATCACACTTTTACGGGCAATTTCGCAATCGAAAAATCCCAGGGCCAATGCTGAGGATGTTGCCCTCATTATAGGCTATGAAGATAACCGGTTGCTTGGGCTGGTCGGGTTACTTCCTGATTTTATTCATGGTGAGTCCACTATGCCGACCAGCTCAAACTCGTGCTGGTGGGTCGATCCTCAAAAAGGAAAACACCTGGCTGTTCCATTGTTCCTGAAAGCCTTTGCCTTGTGCAAGCAAAGAATGTTTATGACCGATTGTACGCCGCATACACTTCAAATACTTTCCAGAACAAATTGGTTCGACTTTCCCGAAATTCAATCCGGAATTCGTGGATTTCTGAAATTTAATCTCCATGAAGTGATTCCTTCCAAATTTCCATCAACCGGAAAATTTATAAACTTGCTGAAACTGGGCGATCACTGCCTGAATTTTCTTTTGATTCCATATTTGAAATTGAAACAAAACCGATTCAGAAAAATTGGATGCAAAGTGGAATATCTTTCAGTTTTAAATGCGGAAATGCATCAGTTTATCGAAATTCATTCTCAGGATGAATTTATCCGTCGGTCAGGAATTGACCTTGAATGGATTGTTCAAAATCCCTGGATAAAACAACTAAATAACGAAAAACGCGGTGCACTGGTAGCGTATCCGTTTTCCCATTTGGTTAAGCAATTCAAGCAGTATTTTGTAAAGATCACCGATTCCGGCCAAACCATCGGATTAGTGCTTATTTCGCTGAGGGATGGGCACCTGAAAGTTCCATATTCCTACTTTCATGAAAATCATGCACAACAAGTAATCAAGGTCATTTACAGGGAATGCCTTTCGCAAAAAGCAGTTACATTAACGGTCTTTTCACCGGGGCTTGTAAAACGGATTAACACTGATCCACAACCATTTATATTCAGGAAAAGAATAAAACGATTGATTGCAGTTTCCAAACAACTTTCAGATTCATATCAGAAATATTCTGTACTGCAAGATGGTGATGGAGATATTGTCTTTACTTAAATTTAAACCTTGTTTGTATATTGTACAGCATTCATTTGTTCTGGTATTTTTAATTACTTTCGCCGAAACTTTTTAGATCATGAAGGTAAATATCATTGGGGAATCGAATTCTATTTTTAATCAGTTCATTTCAGAAATACGTTGCGAAGTCATTCAGAAGGATTCAATGCGTTTCAGAAAAAATCTGCAGCGTCTGGGAGAAATTTTCGCTTACGAAATCAGTAAAGTAATGGATTATGAAGAAACTGAAGTTAAAACTCCTTTAGGAATTGCCCAGGTTTCTACACTCGTTCAACATCCTGTTTTAGCGACTATCTTACGCGCAGGATTACCACTACAGCAAGGCTTGCTCGAAATTTTTGATCATGCAGAAAATGCGTTTATTTCGGCTTATCGGAAATACGATGAAAAAAGCGAATTCCATATTGAATTCGAATATCTGGCTTCCCCATCGCTCGATGGAAAAGTAGTTATTCTATCTGATCCCATGTTGGCTTCGGGTGCGTCAATGGAAATCGGGTATAGAGCTTTACTGAAAAAAGGTACGCCCAAGCATGTTCATTTGGTAGCGATTATTGCCAGTGCCAAAGGAGTTGAGCAAGTAATAAATAACATAACTGCCGAGAATGTAACTCTGTGGATTGGAGCTGTCGACCCGGAAATGACCCCGATGTCGTACATTGTTCCCGGACTAGGTGATGCGGGTGATTTGGCTTTTGGCGCCAAGATTGACTCTCATTAGAATACCAAAAGAGTCATTAGTCATTGGAAAAATTTTCTAATGACTATTGACTCTTTCCTGTCAAGAATGACTCAAAATAATCCCCAACCCAAACAACACTGTAAAAAGCAAAGTTGCCAGCGATAGTTTCTTCAGGAAAGGATCGAATTTTTTTGGCGAAGTGATTTTGCTGATTTGTATCAGATCATTCAGAAACAGTGGCAAGGATAATAAGAACAACCACTGAAGAGTTGACTTTCCATTCATTGCGGTAAAGATTATCGAAGTCAAAATTCCGCTTAAAATCAACCACGAGTGATATACTTTGCTTCTTGCACCTCCCATACGCACTACCACTGTATTTTTTCCTGAATTACGGTCATTCTCAATGTCGCGCATATTATTCAGGTTGAGAACCCCGGTACTAAAAAACCCAATACTTAATGCCGGAAGAAATATTTCCGTTGAGAGTTGATGCGTGTTCAGAAAATAGGTTCCGGCTACAGGTAAAATTCCGAAGAAAAGAAATACAGCCAAATCACCAAAACCGGCATATCCGTATGGATTACTTCCGGCAGTGTAAAGGTAAGCTGCAAACAGGGCTGCAATTCCGAAGGCCAGAAACATCAGGAAAGTAGCTATCTCAAGCCCTTTTGTTCCTTCGGCCACCAACCATATTCCTGTTGCCAAACTAAGAATAATTAAGACAATCATCCCGAATTTCATCTTTTGCGGAGTAATTTCGCCACTTTGAACTGTTCGTTTTGGCCCAACCCGGTGCTGGTTATCGGTTCCCTTTTGTGAATCGCCGTAATCGTTGGCAAAGTTCGAGAATATCTGGATAAACAAAGCGGTTACAATAGCCAGAATAGTCACTTTCGTGTTGAAACCACCATCCAGATATGAAAGCGCTGCTCCCATTAAAATACCTGACATGGCCAACGGTAAAGTCCGTAATCGCGCCGCTTTAATCCAACTTTTTAGTGATGCCATTTTTCTTTTTACTCAATATTTTCTTTGTGCTCTTGTCGTAAGATATCTTGATTGAATGCAATGTAACAAACATGTTACTAACAAAAGTGTTACACGGTCAAAGCGTTGACATTATGGAAATTTCGGAAACTTTTTAAAGTCAGGTTTGCGTTTTTCGAGGAACGCATGTTTGCCTTCCTGAGCTTCTTCGGTGAGGTAATACAACAAAGTTGCATTTCCCGCAAATTCCTGGATACCGATTTGTCCGTCGAGGTCTGCGTTCAAGCCAAGTTTCAGCATCCGCAAGGCCAACGGACTGTGCTCCTGCATTTTTTGCGCCCAGGCAACCACTTCGTCTTCAAGTTGATCGAACGGCACTACTTTGTTGACCAATCCCATTTCCAAAGCTTCTGCAGCCGAATACTGCCGACACATAAACCAGATTTCGCGGGCTTTCTTCTGACCTACGATACTGGCCAGATATGACGAACCCAATCCTGCATCGAAACTGCCGACTTTGGGACCTGTCTGTCCAAAGATGGCATTCTCAGAGGCAATGCTAATGTCGCAAACCACGTGCAGAACGTGTCCACCGCCAATAGCAAAGCCATTGACCATAGCGATCACCGGTTTCGGCATCGAACGGATTTGCTTCTGAACTTCAAGGATGTTCAGGCGTGGGATACCATTTTCATCGATATAACCTCCTTTGCCTTTCACCGTTTGGTCGCCTCCGGCACAAAAAGCTTTATCTCCGGCACCCGTTAGTACCACCACATTAATTCGCTGATCTTCGCGGCAAATGCGCAAAGCATCTGAAATATTATTAACTGTGGTTGGCCGGAAAGCATTTCGGTAACGTTCGCGGTTGATGGTAATTTTTCCAATTCCGTCAAAATAATCGAAGAAAATATCTTCGTATTCGCGGATGGTTTGCCATTCTCTTGTTGTGCTCATAGTATGTTGTTCTTAAAATATCTCTATTGATCTGCTTTTAAGTTGCCTTTTCAGTGCGAAAACATGAAAGTTCAACGCCTAAAAATCTTTAAACCTTCTTTTTCAAAATCTGATTAAAAAAGAGAAAAAGACCTGCAGCGAATAGCATTCCAGAAAAAAAACCTGAGAATTGTTCAAGTGATTTTTGTGTTGTTTCTTCTTTAAGAAACATGATTAATACTGATCCAATAATCATCATTACTGCCATCACAATTATTTTTGATTTACTCATGCAATTTATTTTATGGTTTCATTCTTTTAAACAACTCCCGAAATACTTTTGTATTCACCTCCGCATCGGTAAAAACCTCCAACAAAGCGATGTGCTGTTGTTTGGGTGAATAAAACTCATCCAATGACTGCGCCAATTCTGCTTCGTTTTCTGCTTTGAAATAATCCAGTCCAAACGCTTTTGCTAAAACTTCTGCTTTGTGGGTGTTTTCAGTTAAAAAATGTTCGGCAAAGGCTGGTGAATCGGATGGACCTTTGATCATTCCAAAGATATTTCCTCCACCGTTGTGAATCACGATGATGCGTAAATTGGAGCTAATATATTTGTTCCATAGGGCATTCGAATCGTAGAAAAACGACAGATCACCAAGAATAATGGTATTCAGTTTGTCCGATTCGCTGGCAAATCCAACGGCGGTTGATAAACAACCATCGATTCCGGCAGTACCACGGTTACTGAAATACATCGCTCCTTCAACACGGTTGTGAATCAGCGCATACCGCACCGGTGAACTGTTTCCTAAATGAATAACGGTATTGGCTGGTATTTTTTTGCCTATCAAGTCAAACGCTTTTAAATCGCAGAATTCGATGTTTTCCAAGAACTTGTCGCGAAGTTGGTTGACCCCGATTACTTTGGTTTTCCAACGTTGTAACCAGGTTTTATCTGATGATTGAGCTTGTTCTGAAAGAGCTTCAAAAAAGTCAGCTGCATCGGTCCGGATTATTTTTGTCAGTGATTGATACGTGTCGAAATGTTCGCCACCCAAACTTAGGTGCCAGTTTTGCGCCGGTTTGTTTTTCCGAAGAAACTGTTTAAGCGATTTGGAAACAAGTTGTCCTCCAAAAGTGATCAGTAAATCGGGTTGAAAATCTTCGGCTTTTTCGACCTGAATAGCCGTCATCAGCGAATCAATGCTCCCGCAAAAAAGCGGATCAACGAGGTTTGACAGATGCTCATGCAAAACTATCGCTCCACTCTTGGCAGCAAATTCAGAAAGAGCATTTTCAAGTTCCGGATTTGGGCTCAATTGCCCGGCCAGAATCAGTATTTTTTGTGACTGGCTGATTGTTTCTGCCAATCTAAACAGTTCATTTTTGCTTACCTGCGATTGAATTTCTGTAAACTCAATTTCTTTCACATCCGGCCAATGAACTTCAACCAGTTGATGCAATGGTTCTTCGAGCGGAACATTAATATGTACCGGGGCAGGAGTACCCGAAACCGCCAGATTTAAACATTCGCTGATTTGTCTCGCAGCAAACCAAAGTTCTTTATCCGATTCACCCAAAGGCAAACTTATTCCCTTTTTGGTAAAATTGTGGTAAATGTTTTCCTGACGTATGCATTGACTTTCAGCCTGATCAATCCAATAATCGGGGCGATCGGCAGTGATTACTATCAGCGGAATATTTTGGTAAAAGGCTTCGGCAACTGCAGGAGCATAATTCAGCGAAGCCGTTCCGGAGGTACATACAATTGCAACTGGCTTATGCCTGGCTAATGCAAGTCCGAGGGCAAAATAGCCAGCGCTCCGTTCATCCACAATATTTCGGCAATTAAACTCCGATATGCCAGTGAAGGTATTGATCATTGGTGCATTACGACTTCCGGGAGAAATTACAATATCAGTAATTCCTTTTTTAAGGAGCAGAACAGCAAGTTGTTGTATATGTTTTTTATTTGAAATCATCTCACTTTCTCCATTTAATCCATTTTCGTAAGCGAATTCTATTCCGTCCGAGAAGAGATTCGAATTTTGTTCAGCATTATTTCACGGACTGTTTTTTTAATCGTTCATAAAACCAGGGTGTCGTTCGTTCCTCACTTACCCCGGGTTATTGATATTTTGCCCTTTCAGGGCAACAACCCACAATTCAGCGATGTCCAAAACCTTCCCCCATTTTTGGGGAATTAGAAAAAGGCTTCCGTCCTTAGCTTTCCCCTTGCGGGGGAACGGGAAGGGGGCTTTCAGGATCAATCACCGAAAGCAAGGTTTTCGCCTTTTGATTGGTTTCTTCCCATTCTTTTTCAGGTTCAGAGTGTGAAGTAATTCCGCCCCCGGCATAAAGGATGAACTGTTCCATTGTGATTTCCATTGACCGTAAATTAACAAAGAGTGAAACTTGCTGGTTCAACCGCCATGGACCTAAATAACCGGTATAATATTTTCGTTCGAAAACCTCATTCTTCAGGATATATTCAGCTGCCACGTCTTTGGGTAATCCACAAACTGCCGGTGTCGGGTGCAAATCGGCAATGAAACTTCCAAGCTGGTCAGCAATTTTTTCAACCGGGAAAAAGAAGGACGTTTTCAGATGTGCTACTTTGCCACTCTCCATGGTTTCAGGACCAATGGTTTTATATTTATGAATATCGAAATTAAAAAAAACATCGAGCATGTATCTTGAAACAAAAGCCTGTTCTTCTATATCCTTTGTACTCCAATAATATTCGCCTCCGTCGGGTTTTCGGACTTGCGTTCCGGCCAGAGAAACGGTTTCGAAGAATTTTCCATCCGATTTAATCAAAACTTCAGGAGTTGCACCCATCCAGATTCCGGCAACTGGCAGGTTGACCAGAAAAGTAAATGCATTAGGTGTTTGGTTTTGAAGCTGAAAAAAAGTTTCGCCTAAAGAAACATTGGTTCTCGGGACAGGAATCTGCCGTGCTATAATAACTTTAGAAAGTTCACTTTCCTGAATGGTAGCGATAGTTTCTTCGATCAGTTTCAAATAATCGGACTTCGGTTGGGTAACACAAATTTCAGTTTCTTCTTCTTTGGCAAAAGGCTCAATACTATTGATGTCAAGATCAATTTCAGGACTAAAATTTTCAATATATAACTTTGGCTTGAGTAAAATAACCGGACTTTTACCTGTAATCTGGTAAGGAGCAAAAACAAATCCGGCTTCACCATTGAGTTGATCAAAACCATCAAAAAATCTAATGTCAGAGGAATCTCCGATCAGCAGTCCTAAACCCTCTTCCCTGGGATAAAACCAGCAGGCAAAAGCTATTTGGTTCTCAATTAACTGATCAAGAAAAGCAGTGGTGGTTTTATTGTTTTCCATTCCTTTTTACAATCATGTTGGTAACCCTGCCGGTAGAGATTAGTTTCCCCGTTTCGTTCTTAATTTCAACATTCCAAACATGAGTCTGGGTGCCTAAATGTATGATTTCTGCCCGGGCATAAACCATTCCTCCAATCATGCTGCCAGTGTGGTTAGCACTGACCTGGATTCCAAAAATATCATACTCCTGAATGTCAACAGTCAGCATTGAACCTAATCCGGCAACAGTTTCGGCGAGTGCAAGATTGGCCCCACCATGCAAAAATCCTCCGGGTCGTGTGGTACGGTGGTCAACAGGCATGCTGGCTTCTACCCAGCCTTCACCAACTGCAGTAAAACTAATTCCGAGATTTTCAACCAGAGTGTTTTGGGCGAATTGATTGATTAAATCCAATGGAGTATCAATGCTAAGTTTTGGAAACATCATCAGAATAAAAAATTAAAAGCGTGAAATTAGGAAAATGCAATGAAGCAGCCAATTTTATATGGAAAATCAACAAAATAATGAATCCGGCTAATTTGATTATTCGCTCGAATATTCCTTACCGGCAATTGTTAGATTTAGTCCGGGGTTCTCTTTTTTATCAGAAAGGTAATAAAGCTTGGTTTCATGACTCCCCAACGTAACGGTCAACCTGGTTCCTTTTCCTAACCCCAGGCTAAATCCAGGTTCCCATACAAACACCCATGCTTCTTTCTGCTCAATCAGTTGGTGTATCAAATACGTTTCAGTAACTGGTTTGCCAGAGTCGTTAAGAATTAAAACAGCCCAACCTTTCTCATTTTTTAATCTTCTGACCGCAACCTTATTCTTAATATTGGCTCCCCAAAACGGGAGGCTTGCACTTTGTGGTCGTTTATTGGGTTCGAGGAAACGCCATATTTGCAGTTTTTCACTCTCCATCGTTTTAAAGTTGTCTGAAATTCCGATAGCGCCACCTGTAAAACCGACCCAATAGGCCAGACTTTTTTGTTCATCATCAGTAAAACCTGATCTGTAATCGCGTAAAAACACGACATCAGGATCGTTTTGCCAGAAAATGTTATTAAAATACTGCGAGTTATAACTCTCCTGAAGAATTTTTTCGGTTGACTGTTCATCCCAATTCCAACTTTGATCCTTTTCAATTCTCATCGCGTCAACATATCCTATCAAAGGCGCATATGGTGCCTTGTTGGCGGTAATGAAACTCCCGGGTCCAACCGCTTCGCGAATAATATCCATCATTGCCCTAAAAATCTGGACTGAAGTTTTACCTTTTTTTGAATGTTGAACTTCTGAAGAGTCCCTCAGTCCCGATTCCAGATAATCAAGTTCAAAGTAGGTAAATCCCATTTTTTGAAAACTCCTGAAAACTCTGGCAATGTGGTTTTTCACATCTTCGTTGCTCACATCCAAAGCAAATAGTTTTCCATCCTGATCAACTCCTACTTCAACGGGATTGTCATCGAGATCTTTCAATAGCCATCGTGAATGATTCCTGAAAATTTTGCTTTTTTCGTGCACAACAAAAGGAGCTACATATATTCCGGCACGATACAGCCTTCTGGCTATTTCCTTGGCTACATTTTCAAAGGCTTTAGGCCAGGTGTCGAAGGGATCAAGCCAATCTCCGGGGATGCAGTATCCAGGCCCTACATGTACTGACTGCAAAGGGATTGCCGGATTAGCATCATCCAGTATTTTAAGTTGATCAAGCAAATATTTAAACGAAAATGAAGTTCTGTAATCTTGGAAGGAAGTCCAGAAATAATTGGTATTGGTATCTCTACGGGCCTGATTCTGTTCCGAAATACTCCAGGCCAGATTCTGCATCGTTCCATATGGCTGATTGCCGGCATAAATATACAAATCAGGCATTTTGACAGATTCATCTTTTAAAGGGATATTTTCGGTAAAAAACCCGGATTCGAAGAATACCGATTCATTTCCAAATCGCGAATCATTTAATCCCTTTCGTCGCGGACGGTTGAAGATGGTACTTCTCTGGATAAAATCAGATTGTTCATACGCACCAATCGAAAGGGTTTCTCCATTTTCAGCGATTAATCCGGTCATCATAAAACTGTCATACGACCAGGCTTCTTCCATCGGATAAATGCTTTCCGTTTTCATGGAGGATTTCCGGATATCAAATATTCCGGATTGTCCACCCGTACCCAGACCCTGTTTAAAAAACCGGTCTGCTCCGGTCAAATAACCTTCTCCCAGTGGATTAAACCAGAAGGGGGCATTCTTCATTCCACTAATTTCGGCACCAATTGAGATGTTATTGGAATGTGTCCGCAAATCGATCATTACAAATCCTTCAGCAACCTCATAGATGATGCGTTTCCCTTTTGGAGAGTCGCCCATGAATGTATTTTTGATAAAAATACTTTGGCCGTTTATGGTAGGACGACAATTCGTGAGACGGATACTCCCGGCAAAAATATCAAATGTTCCATCTTCGTGCAATAACCATTCGGGTCTATCAAGTGTAAAGTTAGAATGATTTGAGCCTGATGGAGTTGTAAAGGCGTTTGCAAACTGAGGCAATGAAATAAAACCAGCCCCAAAGCCGGTACTCATCAATTTTAGAAATGTTCTTCTTTTATAAGATCCATTAGCCATTTCTCACTTCAGTTTTTTGAAAAGGAATCCATAAAATTAACAATATTTAACAGAAATAGCCAAGTACTATAATTCTGAGAAAAAAAATGATTGTGCTTAAAAATTAAGACATTATCCCCGAAGGGATTCTACGTCCGAAATAGTTTTAGGCTTCGCTTTTCCTAAAACCCGGAATCCGGTATCTGTTATCAGAAAATTTTCTTCATTTCGGATTCCACCAAATTTTCTGAATTTTTCAATTTCTTTCCAGTTCAGGAAATCATCAAATTTGCCTTCTGAGCGCCACAAGTCAATTAATTCCGGAATAAAATAAATACCGGGTTCGATGGTAAATACGTGTCCGGGAAGGAGCTTCTTCCCCAGTCGTAAAGATTTCAGTCCAAACTGAGTGCTTTTGGGCTCGCCATTGTATCCAACCCATACTTCTCCTAAATCTTCCATATCATGAACGTCGAGCCCCATCATATGACCTGTGCCGCAAGGGAAAAATAAAGCATGGGCACCTTCGGCAACCGCATCATCAACATTGCCTTTCATTAACCCGATTTCTTTCATTGAAGTTGCTATAGAAAGACAGGCAGCCCAATGAACTTCCTTAAAACTGACACCTGGCGAAATGGCTGCAATGGTTGTTTCATGAGCTTTCAGACAAACCTGATAGAATTGTTTCTGAATTTCGGTAAACCGTTTGCTAACCGGGAAAGTGCTTGACAGGTCACCGGCATAATGCATTTGTGTTTCAGCCCCGGCATCGAGCAAAAATAAATCGCCTTCTTTCAGAAGATTTTTATGAGAATGGTTGTGCAGTGTTTGACCATTTATTGTAGCAATAATTGGAAATGAAAGGTTGCAGTCCTGAGCCAGTACCACTTCATGTACTTTAGCGGCAACCTGAGCTTCGGTCATTCCAGGCCGGGCTATTTTCATCGCTGTAATATGCATATCAACCGATAAGTCAACGGCCTTTTCAATTTCTTCAATTTCTTCATCCGACTTAATTTCCCGTTGACTGATCACCGCTTTCACCAATTCTGACGAAGAATTTGCATTAAGCTCATCAGGCCTGATATTCAGATATCTAAGAAGTTTAATTTTGTTTTCGGGTCGGTAAGGAGGTAAAAAGTGAATCACTTTCCGTGAAGCCTGCGCTTCTTTCAGGATAGTGAACAGTTTAACCAATGGTTGTGTCTCGGTTATACCGCTTTGTTTGGCCCGATCTGAAATTGTTGGTTGCGGCCCTCGCCAAACAATATCATCAATCGTAAAATCATCTCCAAAAATGATCTGCCGATCATTATCAACATCTATAATTGCGGCAAGAGAAGGGAAATCGATACCAAAAAAATATAAAAAGGAACTGTGTTGTCTGAAATGATAAGTATTGTCGGGATAATTCATTGGACTTTCATCATTCCCAAAAAAAAGGATCAATCCCGCACCTATTTTTTCACACAGAATTTTTCTTCGTTGAATGTACACCTGAGCCTGAAACATGATTAGACAAAAAAGTTTGGGCGATAAAGTTATGAATATGATTGGATTTTTAAGATTCAATTAAAAAGAGATTTAAGTCTTTTTATTATGAACTTGAAATCAAAAAGCTAATTTGGTTGTTATACAATTAGAAAAAATAATTTAGTGTTTATGAAAAATTTAGTTTGTCCCATTTCAGATCAAAGGATTAATGAATACGTGACCCGATTAAATGCATTGTTCACAATTGGAATAATTGTTTTGGCTTTTGTTCTGAATTCGGTATTGTTAATGATTTTTTTGATGGCCGACTTCTTCATCAGGGCTTTCACTGAAATAAAATTCAGTCCCATTATTTTTGTAAGTCACTATTTGAGCAATGCACTTAACCTGCCACTTAAAATGATTGATAAAGCGCCTAAAATTTTTGCTGCCCGCATGGGATTTTTAATGACAACTTTAATTACGGGATTATATGTTTCCGATTTAAATTTGGCTTCAGCGATTGTTTCCGGTTTGCTGATCTTTTTTGCCACACTTGAATTTTTATTCGCTATTTGTGCCGGATGTATGATTTATGCCTATTTGATTCTACCTTTTTATAAAAAAATAATACCATGAAAAAAGCTCCGATTACACTTGTTTTACTTGTCAGCTCTATCGTTTTGTCTTTCGGGCAAACCGAAAAATCGGTTAATAATATTAATGGTGGCATGCCCAACCGAATTTCGATGAATGTAACTGTCCCTAAACAAACTCAGGGAGCTACTTTTGGTGAAAAGGTAAATGCAGGACTCCATGCCTCCGGGTCGTATGTTATTTTTCCCAACAAACAAGCTTTCCTGATAAGTTCAACAAAAGTTTCTGAAATGCCAGCCTCAGAAGTTGCGAAAGTGAATGCCGGCTTGCATGCGGCTGGTGGAGCACTGGCACAGGGAGCCTCGCTTCTGGGAGGAGCTTTGCCGGGTGGTGCCGTTATTTCGGCAGCAGTTTCAAGCTATGGCAACGGTAAGGTAATATGGCAAGTACGCGATGCCGGAAACGAATTCAAAATGCCATCCAACCTGTCTGACGGTGAATATGAGTTGGCTTTAACGATGGACGGCGTTTCGAAAGATGCGGCTAAAGTTCAGGTATACTTTGGTCTCCTGGTGGAAGGAAGAACATACAAAGTAATTGCCGCCAGAACAAAACATGATACGGCAAAAAATTCTATTAATAATGTGCGCTAAGCATTGTTGAGAATAAGAATTTACATCAATACGAATTGGTGAAATTTAAAGCTGTTTCTGGTATTTTGAAACAGCTTTCCTGGTTTTTTAATTTTCATTTCAGCATAAGTTTGGATTCGGGATTCAAACGATCAGCCAGAATAAATGGAAGTTTTGTTATCGTCACGTGCACAACTTAATAGCATACGGGTTTCAGTGAGTGTTTCTACTTTTGCGGCGATCAACTCAAGGATCAGCCATCTTACAGGAAAGAGAATATTAGATTAAGGTTTTCGTTAATGCCTAAAAATGAACAATTTTACTCACGAATACGTTCGTTTGATTAGCATTCTTTGATGGCATCATTGCTTTTTGCAGAATGTGAAAAAGGATCATTATGACGGAGAAGGGAAGAACACAGGAGCAGCTTTTGGAAGATTTGTCGGAATTGCAAAAGAAATATGATAGTTTATCTGCAACCTATCAAAAAACGATATCCGACAATCAACTATCAGAAGAAAAACTAAGAAATTCGGAGGAGAGTTGGAAGCTTATCTTCGAATATACACCTGATGCAGTTTATTTGTACGACCTTGAAGGCAACTTTATTGATGTTAATATTGCTGCTGAAGAATTGATAGGTTATAAAAAAAGTGAGTTAGTCGGCAGAAACTTTCTTAATCTCAACATTTTACCAAACCAATATTTGTTGTTGGCAGCTAAACATTTGAGAAATAACCTTCTGGGACAATCTACAGGCCCCGACGAATATGTTCTCATCAGAAAAGACGGAACAAAAGTAACGGTTGAAATAAGCACCCATCCTGTAAAATTAAATAAACAAACCTTGGCGCTGGGCATTGCGAGAGATATTACCTTGCACAACAAAACCAAAAAAGAAATTCTTAAAAGCAAAAAACGACTTCAGGACAAGGTACATGACCTCAGCTTTCTTTCTGAAATTACTTCCACATTACTTGAAATGGCTTCGAAAGATGAGATTTATAATTTTCTCGGAAAAAAAATCTATGAGTTATCAGGAGCAGAATTTGTATTGATATCTGAATACCGTAAAGACAATAATTCTGTCTCACCTCGTCAAGTTTACGGCATAAAACCCTTTGTAGAAAAAATTGCGAATACTTTTGGCATTGACATCATGAGTATTAGCGTTTCGGTAAGTGATTTGGAGGCACAGATGGCCATATTACAACGGAGAAAGCTTTACCGGGTTGAAGAAGGTTTTTATGGATTGACCGCAGGGAAAGTTAACAAAATGGTTTCAGAAAGTATTGCATCCTTGTTTGGTATAAGAGAGATTTTGTCAACCGGTTTTGTCTGGGCAAATTCATATTTTGGAGGAATCACCTTATGCTTTAAAAAAGGACAACAATTAAAAAAAGCTGATTTGATTCAGTCGATCATCGATCTGGCTTCACTGGCGCTTAGCCGAAAACATTTTGAGCAATCACTCATCGACAGCGAGCGACGTTACCAAACACTGGCACAGGTTTCTCCGGTTGGAATTTTTCGCACTGATGAAAAGGGGTCAACTACTTATGTGAATCCGGAATGGTGTCGCATTTCCGGTTTGTCTGAAACCGAAGCGCTTGGCGATGGATGGTTACAGGCTGTACATCCTGATGATCGTGAAAAACTAGCTATAAGTTGGAATACTTCGAGTAATGAAAAAAAAGGATCATTTGCGGAATACCGATTTGTCAGGCCTAACGGAACCATCGCCTGGGTTATGGGACAAGCCGTTCCGGAGCAGAATTCGCTGGAAGAAACTATAGGTTACATAGGAACAATCACCGACATAACAGCACGCATAAAGGCTGAAAAAGAAATTCTAAAGTTATCACGTGCAGTTGAGCAGAGTCCGGTATCAATCCTGATTACTGACTTGGATGGTACAATAGAGTATGCTAACCCTAAAGCAATTGAAGTAACTGGTTTTCAAAAGGAAGAAGTTTATGGCAAAAATCCAAAGATTTTTAGCGCCGGAGAAAAACCACAATCAGAATACAAACTGCTATGGGATACCATATTATCAGGAAATGAATGGCGTGGTGAATTTCACAATAAAAAGAAAAACGGAGAGCAATACTGGGAAATGGCTTCTATTTCATCCATCATAAACGATAAAGGAGAAATTACTCATTTTCTGGCAGTAAAAGAAGACATCACTGAGCGAAAAAAAATAGAAGCTGATTTAAAGATGGCGCTTGAGAGAGCTAAGGAATCTGACTACCTCAAATCGGCTTTTCTTGCCAACATGAGTCACGAAGTAAGGACTCCGCTTAACAGCATTATCGGATTTTCAGAATTACTGAGTGATGAGGATTTTGATAATGAGCAGAAGAATGAGTTTATTCAGCACATTATTGGCAATGGGAATAGCCTTCTAAACATTATTAGTGATATCATGGATATTTCCAAACTCGAGTCGGGTGAAGTCAAAATATACCCCAAAGGAATTCCTGTTAAACGGTTTGTTTCCAACTTACTTGAACAACACGCTTTTTTAAATAAAGGGAAAGAGATTGATCTTAAGGTTAATTATCCGGCAAATGAGAATCAGCTTGTTATATTGGCCGATTCTGACCGACTCAAACAAATTTTTAATAACCTGATCAATAATGCTTATAAATTTACTTCGGTCGGAAGTATAGAAATTGGTTACAAACATGTGGATAACATGGTTGAATTTTATGTGAAAGATACCGGGATAGGTATTGATCAAGATCATCAGGAAAAAATATTTGAGCGATTCAGGCAAGTGGAGTCGTCTAATAACCGAAAATTTGGAGGAAATGGCCTGGGATTAGCCATTACCAAAAACCTGGTTGAGTTGATGGGAGGAAAAATATGGCTTGAGTCTGAATTGGGGAAAGGAACAGTTTTTAGTTTTACACTGCCTGTAAAAACTAACACCGACTCAATTGTAATAATATGAGGCAATTAAGAAAGTAAAATATAATACCAACTGAAGAAAAATACTTGAATTCTTTAAAAAAATCAAATGCGCTCCGCTGCAGATTGTGGTGGTTGGTTCGCTCAAAAATGGTGGTCTTTCATCACCAGTTCTATTGTTTTATTATCTTTTCAATTTGTTGATGTTCTCCCTGCCGGAAGTGGATAAAATACAATCCTGAGGCTCCCTCGAAGGGGAACATAATTTGGCTTCCGGCGCTTAAAACCATGTTTTTTATGATCTGTCCATCCATATTTGCAATTCTTATTTGTGCCTCTTGATCGCCCTGGGGGACATTTATCTGCAATTTGTCTTTCACAGGATTTGGAAAACACCTAAAAATGTGATTGTCCTTCCTTCTGTCATTAACAGCAGTGGGAATGCTTACGACCAGCTTAAAAACAATCCACTCCTTAAGTTTTCCCTTGTCGGTTGCCGTAAGTTTTAAATTAAAATTTTCTTCCGTTCCTTTTGGTGGAACACCACTGATAACAAATGTTTTAGGATCAAAATTCAACCAATAAGGTAATGCCGAATTATTTTCTGTTGCCAGGACGAAAGTCAGAACATCTCCTATATCCGGATCTGTAAAGCAATCAACAGGCAATTGGATTTCATTCTCACGGTTACTATGGAAAAACTGATTCTCCATAAAATAATTGATTTCAGGCGGATCGTTGACATTAATAACTGTAAAAACCACCATTTGAACCGATTCCATTTTACCATCACTGGCTTTAATTTTAAAGCTATAATCTCCAACATCATTGTTGCCGGCAGCACCGCTTATCAGTTTCGAGTTCGGATTATATGTTAGCCACTTAGGTAAGCCCTCTATACTTAATTTAATCGTATCTCCTTCATTGTCGTTTACCAATATAGGATAAACAAATATTTCATTTTGCAAAACGTAGTTTGCCGGTGAACTGGTAAACCTGGGCGGATAATTGGTATTGGTCACAGTAATGCTGAAATTCTGTTCATAAACGGCTCCCGGGCTATCTGTAACACGAAGAAGGATATTGAGTATTTGCTTATCTTCAAAATTCAGTGATTTCGCAAGGATTAAGCTATTCCCGGTTATCGAAAACAATGAGTTTCCCGAATCGTTAACACCATTACCTTTAATGAGCGAAAATTCATGAGTATCCCCAAAATCCAGGTCTTCTGTGGTTAATGTTGCAACTATAGAGTTTATTCCTGCAGACACACTTATTAACTTATTGGATAAGTGTATCGCTGTAGGAGGATTGTTTTCCTTAAATTTAACATGGACAGTATAAATTACAGTGTCTGAAAAATCGGCTGAAACAATCATATAATGAACTGGTGCAACAAAATCGTTGATTGTTTCGTTGCTAACCTGTTTTACTCCGTCAACAAAGACTTTGGCTCCGGTTGAAGTCAAAAAGCCGGGTGAAATACCCGTTAATGAGCTTCTTGAATTGCTGTTTATAAATACATTGTTATTTTCAATTAAGGTTTCCCCAACCTGATCCGGGATTGTGAAACTCAATAACTTTGCCTCACGGTTTAGTAAGTTTGATGAAAATATATAGGGAACATCCAACGAACCTACAATCTGGTTTATTGTAAAACTGATTGTATCATTTGTAGAAACCACTAAATTCTCACTTGAATTAAAAATTTTAAATGTAATTTTCTCCATCGGGGCATTACTGTAAACCATGAGGTACGCAAAGTATTCATCTATAACATTTTCGTGCTTCAAGTTGGCAATCCCCCTGCATTTTCCATTAGCAAATGCGGCAACCAAATCGTTTTCATTAACCGAGAAGTAACCATTAGTGGTTACTTTCCCGGTTATTGTCATTGAAAATTCGTAATCCTGTGGATTTAATTCCCAGTTTGGTTGTGCACGGCCAGTTACAATAGAAAATGTAAACCAAATTGTCAAAATCAAGATTGTAAAAGAACTTGATTTCATTGTTCTTACCTCTATTTTGTTTTTGAAATTTTCATTGTCTCCACTCCGTTATCCGTAATAACCCTTAGGTAATAAATCCCGGGTGTAACTTGTACGCCGTTTCCATTGGTTCCATCCCATTTTACAAGATTAGTACCATCAACAGCATTTCCATTGTAAATCTGTGTAACAAGCGAACCTAAAGTCGTCAGAACATCAATCGACTTAACATTCAGGTTTCCTGAGAATTCCACATTTACTACGTTGTTAAACGGATTCGGATAACAACGTAAATAGGAATCACCGTTATATCCTCCTGTTCCGGTAAATAATCCTTTAAGTGTTAAAACAAGAGGCACCTGAATCGTACCGTAAACGGCATCCTGAACAAATGGTCTCACTTCATTAATGGAATAGAAATTGCCTGTTGACCCGTCAAACAACCTGAATTCTATTTGCTGACCGACTTCACTGTTGCTAACATTCAAAAAGAACGGATGGTAACCTAAATCACTTTGATCTAAGGATGTAACAAATCCATGACATTCGTCGTGAATAAATGCACCTAAAACCATTTGATTATTGATATTTATATCCGGCAAATTACCAACATCCAACCTGGCTACAATCGAAAGATTTCCTTCATATTGCAACAAATCATTATTCCAACCCAGTGGTGCAGTTGAAATTGGCACTATCCTGTCACTTTTAAGTATTGTATTACTGGGATAGATTAATTGTGTTGCAGAACCACTATTCAACTTAAACATATAACCTTCACCTGGCTTCATCACATCAAGGGTGCCAATCCATCCAGTGCGTGAATCATACATTGAAAAAGCAGTCTGACTTTTAATGATATCAGATGCAGTAGGCACAAAATTTCGCAGGGCATTGGTTACATCCATGGTTAAATCCGGAATATAACTGATATGATTCCACCCGGTGACCAAGGCTATTGGATTATCTTCGGGAACCAAAGAAGTTCCACTGAAAATAATGGTATCACGTTTACTCGTTTTCATTTGGTACATTCGTTTGAAATCTATTGAAGTAATTCCCGCTGACCAAAGCCCGCTGGCACCATTATACATGCTATAACTTCCACCGTGAGTTTTAATCATATCTCTATTGGCAGGTTCAAGCGACCAGAAAAATTTACCCAGGTTATTGCGTAAGGGCGATAATTTGTTAAATGAAACCCAGGTCCAGCCCCTCTTCAAAGCAATATACTGCCTTGAATAGCCTGTCGATTCAAAAATGGTTGGACTTAATGTAGTTCCCATAACCGTGTTATCCAGTAAATTCACTTTTTTGGGGTTTACATTGTCCAAGATCATGCCTGCACTGGCATCCCAAATCTGGAAATCGAGCGAGTCACCCGGTAATTTGCTTGTACCCACATTTCCATAAACAGTTAAGAATACCAGATATGAATCAAATTCCTCGATATACCGAACGTTCGAAACACCTCGAATTGAATCAGTACCTTTCTTAAATGCAGCCACCATGTCAAAAATATCGGTTGAGAATACCCCGTCTATTTTAACTTTACCGACAATGGTCATTGTATTTTCGAATTTGGAAGGATCAATTTTCCAACTTGGCGGTTTCTTATAAACCCTGATGGTCAGTGGTAATTTTTCATCATAACCATTTTGAGTACGTAAGATGATATCCTGGTTGTAATCGCCAATGTTAAGGGCAGGATTTACAGTGAATTTTATTTCAAGTGTTGATTCAGGATTAATTACTCCTGATACTGGTGAAGCCTTTAACCATATTGGCAAATTAATGATACTATAGCCAACCTGCTGTCCTCCCGTATTTTTAATCGAAGCAACAAATTCAAGCGGCTGATAAACTTCTTTGGTAAAGTAGCGCTGTTCATCTTCCCAACGTACCTGATTGCGGTGAACATATGCTGTCCACTTAACCGGCGAAGCCAGTACATTACCATATCGGTCTTCCACACCTTCTACAGCAATTTCCAATATATTTTTCTCAATTTGAGGCATTAAATATGCCTGAGGAGTAATAATGATCCGATCTTCAGCTGCAACAAAATCGATAGGAATGTCTTCGACCGGGCGGGCATCTTTAATATTAGGTGCATCATTAGAATATCCTCCTGTACTGACTGGAACAGCATCCGTCGCATCATTATCGGATACATAGTTTTCCAAAGTATTAAGCTTTATCTGATTTCCGTATCCATCATCCGAGTATTCCTCAAACGGCAGGTAAACCATTAAACCAAATTCATCGCCATTCAATTTCGAATTCATGTCCAGTAGAATTTGGTCGGTTGATTTGGCCAGGTTCCACAAACGGAATTCATCCATTTTTCCAGAAAAGTAATAGTCTTCACCGGTACCACCTGTATTATTCCATTTCCTGACACCCAGCCACATTTTATCATTGGCAATTCCACCGACTACTGTATTTTGGTCTTCATTCTGGACCTTTCCGTCGATCAGTGAAATAACATTACCCCGACGGTGAACCGCCAAAGCAAAATGATGCCATGAATTATCAAAGTAATTGTTTGACGTTGCTTCAAATACATTTCCTTTACTGGCTACCCAGATTTTTCCGTCAGGAGTGGCATAAATACTCAGTGCCTTGTCTACTCCTTCTCCTTCAGTGCCATCACCTTTTTGGTTTGAAAACAAACAAACTGTTTGGGCAGGAGTACCCGACTTAAACCAAAATTCAAGGGTGTAATCCATTTCAGGTATAATGCCAAAATAACCAGTATAAAATTCAAGGAAATTATTTCCGGAGAAATTCCAGGAAGATCCTCCCGGCTCAACAACCCAGGGAGCAAACACTTCCATGTGACGGGAAGCTGCTTTATCAACGGCCAGAATACCACTCGCGTCATCCATTGGCCAATAACCGTACAATCCAATCTCGTTGCCCGAGAGTGCAGTATATTGATTGGCATAAATATCGCCTTTTGACCAAATTTTTGACCAGATGCGCAATTCGTGTAAATCGCCTTTGAAGTAACCACCTCCGGTAACAGACGACTTCCCAATATATGTTTTACCCGAATTATTTATTTCAATGGTTTGGCTCCTTTCTTCAAGAATTACTTCATCATTCTGGTAAATAAAGACATCACCCATTGCATCATCATAGACATAGGCCATGTGCTGCCATTCTGTGCTGGGAACTTCAGAAGTAAAATTAAAAGTACCTATATACTCATTGGTTCCAATTTTGAAATAAGTCTTGTCGGCATCCCGCAAACCAATTTCCATTGAATTGGCTGGATCGTTTCCCTGGGATAAAATTACCGAATTGGTATAAGTACCGGGTTTCATCCAGAATTCAATGGTGAATGATTTGTCGTTAAACGATAACCCTTCGGAGATATAACTATAATCGGAAGTACCATTAAACCTTAAGAATGCCTGATGTTTGATAGGGTAGTTGTTTAATGTACCTTTAACATCAAAATTAAACTGGGTAAGTAGCCCGCCTTCAATGGGTTCATTAAACTGAACCATTATATCGTCGTCAACATCTAATATTCCATCAGCCGGTTGAGGTGTTCCGAATACCTGGGGCCGTTGTCCGTCAAGAATACCCGATAATACTTCAGAGTAATTTACGGTTCCGTTTTCGCAATGAGAAACCAACCGGATATCGTATCCCCTGTCAGGTAAACTACTCATATCCCATAAGAATTCCATGGTGCTTGCCCCGTTGATAACTGTTGTGTTATCTTCTCCGGCTTTGGTAGGATCATTCGTAAAAATGTGGGCGGTTGTCCAGTTGGAAGTTCCGGTAGGGGTATATTGAAAATGAAAATCCTCGAAACCTTCGTGCTGCAGGTTATAACCACTGGCTTTAACAAGCATTTTATCATCATCGTTTACATTAATCACCCATCCATTTCCGGGATATTCAAATTCGACCTGGCTGCAAGCCGATTCAAAATAGGCTGAAATCGATACTGTTTCCCAGAAATTTTCGCAGGTGGAACCCAGGTAGATCGATAAATCTTCGTATTCGTTCACATCAGGTCTCCCTTTCCATACTTCCAGTGTTTTAGTAACCGTTTTTCCATAGGGAACAAAAACAGCAATGCCATCGTTAATGGTGCTTCCGTCCATCTTTATTTTTGCCCCGTCAGGATTGGAATTGATATCAACACCAAATATATACCACCCGTCTTTTTCAACTTCGGAAACATTGGTGAGGTAAACGGTAAATAAGGCCGGAGAAGTTTCTGGTACTACCGGTGAAATTGGATTGGCAACCGCTATTTTCCCACCTTCGATTCTCATAGTGGCATAGTTCAAGGTGTGGTTTCCCGGATCAAAATACTGGGTCAATTCTTCTTGTTCGTGCGGACAAGAGGTTTGGCCACCCCGCGTTTTAAATACAGGTCCGTTTCCACTCTGGCATTTCAGTACATCTGCGGTAATGTAATTGTAAGGATCCTGATCGGAAAGCGTGTAGCCCACGTTGGTTGTAGTGGTTGAACCATCGGACCAGATTTTCTCGCCACTGGTTGTATTTTTGATAGCTGCGTCTAACCTAAATCCGAATGAGTTCAATGAGAAGCCTAAAGACATTGCAACTTCTGCTCCAACAGAAAAACCAAATTTTGTCCTGCTAACATAGGTCTCCTGACTTCCAATGCTTGATTGATAAACACTACCGGCTCCAAATGAAATATTTTGATGATTTTCATCGGCCAGGGCATTCAGTTTTTGTGTTTCATTCATGGCCAAAACTTCCTTCCAGTTCGCAATTTGCTGGTTATAAAACCTCACAGAATCGATCACATCAGATGGTCCTGTATATTTATAACTTGGCCCGTCATAAAAATCTTCCGATGCATTGCTCCCCCAAAGTTGATTATCATCGTTGTTGGACCCATATCTTGGGTCGGTTATGTCTGTAAATACTGGCGTATAGTAATTTTTCTCCAGTATTATATTTCTCAACTTTATTAAATGAGGAATATTTTCATCCTCAATAATTCTCTGGGAATAAATAAAATAGGTGTCAAATTCAGGATTAACCCGAAGTCCGTCTTCAATAGCTATGGCAAGAGTATCATTTACAGCAATTGGCTGCGATCCTGAAGGGACTTCGGTACCGGACATTATTTTCATTATTTTGCTAATGCCATATATGATATTGGTAGAATGACCGATGAACACATCGCCATCGGAACCTACAAAAAGAGGATCGTCTGAAGTTGAAAACGATTCGTCGAAATTTAATTGGGTTGTTTGATCGTAACCAGTTCCACCTGTATAAGAATTTTGGATTGTTCCTTTTATAAAATTATCTGTTTGAAATTCTGTTTGTACCATAAAAAAGGGCGATCCCGCCTGAGTGGCTATTTTAACTCCCATCTGATAGGCCAATCCAACGCTCATATCGGTTGTATTTGACAACGACCAGTTAATACTTTGAACGTTAACAAATCCCTTTTCCAGAGTCGCAGAACTGCCTGAACCCGGAGGATCTCTTAAAATATAATCAACCACCGATGGCCCGGTTGTAACAAAATTGTTTCCGGTTGGCTTTCCTCCCAAAATATAGGCTTCGTAAACAGGCCATTGAACCATTGTTGGCCCGGCTTTAAAGGTAATGTTGAGATTTTTAGTGTAAGGACTGGCAATATTCGGAAAATCAGCCAAAAATTTGTATTCGGCTTCTCCGTTTTCATCCAATGACAATTCTACGACCTTATCCTGTAAAGCCAAATCGTTATTTATAAGTAACACGCCATCGGTAACAGGCACCTCGTCAGATAAATTATTATCGGCATTTACATATTCCTCGAAAGCTTTAAGCGCTATTGAATACTCATTCCCGAAAAAGAAAATAGGCTTTCCAAAAGGATATACTATGGTATTGTTCTCTTCGGTCGCCAGTGGAATAGTTATAGAATCACCTTCATTTACGTAAATAAACTCGGTTGCGCTGATAATTTTTCCACCGTCTTTGTTTAAAACTGAAAATTCGGGTTCGCTTCGGTATATCCAGTCTCTTCTAAGGTTATAAACAGCTGTAGTATCTAAATGAGAGAATACCTTATTTACAAAAATGCTGTCTGTTTCACTCATTTGGATGAATTTCGACGACATGTCAATGATCGCAAGGTCCTCATCTGAATCGAACGTGTAAAGACTATTTTTAATGGATAGCGCACCGTTTGGCTTGTATTTTTCAGGCAGTAAAGAGAATTCAAAATAACCGGTTTCCGGATCGGTTGTAGTTGAAACCGTCTTTGGCGTATCATCCAGCGGATCAAGATTTTCATCCAAATCAATATTGAATCCGCGTTCGGTCGTTAGTTCAATGGTCACTACCCCAATATTGTTGTTGGTTGGATTTGTATTTGAAAGCAAATCTTTTGCAGCTTCGATGGGACCTCCAACTACTTTTCCTGCAAGTTTTACACGGGTAATATCCTTGATATTAACCGTAACCGGCGCATTAAAATTGTGTCTCGTTATATTGCCTTCAACGATTCCCGGGTAATATGTTTTTTCAAATTGATGGCTTTGTTTTTCAAAAGAAAGGTAGTGATTACCATAAGGAACTTCAAAGTCGACTGTTCCATTTTCATCGGTTTGAACAATTTGTTCGTTTTTGTCCACTTGTATCTGACCATCCAGTTTTACCCAAACTCCTTTTACCGGGAAAGTAGTATTGTTGTAAAACACCTGTACAGTCACCGGAACCGTAGAGATATCTGAAAAGTCGATGTCATTATGAACACTCGCCCCATCGCCGACAAACAAAGTTTTGTATCCCGGATTGAACTCGTGAGGAGATAGCATAGGAACAATCTTATAGATCGAACCTCCGCTTAAATAAGGAATACCGGTAATGAGATAATTCCCTGTTTCGTCAGTGAGGGATTTAAACCATAACTGTTCAATCAGCGGATTTACATTTGCATAGGTGCAATTATACAGAGTTCCATGGTGTTCGTTATAAGTGTTTCCTGATCTCGATAAATCAAAAAACATATTGATAGCCACGTTTTCGTTCAACCTGTAGTAGCCCATTAAATCAGTTTCGTTACCATTAATGTACTTGTTGTAATTAATTCCAACCTGACTGCTGCTGAGCGCTGTTTTCCACAACCTGATTTCATCCATATAACCATCGAAAAAATCGGACGTTCCTTCTTTACCGATAACGAAACTGCCGGTACTGGAAGATGGCGCCGAAACACCTGATTCCTCTGCTATTAACTCTCCGTCAATATAGATGGAACTTGTATCTCCATCAAACACAGTAGTTACCTGGATAAATTCATCAAGTGGCGGAGTATAGGCAGCAGATAATGTATTTCCACCCACATCAAAAACGAATGAGCCCGATTCGTAATTTAACTTGTACTGGGTTCCCCTGTTAAAGATAGCTGCATCGCCGGTTCCATCGAAACGAATGTACGACTGAAAGGTAAAGACGGGCAAATTGGCTTCCAGATTATCAATTTGCATGTAGGCATCGGTACCATTCAGGGAAATACTGGAGAACACCGGTAACTCGGTGCTTTCAGCAGTAATCGTTACATCTTTTGTCGGATTGCCGTCGCGGTAAGTGACTTTTCCGCTGATGGTAGCTGTTGGCACCTTAAATCCAACAGAAGATACCACATTACTGTAAACAGAAGTTGCATCACACATGCCTTCCGCTTTGATAGAATATTCATAAAGAACACCATTAGCGGCATATTTGTCGTCATAAGATCTTAAAGTTCCGTTTAAAGTTGTTAATAAGGTTGAGGTTGAACTTCCGTACACTTTACGGTAGATGTAAAAAATATCGATCAGGTGCCTGTTGTTATTGTCCCACTCCAGGTGCACAATATCAGGATAGTATCCTTTTGAGGCTTTAAATGATCCTGCCAAGAACGTGTTGCTTAAGTCTGGTGTTAAGCCGATATTTTCCAGCATTACAGTCGATGAATTTCCGCAGGCATTCACTGCTTTTAACTTGTAGGTATACGGAACACAAAGTTCCACTTCAGCATCATTGTAAGAGGTCGCGCCTGCTGCGAGTTCATAATCATTCGAAATCCCGGTAATTACATTAGTTTTTGTCAGCAGAAATTTGGTTTCGTCCGAAGAATTATCTGTCCATGTTAAATGTATAATGTTATTTGAGATCGTATTAGCAAAGTTGGAGGGTGCTAAAGGAGAATTGGGTGACATTCCTGAAACTGCACTCGAAAATGTTCCCCAGTCTAAGCAATCATTTTTGGCTCTTACTTTGTAATAATAAGTTGTATTTCTATTCGGCGGTGTATCTTCATAATAATTCCGGTCTCCCGGCAATGTACTGCTTAACGATGTAAAATCCGAAGAAGAATTTGTACTACGTTGTATCTCAAAATTATTGGGTGTTTGAGCAGACCACTGCCATTGCACATAAATGGTTCCGTTGCACCTGTTTGAAGATGCGCTGACATTGGACGGTGCCGCAGGAATTGCTTTTGAATTTCCGGAAACTTCGCTTGAATATTCTCCATATTGGTAACTGTTATACATACGCACCTTGTAACTATACGATGTTCCGTCAGCCGGAGTGTTATCCGTATATGATGTAGTTGTTGAGGTGCCTAAATAGCTAGAGCTGTTATCTCTGTATATATAATAGGTGTTTGTACCTGCCCGGTAATTGCTGGGTTGGCTCCAGGTAAGATTAACCTGGTTACAAGCATTGGTGGATGCGGATAAACCAATGGGTGCAGTGGGTTTATAAAATGTTAACGTAAAAATTCCTTCAACATCACCATCTTGAACCCAACGGAAAAGAATGGGAGAGTTGTATGTCGTGGTTGGATTCGACATTAATATATATCCGTGATAATTTCCAGGTCCCCAACCGTTAAAATCTTCCAATCCACTACTGTTCCAAGAAGCAGTGGCGTTTAGACTTTCAATTCTATATGATCGGGTATCTTCTCCAGTTTGATAAACGTCAAAACAGTTTATCCAGCTCCCTGTTGTAGTTTGATATTGGAGATATACCGGTGTACCGTATGGGATAACACTACCATCCCCTCCAACCTTTTGATACATAAAATCAAATTCAACTTTACCATCATCGGTATTTTGAGATCGTATCAGGTAGTAAGTTGAATTCCATGTGCCAGCACCCGTGGCCTTGAATGATCCAAAGAAAAGCAACGGGAAAAGAATACAACTGAAAACAAAAAATTTAAATAAATGCAAAGTAAAATTTTTCATAACAGTAAAATTTTAGATTAATATTTTATTCATTTCCTTTAATTCTGAAGTTGAATCAACAAATACAGGTTAAGCAGCTTACCTTCAAATCCGAAATGATAATTTGATGTTTATCATTTCCAATTCAGTTAATACAGTGGTGTATCATTTTTAAAACCCGCAAGAGCTAAGTTCGGGATTGAATGAATAATGGGAATATAAAAAGGGACTATCCTTGCATCGTTTTTCGAAAATTGATGCAAGAAATTGAAGAGTGAACTATATACTAATTTTTTGATTGAGCTGCAAAAGTACTGGGAGTGATTCCTTCAACTTTTTTAAAGGTCGTAAGAAAAGTATTGCGGGATGAAAATCCGGATTGTAATCCAATTGTTTCCAGGGTGAACTCATCAGCTTTGCCCAACCTGATGAGGGTTTTTGCATGGTTGATTCGCCATTCGTTCCTGTAATCGTTAAAATGCTGTTTTTTTACTTCCCTGAAATAATAGGAAAGATGATGAACCGGGATTTGGGTATGAACCGATAGATGAGCCAGATTGAAATCGTGTTGAAGATAGGGCTGAGCTTCCTTCATACAGAAATCAGCTTTCTGATTGATGTAATGTATGTAATTGGATTCGAAATGATTTGTTTTTTTTCGCGGATCGTCAGGTAATTGGTTAGGGTCCACTTTTTCGCAGTTTGATGTTAACACTGATTCAGGAAAACGGGGCAGCCCGTATAAAATGGTCGGGAAAAAGAACGGCGAGATCAACAAGCCAATAAGTCCGGCTACTGATAAAATCCGCAAAACGTTCAAGGTGAAAAATAATTCAGAAAAGTCCATTGCAAAAGCTTTGATAATAAGCAGAATTTGGGTGACATCCAGTATCAACATAAATCCCAGTAAAAGGCACAGCCATTTCGTCATAAAATACTGTCTGGCGAAAACTTTCGAAACTTTTCGCTGCATTAAATAACGGAGCAATAATCCGATTGACCAGAGCGTATATCCCAAAACCAGGATGGGACGACTCAGGTAAATTGCTGAAACAGAAAATATCTGATCTAATATGGTGGCTTTGTATGTCTGAATGTAACTAACATCCCTAACAGCTTCTGTTGCTGCTTCAACTTTATCCGAAAAGGGTACAAAAATATAAGGCAAAGCAGCCAGGAAGAAAATAATCATTGGCAGGAAATGCCAGATATCCCTTCGTTTTAAGCGGGAATTATCTGTCAGAACACTTCTTATGTACCAATACAACATGGGTCCTATAAGATAAAGAGCCGGAAATGCAATTACGAATCCTGAAAGCAATAGCTTAATTAGTAAAACAGATTTTGAATAAAGCAGTACATATTGATAAAAACCGTAAAGACTGATAAGTAGAAAGAAGATACCAAGATAAATAGTTGATATATTTTTTCTTGTATTGAAATGGAGTAGAATTACAGAAAGGACAATACCGGTTAATGAAAAAGATAGAAGCATCTTCGTATTGTTGTAGTAAACAAATTTGTCAATTTTCAACTAATCAACTTTTCAACCAGCCAACCAGATTTATCGATTCAAAAAAGGCAGTAATTTAATAATAGAATATAGCCGGAATACCGTACATTCTATGAAAAACAGAGCGTGAAATTTCAATCTTTGTGTTAAAATTCTTGAAAAATCTTTTGTGTTTACCAAATTTACATCTTTTTAAGTTGATAACAATGAGGATATTGATATAAAATTCAGGTAATCTGGATGAATTGTATTTTGATATTTGAATTACCTCATTTTCACGAATTAAACTTCATTTGATGAAATCTGATTGAATCGTCTGGCAGCTATTTGGATAGTGGGATATTGAAGTCCTCTCATAGCATTCCCGAAATGGAAAGTAAATTATCGAACCATACAGAATTTATTGATAAAGCGATTGATGTGAGTGATACCCTTAGTAAATATTGGGGTTATGGAAGTTGCTCCATCAAAACTGAATTAAAAAAAATATTCCACAAGGGGTTTAATTATTGATCTCAGAATTGGACTTGGCGCACTATTGAAATAAACATTCTTTTGTAACAATTCGAATATTTTCAACAGATTATGAATTGCATAAAAAAAGCCCCGGCAAAAATGCCAGAGCTTTGTAGTAGCGGGAGCCGGACTACAACCAGTCAAACAAGAGAAAACAATAGAAATTTAAGTCACTTTATATCTGATATATACAAAAATATTAGTACTTATAATTACTCTTAATTGCACTTATTTTCACACTTTATGTCCCCCAAACGTCCCCCCGTTTAAAACTTTTATTATATTTGTAACGCTAAGGAAAGCAAGATATTAATAAAAGAAACATGGGAGTCAAAATTAGGGAAAATGTCAAGCCAAGTGGATTAAAGAGCCTTTATCTGGATATTTCATCCAATGGGAAGCGGTATAAAGAGTATTTGGGACTAAGTTTAAAGCCCGTGAAAACAGCGGAGGACAGAGAATCTAACAAGGAAACCAAACGGTTGGCGGAAAGTATCCGGGCTAAAAGAGAACTTGAACTACAGTCTCAGGACTATGAATACACTCCGGCATTTAAGACAAACGTTGATTTTGTTGCCTATTATCAGAAGTTTCTGGACGAATACTCCAACGCGGACAAAAGGATTGTCAGATACTCGCTAGAGTGGTTTAAAAAGTTCCTGGAGATAGAACATATCAAAACTATCAGACCCAAAGATTTAACTACTGACCTCTGCAAAAGATACTTGAAGTATATGCAGGAGAATCTTAACGGGGAAACACCTTATAACTATTTCACAAAGTTTAAGATGGTGGTGAAAAGAGCCAAAAAGGAAAAGCTTATTATTGACGACCCTACTGAAGACATCAGAGTAGTTAGGGCTGAAGGCTTGAAAAAAGACGTTCTGTCCTTTGATGAGATTCAACTATTAGCAAAGACCCCATGTAGTAATGATCAGGTCAAAAAAGCCTTCTTATTCTGCCTGAACACTGGATTAAGGTGGTGTGATGTAAAAAAATTGAAGTATCGGGATATTGACTTTTCATCCAAAAAGCTTTCAACGATGCAAGCTAAAGGAAAATTTACTTCTAATCAATCAATTGTAACCCTTGATCTAAATAATACTGCCATAAAACTTCTAGGTGCAAAACATACACCTGGGCAAAATATTTTTGATCTCCCTACCCACACTGGAGCTTTGGGAATATTAGATAAATGGGTAAAAAAAGCAGAGATTGAAAAGCATATTACCTGGCATTGTGCAAGACACTCATTTGCTGTTAACATCCTGGGAGAGTCAAAAACAGATATGAAGACTCTGTCATCCCTTTTAGGACAGGCAAGTACAAAACATACAGAGAAATATACCCGAGCTGTTGATTCTCTAAAAAAGAAAGCAATAAACGCCTTGCCGGAAATCGACTTTTAAATTGCCCCGTCATTACTGTTATCTCACTTGCTGTCCACCTCATCCCTCTACAGCAGCAACTTACACATTTGGCAGACACTCTTACATCCTTTGAGTAGTATACCCCCTTGCCATAATTCAACAGGGAAAAGCACCATAATGCCTTATTTCTCTGTGCTTTAAGACCACTTTTCATTTCCTGCCAAATCTACCCATTATCGGGTATAATTCACTCCATCGCTATTCAGATGTTTGACAATTTTGCTGATGTTATCACTTTGATAACTGGGGTAAAGTAAGGCCTTACCAGAACCCATTTTATTAACTTAAAAACCATTAATAAAATGGATAAACATGAAAAAACTGTAGCGGAATATCTACAGCAAATTGATGAACGTCAACGGAAACTTGAATCCATGATGTTTTCACTGTTTTCACAAAAAAACGTACTGACGTTTGATGAGGGAGCAACCTTTATGGGTTTGAGTCATAGTAGTTTATACAAGATGACGATGGCTGGAACAGTTCCACACTACAAGCCTCGTGGAAAAATGATCTATTTTGACCGGGCAGAACTTGAAAGGTGGCTTCTCCAGAACCGGATTACTCCTGCCGATGAGATTGAGGCAAAGGCTGCAACCTATGTCACACTTAACCATGGGAGACGCTAGCCATGTTTGACTGCTATATCAAATTGCAACAGCTATCCGATGAGGTTAAGCGTGCAAATAAAATTAAGGTAGGTGCATGTATCCCACGATTGGACTGTGTATCAATGGCTGGCTTTTATGAAGGTTTAAACCCTCTCATTTCCAGTAAAGGTCAGCTAAAACTTTACCTGATGCAAACTAGAGGTATAATTACCAGTAGCGACCAAAGGCGAGCGGGCTATTTTTTGATGGGGGAACGCTCCATTAATTTCAGCAGCATTTTTCAGCAAACGTTTGAAATTGCAGACAAAAGCAAATGTTATGGATATGGAGAACCCAACGGTAACAAAACGTTGAAAGATGGGCAGCCAAATCCGATGCTTAAACACAGAGAGGATGGCTATCTTTTCATCTACAACCACGACTATACTGAGCTTGAAATTCTTATCATTTCAAACGGTCGCTACCTGATACAGGGTTACTTGAAAAAGCTGGCAAGTGGCGGTTTTGATGAAGCGTTGCAAGCTATGAGAGAACAGGCAAAGCCGCTTTTCAACTATTAAAAGAAGATAGTCAATGCTTATAGTAACATGTTTCTTTTACCAAAATATGGTAAACTATGTATGACACGGTAAACTTTTGGATTGACAGGGCAATGGTAGGAGGTGATCCTTTTGCTGTTGCCCAATATCTTTCAAATATTACAGAACGCAGTAACGAAGCCCAAGGATATACGGCTACCGGGAAAGTGGGTGATTATTCTGTTTTACTCACAGCATCCGGAATTAGCCTGAAAGGCAGCTTGCCTAAGTTTCTGCTTCCTACAAATATCCATACATTATCAAGAAGTGGGGCTAGTCAGGCGATTGAGAAATTAAGTGACACCTTACACTTACCGATAAAAGACTCAAAGGTTGCCAGGATAGATGTCAGTACCGTCTTGCTTGTTAAGCAACCTCCAAGCAACTATTACCCTTTTCTAGGCAACAAACCACGTTTCCAGAGGCTGCAAGCAACGCCTGACACATTGTACTATAATACAGGCAAAAAACAATTGATCTTCTATAATAAGATAGCGGAGGCCCATGCCAAAGGAGTAAGTATCCCTGCTGGGTTCTCTGGTGAAAATCTAATGAGGCTTGAAGCTCGATTTACAAAACGCCTCCCAGATCAATTCAACCTACCAAAGGTTACAGGGGAGACCTTAACCGATGAACGGTTCTATACTGGAATAGTAAAAAGATGGGGCGATGAATATTTCTCAATACAGAAACTAAAAGCTAACACATTGATGGATACTAGTAGTATCAAGACTCCTAACGATGCTAAGGAAGTTTTATTCACTTCCCTATTGCAAAGTGCCGGACTTGAAATGGTTGATAATTTTCTGTCTAACTTAAAGGCAAGGAAAACCTTCTCAGACCCAAAGTACTATACCCGTACAAAGAATGAGCTGGAGAGGCTTATTAATTCAAAAACCACAGCAGAGAGAAGCGACTTAATCAAAGAACTGGACGATGCCGTCAGTGAGGTTTTATTAAATTGCAGATAGGTTTGTAGCTGTAGCATATAGTAAGTTGTTTCATTTACCACTATTTGGTAAACTCTATTTATTATCACTTTTCTTTTCTTTTTCATAATCTTTCTTTTCATGCTGAGAATACCTATCTTCGGGTGACCAAAATCAACCCAAGTAAAGGTTCATGAACAGCAACTTTCTGTTTTTATCCAAAGAGTTTTCCATCCTGGCCAACCTAGGCACTCAGGCAGAAAAGTACATCCACGATGATGCCCCGGCGGCCATTTTTAAGATGAGACTCTTTGGTGAGAAAATGGTCGAGAAAATCTTTGAGATACACCAGCTTGACTTCCCTTATGAGAATACCGCCTTCCGCCGACTACAAAAACTGGAGGATGAAGGGTTGCTCGATGATAAGATAGTGAGTCTGTTCCATACTGTCAGGAAGTCAGGTAACCAGGCCGTTCATACCGGAAGTGTTGATGAAGAATCGTTAATGGGCTTGCTCCTTAGTGTTTTTAAGCTCTCTAAATGGTTTTATGAGTCATATTCAGAGGCAGGCAACGATATAAGTGGTTTAGTCTTCCACAAGCCTGAAAAGGCAACTACAAGCAAGGATTACCAGACCTTGGAGCAGGAGTATCTCCTGTTGGAGCAAAGGTTTACAGAGTTGCTGAAGGAACGTGAAATCGGAGCTTTGAGTGCCGAGAAATCAACCAAAATAAAACAACGCTCAAAGAAAGCTGCCTTAAAGATTGAGATGTCAGAGGCAGAGACTAGACACTTGATTGATGATCAGTTGAGAAGTGCCGGGTGGGAAGTTGATACACCGACCATAAACTACAAGTTACACGGCACACTCCCTCAGAAAGGAAAGAACAGAGCCATAGCAGAATGGAAATGTGGAAGCAAGTGGGCCGACTATGCCCTTTTTATTGGCATTGAACTCTATGGGCTGGTGGAAGCAAAGAAATATGCCCAAGATATATCAACCGACTTAACCCAATCAAAACGCTATGCTGAACTGGCAGAGAAACACGGTGAGGTTCAATTACTGGGGCAGTGGGGCAATTACAGAGTGCCGTTTCTGTTTTCAACCAATGGCAGAGCCTACTTAAAACAACTGGACACGAAGAGCGGTATATGGTTCCTTGATGCAAGGAGTCCGGTTAATCATTCCAGATCGTTGAAGGGGTGGTTCTCTCCTGAAGGACTGAAAAAACTTTGGGAGCAGGATATTAAAGGAGCGGATCAAAAACTAAAGACCAACCCACTTGACTACCTTCAGGATAAAAACGGCCTTTCCTTGTATGACTTTCAGATAAAAGCCATACAAAAGGTTGAAGAAACCATCATTGAGAACCCACAGGTAAAAAGGATACTACTGGCCATGGCAACCGGAACCGGAAAAACGCGTACCATGATTGGCCTTGTCTATAGATTAATACAGTCTAACCGCTTTAGAAGAATATTGTTTCTGGTTGATCGGAATGTACTCGGCACTCAGGCCCAGAACGACTTCAAGGACAAAAAAATTATCGACTTAAAAACCTTCATAGATATTTATCACCACAAAGAGTTAAAAGTACAGCTCCCGGAATCTGATACCCGGCTACACTTTGCCACAGTTCAAAGTATGGTTGCCCGTTTATTCTATCAGGAAAATGATGAAGATGTATTGCCTATTGACACTTATGACTGTATTATCGTGGACGAGGCTCATCGCGGATACCTGATGGATCGGGAGATGGATGATGAGGAACTGGAGTTCAAGAACCAACAGGACTATGTGAGCAAATACAGGCGGGTTCTGGATTATTTTGATGCCACCGCGATTGGAATGACAGCTACACCTGCTCTACACACTTCAGAAATTTTTGGATCACCAGTATTCAACTACACCTATCGTGAGGCTGTTATAGATGGATATTTGATCGACCACGAGCCTCCGTTCCTTATCAAGACAAAGCTCAGTGAGGAAGGGATTGTTTGGGAACGAGGAGAAAAGCCAAAGGTCTATGACAAAGAAAACAATGTTATTATTGAGCTTGACCAACTGGAAGATGAACTGGCTATCAATATCGAGGGATTCAATAAGCTGGTTCTGACAGAGAACTTCAATCGGACTGCTTTATCACAATTGGTGCAGGAAATTGATCCGGAGAGTGATGAAAAGACCTTAATCTTTGCTGCTACCGATGAACATGCCGACAAGATTGTAGCCCTTCTGAAGGAGGAATTTGAAAAGATTGGTGCTGTTGTTTATGAAGACGCGATACAGAAAATTACAGGCAAGTCTTATGATCCTTTAGAACAGGTCAGACGTTTCAAGAATGAGAAATACCCAAGCATAGCGGTTACAGTTGACCTACTTACTACTGGGGTTGATGTCCCGGCTATTTGTAACATCGTTTTTATGAGACGGGTGAAATCAAGAATCCTGTACGAGCAGATGCTTGGTCGTGCTACCCGCCGTTGTGATGAGATTGGGAAAGAAGTGTTCCGGATATTTGATGCTGTAAGGCTGTATGAGGCTCTGGAAGAGTTTACACAGATGAGACCAGTAGTGCCAAACCCGGACACCACTTTTGTGCAGTTGATTAATGAAATGCCACTGATTCAAAGCAACGAGAGGACTGTTAGACAACTGGAACAGATTATAGCCAAATTTCAGCGGAAGAGAAGGTATATCATAGATGAAAAGGTTGACACTTTTAAGTATTATTCAGGAGGGTTTGACCCGGAAGGTTTCTTTAACCAGTTAAGAAACATCAGAGAAAACCACTCCTTTGAAGATTTGAACCACTTTAAGGGAGTCTGGAAGTTTTTGGATGAGCTTAAACCCCCTCCACCGATGCAGTTGGTCTCGGAACATGAGGATGAAAGCCGGGGCATTGAACGTGGGTACGGCACTGGCCAAAAACCTGAAGATTATTTGCAAAGCTTTAAGGAGTTTATTACAGATAATGTGAACCGAATAGCTGCACTACAAATTATCTGCACCCGCCCCCAGGAATTAGACCGCCAATCGTTGAAGACTCTCCGGCTTGAACTTGACCTGAAAGGTTATAATGTGACATCGTTGAAGACTGCCTGGAAAGCCACACGGAATGAAGACATAGCCGCTGATATTATTTCATACATCAGGACTTTGGCATTGGGTGATGCCCTTATTAGCCATGAAACAAGGATAAGACGTGCTGTTGAAAAAGTCCGCATCATGAAGTCGTGGAACAAGATACAACTCCGGTGGATAGACCGATTTGAGAAGCAGTTACTTCATGAAACCATACTCAAAGCAACCGACCTGGATGATGACCCTTTCAAGGCGGACGGCGGCTATAAACAACTAAATATAATCTTTGGAAATGACCTCGATAAAGTGATCGGGTTGATCAATGAAAACCTATATAGTATCGCATGAGCATAATTCAGTTTCTTACCGACTTTCTTGAACCCCAAAGTAAATCCGACAATGATCTTCAAAAGAAGATGCGCCTGCATCAAAGTTGGTGGCGGGCATTTGTTCTGGCTGAGGAGCAAGGATACCACCCTATCAATAAACGCGATAAAATCGGGAATTGCATCCTGAACGGAGAGCAAACCGGAGCTAACTTTATTGACGACTATGCTCTAAATGCTGCAAAAGAGATACTCCTTTCACGAGATCAGAAGTCCAGAGGGATGATCCAGGCAGACAGGCTCTATAATAACTTACTTTCAAGTCAACCGCTTTGCTTTAACTTCTTTGGACGTATGAAATACAACCGTCCTCTGGCTACAAAAGTAATAAGCCAGTTCTTGCCAGAAGTTAAGGAAATCACACATATCCACTTTGAATATGCCCCTAATGCCAGTAAAAACGGCGATAATTCAGCTCATGATATTGCTCTGGAGTTTATCAGCGATGAGGGCAAACGTGGTTTAATCGGCCTGGAATGTAAATATACAGAGCCGTTCTCGCCCACAGTATATCAAAAGGATGAGTATGAACTTCTGTATAAAAAATCTGAGGCCTTTAATGCTTCATACAGCGACTTAACCAACACCAGATACAATCAACTGTTCCGGAATCAGTTAATCATTGAATCAGCCCTGGATAACAATTTGTTTGAGGTCGGATACAGTGGCTTGTTTTGCTTTCAGGATGACAGGAATGCCCTAACCACGGGCAAAGAATTTCAAAAAATGCTAAAAAACGGGGAGGAACGATTTAAAATAATCACCTTTGCCGACCTGATTGAAATCATACAGAAAATGGAGATTGATTGGGAAACCAGGGAATGGAGCATGATGCTTTGGGCCAGGTATTGTGGAACTAAATTAAGCGGAAAATTTACAAAATGAGTGCAGAACAAATTGCAGCAAAACTATGGAACCTCTGTAACGTGCTACGCGACGACGGAGTAACTTACCACCAGTATTTAAACGAACTGACATACATCCTCTTTATTAAACTAAGCGAGATCAAAGGTTTTGAAGAACAATTGCCCGAGGCTTACCGCTGGAATGCACTGAAAAATATCAAGGATAACAAAGAACTTTTTGACACATACCGTGAATTACTGGCTACTGTAAGCACAAAGGCCAACAACGCCAACATCAAAGAGATTTTTACCAATGCCTCAACCACGCTCCGGAAGCCTGTGAACCTGAGAACGCTGATTTCAAGCATCGACGAGTTGAACTGGTACGACGAGCATGAACGTGATGTAATGGGCGACATTTATGAAGACCTGTTGGAGCGCAATGCTGGTGAAAAGAAAAGCGGTGCAGGTCAATACTTCACTCCCCGTCCGTTGATTAATGTGATGGTTGAACTGATGGTTCCCAAGTTGAAGGAACGATGGAATGATCCGGCATGTGGAACTTTTGGGTTCCCTATTTCTATCAATCAGTATTTACTCCACAAACACGATTATTTGTTTGACCAAAGTGACGCGGTTAGGAAATTTCAGCAGACCGAGGCTTTAAGCGGCGTTGAACTGGTTCAGGATGCCCATCGTTTGGCTTTGATGAATGCCAAGTTGCACGGCCTCGATAGCACCATATACCTGAACGATACCCTATCGGAGTTTGGAAAGAGCCTGAAAGGGTTTGACGGTGTGTTAGCTAATCCTCCGTTTGGAACTAAGAAAGGCGGAGAACGACCATCGCGCGACGATTTTACTTACCCAACCAGCAATAAACAGTTGAACTTTCTGCAACACATTTATCGCTCGTTGCACAAAAGAGGAGGAGCAAGAGCGGCAGTAATTTTGCCTGATAACGTTTTGTTTGAAGATGGCGATGGAGCTAAAATCCGGCGTGACCTGATGGACAAATGTAACCTGCACACCATACTAAGATTACCAACTGGGATATTCTATGCCGCGGGTGTAAAAACCAATGTACTGTTTTTTGAACGGGCAACTACCGAGACTGGCAATACCAAGCAAGTGTGGTTCTACGATATGCGCACCAATACACCCAATTATGGGAAACGTACCCCGTTTAACCGTTCCGCATTTGATGACTTTATTGTGGCATATACCGGAGGTTTGACTACCGACAAATTACCTTTGGAATATGATGGCCATATTGACCAGAAGAAACGTGCCGTTATAACCGATGAACGTTGGCAGTGCATTAGCCGAGAGCAGATTGCCAAAAAGAACGACTCACTTGATATTGGTCTTATTGCCGACAGTTCGATCAGTAATAGCGACGATCTGGAAGACCCGATTGACATTGCTAAAGTAGCTGTTTCAGAACTGAAAAGTATCATGAGCGAGTTGGATGCCATCATAAAAGAACTAGAATAGACACGATGGAGAAGGAATTACCAAATCGGTGGGTAGAAACAAAACTTGAATTGGCAACAGATATTCTTGACAATTTAAGAAAGCCTATAAATTCAACTGAAAGAGGTGCTAGAACGGGCAATATTCCCTACTATGGAGCAACGGGACAAGCTGGGTGGATTGATGATTACATTTTTAATGAGGAACTAGTTTTGCTTGGGGAAGATGGTGCGCCCTTTTTGGATAAATCCAAGAATGTTGCATATCAAATAAAAGGGAAATCGTGGGTAAACAATCACGCCCATGTTCTAAAAGCGAAGGACAATGTTTCAACAAATAGGTTTTTGCTTTACTTCTTAAACCAGTTTGATTATAAGGACTTTGTTGGGGGTACTACTAGACTGAAACTTACTCAAAGTGATTTAAGGAATATCCCTGTTCCTCTTCCACCTCTTCCAGAGCAGCAGCGTATTGTAGCCAAACTCGACACCCTGTTTGGGCAGCTCGACCGGATAAAGACTAGCATGGAGCGCATCCCCCAACTACTTAAAGACTTCCGCCAAAAAGTACTTACCCAGGCAGTAACTGGCAAACTGACGGAAGAGTGGAGAGAAGAGAGAGGCATTGTAGAAAGATGGGAAACAACTGCCCTGGATAGTATATGTGAAAAGACAAGAGGGATAAGCTATGGTGTAATTAAATTAGGCGAATCTGATAAAAACGGTGTCCCATGCATGAGAACAAGTGATGTAAAACCTTTACACATTGACACAAGTTCGGTTAAAAGAATTTCCAAAAGCATATCTGACAATTACAAAAGGACGATACTAAAAGGCAATGAGGTTCTCGTAAACATTCGGGGAACTCTAGGAGGCATCGCTGCCGTCTCAGATGATTTTGTTGGGTGGAATGTTTCAAGAGAAATTGCAACCGTTCCCATACTTGATTCTATAAATCAGAAGTATATAGCCGTATTTATCGCGTCAACTGAAAGTCAGGATTGGTTAAATGTAGTTGCCAAGGGAATTGCATATACTGGTATCAACCTTGCCGATTTAAGAAATCTTCCAGTTAGACTGCCCAAAAGTGAGGAACAAAACGAGATTGTTCGCCGTGTTGAATCTCTTTTTGCCAAAGCCGACCAGATAGAAGCCAGTTGCCAAAAGCTAAAAGCAAAAATAGAGCAGTTGCCACAAGCCCTGCTGGCCAAAGCCTTTAGAGGAGAACTGGTGGAGCAACTCCCGACCGATGGAGATGCCAGTGATTTGCTGGAACAGATAAAGAAAGCCAAAGCCGGGCTGGAGAAGGGTGGCAAGAGTAAAAAGCTGGGAAAAGAAGTACCTGTAAGGATGGCGGCAGAGGGAAAAGTGAGGTATGGCAAGAAGTAACAATTTTATATTAATTCTGTTATCAAACATCTCAATTCTTGTTGACAAATTTTAATAAATAGTGTTATTTTGTCAACAAACAAGCAAACAAACAATCATGGCTACTACTTTTGAACTACGGATAGCGACTGCCCGGAAAATGGCAGGCCTTAGCATGGATGAATTGGCTTCAATGGTAGGTCTAAGCAAAAATGCTATTTCCAGGTATGAGAATGGCATCATGAAACCAGATAGTTCAAACCTCATAAAACTCGCCAAAGCTCTGAATGTAAAAGTCGATTACTTTTTCAGAAAAGCTTCTGTTGAGCTAGCTTCTGTTGAGTTCAGGAAAAAGGCTAAACTGGGTGATAAAGCGATTGACTCAATCAAGTACAGGGTTATCGACCGACTTGAAAGGTATTTGGAATTGGAGAATATTTTGTTGGTCAACAACGATTTTACCAACCCCATTGCAGATATTAAAATCGAGCATCTTCAAGACGTTGAGATTGCTGCCCTCCAGCTTAGGCAAGTGTGGAATTTGGGATTAAACCCAATTGCCTCTGTCATTGAAATGCTTGAAGACAACTTTATAAAAGTGGTGGAGGTTGAAGAACCTCTTGCTTTTGATGGCCTCTCTACGTTTGTTGATGATAAGATTCCGGTAATTGTGGTGAATAAAAACTTTCCGATTGAACGGAAGAGGTTTACTCTTTTGCACGAGTTAGGGCATTTGCTGTTGTCTCTCAATAGCAACTTTACTGACAAGGAGGTTGAAAATGCTTGTAACCGATTCGCTGGTGCAATCCTTGTTCCACAGAGTAAAATGGTTACTGAACTGGGTTTTTCAAGAACGACTATATACCTGCAAGAACTGGCAGAAATACAGAAAGAATGGGGAATCAGCATACAGGCCATCATGTACCGTGCAAAAGACCTTGAAATTATTTCACAGGCAAGAATGACCCACTTTTTTATCACCATTAAAAAAAAACCAGATTTAAAGAGGCAAGTTGATGAACCAAGGTATGGCTCAGCAGAAACCTCCTATCGGTTTAATCAGCTTTTGTACAAGGGACTTGCCCAGGAATTAATCTCGTTTAGTAAGGCATCAGTATTATCCAATCAGTCAGTCAACGCATTAAAAACTAACCTAAGCTACATTTAATGCAAATTGTCGTCAACGATACAAACCTCTTTATAGACTTGATTCATGCTGAATTGATCGACGTGTTTTTTCAGCTTCCTTTTGAAGTCCATACAACTGATTTTGTAGTAGGCGAGATAGAAGAATCGGAGCAGGAAGAAATAATCAATCAACTGAGAGGCACAGGAAGATTATTTGTTGTCAGCTATTCATTTGATGAGGTTGAGGAAATTATGCTATTACAGGAAGCAGTCAATCGGCTGTCGGTTCCAGATTGTTCTGTCTGGCATTATTCCAAAAAGCATAACTATACGCTCCTGACTGGTGATAATTTATTAAGAAAAACGGCAATGAAAGATCAGGTCGTTGTCAAAGGGTTACTATTCATTTTTGATGAACTGGTTCGCTTGGAGTTAATTACTCCAGCTGTTGCTTGTATAAAACTAAGATTCCTCTTGGAAACCGGAACACGCTTACCAAAAGAAGCTTGTGATGAACGGTTTGAGCTGTGGAGTAGTTAAGCCAGGTACTATGAAAAGTCCCTTTACAGGTAAGGAGATGAAAGCCATAAAGGAATGGAGTGTAATGACTTTCAGGGACATAGACTTTCCTGTGATGTTTCATTCATACCTCTGTAAGGATACCGGGGAAAAGTTTGAAGATGAGCGTTTTTCAGTGTTGAATTAAACCCAGGTGTTAAATCAGTATAGGGACGGTCATACGCGACAACCTCCAGAATAGCATCATTATAATGAAACTATCCAGAAACAGCACAAAACTTCCTTAGAATAATATATTGTTTTGTAACTTGCCCCTATAAAAAACTCTAACCTTATACTCATGTCAAACTTCACCTGGATACCATTCTACAAAGAACTGGCTCAAAAGTTACTTGCCTTCAAGGACAGGCAAAGCGAACTGATAGATTTTCTGGAAGAGATAAAGAATAAAGATATACCATCTATTCCTTTGAACGACAGGGATAAGGGCAATAAACAGATTAAGTTGGACGCTATTGATCCCTTCACCTTTTTTGCTGCCTTTAATCGTGGAATTACTGATGCCAACCGTCAAAAAATTGTGGAGGAAGTGAAGTCCAAATTTAACCTCAAAAGTGATAGCCCAACCGATTTCAGCGGTATACCACTGTTTAATAACCAGAAAAGCTGGCTATTTGGGTACAAAGTAGATCGTCAGGAACAAGATATTCCCTTTCTGTGGAAAATGGCTGAAAATGTTATTAACAATCCCGACAATATTGATCCTAAGCTTTTTGATGCATGCCTGGGCATTAAGGGAGTTGGTTCAACATATCTTAGTGTAGCCCTCTTTTGGTTGAATCCTGACAAGTTTGTTGCATGTGATAAAATAATTCAAGGCTATCTAAAAAAAGAAGGTCTAGTCTTAAAACCAGTAAAGAGCTTCAGTGATTATACAGCCTTCCGCCAGAACATAAAAGACTCAATTCCAGACAAAACATTCTATCAGCTATCTTATGATGCCTGGATGGAGAGCACTGGTAAAGGTGTGATGAAACCAAAAGACTCCTCTAAAAGATATTGGCTATATGCTCCCGGAGAAAACGCTGAGTTATGGGAAGAGCTTTATTCCGATGGGATCATGGCTTTAGGATGGGATGAATTAGCCGACCTTAATACATACCCTGATAAGGCATCCATTGTAAAAAGATTGCAGGAGTTTTATGAAACAACCGGATCAAAGAAAAATGATGCAACTGCCAATGATGAGTTTTATAGTACCATGGCAATAGGAGATATTGTTTTTGTCAAAAAGGGAAGAACTGAATTGCTGGGCTTTGGAGTTGTTACTTCAGATTATTACTATGATGCATCCCGAGAGAGGTATAAGCATTGTAGAAAAGTAGATTGGAAGAAGAAGGGGGTATGGTCGATTGACCACCATCTTGCTCTTAAAACCTTAACGGACATCACTAAATATAGTTCAGAACACCCAGACTATAAGCTTTATTCTGACCGCCTAATGGCTGTTGTCAATGATAGCTATATATCACAGCAGAGTGAACAGCCTCTAGCAGTAAATCACATTCACCCTATAAACCAAGTATTATTTGGCCCTCCTGGAACTGGAAAGACATACACTTCAATTAATCACGCTTTAGCAATTGTTGAAGGTAAGTCTTTAGCTACTATTGAAACCGAGAATAAAGGAAACAGGCAAGGAGTTCTGAGACGTTTCCAAACATACATTGATTCAGGTCAGGTTGTTTTTACTACCTTCCATCAAAGCATGAGTTATGAAGACTTTATTGAAGGCATAAAACCTGTTGAGGCGGATGAACAGTTGAACTATGAGGTTCAGAGTGGTTTGTTTAAAACTCTTGCAGAATCTGCACTGGCAAACTTTAATAACGTCAAAAAAGGGTCAGGAAAGAAATCCTTTGAAGCGGTCTGGGAACATTTTATCACACCGTTAAACGAGGAAGAGGCTATCCCGGTAAAGATGAAGAAGTCTACTTATAAAATCGTGCAGGTTAACGACCGGACAATATTCTTTGATAAAAACAGTGGAGAGAGCAAGCACACATTGAGTGTTAGGTCGTTAAAATCAATGTATGATGCCGGAGAGAATCAAGTAATAAAGGGAGGTCTTCAGCCATACTATGAGGCATTATTGGGGCAATTATTAAAGCTTGGTGCAGAGACAGGAAAAGCTGAACTAAAGAACTATGTCATTATCATTGATGAAATTAACCGAGGTAATGTTGCACAGATTTTTGGAGAGCTTATAACTCTTATAGAGCAAGATAAACGTATTGGTAATAATGAAGCACTTACTGTAACCCTACCATATAGCAAGAAGAAGGGATTTGGAATACCTTCAAATCTTTACATCATAGGTACTATGAATACTGCCGACCGGAGTGTTGAAGCCCTGGATACTGCACTCAGAAGAAGGTTCCGTTTTATTGAGATGCCTCCAAGATATGACCTGGCTGACCTGGATACTAAAATTGACGATATTTCTCTTAAAACACTATTAATTACCTTGAACTCCCGGATAGAGAAGCTCCTGGATAAAGATCATTTAATTGGCCATAGCTACTTCCTCCAGGTGAAGAATATAGCCGATTTAAGCCACGTTTTCCATCAGAACATTGTTCCTCTACTACAAGAGTATTTCTATGGTGATTTTGCCAAAATAGGCCTTGTACTGGGTGAGGCATTCTTTGAAAAAAGTGATGAAACAAGTAACACTACCTTTGCCCGGTTTAAGCATGATGCCATTGATGAACTAAAGGAAAGGGCCGTCTATCGCCTTAAACAAGAATGGACAGAGGATGAATTTGCCCAGGCTATAGCTGAAATGGTCAACCCATAACTATGAACGCTAAGGGCAAACATATCATTACCACATATGAACACCAACGCATTAAGCTAGGTGAGACTAAAGACTTTGAAAAGAAGCATCTTTTAGCCCTTCAGAGATACTTTGGTGAAAAGGGAACACGCTTTTTCTCATTGATCCACAACGGAGTTAAATTCAATCAGTTTGTTGGCGTTATCCAGGTTGATTCACTTGTCATTGAAGTACTTCCCAAAACGGATCAAACCAACGACGAGTGTCATTGGAGAAAATTGCTAATAGGTATGCTTAGAGCAGTCAAGTCCTTGAATGTACATGACACAGGCAGTTCAGACCTGAAGTTAAAGTCAAACTCCATTCTTGACCTCTATCTTGAAGTATTTATAGCAGAGGTAGAGCAATTGTTGCATAAGGGACTGATCAAACAATACCGAAGAAGAGAAGGGAACAGTCTTGCCCTGAAGGGAAAAATAATCTTTACCAAGCATATACAGCAAAACCTGATTCATCAGGAACAGTTCTATGTGAACCATCAGACCTATGATCGGGAAAATACCTTTAACCAGATTATTTATAAAGCTTTACTCCTGGTAAGGAGTATTAACACCTCACCATCATTGCAAAGCCGGATCGGTACACTGCTGTTATATTTCCCAGAGATGAATGACCTTTCTGTCACTGAGGAAACTTTCAGCCGACTACAATTTAACCGGAAAACAGAGCCATACCGGGAGGCCATCAACATTGCCAGGCTTTTACTCTTAAATTATCATCCGGACGTTAATCGTGGGAATAACCATGTGATGACGCTAATGTTTGACATGAATAGCTTGTGGGAAAGTTTTGTCTTACATAGTCTCAAAAAATTTGCTCCTGACCAATACCAAATCAAAGGTAAGATCAAAAAGACGTTCTGGGAGGCAGACACTAGCCTAAAAGTTGGGATGGAACCTGATATAGTCATAGAGCGTGAGGATCAAACTTTTATCCTGGACACAAAATGGAAGGTGTTGAACGGCAGTCGTCCCTCTGACGATGACTTAAAGCAGATGTATGTCTATACTAAGTACTTTGACTCTTGTTATACTGCTATGGTATATCCCTATGACTCCATTGATACAATAAAAGGAGCTTTCTGGAATGAAAGTGATAAAACTAAGAATTATCCCTGCTCACTTGTCAAACTAAGGCTTCCTCTAAATACTTCTAATTTAGGAGCCTGGCAAAGGGATATTTGTACAGAGTTGTTAATGCACATCAGATCATAGTCGATCAGTTTATATTCCGATGGTGATTGTTTGTTTTCTTAGTCTAAATAAATGTGTTAAATGTTTGATATTCAAAACACAGTGTATTACCTTTATCTAAAGTAGAAAAAAAAAGACAGCACCATGGCTAAAGGACTTAAAACAGGCGGTCGGCAGAAGGGTACTCCAAATCTGTTAACAGGAACGACCAAAGAGATTATCGGGAATATAGTTTTGAGAGAGCTTCAGCGGTTACCAGCCCTCATGGATCAATTAGACCCCAAAGAAAAAGCTGACTGCCTACTTAAATTATTACCATACATTTTGCCTAAAACTGCCCCTGTTGAAGCACCAGTGGCTAAGTCAACCACTCCCTTGCACAAGTTGTTTGAGATGCAGACCACTCAGAAAATGCCTGCAATGCAGAGTATGTAGGGTATTCAGGTGTGCTTTTATAATGAGACCAAAAAGGCAAATTTCTGTTATTTTCACACTTTTTGTCCCCCAGACGTCCCCCTGTAAAAATAATACCCCTGCAAATCAAACGTTTACAAGGGTATTGTGTAGCGGGGGCCAGACTCGAACTGACGGCCTTTGGGTTATGAGCCCAACGAGCTACCAACTGCTCCACCCCGCAATGTATTTTTGGATATTGAATCGTCTTTTTAAGAACTTCGCCCGGCTCATTTTATCTTTGCTTAGCGGCTGCAAATATAGGCTATACTTTGTGACTTTCCTAATTTGTATTCAACTATTTTCTGACTTATCTGGTACAAGCAACGTTAAAAAGTATTAATAAACTTGTCTTTGGAACTGTATTCTCCAAATTCTCTTAATTTTGTGATTCGAAAAACCGGACAATGAACAGAAAGGAGCTGCGAAAAAAAATATTTCAGATGTTGAAAGACCATTATCGTCTGATCATTTATAATGATTCAACGATTCAAACGGTCTGGAGCATCAAACTAACTCCCATCAAAGTACTTACACTTGGTAGTTTGGGAGCCATATTACTGATCCTTTTCACCACCGTAATTATTGCCTATACTCCCTTACGCGAAAATATTCCCGGCTATCCAAGTGCCAAAGTGCGTCAGCAAATTCTTTATAACTATATGTTAGTCGATTCACTGGAAAATGAAATTATTACCCGTGATAATTATTTTTTTAAAATCAAAACTTTGTTTCAAGGTGAGACGCCGATCGAAGAATCCGGGAATGCTGACACTGCATTGAGAGTAACAGCGGCTAAGTTTAAGAGTTACAATGCCGATTCAATATTTAAAGATAAGTTGCTCGAAGAGAAATCTTATCTTTCGCTTCAGCAAAACCCTAAACGATTACCGAGCATCGCCAACATTCACTTTTTCACTCCGTTACGTGGATTAATCACTAATAAATTCAATCCCAAAACCGATCATCTGGCTGTTGATATTGTTGGAAAACAAAACGCCAGGATATCAAATGTGCTCGATGGAACAGTCATTTTTGCGGGTTGGACGATGGATACCGGTTACTCCATTTTTATTCAGCACGAAAACAACATTATCTCAGTATATAAGCACAATGCAGAATTGCTGAAGACCATTGGCGATAAGGTAAAGTCAGGCGATGTTATAGCTATCATGGGAAACAGCGGAGAACTCACCACCGGCCCGCATCTTCATTTTGAACTTTGGCACAACGGTACTGCTCTCGATCCTGAAACGTATATTGATTTTTAATCCTGTTATGAGTAAACGTATCGCCATACTGGGATCAACCGGATCAATCGGTACCCAAACACTTGAAGTCATTTCCAGGAACCCTGATCAGTTTGAAGTTGAAGTGCTGACTGCCAACAATAACATCGAATTACTGATTGAACAGGCCAAACGGTTTCGCCCGAATGTGGTAGTCATTTCCAACTCATGTCATTTCGATCAGTTAAATGATGCGCTGAAAGATGAGCCGGTAAAAGTGTATGCAGGCCGTGAAGCGCTTCAGCAGGTAGTTGAAATGAGTACAATTGACATCGTTGTTACGGCGATGGTAGGTTATTCAGGATTGATTCCAACGTGTAACGCGATAAAGGCAGGCAAACACATAGCCCTTGCCAATAAGGAAACTATGGTTGTTGCCGGCGAAATTATTAACCGGTTGGCGATCGAAAATAAAGTCAACATTTACCCTGTTGACTCTGAACATTCGGCTATTTTTCAGTGTTTAGTCGGAGAGTTCAACAACGAAATCGAGAAAATTTACCTGACCGCTTCCGGTGGACCGTTTAGGGGTTTCACGATGGAACAACTCGCAAAAGTAAAGAAGACAGATGCACTGAAGCATCCAAATTGGGATATGGGAGCCAAAATAACCATCGATTCAGCATCATTAATGAATAAGGGATTTGAAGTAATAGAAGCTAAATGGCTCTTTGGACTCAAGCCTGAACAAATTGATGTGATTGTACATCCTCAAAGCATTATCCATTCAATCGTTCAGTTCTGTGACGGATCCATGAAAGCTCAAATGGGACTGCCCGACATGAAATTGCCGATTCAGTATGCTTTAAATTTTCCGGAAAGGCTTACTTCCGAATTTAAAAGGTTCAGCTTTTTTGATTACCCTTCACTGACATTCGAACAGCCAAATACAAAAAATTTTCGTAACCTTGCACTCGCTTTCAATGCTCTTAATCAGGGTGGAAACATGCCTTGTATTTTGAACGCAGCAAACGAAGTGGTAGTTCAAGCCTTTCTGAATGATAAAATCAGTTTTCTTCAAATGCCCGAAATAATCGAGCAAACAATGGAGAAAGCAACATTTCTGAAGAATCCGGATCTGGATGATTATATTCAAACTGATAAGGAAACCCGAATAATGACATCTGCCAGAATTAAAAATCTGGCTATACAAAAGATTTAAAAAAGAAAATTAGATAGATGGAAATAGTATTAATAAAAGCTGCTCAGCTTATTCTGAGTTTGTCCCTTTTAGTCATTATTCACGAATTCGGACATTTTTTGTTCGCTCGTCTTTTTAAAACGCGGGTAGAAAAATTTTACTTGTTTTTCGATCCGTGGTTTTCGCTGTTCAAGGTGAAAAAGGGTGATACCGAGTATGGAGTTGGCTGGTTGCCATTAGGCGGGTATGTGAAAATTTCAGGAATGATCGACGAATCGATGGATAAGGAAGCCATGAAGCTGCCTCCTCAGCCACACGAATTCCGTTCGAAAAAGACCTGGCAACGCCTGCTGATCATGGTTGGCGGGGTTCTGATGAATTTTATTCTGGCATTTATAATCTATATTGGAATACTTTATGCCTGGGGCGAACAATATTTGCCAACCGCCAATGTAAAGTATGGAATTGAAGTCGATTCAGTTGGTCGTCAGATAGGATTACAGAATGGCGATAAAATTCTGTCAGTAGCGAATGAGAAAGTAGAGAACTTTCATAAAATTATTCCAACAGTTATTCTGGACAAAGCTCCAGCCATTCAGGTTGAACGAGACGGACAGAAAGTTGATGTTGAAATCTCTGACGACGATCTGGCTCTTCTGATTAAAAGCCGTGGAGTATTATCATTCAGGATTCCGTTTGATTATAAAATTGCAAAGCTCGCCAGTTCATCGCCTGCAAAAGAAGCCGGCTTGAAAGCTGGCGACCGGATTCTTGGAATGAATAACCTGAAATACGAATATAACGATCAGTTTAAAGCCGCATTAAAAGATAGCATTGGCAAGCAGGTAACTTTAAATGTTTTGCGCGACAGCCAGGAAATGAACTTTTCATTGGTTATTCCTGAAACCGGTATGCTTGGTATTCAGCTTGAACAGGATTTGGAGAAAATATTCGAATTTAAGACCATCAAATATGGACTTATCGCATCAATTCCGGCTGGCATTAGCCGAGGAATAAACGAAATTAACGATTACCTCAAACAATTTAAGCTGATTTTTTCGCCCAAAACAAAAGCATATGAATCTCTGGGTGGTTTTATCGCCATCGGAAATATCTTCCCCGGAGCATGGAACTGGTATTCATTTTGGAATATGACTGCGTTTCTTTCCATTATTCTGGGAGTAATGAACCTATTGCCAATACCGGCACTCGACGGGGGACATGTGATGTTTTTACTTTTCGAAATGATTACCGGACGCAAACCGGGTGATAAATTTCTGGAATATGCACAGATCGTAGGTATGGTATTGCTGCTTTCCCTGGTAATTTTTGCCAACGGGAATGATATTTTTAAACTCTTCAAATAAATATCTGAAGTGATTATTTTTGTTACTTTTGCAAAAGAAAAACCATTTAAACTATAATAATATGAACTTATCAATTATCGCTGGTGTTATTGGTCCTCAGGAACTTATTGTCGTATTGGTTGTTGTCGTGCTGATGTTCGGCGGAACTAAGATACCTGAACTGATGAAAGGATTGGGAAAAGGAATTAAAGAATTCAAGAATGCGTCAAAAGCTGACGAAGACGAACCTAAAAAGGATACTGAAAAAATCGAAAAATAATACAAAGCTAATTAGTTCGGAGTGCCTGAAGTGCAAAGTGCCTAAAGTTGGGTTCTTTACTTTGGGATGTTCGCAAATAATTTAAACTGCTGATTGATAGGTTATAAGATATTATTATCTTTAAGGAAAAACCCCGAATTTGGCCCATTTGGCTCAAAAACGGGGTTATTTCTTAAAAAGCTATGGGAAAATTAATCAGAATTTTTGAAAGAACCCAACCAATTAACTTTTTATCTCCGCAAAACGAGTACAATCTTTACCGCTCCAGTTTTCTTAACTCT
>Ga0209317_1000093_pt1 | contig 122759 bp, 107 predicted proteins | sample RifGroB2_FD_183994 | JGI IMG/M metagenome (GOLD analysis project Ga0209317, IMG submission 183994) | Soil microbial communities from Rifle, Colorado, USA - Groundwater B2 (SPAdes) (version 2) | ecosystem: Environmental > Terrestrial > Soil > Unclassified | place: Rifle, Colorado | collected... | reverse complement strand
CGAGCCGCTTGGCCTTCTCGATGACCATCTCGGCCACCTGGATGTGGCGCGATGCCGGCTCGTCGAAGGTGGAAGAAATAACCTCTCCCTTGACGGAGCGCTGCATGTCGGTCACCTCCTCCGGCCTCTCGTCGATCAGCAGGACGATGAGGAACACCTCGGGGTGGTTCGTGGCGATGGAGTTGGCGATGTTCTGGATCAGCATGGTCTTGCCGGTCCGGGGGGGGGCGACGATGAGCCCCCTCTGCCCCTTGCCGATCGGCGCGATCAGTTCCATGACCCGGGTGGACATGTTGTCGTGGGTGGTCTCCAGCTTGAGCTTCTCCTCCGGGTAGAGGGGAGTCAGGTTGTCGAACAGGATCTTGTCGCGTGCCACCTCGGGCGACTCGTGGTTCACCGTCTCCACCTTCAAAAGGGCGAAGTAGCGCTCCCCTTCCTTGGGGGGCCTGATCTGGCCCGCCACCGTGTCGCCGGTGTGCAGGTTGAAACGGCGGATCTGGGAAGGAGAGACGTAGATGTCGTCCGGCCCCGGGAGGTAGTTGTAATCCGGCGCCCTGAGGAAGCCGAAACCGTCCGGCAGGGTCTCCAGGACACCCTCGCCGAAGATCATGCCGTTTTTCTCGGTCTGGGCATTGAGGATAGCGAAGATAAGGTCCTGCTTACGCAGGCTGGATGCCCCCTCGATGTTGAGTCCTTTGGCAATGGCCGTAAGATCGTTAATCTTCTTCTCTTTAAGTTCCTGTAGGTTCATCTGTTCTCCTGAAATGACGCAAGTATAGATCTATGGCTTTAGCCTGGGATATGAGTGGACAAGGGGGATGTTTTCATCTATGGAGCATGGATAGCATGCGAGGGGTGCCTGAATGAATAGCTAGCTGTAAAGAATCTGTGAGTTATGTGTCCTGGGTTAACCTTGAGGTGTCAGTGTGCTCGGCATGAAAAACTCTAGGGGTATTGGATATTCGCAAAGGTCTTATTGAGGATAATGAAATTTATACCCTTCACCATATTGCCTTGTCAACTTTATTTTTTCAGTCACCCCCCATCTTCCGGCTCCGGCGAGGGATTGCATGCAGGAGATGCGCCGTACTTTACGCCGCTGCGCCTCTTCCTGCGCGCCTTTTGCCTCTTGAGCTTTTCAGCCGCCAGGTCCTTCTTGGTGGCACCGCCCCCCAGCGCCTCCGCCTTTTCCAGCAGGTAGCGCCGGGCCAGGAAGCGGTTCAGCGACTGGCTGCGCGACTCCATGCACTTCACCTCCAGCCCGGTCGGCAGATGTTTAAGGTAGACGCAGGATGAGCTCTTGTTGACATGCTGCCCGCCGCGCCCGGAGGCATGGATGAAACGCTCCTCGATATCCTTCTCTTCTATCCCGAGAAGCTCCATTTTCGCCTTCAGCCAACGGTTTTTCTCCTCGCTTACCGCGAAATCGGTCATCGGCGCCTCCTCTCATGAACTGAGCCATCATAGCGCCCGGCCGGGAGGATGTCAAAAAAAGTCGCGAGGTCAGCCTGCAAGAAAGATGTGCGTGGTACAATCTACCCTTTATTTGCCGGAGGTGCTTTCATATGGCAGCGATCAGCAGGCGCATGTTCCTTTTGGGAGGGACCGCGACGCTCCTCCCTTACCTGTACCTGGAGGGGTTTTCCGTAGCGGTGCGCAGATACCTGGCGCCGGTCAGCAATCTTCCTTCGGCCTTCGAGGGGTTCACCGTGCTGCAGTTGAGCGATCTGCACGACAAGGAGTTCGGGAAGAGGGGAGCGGATCTCCTGGAAATCATCAGCCGGTTGAGTTTCGACCTGGTGGCGCTAACCGGGGACATGGTGGTCGGGGAGAGCCCCTCGCTTGCCCCGCTCCTCGATCTTGTTGCCGGGATGCGCAGGTTTTCCGACACCCCCGTCTACTCGGTCTGCGGAAATCATGAATGGGCCTTGCTGCGTGCTCCGGAATTCGATACAAGGCTTTCGGAGGCGGGGGTGCGGGTGCTTTCCAACAGTTGCGCCGTCATCAGGAGAGGGAAGGAGCGGCTCTGGATTGCCGGGGTCGATGACCCGGTGACCCTGAGGGACCGGCTTGACCTGGCGCTAAAAGACACCGACAAGGGGGCGCCGCGGCTGCTGCTCGCTCATTCGCCGCATCCCTACCCGCAGGCGATCAAGGCCGGCATCGACCTCATGCTGACGGGGCACACCCACGGGGGCCAGGTGCGTTTTCCGCTGGTAGGCGCAGCCTTTGTCCCCGCCATGGGTTTTTTCCCGCGCTGGGATTACGGCCTCTACAGCTCCGGACCCACCACCATGATCGTGAACGGCGGGCTTGGGGAGAGCATGTACCCGGTGCGGTTCAATATCAGGCCGGAAGTGGTTCTGGTGACGCTGGTCTCTCATCCTGGCGCTCCGCCTGCTCCTGGGGATGCCGCAAGATGACCACTTTTTTGTCGCTGGAGAATCCCGGGGAACCCTCCATCGCCCGTGTCTCGCATTCTTTCATAAGCGCGCAATGGACGTCGGCCAGAGTGACCGCATCGTAGCCGTAACTCACTTCGTCCACCCGGCAGAGCCGGGCGAGCCTGTGCACGATCATGCGCACCGCCGCATCCTGCTCCGCGCCGATCCCTTCCCCCGCGGCCTCGTCAGCCGCCTCCAACAGCGATTTGGCTATCGCCCTCACGTTTCTGGCCCCTTCCATGATCCCCAACGCATTCTTGTGGCGTTTCATGCGCTACCTCCGACCCGCCCGGCAGCTTCACGCTCCCGGCCGGCTTGTTGTTCCGGCCTGGACCGGCATGACGAGGTCGGCCATGAGCCCGGCGATGCTGCCGGCCGAGCACCTGGCATTGTTGAAGATGAGGTGGTAAAGGGTGGGCTCCGTTATGTCCCGCCCGAGGAAATCCTTCAGGAAGTCGTCACGCCGACGCTGCCTTTCCTGAATCACATCCTGCGCCTGATCGGCCGAGAGATCCATCCGGGCCGCGATCGACTTCACCTTGAACTCCATCGGCGCCACGATCCTGAAGTGATAGCAGTTGCCGGTCTGCTGGGTGAGGATCGCGGCCCCGCGCCCCACCAGGATCACGTTCCCCTCCTGCGCCAGGGCGACGATCTGGCGGCAAAGCAGCCGGTAATAGTCCTTGTCGCTCTTCCAGCGCGGCGAAAAAGTGGAGAGCATATCGTCGAGAAAGCGGTTTTTGGTGCCCAGATCCCGCAGGATCTGCGCGGAGAGGTTGTGGTCCCCGGCTACCGCATCCAGCAAGGCGCGGTCCATGACCACCCAGGGGAGGCCGCTTCTTTTTTCCAACAAGGCCTGCAGCCTTTCGGCCACGGGATAACCCTCGCAGCCGAACTCGCGGGTGAGCGTGACGGTAGGCCTCGCCCTTTCCACATCGGCCAGGCCGTGCTCCCGCAGATTCCTACGGCTCACCTCCAGCAGACCGCGCATCCTCTCTTCGATGGAAGGTATCAATAGGTTCTTATCCATGCGCACCACCTGACCCGCGAGATCATGAGGAAAAAAGACAGAGTTAATTAGGCCCCCTTTTGCAACGGAGTCAACCCCGTCCCGACATTTTTCCGCCGGCGGTCTGGTCCGTCCACCCTTTTGCGCTATGATTTCCTCCATGATCCCGCTCTGGTTTCCCCTCACCTTGCTCTCGGCCTTCTTTCTCGCCACAAGCGACGCCTTGACCAAGAAGGCGCTCGCCGGCCACAACGAATACCTGGTCGCATGGCTCAGGCTTTTACCAACGCTGCCGCTATTCCTGATACCGCTTCCCTTCCTTACCATCCCTGCCGTGGGGGCCGAGTTCTACCTCTGCATCTTCAGCGCGCTGCCTCTTGAAGCGCTCGCCATTTTCCTGTACATAAAGGCGTTGAAACTCTCCCCGCTCACCCTCACCCTCCCGCTGCTTTCGCTCACCCCTCTGCTTTTGCTTGTGGTCCCCTTCCTGCTGCTGGGGGAGCGCATAACCCCTTACGGCGGCGCCGGGGTACTGCTGATAGCTGCGGGAGGCTACCTGCTGTACGCCAAGCGGGATCGAGGAGGAGTGCTGGCGCCGCTTCGGGCCTTGGGCGCACAAAAGGGGGCGCTTTGCATGCTGTGCGTAGCGGCCATCTACAGCGTCACCTCCACCCTGGGAAAGCGCGCAATAGCCGCCTCCTCACCGCTCTTCTTCGCAGCCTGCTACCTGCCGCTGCTCGTTCTCATCATATCGCCCATAGCGCTCTACAAGGGGAGAGGGGAGCTGCGGCTCATGGCGCAAAACGGCACCCTGAAGGCAAGCGCGCTCCCCGCGCTTTGCTACGCCATCCAGGTGATCGCCCATGTCTACGCCATCAATCTCACCAACGTCTCCTACATGGTCGCGGTGAAGCGGCTGAGCCTGCTGTTCGGCGTCATGTACGGCCGCTACCTGTTCCGGGAAAAGGGAGGAATAGCCGCTACCTTGATCATGCTGGCGGGGGTCTTGCTGATCGTCGTAGCGGGCTAGCGCGCTGTCATATATTTTTACAGTGAAGTTGCGGGCGTGCTTTTTCCGGAAAAACCACTAATACAAGCTGCCATTCTGGGAGACGGTCATCTCCTGCCCCACAAACTGCTCGGCCATGGCGCCGCGATATATCGCCAGCAGATCGGTTTTCGCGTATCCCCGCCCCGCAGGCATGCCGGCATCAACCGATCAGCGCCTTGAAGATCTTTGATGACCCAGTTGCGCCAAGGGGCAGGCCCTTATCGTGGCGGGGGGCAGGGCGATGGCGGTTATTTGACAGCGGCGGCGTCGGCCGGGTTACAAAATCTTGACAATCTCTTGACAACCCTGAGCTACCGTGGCGGGAGGTGCTAATTGCTTTTTAATTTCGACGACGGCAGAAGAACATGCACAAACAGCGAGATGACGCGCAAATTAAGCGGCATGGTAGTTGCTGAACCATTCAACTCATGAGACACAGCAAGTATCAGTGCAAACATGGCACCGACGAAAAAACCGGCAGGGCGATTAAAATCGCCAGTACCCCATAAAAAACGCATACGACAATCGTCAGGATTTAAAGGTTTCCATGCTCCATGCGCCGGCTCCTCTCACCGATTCAGTGATCTGCGGACTAGGACGAGCCCGCAGTCTTGCCAGCGATGTCAACCGACATGGCGAAGCCGTCGCCTGCTACGCCGAGCTTCTTGAGCAGGAACCCTGCCTCGTCGAGGCCTGGCTCGAACTCGGCGGCCTCCTCAAGCGGACCCGGCAAAACGAACTGGCACTTTCCTGTTTCAGCCAGGTCAGGCTGATTGCGGCGCATCTGGCCGAACCACACCTGCGCTGCGCCGAGATTTTCGAAGAGCGCGGCATGCTGGCGCAAGCCCGTGAAGCCTACCGCCAGGCGCTGGAACGCTTACCGGATCTGGGCATCGCCGTCCAGGCGGCCACCATCCTTCCGGTTATCCTCCGGGACGGCGCTGAAATAGAGTCCATCCGAAGGGAGGTCCTTCGGGACCTCCAGCGGATCGACCCGTTGGAATTCTCCATCGGCGATCCTCTGCGGCACGGACGCGTTTTTTTCTATCTTGCCTACCACGGCTATAACGACCGGGAGTTCCAGGAAAAGCTTGCCTCCCTCTACCTGTCGGCCTATCCGGAACTGGCCTGGACCGCTCCCCACTGCCTGGCGCCCAAAGCGCGGCGAAACGGGGCCAGGATACGCATATCCTTCGTCTCCAGGTTCTTCTCCAACCACACCATCGCCAAGCTCAACCGAGGACTCATAGAGCATCTTTCCCGCGAACATTTCGAGGTGCACGTCTTCCATCTGGGGCAAAGGGATTGGATGAGCGATCTCATCGCGCAATGCGCCGATCATTTCACCTGCTGCACGGGAGATTTGGCGGCACTACGAAGCACCATCGCATCGTGGGAACCGGACATCGTCTACTACACCGATATCGGCATGGAACCGCTCAGCTACTTTCTCGCCTTTTCCAGGCTCGCCCCATTTCAGTGCGTGACGTGGGGACACCCGATGACCACCGGCATCCCCGCCATCGACAGTTTCATTTCCCATGAGCTTTGCGAGTTGGGAAGCCCCGGGGAGCAGTATACCGAGCGCCTGTTCCGCCTGGGGCGGGAACGCTCGCTCACCTACTATTACCGCCCGATACTCCCAGCCATGGAGAAGACCCGGGCGGATTTCCAGTTGCCGCCGGAGAGCCACATCTACGCCTGCCTGCAGTCCATTTACAAGGTCCACCCGGAATTCGACGCCGTTCTTGCCGGCATACTGCAGAACGATCCGGAGGGAAGGATCATCTTCATACAGGGCAACATCCCGGAGCACGAGGAGGCGTTGCGGCAACGGCTCTTAAGACTCATCCCGGACCAGGAGGATCGGATCATCTTCGTGCCCCGCATGAGCGAGGACGAGTATCTGAACCTGATCGCCCTAAGCGACGTCCTGCTGGACACCATTCATTTCGGGGGTGGCAATTCCTCAGCGGAGGCGTTTGCCGTCGGGACGCCGATTGTCACTCTACCCTCCCCTTATTTGCGAGGGCGGCTGACCTACGCCTGGTATCGACGCATGGGTTTTCTGGAATGCGTGGCCGACTCGCCCGAGGAATACGTCTCCATAGCCGTGCGGCTCGGCACCGACCAGGCGTTCAACGCCTATGCGAAAGACATGATCCGCAGATTGAGCCCCGGGATATTCGAGGATCCGGGCGTGGTCAAGGAAATCGAGACCTTTTTGAGAGAGGCGGTCGGATAGCGGCAGCAAGCGATGCAAACACAGGGAGCTAAATGCCACGCGAACTTCACATATGCGGCATGGCGCCGGCATGAGTTTCAAGGAAGGTCGATCACCTGAACATGACTGCCAGGAAGCTCCCCACGTAAACCGCTTATTCGAAGGCTACAAACCACTTCTCCACTTGCCGCCGCCCGCTTTTCAAAGTTTTGACTCCATGCTCGGCTCATGAGTTAAGCTGCCGATACAACTAAGCGATCCGCGCATAGCCCGACCCCGGCACGAGGTTTGCATCCAATTAATGAGCTTTTATCGCCCACCGTGCAACAATAGCCGCTTCATGATATCACCGTCTGCAGACCTGGAGAAAAGATGAAACAGAACATACTGATTACCGGTGCCGCCGGCTATCTCGGCTCCATCCTCTGCGAACACCTTCTCGATGCCGGGTATAGCGTCACCGCCCTGGACGCATTGATCTACGGGGAGCAAAACCTCAATCACCTGTGCTCCAACCCGGATTTCGATTTCATCAGAGGCGATGCCCGTGACGAGTCGATCCTGAGGCCGCTGGTAAAGAACGCGGATGCCATCATTCCCTTGGCGGCAATCGTCGGGGCTCCCGCCTGCGATCTCGACCCGTACCTGGCTACCTCGGTAAATCGCGACGCCGTCTCCCTGCTTTGCAGACTGCGCAGCAAGGAACAGTTGATCGTCTATCCGACAACCAACAGCGGTTACGGAACGAAAACCGGCGACGTCTTTTGCACCGAGGATTCCGCCCTCGACCCCATTTCGCTCTACGGCCGCACCAAGGTCGAGGCGGAAGAGATCGTCCTTTCCGCGGACAACTCCATCACTCTGCGCCTGGCCACGGTTTTCGGCATGTCGCCCCGCCCGCGGCTGGACCTGCTGGTTAACCATTTCACCTATACCGCCTTCTTCGACGGTTACCTGATCATCTTCGAAAAGGATTTCAAGCGCAACTACATACATATCCGCGACGTTGCGGACTGCTTCATCCATTGCCTCAGGAATCCGGCAGGGATGGTCGGCAGGCCTTACAACGTCGGACTCGATGCCGCAAACCTGTCCAAGGAAGAGCTGGCCCTGAAAATCCAGGAGCATCTCCCGAAGTTCTATCTCCATTTTTCCGAGGTGGGAAGCGATCCCGACAAGAGGAACTACGTGGTCTGCAACCAGCGCCTGCGCGAGGCGGGCTTCGAGGCGAAGCGCTCCCTGGACGACGGCATCCGCGAGTTGATCAAGGGGTACCGGTTGCTGGGACGCATGCCGGGCAAGAACATTTGATGCGCGATCTTTCCGATACTACCGCCGTGATTCTGGCGGGCGGCCTGGGCACCCGCTTGCGCAGCGTGGTATCTGACCGGCCCAAGGTGCTGGTCGAAGTAAACGGCCGTCCCTTCGTGACCTATCTGCTGGACAGGCTGGCAGACCAGGGGGTCAGGCGCGTCGTTCTTTGCACCGGCCACCTGGCGGAAAGGGTCGCGGCCGTTCTCGGCGATGGTTACCGCGGCATGGAGCTGCTTTATTCCGTGGAAACGGCGCCGATGGGGACCGGCGGAGCGTTGAGGCTCGCACTTCCGCTCCTTAATTCCGACCCGATCCTGGTGCTGAACGGCGACTCGTTTTGCGATGGGAACCTGGCTCTCTTTGAGGCACGGCACCGTCGCTCCGGTGCGAGGGGATCGCTCCTGCTGACAACGGTAGCCGAGGTGAGCCGTTACGGTTCGGTCGAGATCCACCCTGACGGGTCCGTCGCCGCTTTCGAGGAGAAGGGAGCCCGCCGGGGGGAAGGGTTGATCAACGCGGGCATCTACCTGCTCGCCAGATCCGTCATTGCCGCCATCCCCGAGGCGAAAGCGGTTTCGCTGGAGCGCGAGGTCTTTCCTTTCCTGACCGGGCAGATGTTGTTCGGCTTTCCCCAGGAGAGCCGGTTTATCGATATCGGCATACCCTCGGATTATTACGCAGCCTCAGCCTATTTACAGGCCGAGCCAGACGCCGTCACTTCAAAGGAAACGACATGATAATCAGCAGAACGCCCTATCGTATCTCTTTTTTCGGAGGCGGGACCGACTACCCCAGCTGGTATCTGAAGCATGGCGGCGCCGTGCTGGCAACCACCATCGACAAATACTGCTACATCACCTGCCGCTATCTCCCCCCATTTTTCGAGCACAAGAGCCGCATCGTCTACTCGCGCATTGAAAGCTGCATGTCGATCGACGACATCAAGCACCCGGCGGCCCGCGAGGTGTTGCGCTTCCTGGAGATCGAGAGGGGCGTGGAGATCCACCATGACGGCGACCTGCCCGCCCGTAGCGGCATGGGATCGAGTTCGGCCTTCACCGTGGGGCTGCTCAACGCGGGTTACGCCTTGAAGGGTTCCATGCCGAGCAAGCACCAGTTGGCCATGGAAAGCATCCATATCGAGCAGAACCTGATCAAGGAAACGGTCGGATCACAGGACCAGGCCCTGGCCGCCTATGGCGGGTTCAACCATATCCAGTTCCTGCAAAACGGCCAATTATCGGTGCGGCCGGTCATCATGCCCGCAGACAAGCTCCGCGAACTCAACTCGCACCTGATGCTCTTCTACACCGGCATCAAGCGCACCGCCGCCGACGTTGCCGACAGTTTTGTGCACAACATGGAAGCGAAGAAACGCCAGCTGCGCATCATGAAGGATCTGGTGGACGAAAGCCTCTCCCTGCTGAACGGCGGCGGGGGGTTGGCGGCGTTCGGCGAACTGATGCATGAGGCCTGGCAGGCCAAGCGCAGCCTCAGTCCAGTGGTCACCAACAAGGAAGTGGATCAGATGTACGAGGCTGCCCGCGCCGCCGGGGCGAGCGGCGGCAAGATCACCGGTGCCGGCGGGGGCGGGTTCATGCTGCTTTTCGTGCCGCCCGAGAAGCAGGACAAGGTCCGAGAAACCCTCCACAACCTCATCAACGTGCCGTTTTCCTTCGACCATAACGGCAGCCAGATAATCTATTACCAGCATGAGGAAGACTACTCCACGGTCGCCATGGACAGGGATGTCCGGTCGGTGGCCCCTTTCAGAGAACTGAACCAGATCGCGCGCGGGTAAAATATCAATGAGAACTTTCTCGAACATCCTCATTACGGGCATCTCCGGGTCGGGCGGCAGCTATCTGGCCGATTACATAGCCGCCAATCATCCGGACGTCGCCATCAGCGGCACCTCTCGCTGGCACAGCACCACCAGCGCCTCGAACCTGGAGGCGATCAAGGAGAAGGTCACGCTCTACGAGTGCGACCTGACGGACCTGAGCTCCATAATCGGAGTGCTGAACCAGGTCAGGCCGGACGCCATTTTTCACGTCGCCTCGCATGCCAACGTCAGAGCCTCCTTCATCACCCCGCTGGCGGTGCTGAACAACAACATCATGGGTACCGCGAACCTGCTGGAGGCGGTGCGGATCGCCGGCCTCGATCCGTATTTCCTCCATTGCAGCACCTCCGAGGTTTACGGGAAGGTGGACCCCCGCCACGTGCCGATCACAGAGGATTGTCCCATCAACGCCGCGAGCCCCTATTCCGTATCGAAGGTAACCCAGGACCTGTTGTGCAACAGCTACCACCTGAGCTACGGCATGAAAATCGTCAGGACCCGCATGTTCGCTTACCTGAACCCCCGTCGTTCGGATCTCTTCGCCACCTCCTTCGCACTTCAGGTGGCGCGCATAGAGGCCGGCCTGCAGCAGGAACTTGCCCACGGCAACCTGGATTCGACCAGGACTCTCATCGACGTGCGCGACGCCATGGGGGCCTACTGGGTGGCGCTGGAAAGCTGCGATACGGGCGAGGCGTACAACATCGGCGGCACCACGGTCATCAAGGTGGGAGAGTTCCTGGACATCCTGAAGGGGCTGGCGAAATGCCCGATCCCGTCACGCGTCGACCCGTCGCTGCTGCGGCCCGCCGACATCACCCTGCAGATTCCAGACACGGCCAAGTTCACGGAGAAGACCGGCTGGCAGCCACGCTATTCCTTTCAGGAAAGCCTCGAATTTCTGCTGCAGCATTGCCGCGACCAGATTCGCAAGGAAACACGCCTATGACCAGGTACGCCGGCTTGACTGAGGACCTCAGGGGGAAACTGCTCGCCCGGGCGCTTCGCATCCGCATGGTCGAAGAGAGGATCATCGAGCTCTACCCAAGCGACGTGATACAGAGCCCGGTCCATCTCTCCATCGGCCAGGAACTGCACACCGTGGCGCTCGCCTCCCTGTTGACGCCGCCCGGCGACAGGATCTTCACCACCTATCGCAGTCATGCCGCCTATCTGGCCAGCGGCGGGGACCTGAAGCTGATGTTCGCCGAGTTGTACGGCAAGCAGACCGGCGTCTCCAAGGGGAAGGCGGGCTCCATGCACCTGTGCCACCCCTCCACGGGGCTGATGGGGTCTTCCGCCATCGTGGGCGCGGTCTACTCGCACGCGGTCGGCGCGGCCTACGCCGACAAGATCGCCAAGAACGGCCGTGTGGTGCTCTGCATCACCGGGGAAGGCGCCACCGAAGAGGGGACCTTCCATGAATGCCTCAATTTCACCGCGTTAAAGGGCCTGCCGCTGGTCTACATCATCGAGAACAACGGGCTGGCCATCAACATCCCCCTTGCCAAGCGCCAGTCGTACAGACTGCGCGACCTGGTAAAGGCCTACGGGATCAGCCACTTCCATGCCAGGGACAGCTTCGACATGGACGAGGTGATGACCCTGGCGGCCGAGGCCTTCGCCGCCGCCCGCGACCGCCACGCTCCCGCCGTCCTGGAAATCGACACCTACCGCTACAAGGAGCATGTTGGGATCTGCTGCGATCACGACAAGAAATACCGGGACCCGGAGGAACTGGAGGACTGGCGCCGGCGCGACCCGCTTATCAACGACCAGGGGCTGCTTTCCCTGCACCAATCGGCCATTGCCGAAGAAATCGACGCCGCGGTGCTTTTCGCGGACCGGAGCCCCTACCCTTCACTGGGCGACCTGACGGAGGATGTCTACTGATGAGTTCGATCACCTACCGCGAAGCCGTAACCGCCGCCATGCGGCACGCCATGGAGTCCCGCGACAACACGATCCTCTTTGGGCTCGGGGTCACGGATCACGTCGGCATCTTCGGCACCACCTCGGGGTTGGAGGAGGCGTTCGGTCCGGAGAGGGTTTTCGAGACCCCCATCTCCGAGGATTCCATGACCGGTTTCGCCCTGGGCGCCAGTTTAAGCGGCCTCTACCCGATCCACGTGCACATCCGCGCGGACTTCATGCTGCTGGCCATGAACCAGCTGATCAACTCGATTGCCAAGTACCGCTACATGTACGGCGGCCTGTTCGAGGTGCCGATGCTGGTCCGCTCCATCATAGGGCGCAGTTGGGGGCAGGGGGCGCAGCACTCCCAAAGCCTGCAGGCTCTCCTGGCGCACGCGCCCGGCCTCCATGTCGTCATGCCCGCGTCGGCGGAAAGCGCCCGCGCCACCTACCGGTACGCCGTGGAAAGCTGCCGCGGCCCGGTGATCTCGCTGGAGCACCGCCTGCTGTACGACTACAGCTTCAACGAGGAGTTGTCCTGGGACCCGGGCGACAACCCCCTCTCCTCCTTCCTGATCCGACCCGGGAACGACGTCACCATCGTCGCCACCTCGGTGATGGTCCAGGAGGCGATCAGGGCGGCCGATTTCATCGCCCAACGCGAGGACATCGGCCTGGAGATCATCGACATGCACTGCATAACGCACCCCGACGAAGAACTCATCCTGAAAAGCGTGAGAAAAACAGGCCGGCTGATCGTGGTTGATACCAGCTGGGCCTCTTTCGGCGTCTGCGCCGAGGTGGCCCGGATCGTCGCCTGCCGCGAACCGCAGGCGCTGAAGCAACCGATAGTCTGCCTGCCGGTCGCCAAGGCCTCCTGCCCGACCGCCAAGAAACTGGAGAACTGGTTCTATCCCGACATGTCAGATATAATCAGCGCGGCGTACTCGCTTTGCCCCGGCAGGGAGGGACACGGCAGGGAACTGCCCTCTGAAGAGTACGTCTCGCAGGTGCACAAGAGCTTCAGAGGACCATTTTAGGGAGCGCCGGGCTCGAAGGCCGCCGGTCATCCCGAGCCTTGGTGCAGGAAATCCCCATCAATCAAGAACAGGGACCATCGAATCAATGAACGTCGACCTCGGACATCGGATACGAATAGGGCTGGTACAGATCGGCCAATGCTTCGGCGCGCAATACTATTTCCCGTACGCCATAGGCGTGCTGCAGTCCTACGCCATGGCGAATCTGGCGCAGCCCGAAAGATATCAGTTCACCCCCCCGGTCTACCAGAGGATGCGGCCCGAGGATGCGGTGAACATGCTGCAGGGGCAAGACATCCTGTTCTTCAGCGTTTACCTCTGGAACCACGGGTTGAGCAGGGAAATCGCCCGGCTGTACAAGAAGAGCCATCCGGAAGCGGTGATAGTCTTCGGCGGTCCGCAGGTACCCGAAGATCCGCAGAGACTGGCCAGGTTCATGGAGGGGCACCCCTATGTCGACATCGCCTGCTACGGCGAAGGAGAAAAACCGTTCCTGGAGATCATCGAGAACTTCGGGTCGAGGGATTGGCGCGAGGTCGGCAACCTCGCCGTGCGGCACCACGGGGGAATCGACGTCAACAAGCCCGGCACGCCCATAGACGACCTAGACCTGATACCGTCGCCGTACCTTTCCGGTGTCTTCGACCCGCTTGTCGCGGCCCGTCCCGAAGGATGGTCGGCCCTCGTGGAAACCAACCGCGGCTGTCCTTTCAGCTGCGCCTTCTGCTACTGGGGAGCGGGAAAACGCTGCAACCTGCGCAGCTACGGCCTGGACCGGGTCTGCGCTGAAATCGAATGGCTGTCGCGGCACCGGATCGAGTTTGTCTTCTGCTGCGACGCCAATTTCGGCATACTCCCCCGGGACATGGAGATAGTGGAGCGGGTCGCGGATCTCAAGACGCGGACCGGGTTTCCCCGCGCCTTCTCCGTGCAGAGCACCAAGAATTCCACCGGCAAGATATTCAACCTGCAGAAACGGCTGAACGACGCAGGATTGCAGAAGGGGGTCAACCTGGCGCTGCAGTCCCTGCACCTGCCGACCCTCGAGGCGATCGAACGCAGCAACATCGCCACCGGGACCTACGCCGAGCTTTTGCACCTGTTCAACGGCGCCGGCATACCGGCCTTCAGCGATCTGATCCTGGCGTTGCCCGAGGAAAGCTACCACTCCTTCACGGGCGGAGTGGAAGAGGTGATCCGGCAGGGGCAGCACAGCCGGATCCAGTTCATCAACCTGACCGTGCTGGAAAACACCGCCATGGCCGAGGCATCCTACATCGAGCGCTACGGCCTTGCGCTGGTCGACTCCAGGACGGTCTCGCATCACACCTCCCTGACCGAAGAAAGCGGGATCGGCGAGAACCAGCGTCTCGTGGTCGGCACGTCGGCCATGCCCGGCGAGGACTGGGTCAGGGCGCGGGTGTTCTCCTGGTTCGTCTCCCTCTTTTACTTCGACAGGTTGCTGCAAATCCCGTTCATGCTGCTGGACAAGCTGGCCGGCGTCGGGGTGCGAGAGGTCGCGGAACATTGCATCACCCAAGGGGCCTCACTCCCCTGCCTGGGAAACATCCTGGCACTGATGCAGGAAAAAGCCGACGGCATCCGAACCGGCAGCCCCGAATACGTCCCCGCCCCCGAATTCCTCGATATCTGGTGGCCGCTCGACGAGTACCTCCTGATCCGGCTGGTGCGCGAGGGGGCCCTGGACCGTTTGTACGGCGAGATGTCGCAACTGCTTGCCCCCTTCGCCTGCCGCCTCCCGGAAGGGCTCCTCGACGAGGCGCTGCGGCTTAACCGGGCGCTGGTAAAAGAACCCTTCCTGGCGGCCGCTACCGCCATCGATCTCGCCTACGCCGTCCCGGAGATGTACCTTGCCCTGCAAAGGGGCGAGGAGATCTCCCCGGCGAGGAGCACGCACCGCTACCTGATCGAGCGCGGCGCCCCGGGCTGGAGCGACTGGGAGAGCTGGATGCGCGAAATGGTCTGGTACGGCGGCAAAAAGGGGGACTACCTCTTTTCCTGCCGGGCGGTCGGCCCCGAGAGGCAAGCAGTATGAACTATCGCAAGCTGGGGGACACCGGCATCACCGTTTCGGAGATCGGTTTCGGCGCCTGGGGGATTGGCGGGGGGGCCGGCGGCCATCCCGCCTACGGTCCGACCGACGACGCCGAATCGGTGCGGGCCCTGGACCGGGCGCGGGACGAAGGGGTGACCCTGTACGACACCTCCGACCTGTACGGCATGGGGCACAGCGAGCGACTGATCGGCCGGGCCTTCCGTGGCAAGCGCGACCGGGCGGTAATCGCCACCAAGGGGGGGATGATCAACCCTGCCGGGGAGCAGGATTTCTCTGCCGCCTATCTGCGGGTCGCGCTGGAGAGGAGCCTCGTGCGCCTGGGTACCGACTACGTCGACCTATTGCAGCTCCACTCCCCGCCGCTGGCCGTGCTGGAGCAAGGCGACGAACTGCGGCAATTCGCGGATGCGGCGGTGAGCGAGGGGAAGGCGCGGGTGGTCGGTTTCTCCGCCCGCTCGCCACATGATGCCCTGGTCGCGGTGGAGCGTTTCGGGTTCCGCTTTGTCCAGGTGAACCTGAACCTCCTGGACCGGCGCGCCATCGACTGCGGGTTGCTGCAGCGCTGCCGCGAGCTTGGCGCCGGAGTCATCGCGCGCACGCCGCTGTGTTTCGGCTTTTTGACCGGAAGATACAGCGTCGAAGACGTCAGGGATCCCGACGATCACCGGGCCCGCTGGCCCGCCGAGCAGCTGGAGCGCTGGATCGCCGCAAGCCTGCTCTTTGGCGAGGCGATCCGCTCCGGCGGGGCGCAGACGGCCGGCCAGAAGGCCCTCCGTTTCTGCCTGTCGTTCGATGAAGTGTCCGCCGTCATTCCCGGCATGCTGACGCCGGCACAGGTGACGGAGAATGCCGGGGCCTCTCTTCTAGGCGCGCTCACGGCCGGAGAGCTCGCCGAGGCGGAACGTATCTACCTCGAAAACACATTTTTCCCCCGGACAGAAGAGGCGCGACAATGACCGAAGGCACCATATTGGTAGCGGGGGGCTCGGGCCTGATCGGCGCCAACCTCTCCCTCAGACTGGAAAAGATGGCCGTCCCGTTCGTCTCGACGCGGTTTAGCAAGGGGCCCGCGCTTTTCCCGAACTCGGTGCAGTGCGACCTGACCGATTACCGCCAGTGCCTCTCCATCACCACCGGCATATCCTCGCTCGTGATCAGCGCGGCCGCCATATCGGGGGCGGCTAGAAGCAACCCGTCGCAAAACATACTGCCCAACGTGAAGATCGCCGCCGGCCTGCTTGAGGCGTGCGCCGTAAACGGAGTCAGGACGGTGGTGCTCCTCAGCAGCTCCTCCGTATATCAGCCTTCCTCGCACCCGATCAGGGAGGAAGAGCTCGACCTGAACCTGGCGCCCTACCCTTCGTACCTGGAGGCGGGTTCGACCAACCGCTTTCTCGAACAGCTGGCCTCCCTGTACTGCCGGGCCTACGGCATGCGGGTGGTGGTCCTGCGGCCTAGCAGCGTCTACGGCCCCTTCGACAAGTTCGGCTCTCCCAACTCCAACGTCATTCCTTCACTGATCGTCCGGGCCATGCGCGGGGAAGCCCCCTTCGAGGTGTGGGGAAGCCCTCTGGTGGTCAGGGACTTCGTCTACGTCGAAGATGTGGTGGACGACATCCTAGCCTCCCTGTTCGATGAAAGTATCCCCGCGGACTCGCCAATCAACGTCGGCAGCGGCCTGGCCGTCACCATCGGTGACGCCGTCGATATCATCCTCAAGCGTTGCGGCCACGGGGGCGAGGTCGTCTTCAACGGCGACCGGCCCACTGCGATACCGTACCGCGCGCTTGACACTGCCAAGCATGCCGCCCTGTTCGGCGGCAAGCCGAGAACGGGGCTGGCAGCCGGCATCGCCAGGACCGTCGCCTGGCTGTCGGCGCAGCAGGAAGGGGGGGCTTTTCATGGGGTGTAAGGTGCTCGTCTGCGGAGCAAGCGGTTTCATCGGCCGCAACATCGCCGAACGGCTGGCCAGGCGCGGGGACCTGGAGGTTTACGGTACCCATTTCAGGAGACCGGGGCCGGCGCACCCGCGCATCGTTCCGGTCCAGGCCGACCTGACCGACCCGCAGCAGGTCAGCGAGGCGGTCCGGGGGATGGACGTCGTCATCCAGGCGGCGGCGAACACCTCCGGGGCAAGGGACATCGTCTCGCAGCCGTACATCCATGTGACGGACAACGCCGTCATGAACTCCCTGCTGCTGCGGTCGGCCTTCGAATCCGGCGTGAAGCATTTCGTCTTTTTCAGCTGCTCGGTCATGTACCAATCGGCCGAGTGCCCGCTTGCCGAAACCGACTTCGACGCCAACGCCGACATCTGGCCCAGCTATTTCGGCATCGGCTGGACCAAGGTCTATATCGAGAAGATGTGCGAGTTCTACTCAAGGCTCGCCTCGACCAGATTCACCGTCATCAGGCATGCGAACATCTACGGACCGCACGACAAGTACGATCTCGATCGCTCTCACGTGTTCGGAGCGACGGTGGCAAAGGTCATGGGCAACACGGACGGTGTCTTGACCGTCTGGGGACCCGGAACCGAGAAACGGGACCTGCTGTACGTCCAGGACCTGGTCGACTTCGTCGAAACCGCGCTGTCCCGGCAGCGCTCCGCTTTCGAGCTCGTCAACGTCGGATCGGGACTCGCCGTCCCGGTAGCCGAACTGGTCGCAAAAATCATCGAACTCTCCGGCAAGAAGATCGCGGTGGAGCACGACCTTTCCAAACCGCACATAGCGACCCAGCTCTGTCTCGACATCGCCAAGGCGCGCGAGCAGTTCGGCTGGGCCCCGAAAACGACTCTCGTCGAGGGGATCGCCAAGACCCTCGCCTGGTATCGCGAAAATACGCCGCCGCCCGTCCCCACAATATAAAAGAGGTCGATCCCATGCTAAAAATCCCCTTCGGGACCATAACCATAACCCAAACAGCCAAGGACCTGATCCACGAAGCACTGGAAAGCAGGCGCATTTCCTGCGGCAGGCTGGTGCGGGAATTCGAGGACAAGTTCGCCGGGCTTCTGGGCGTCCAGGAGGCGGTCGCCCTGAGCAGCGGCACCGACGCCGACATCCTGGCGCTCGCGGTGCTGCACGATCTGGGCGCCCAGAGAGGCGACGAGGTCATCGTCCCGGCGCTTTCATTTGTCGCCACCGGCAACGCCGTGGTCCATGCCGGGTTCACCCCGGTGTTCGTGGACATCGAGCGGGAGACCCTCAACATCGATCCGAGCAGGATCGAGGCCGCCATCACCCCTAAGACCAGGGCCATCATGCCGGTGCACCTGATGGGGAAGCCGGCGGAGATGGACACCATAAACGCCATCGCCAGGAAGCACGGCCTGCTGGTAGTCGAGGACGCCGCCGAGGCGCACGGGGCACTCTACAAGGGGAGGCCCGCCGGGAACCTGGCCGACCTGGCCGCCTTCAGCACCTACGTGGCCCATATCATCACCACCGGCGAAGGCGGCATCGTCACCACCAACCGGGAGGATCTAGGCGACATCCTCCGCTCGCTACGCTCGCACGGCCGGGCCTGCACCTGCAAACGGTGCATCCTCAACTCCGGTGCCGATTACTGCGCCAAGCGCTTTCGCGGCGCGGGGGGAGAGGACATCCGCTTCACCTTCGAGCGCATCGGCTACTCCAGCAAGATGAACGAGCTGGAAGCCGCCATCGGCATCGGCGCCATGGAGATCTACCACGAGATCCTGCAGAAAAGGCACGACAACCTGATGCACGTCCTCACGCGCTTCAACCGCTTCGCCCCCTATATCTCCACCATCAGGCAGGAGCCCCACGAGCGGATCGGCCCCCACGCCATCCCGATGATAATAAACGAGGCCGCCGCCTTCACGCGGGCCGAACTGACCCTGTTCCTGGAAAAAAACGGCGTCGAGACCCGCACGCTGTTCGCCTCCATGCCGACTCAATGCCCGGGATTCGCCTATCTCGGCCATCGGCTGGGGGAGTTCCAAAATGCCGAGTATCTGGGGCAGTACGGCCTCCATGTCGGCGTGCACCAGGACGTGGGGATCCCGGAAATGGAATACCTGCTCGACCTGCTGGCCGAGTTCATCGAAAAACACCACCCCCCCGGGGCGTAGCGACAAGGAGATAGGAATGAAGCTGGCTGACATGACCATCGTCATCCCGACCTTCCGGCGTCCCGAATATCTGCAGCGGACCATCCGTTACTATGTCGACAACGGCTTCAAGGGGACCCTGCTAATAGGAGACTCGAGCAGCGAGTCGGTCCGCAACGGGATGCTGGCTTTCATCGCGGACGAAAAAATACCCAACGTGGTCTACTGCGACTGCGAGAACCTCGACATCATCGAAACCCACACCGTCCTGATGGAAAAGGTGCGCACCGGGTACCTGGCGTTCAGCGGCGACGACGACTATCTCGTTCCCTCGTCCATCGAGCGCTGCGTCGACTTCCTGGAGCAGCACCTGGACTATTGCGGCGCCACCGGCAGGATGATCCAGTTCTCGATATCGGCCTGCGCCTCGGGCGACGGCGCCGTCCACGGCGGGGTGACCAGGTTCGACGAGTACCCGACGCCGTCCATCGAGCAGGCGACCGGCGCCGAGAGGCTGGCATTCTACTCGAGCCATTACCCGGTGATCACCTACTCCGTGTTCAGGACGTCGCACCGGGCTGGATATTTCCAGTATCGGCAGGTCGTCAACAAGGACAACTCGTTGCTGGCGGAATTGGGTCCCAACTGCTGCTCGGTCATCGCGGGCAAGCTGAAGTCGTTTCCCCACCTGCACGTCTTGCGGCAACTCGGCTCGCAGCACCTTACCAATCCGAATTACGCCGGCGGCGCCCCCCCTGAGTCGATAGACTGGATGATGACTCCCAAATTTGCCGAAAGCTACCGCTTTTACGAGGGGATGGCGGCCGGGGAGTTGGCCCGGGTCGACCTGATCGGGGAACCGGACGCCAGAAAGGAGGTCAAGCGGCAGTTCCAGGAATTCAACGGCCGCCACCTGCTGCACCCGATGTTCTGGCTGACGGCCGAGCCCCGCCCCTGGCATGCCGACCAGGAGGAACTGCGGCAGTTCTTCCGCTCGCTCCACGGCCGGTGCGACCGCACCACGCCGCCGCGACCGGCTCTCCGCCCACCCGGTCAAAAACATGACGCGCGCCCCAAAGTTTTGTTGCTGGCCCAGCGCTGGCACCACGGAGTGCCCGGCTGCGGCACCTCGACGGCGGCCCGGCATCTGGCCGACACGCTTTCGGCAATGGAGGAGATCGACGGCAGCATCGTCTACACCGACCAGATCCTGCACGACGCCGGCAGGTCCTCGGACCAGGCGTTGGCGGAGCTGCTGGCGGCCGACAGGCCCGACTGCCTGGTCATCTCGTCGCAGATCCAGATCAACGCCCCCAGATCCTCCACGCTCAACTACCTGAAACACAGCGGCATCCCGGTGGCCCTGGTGTGGGACACCCCCCCTCCAAGCTCCTTCGATCCCCGCAACAGCCCCGTTTCCAGGCAGGTTTTCACCGCACCGACGGCGGCGCCCAGACCGGAATCTCTGGCGCTCTGGCCGCCGGTAGATCATCAAAGCTTCCACGACCCGGGGCTGGAGCGCGATCTGCCAGTTTACTGCCTAAGCGAACCGCTTGACGACCGGGATTCCCTGAACCTGGCGAGCCGCCTCTTAAAGGGGGGGATAGAACTGCACGGCGTGCGCGACTGGCGTTTCGAGTATTTCACCCGCAACGGGCGCAGTTTCGACGACATGGCTGCCTTCAGGAGCGCCCCGTTCGATCCTGCCTTTTACCTCGGCGCCTACCGCGTCGAGCTGCCGCCAGGGATGGACGCGCTGACGCACTACATGCAGTTCGGCTGGCACCTGGGGTACGACCCCAACCCGCTCTTCGACTCGGCCTACTACCGCGCCGCAAACCCCACTGCCGGAGCGGGCGGCATCGCGCCGTTGCTGCATTTTATGAACCTGGGTGTTAACATGGGGTGCGACCCGCATCCGCATTTCAGCCCGCTCTACTACCTGGCGCGTCACCCAGACGTCGCCGGCAGGGGCGAGAACCCGCTGGCACACTACCTGCAGCAGGGGGTAGCCGAGGGAAGGGCGGCCTGCGCGCCCCTGGCGAAGCAGGAACACGCGCGCCTGCTCAAGCGCTCCAGGATCGCTCTGGGCTTGCCGGGGGGCGCCGCGCAAGGCCCGGGCGGGGCAACCGCCTCGCTGGAGGCCATCCTGTGCGGGGCCCTGCTGCTGGAACCGGAAGGGAGCCCGCTTTCGGCCTGGTTCACGCCGATGGTCGACTACGTAGCCTACCGGGACGAGGCGGACCTGGTCGCCAAGCTCGGTCACTATCTGTCTCATGAAGAAGAGCGCGTCACTATCGCCCGCAACGGCCAATCGAAGGGATCCGCAAGCTACACGGGACAGACGTTCTGGAATAAGCTGTGCGACACCATCCTGCCGGGCGCCATCACCTAATAGGGGTTACCAACCATGCTCAGAGGCAAATCCGTTCTCATAACCGGCGGCACCGGAACCTTCGGCCGAAAATTCGTGGAAATGACCTTGGGCCTCGGCCCGGAGCGGCTGGTCGTCTACTCCCGCGACGAACTGAAACAGTTCGAGATGAAGCAGGCCTTCCCCGAGGAGCAGTACCCGGCGATCCGCTATTTCATAGGCGACGTCCGGGAAAAGGAGCGACTGATACGGGCGCTGGAAGGGATCGACATAGTCGTGCACGCGGCCGCCCTCAAGCAGGTCCCGGCCTGCGAGTACAACCCTTTCGAGGCGATCAAGACCAACATACTCGGGGCGCAGAACGTCATAGAGTCGGCAATCCTTACCGATGTAAAGCGGGTCATCGCCCTGAGCACCGACAAGGCGGCAGCGCCGATCAACCTGTACGGGGCCACCAAGCTCTGTTCCGACAAACTGTTTTCCGCGGCGAACAACTACCGCGGCAAACGTGACCTCCAGTTCTCCATCGTGCGCTACGGAAACGTGATGGGAAGCCGCGGCAGCGTCATCCCTCTCTTTCTCCAGAAGCGAAGCGAAGGGGTCATCCCGATCACCGACGAGCGGATGACCCGCTTCAACATCACCACCGAAGAGGGGGTCAAGCTGGTCCTGTTCGCCCTGGAACACATGTGGGGCGGGGAGATCTTCGTCCCCAAGATACCGAGCTACCGCATCACCGACCTGGCGCAGGCGATCGCGCCCGACTGCAGCATAAAGGTGACCGGCATCAGGCCCGGAGAGAAGGTGCACGAAGAGATGATCACGGAAACCGACGCCATAAGCAGCATCGAGTTCGAGAAGTATTTCGTCATCACCCCCTCGACCAACCTCTGGGACACCAAGGCGTACGCCAGGGAGTTCGACGGCAGGTTCTGCGACATGGGGTTCAAGTACAACAGCGGCACCAACACCCAGTGGCTCAGCGTGGAGCAGATACGGACGCTGATCCGGCAGCACATCGACCCGGCCTTCACCGTCTAGAAAGGTTTTCATGCCCATTACCCCCATTCCATACGGCAGGCAGAGCGTCTCGGAGGCCGACATCGAGGCCGTGGTCCGGGTGCTGCGCTCCGACTGGCTGACGCAAGGGCCAGCCGTGGAGCAGTTCGAGCAGGCGGTCGCCGCGTACTGCGGAGCGGCATACGCGGTTGCCGTCAACAGCGCCACCTCGGCCCTGCACATCGCCTGCCTGGCCGCCGGCCTCTCCGCAGGTGAAACCTTGTGGACCTCCCCCAACACCTTTGTCGCTTCCGCCAACTGCGGGCTGTACTGCGGCGCCGGCGTGGACTTCGTCGACATCGATCCGCAAGGCTACAACCTGAGCCTGGACGAGCTGGAACGGAAGCTGAAGCTGGCAGCCGAACGGGGTACACTCCCCAAGGTACTGGTACCGGTGCATTTCGCCGGGCACCCCTGCGACATGGCCCGGGTTGCGGCCTTGTCCCGTCGCTACGGATTTTCCGTCGTGGAGGACGCCTCCCACGCCATCGGCGCCGGATTCAGGGGGACTCGCACCGGCTCCTGCAGTTTTTCGGACCTGACCGTGTTCAGTTTTCATCCGGTCAAGATAATCACCTGCGGCGAGGGGGGGATGGTGCTCACCAACCGGCGCGACCTTCACGAGAAGCTGATACGCCTGCGCAGCCACGGCATAACCCGCGACGCCGCCCTCATGGAGGGACCGGTCCAGGGCCCCTGGTATTACGAGCAGATAGAGCTCGGGTTCAATTACCGCATGAACGACATCCAGGCGGCTCTCGGGGCAAGCCAGCTGGAGCGGCTCGACGAGTTCGTGGCGCGGCGCCGCCACCTGGCGGAAAGGTACGACCTGCTCCTTGCCGACCTCCCGCTGTCCCTCCCCTGGCGGGACCCCGAGGCCCGTTCCTCCCATCACCTGTACGTGGTGAGGATCGACCTTGAGTCCGTCTCCGCGGGCCACCTGGAGGTTTTCGAGGCGCTGCGCGGGCGCGGCATCCAGGTGAATCTCCACTACATGCCGGTGCACATGCAACCGTACTACCGGCGGCTCGGCTTCAAAGCCGGCGATTTTCCTCAGGCCGAGGCATACAGCAGGCGGGCCATAAGCCTACCCATCCATTTCGGCCTAACGGAGCAGCAGCAGGATTACGTCTGCGACGCCCTGCGGGCGGTGCTTGCATGAAACTCGGCCTGGGAACGGTGCAGTTCGGCCTGGACTACGGGATTTCCAACCGGCAAGGAAGGACAGGCGAGGCGGAGGTCGGAAGGATTCTGAGGAGCGCGGCCGGCCACGGCATCGAGACGGTCGACACCGCGGCTCTTTACGGCGCAAGCGAAGCGGTACTGGGACGCGCCATGCCGTCCGGCGCGGCCTTCAAGGTGGTCACTAAAACCCCCGGTTTCGGGGGGTCCGTCTCGGCCGTCTCGGCGAGCGAGCTCTCGAAAAGCTTCGCCTCCTCGCTGCGCAGGCTTCGGCTCCCCGCCGTCTACGGGCTCCTGGTCCACCATGCGGAAGACCTGCTGTGCGAGAGCGGGGCTTTCCTCATGGATCAGATGATGCGCCTCCAGCAGGACGGGTTGGTCCAAAAGGTCGGCGTCTCCGTCTACCACGGCCACCAGATCGAACGGATCATGGAACGCTACCGCATCGACCTGATCCAACTGCCGGTAAACGTCCTCGATCAGCGCCCGCTGGCACAGGGGCACCTCAGGGCGCTGAAACAGGCGGGGGTTGAGGTCCATGCGCGCTCCGCCTTTCTACAGGGGGTGCTTCTCATGCCTCCGGAATCCCTCCCCCCCTATTTCCATCCCCTGAAAAAGCATCTTGCGCAGTACCACCTCTGCTTGCGGGAAAACTCCTTGTCTCCCCTGCAGGGAGCGCTCGGTTTTCTCATGGGGATCGACGACATCGACACGGTGATCGTCGGGGTCGCCTCGCGGTTCCAGCTGGACGAACTGGCCGGGTGCGCGGCGCCCGTCGTCGGCATGCCGTACCACAGATTCGCCTGCTCGGACGAGGCGATGCTGAACCCTTCCGCCTGGAGGCTTTGAGGATGTCATCAGCTACCGCAACCGGTCCCGGGAAGAGGTCTTGCTCATGATTCTGGGCATACTGCAAGCGAGGGTCAGTTCGACCAGGCTCCCGGGAAAGGTGTTGAAACCGATCCTCGGCAAGCCGATGCTGGCGCGCCAGATTGAGCGTCTCAAGGGGTGCCGCCTGCTTGACAGGCTGCTGGTCGCCACCAGCCGCGACCTTCTCGACGACCCCGTTGCCCTGTTGTGCGCCGAGGAAGGTGTCGATTGCTTCCGCGGGAGCCTGGACGACGTGCTGGACCGCTTCTACCAGGCGGCGCGCCCCTTCCATCCCGCGCACGTGGTGAGGTTCACCGGGGATTGCCCCTTGATCGACCCGGCGCTGGTCGACAGCCTGATTCAGTTCCACCTGGCGGGGGGGTACGACTACTCGAGCAACAGCCTGGAGCCTACCTACCCGGACGGCCTCGACGCCGAGGCCTGCCGCTTCGGCTGCCTGGAACAAGCCTGGCGGGAGGCCGCCCTCGCCTCGCAGCGCGAGCACGTGACCCCGTTCATTTACCGGCAGCCCGGCCGTTTCAGTATCGGCGTCCTCAGGAACGCCAGCGATCTTTCCAGTTTGCGCTGGACCGTGGACGAGCCGGCGGATTTCGACCTGGTGACCGAGATTTACCGGGCGCTCTATCCCGGGAAGCCGCATTTCGACTGCTCGGACATCCTTGCCTTTCTTGACGCGCATCCCGAACTGAAGAGCATCAATACCGGCCACGAGCGCAACGAGGGGCTGCGGAAGTCCCTGATACAGGACGCGCCGTTCAACGGCGGGAAAGGGGAATCATGATGAAAAGATCAGAAATCAGCGACCGGTCGCGGGCGTTTTCGGCCCGCATGCACGACCTGGTCCCGGGCGGCGCCCACACCTATTCCAAGGGGGACGACCAGTTCCCGCTCAACGCCCCGGCCGCGATTTCCCACGGCAAGGGGGCCCGCGTCTGGGATATCGACGGCAACCCGTTTCTCGACTGCAGCATGGGCTTGACCTCGGTGTCGATCGGGCACGGCTACGATCCGGTGGCACAAGCCGTCTCCGACGCGGCATTTCGAGGCACCAACTTCCAGCGTCCCGCCGCGCTGGAACTGGAGGCGGCGGAGCTGTTCCTGGAGACGGTCCAGTCCGGCGACATGGTCAAATTTTCCAAAAACGGATCGACCGTCACCACGGCGGCAGTCAAGCTGGCCCGCGCCCATACCGGCCGCAACCGCGTCGCCCTGTGCCGGGAGCATAACTTTTTCAGCTACGACGACTGGTTCATAGCCACCACCCCCTGCGACAGGGGCATTCCCGAGGGGACCCGCAGCCTGACGGCCGGATTCAGCTACAACGATATCGGCTCGGTGGAGGCGCTGCTTGCGCCCCCGAACCACGACATAGCCTGCCTGATCCTGGAGCCGGTCAAGTTCGACCCCCCCAAGGACAACTTCCTGCAAAGGGTGGCGGACCTTTGCAGGAAGCACGGGGTGGTCTTCATCCTCGACGAGATGATCTCAGGGTTCAAATGGGGGATGCAAGGTGCGCAGCGCTATTTCGGGGTGCAGCCTGACTTGTCCACCTGGGGCAAGGGGATCGCGAACGGGTTCTCCTGCTGCGCCCTGACCGGGAAAGCTGAGATCATGGAACTAGGCGGCATCCGGCGCGAGGGGGACGACAAACTGTTCCTGATCTCCACGACCCACGGCGCGGAAACGACGGGGCTCGCCGCCATGGCGGCCACCGTCGCGGCGTTCGGACGCCACAACATGATCGAGAGCAACTGGAGCCGGGGAGAGGCCCTGAAACTGCGCCTGGAGCAGATAGTGAGCAGACGCGGGCTGGAGAACGAGCTCCAGCTGGTGGGCTACCCCTGCCTTTTCGTGCTGGCCTGCCGCAATTCCCAAGGCGTGCCCGATGACGCCTTCCGCACCTTGATGATGCAGGAGATGATCGCCCGGGGGGTGCTTTTCCAGGGGATGTTCTATCCCACCTGGTCTCACCAGCAGGCCGAGATGGAGCTGTTGGCCGCGGCCTTCGACGAAGCGTGCGGCATATACCGCAAGGCCGTCGACGCCGGCAGTACCGAAGGGCTTCTGACGGGGCGGCCGGCCAAGGCGGTTTTCCGCAAGAAGATATGACCCCCTTACAGACGCGCGCCCGGTCCATGAGCGTTTACATCCGCGCCGATTCCTCGCTGGAGATGGGGAGCGGACACATCATGCGCTGCCTCACCCTGGCCGACCGGCTCCGCGAGGAGGGGGCTGCGGTCAGCTTCATTTCCCGGATGCTGCCGGGGAATTCGATCGCCCTGCTGGAGCAAGGACGGCACCCGGTAGCGCGCCTCCCCTTTCCCGGTGGGACGGGCGCCGGGAATTCGCCGCAGCTTCCGGCCCACGGGGCATGGCTTGGGACCGACATCGCCACCGACGCTGAAGAGACCCTGGAGATACTTCGCCCGGCGAAGCGATGCGACTGGCTGATCGTCGACCACTACGCCCTCGATGTCGGATGGGAAAAGAAGATGCGTCCCCTGGCCGGCAAGATCATGGCGATAGACGACCTCGCCGACCGCCGGCACGATTGCGACCTGCTTTTGGACCAGAACCTTTTCGACGACATGCAGTCCAGATATGCCGGTCTTGTGCCGCAGCGCTGCCGGAGGTTCCTCGGTCCGCGCTACGCGCTTCTCAGGCCTGAGTTCCTGCGAGCCAGGAAAGAGGTGCCGGTCAGGGACGGCAGGGTGAGGCGGATACTGGTCTTCTTCGGCGGCAGCGACGCGACCAACGAAACGGAGAAGGCGCTTCAGGCGCTGAGCAGGCTGTCCCGCCCCGATCTTGCCCTGGACGTGGTGGTGGGAGCCGGCAATCCCAACGGCGCAAGAATCAGGGAACTCTGCCGCCTTCTGCCCGATGCCGCCTTCCACTGCCAGGTGGACAACATGGCGCAGCTGATGGTGCGGGCCGATCTCGCCGTCGGGGCCGCGGGGGGGACCGCTTGGGAGCGCTGCTTTCTGGGGCTGCCGGCGCTGATGGTGGCGGTGGCCGACAATCAGTACCAACCGGCGCGCGCCGCGGATCGAAACGGCCTCGCCTTTCTTCTGGGCAGGCAGTCAGAGGTATCGGTCGAGAGCCTGGCGGCGGCGCTGGAAAGGGTGCTGAGCGATCCGGAGGCGCTGCGGGAGATGGCCGGGCGCTGCCTGTCGTTCATGGAGAAGCGGGACAGCCCGGTTCACCACGAGATCATGGCCGGGCTTTGGGAGGGAAGATATGCAGCGGGCGGAAATTAACCTGAGACCGGTGCAGGAGTCCGATCTGGACCGGATCCTCGCCTGGCGCAACTCGGAGCGGGTGCGCTCCTTCATGTATACCGACCACATCATAACCGCGGCCGAGCATCGCGCCTGGTTCGAGCGCCTGAGGGGGGCGGAATTTCCCGCCGCTCTGGTCTTCGAGTACCGCGGCATGCCGGCCGGCCTGAAAAGCTTCACCCGGATAGACCGGGGGAACAACCTTTGCTACTGGGGCTTCTACCTCGGGGAGTCGGAGCTGCCGAAAGGGTGCGGCAGCGCGATGGGGTTTCTCGCCCTGGAATACGCCTTTGAGCGGCTGGCCTTGCGAAAGCTCTGCGCCGAGGCGTTCGCCTTCAACGAAGGCAGCCTCAAGTATCACACCAGGCTCGGGTTCTCACAGGAGGGGCGCTTCGTGAGACATGTGCTGAAAAACGGCCGCTACGAGGACGTGATCTCGTTCGCCCTGTTCAGGGACGACTGGATCGCCTCGAAGCAGGCGCTGGCTGCGGCGATATTCCAGGAAGGGGGCAAGGATGAGCATCGTTGAGATCGGCGGCAGGAGCATCGGGGCCGGGCACCCCCCCTTCGTGATCGCGGAGATGTCGGGCAACCACAACCAGTCGCTGGAGCGCGCCCTGGCCATAGTTGATGCCGCGGCGCACGCCGGGGCGCACGCCCTCAAGCTGCAGACCTACACGGCCGATACGCTGACCCTGGATCTGGACGGCGGCGACTTCCTGATCTCCGACGAGGGGAGCCTCTGGAAAGGCGAGTCGCTGCACCGGCTCTACCAGCAGGCCCATACCCCGTGGGAATGGCACCGCCCCATCTTCGACCGCTGCCGCGAACATGACCTTATCTGCTTCAGCACGCCTTTCGACGAGACCGCGGTCGATTTCCTGGAATCCCTGGATGTCCCCGCCTACAAGATCGCCTCCTTCGAAAACGTCCATCTGCCGCTGATCCGCAAGGCGGCCTCGACCGGCAAGCCGCTCATCATCTCCACCGGCATGGCCACCATCGCGGAACTGGACGAGGCGGTAGGCGCGGCCCGCGCTGCCGGCTGCCGGGATATCGTCCTGCTGAAGTGCACCAGCACCTACCCGGCATCCCCGGAGAACACCAACATCCTCACCATCCCCCACCTCAGTGACCTTTTCAGGGTTCAGGTCGGCCTGTCGGATCACACCATCGGCATCGGAGTGGCCCTTGCCGCCGTGGCTCTGGGCGCCACCGTGATCGAGAAGCATTTCACGCTCAGGCGTTCGGACGGCGGCGTGGATTCGTCCTTCTCGATGGAGCCGGAAGAGATGGCATCCCTCGTTGTGGAGACGGCCCGGGGCTGGCAGGCCCTGGGATGCGTCAGCTACGGCCCTACCGAGAGGGAACTCGCTTCCCTTCAGTTCAGGCGCTCCCTCTACGTCTGCCGGGACGTCAAGGCCGGCGAGGAGCTGACCGACCGGAACGTGCGGGTCGTCAGACCGGGAAGGGGATTGCCCCCCAAATATCTGGATATAGTGCTCGGCCGGAAGGCGAAACGGGATCTGCCCAAGGGAGCGCCGCTTTCCTGGGAATGCCTTCTTTAGCCCCTGCGACAAAAAGGAAAACGTCATGAACATACTGGTTATCAATATCTCCCTGCGCCCCGAGTCGAAGCTCAAGCTGTTTCCCATAGGTCTTGGGTACGTGGTCACCGCCATGAAAAAAGCGGGATTCGCCTTCGACCTGCTCGACATAGACGCCCATCGACACTCCGATGCGGAGGTGGAGGGTCTCATCGGGGCCAAGAACTACGACGTGGTCTGTCTCGGCTGCATGGTGACCGGCTACCGCATTGTCAAAAGATTGGCACGGGCGATAAAATCCCGCCACCCGCACGCGACGATCATCGCAGGCAACTCCGTCGCCACCTCGATCGTGCAAACACTCCTGAGCCGCACCGCGGTCGACATCGCCGTCATGTCGGAGGGGGACGAAACCGTCGTGGAACTGCTTCAGGCCCTGGCCGACGGGAGGCCGCTAGAGGAGGTGCGGGGGATCTGCTTCATGCGCGACGGCGATCTGATCCGGTCGCCTCAGCGCCCGCTGATAAAGGACATATCCACCCTCCCTTTAATCGACTTTTCCATCTTCGACGTGGAGACCTACATCAAGGCGACCCAGCATCACGTCAGCGAGCCGCTGCCGATGCCGCGCGAGGAGGTGAGGGCGCTGCCGGTCAACACGGCTCGCGGCTGCGTGGCGAACTGCACCTTCTGCTACCACGTGTTCAAGGATGTCCCCTACCGCCACCGCACCCCCGATTCCATCGTTACCGAGATAAAAATCCTTATCGAGACCTATGACCTGAACTACATCCTCTTCTGGGACGAACTGACCTTCTTCTCGAAAAAGCAGACCCTGGCCCTGGTGGACCGCATACTCGAGGAAAAGCTCGATTTCTACTGGACCGCGCTGTGCCGCGGCAACCTGTTCGATTCGGATGAAGACCTGGAGATCATGGCCAAGATGAAGCGGGCCGGCTGCGTGGGGATGGGTTACTCGCTGGAATCCGCAGACCCCGGGATTCTCAAGGCCATGAACAAGCACGTCACCAGCGAGCAGTTCTCCCGTCAGACCGCCCTGTACCGCCGGGCGGGGATACCGACCATAACGAGCCTGGTGATCGGCTATCCACAGGAAACGCCAGAGACCATCCGCAAGACCTTCGACTGCTGCATAGAGAGCCGGATCTACCCCTCGGCAGGCTACCTCTTGCCCCAGCCGGGCTCGGTCATGTACGCCTACGCCGTGGAGCACGGCTTTATCGACGATGAAGAGGAGTATCTGCTCCGGCTCGGGGACAGGCAGGATCTGCGGCTGAACCTGACCGGGATGACTGACGAAGTACTGGAAAACGAGGTGCTGGACGGACTGCGCCGCTGCAACGAGCTGCTTGCCATAGGCCTCGACGAAAACGAGCTGATAAAGACCGGACACAGCCGCAGCGCCGCCGGCGCTGCGGCGCATCAGTCCTAGCCTGCCCCGGCGCCGCCATGACGATTTTTTGGCGCCGAAGCGGTGGCACATATCGTGCTTGAACAGCATGGCGTAGCTGCTGCATTCAATTCCCTCTCAAGGAGAACCCTGAAATGATAGAAACCGGACGTGGTGGTGCGATGATCAAGGATTACAAAAGCGACACCACAAAAGACATCATGAGAGAATACTTCAATCATCCGGTGTGGGGTATGAACTGGGGCGATCCGGTTCCCGACATGCCGCTCGACGTGCAACTGGAGCTGGTGAACAGATGCAACCTGGACTGCCTGTCCTGCAATCCGGGGGAACAAAAAAGACCACTCTCCTTTCTCGGCTGGGATACGCTGAAAAAGATCGTGGATGAAGCCGCCGAAGAGGGGGTCGCCTATTTCACCATCTGCGGGATAGGCGAGGCCTCGATGCACCCCGACCTCTTCAAGCTGCTTCAGTACATCCGCTCCAAGAAGGTGGCGCCGAAGGGACTGCGGCTCTTCGACTTCATGCCGTCGGTCCTGATATCCAACGGCCACTGGACCCAGGACCAGGTGGACAGCTGCATAGAAAATCCGCCGGATCTGCTGTCGTTATCGCTGGCGGGCATCACCGACGAAGACATAACAACCCGGAGAAAGGGGATCGACCTGGATCGGTTCACCGAAAACGTGGGAAGGATCTACAACAACCGGAAGGTGCTCAGAGAAGCGGACGGGGGCTTGTCGCCTACCATCCACATCTCCACCCATCTGTATCCAGACGAGATGGCCGGCATGAAGGATGAAATCGCCGCTTTCAAGGCCAAATTCTTTCCGGTGAGCGACGTCATCGTGATCAAGTCGACCGAGATAACCGCCAAGCTGCACGACCACAACAGGTTCATCGTGGAGTCGGACGAGATAAAGGATATCAGGTACGAGGACATATCCGAATCGCACTTTGTCAGGACCGCCCCCTGCTTCGAAACGTCCCGAAGGCTGTCCGTCGACTCGGACGGCAACGTCTGGTGCGGCCACCATTATTCTGAGCAGTTCGGAGGGTTCCTGGGCAACGTGAAGCAGCAAACCCTGCGCGAGATATGGCACGGGGACAAGATGAACAAGTACAGACTGCAGGTCAGGGCCGGCATTTTCCACCGCGAGCTCTGCCGTCAGTGCGGCGGCGAGATCAGGGAGTTCCACAAAAAAGGGACCATGGAAATGGAGCAGGAAATCAGGTTCGGGAGCTGAGAAAACTCCTTTTTGCTCCGCCAGCCCGCTGCGCCGCCGTACAACCCGGAGAGACAGATGAGAAGCGACACGCTGCTGCAGGCAACCGCCGAGGCATTCAACTGGGATTACAACGAGTTGTATGCCCTGAAATACGAGCTCGACCAACATACCTACTATTACGGCCGGCATTATCGCAACCCCAGGGAGACCTCAGGCAACGGCACGACGGCCGAGCAGTTCAAGCTGAATGCGGTCAAAATCGGGAAGATCTCCGAGGTGCTGGAGAACAACCCTTTCTGGACTGAGCATGCCGTGACGTCGCAGACGCCCGCCATCGTCGCGTTCAATTACAACTACGGCAACTGGTCGGCGGCCCTGCATCGGGAAGGGTATCACATAGAACTCCCCCTCTGGCACGGCTGCCAGTCGGACAATTCCGTGGCAGGCCTTCTGCATGTGCTCTGCGCACTGCTTAAAGAGATGCTTTCCTGCGACTTCAAGCTGCTGCTCTCGGACGAATTCAAGGCCGCCGCGCTGACCGTCAAACGGATTCTGCTGCAATATTACCGGCACCCGCGTTTCAAGGCGCTGTTCATACCCTATGCCCTTTCCTACTTCGAATACCTGGCGGTATCCGTTTTCAGGGAGCTCGGCAAGCCCTCCTTCGTCTTCGAGCACGGCATCCCTTCCGCCTATGCGTTCGAACTCACCGACATCCCCGACTACACGGTGGTCTGGGGCGAACAGGTGAAACAGCACTACCTGCAAACCGGCGTCGCCGCCAAACGGCTGATCGTGGCCGGGCACCCCACTTATCATTCCCTCCCCTCGTCCGGATTGAGATTCGACCTGGACGAGGTGCTGGTCTGCACCTGGTCCATCATCGGCGCCCCTCCGGGCAACTTCGCCTGCAACCAGAACAGGGGCTACCTGCAGTATTACCTCTACACCATACAGAGCGTCCTCAAAAAGCTGGGGGTGAGCCGGGCGCGCCTCAGGCCGCACCCAAGCGAGTCGTGCGAGTGGTACGAAAGGTTCGTCGACACCGGCTTTTACCGGTTCGACCAGGCGCCTCTGGCGCAAAGCCTCGGCAGCAGCAGTCTCGTCATCGGCCCGGCATCCACCGTGTTCATCGAGGCGATCTATTACGGGGTGGACTACCTGTTTTACCATCCCGACGAGTTCGAGATGGATTACAAGCAATGGCCTCCCTACAACGGCGAGGACCCGCGCATTCCGGTGGCGAAAAGCCCCGCCCAGCTGGAGCAGTACATCCGGGAGAAAAGATCCATAGATCCGGCCAGTTTCTCCGACTACATGCAGGTCCCCTTCAACCCTGGGGTCGTCATAGACAAGATCAGGAGTCATCGCCCAAGGCGGGCGGGGACCGCGGCGCCCAAACCGGTCCTGACCGAGCGCGACCTGGGGAAGATACCGGAAGACACCAGGAAAATCGTGGAGTTCGTCAAGCCGTACACCATGACCCCCCCGCAACGGGTGGTGAACGTGGTGAAGACGATAGGCTATATCCTCGACAACGACATTCCCGGCGTCTTCGTCGAGTGCGGCGTCTGGCGCGGCGGCTGCTCCATGGCGGCGGCCTGCGAGCTGCAGATCCGGGGGGCATCGGAGCGCGAGCTGTATCTCTACGACACCTACGAAGGGATGCCGCCGCCGACCGAGCATGACGTAGCGATAGACAACGGAGTCGCTGCGGAGAACCTGCTCTCCATGCAAAGCCGGGACAAGGACAGCCACATCTGGGCCTACGCCCCCTTCGAGGATGTGGTCGGCAATCTCGCCCGTACCGGTTATCCCGCCTCCAGGCTGCATTTCGTCAAGGGAAAGGTCGAGGAGACCATACCGGAGACCCTGCCCGATGCTATTGCCGTACTGCGCCTGGACACCGACTGGTACGAATCAACTCTTCACGAGCTGGTGCATCTCTACCCCCTCCTGTCCCGCGGGGGGGTATTGATCCTCGACGATTACGGCACCTGGGCCGGGTCCAGAAAGGCGGTGGACGAGTACCTGGCACTGCTGCCCGAAAAGATCGAGCTGACCAGGATCGACGACGACTTCGGAAGTTCGGCCTACTACGGGATCAAGCCATGAAACTCTCCGGGACCAAAGGTGAGCCAAGATGAAGAATTTCCTCCTGGTTATCCCGAAACTTGCCGAGTACGGGCAGACCTACGTTTTCCCCCTGGGGATGCTCTACATATCCGCCTGCCTGAAAAGGGCCGGTTTCAACCTCGTCTGCCTGAACCTCTGTCATCATCAGGAGCCGCAGGAAACGGTACTGGCCCGGCTGATAAAGGTCCATGACATCCAGGTTGTCTGCACCGGAGGAACTGCCGCACATTGGAAGCAGATCGAGTCCCTCCTTGATGACGTGAAGAAGATCGACCCTTCTCTGATCACGGTGGTGGGCGGCGCCATCATGACCTCCGAACCGGAACTCGCCATGGGGCACCTGCACGCGGATATCGGCGTGCTCGGCGAGGGGGAGGAGACCGTGGTCGAACTCGCCTATTATCTGAGCCGGAATATGAGCGTTGAGTTCGTAAGAGGAATCGTCTACCGAGCCCCGGAAAAGGGGGCCCTACTCCATTCGGAGAAAAGGCCCCCCGTCGAGGACCTGGACGCGCTCCCGCTCCCCGACTACGGTTCCTTCGATTACGACAAGTACCTGAAGCTGAGGACCGAAAAAAACCCGTTTTATGACCCGCGGCTCTTCGAGGTGGGAGAAGAACAGGTATACGGAGAGATCCTGGCCTCCCGCTCCTGTCCATATTCATGCACCTTCTGCTATCACCCGCTCGGGAAGAAATACCGGCAGCGCAGCCTTGACGACGTTTTTGTGGAAATAAGGCTCCTGGTGGAAAAATTCGGCGTCAATTTCATAAACATCCTGGACGAGCTCTTCTCCCACGACGACGCAAGGATCGCCAGCTTTTCGGCAGAGATGAAAAGGCTCGGCGTCCGCTGGACGGCCCAATGGCGGGTTGACAACATCTCGGAAGAGACGCTCCCGCTTCTGAAGGAATCCGGGGTGAGCTTCATCGGCCTAGGGCTTGAGAGCGCAAGCGATACCATCCTGAAAAGCATGCGCAAGATGACCACCAGGGAGCAGATCGACCGGGCCTATTCGCTGGTGCTGAAGCACGGCATGACCCCGGGCGGGAACCTCATCTTCGGCGACGTCGAGGAAACGGACGAGACCATCAAGGAGAGCCTGGACTGGTGGTTCGCCCATCCGGAATACCAGGTCGGCATGCAGTTCATCATGGTGCTGCCCGACTCCGCCCTGTACCGCCACGCGCTCAGCAACAACCTCATTCCGGACAAGCTCCGCCACGTCAGGGACAAACTATGGGTGACCAACGTCAGCAAGCTTGAGAACGGAAGGTTCCACGAGATGCAGGCCATGGTTACCTACTTCGATCATACCCGCGCCAACCTGAGGCACGGCAGGATCGTGAGCTCGCGCATCGAGGAAGCTTCAAAGGACAAGAACATCTACAACACCCTGTTCGAATGCCCCGATTGCGGCGAGAGCTCGCACTACCGCTACTACTACCATCAGCCGGAGGGGGACCAGTCGCTTTTCACCATAGTCCTGTGCAAGCGCTGCCTGAGCCGCTACAAGGTGGAGACTGCCGCGTGTTTTTTTGCGGACGTCGATACCGACGAGGATTTCTACAACCAGACGAAATTGGTGTGTGCCATATGCTGAAGTCAAGACACCCTTTGCAACCTCTGCGCAAGGTATACTTCTCCGCCGCCGGGCCTTACCTGCCGGGGCACCTCAACATCCTTGCGAGCAGCCACTCCCCGGGCGACCTTTTGACCGCCGATTTCCCCCCCGGGTCGCTGTCCGCCGTCCGCGCCGACAACATTTTCAACCTGCTGCCGCTGTCCGACTGCTGCTTTTTCCTCTATTTGTGCAGAAGCTGGCTTGGGGCCGATGGGTTGCTGGTCCTGCGCGGGTTCGGTCCTATCGGCAACAATATCCCGCTGTTGCTCCTACAAATGCTGTATGCCGCCGGCTTCCTCGCCATTAACGGCACCGACAGGGAATCGGCGGGGGACGACGTTCTGATGGCGCGTTCCTATTCACCGGAAATGCCGGAGTACATCCACGTGGGGAGGATCAAGAACTTTCTCAAACGTTTGAGCGCGGGGGGCAAGGATGAGCATTGCCGCGGCGTTGATCACTTCACCTTGTTTTACGATCGGTTAAGATCCTTATCCCCCTGACACCCGGCCGTCGGGGGTGTCGTTACCCGTTAATCCAGCGCGCTGGGAAAAAGCGCTGGCGCCCCTGCTTGACCTAAGGAGAAAATCTTTGAATTGTCTGGTACTGGGGGGCGGAGGCTTCCTGGGCTCCCATGTGTGCGACAGCCTGATCAGCGCCCGGCACGCAGTACGGGTGTTCGAGAAGGAGGGCCGGGACAGGGAAAATCTGGCCCATGCGGGGAGCGGCGCCGTCTGGCTCGAGGGGGACTTCCTGAACCCGGAGAACCTCAAGGCCGCCGTCAAGGGGATGGACGTCGTTTTCCACCTGGTAAGCACCACGCTCCCCAAGAGTTCGAACGAAAGCCCGGTCTATGACGTCTCATCAAACGTGGTAGCTACCCTGCATCTGCTGGAGGCCGCCCGGTCGGCCGGGGTGCGCAAGGTGATCTTCTTCTCCTCCGGCGGCACCGTTTACGGCATCCCGGAAGCGATCCCGATCCCCGAGAACCATTCGACAGAACCTACGTGTTCCTACGGCATCCATAAACTGATGATCGAGAAATATCTGGCCCTCTATCACCGGCTGCACGGACTCGACTACACGGTGATCCGCCTGGCCAACCCGTACGGGGAGAGGCAGAAGCCGACCGGCACCCAGGGCGCGATCGGGGTCCTGCTGTACAAGGCGCTCAAGGGGGAGCCGCTGGAAATCTGGGGTGACGGCTCCATCATACGCGACTACCTGCACGTCTCCGATGTCGCGCGGGCGGCCCTTGCCGCAATCGATGCCCAGGTGCCGGAACGGATCGTCAATATCGGCAGCAGCAAGGGGCTTTCCCTGAACGAGATAATCCAGCTCATCGAGGAGGAGATCGGGTCCGCGCCGGAGGTGCGCTATCGGCAGGCGAGGAAGTTCGACGTGCCGGCCAACATACTGGAGATCACCCGCGCCCGTCGGCACCTGGGATGGAGCCCGGAGGTGGATATCCGCACCGGCATCAGAAGGACGGCGGCATATCTGCGCGAGATGATCAGATCCGAGAGCGACGCCGAGCGCAGTCAAAACCGGCAGGCGCCAGGTACCGGTCAAGGACCGGTAGAGCTGTTCACGGATGGAAGCACCCTTAGGCCGGCAATGCGGCGGCAGTAATGAGACAATAGGTGACGTGCCGATGAGGAAACTAAAAATTGCAATTGTTACCACCATGGCCGAGTCCCCCTGGGGGGGGAGCGAGGAACTTTGGGCTGCGACGGCCGCCCTTGCCCTGCAGGAGGGGCATGAGGTCATGGCCTTGGTCCCGGCGTGGAAGCCGCGTCACGCCAGGGTGCAGGAGCTCGCCGACTGCGGCATGAAAGTTGCCGATTGGGGCGAGTACAGCGCCTCCAGGGAGTCCAACGCGCAGGCAGGCAGGCCTGCTTGGCATCCGTACCACCCCCTGCTGGAGTTCGAGCCAGACCTGGTATTCGTGAGCCACGGAGGCCTGCTGGACTGCGTCAACGGGCACGTTCTCCTGGTCCAGATGCTGCTGGAGAACAACCTCCGCTTTATCTTGATGATCCAGGCCAACACCGACCTGTACTTTCCCAACGACAACCAGCGCGAGATCCTGCAGATTTATTATGCCCGCGCGGAGAAGGTGTTCTTCGCCGCCAGGCAGAACCTGGAGATCGCCCGCCGGCAGCTGGCGATCCCCCTGGAAAACGGCGCGGTCTTTTACAGCCCGGTCAAGCTGAGCCGGTATGACAAGGTGGCTTGGCCGGAATCCTGCACCGCGCTCATGGCCTCTGTCGCCCGGCTGGACGCCTTTCCGAAGGGACAGGACCTTCTGCTCGAAGTGCTGGGCCAGGAGAAATGGCGGCACCGGGATTGGAAACTGACGCTTTTCGGAACGGGCATTCACGAGAACTACTTCCGCGAGCTGGTCCGATATTACCGGCTCGAGGAGAAGGTGGAGATTCCCGGGAAGAACGTCGACATGCGGCAGATCTGGTCCGGGCACCAGATTCTGCTCCTCCCTTCCCGGCTGGAAGGGACGCCGATCGTGTTGTTCGGGTCGATGCTGTGCGGACGTACCGCTGTGGTCACCGACGTTGGCGGCAACGCAGATTTCATCCGGGACGGGGAAAACGGCTTCGTGGCAGCCGCCGCCTCGGTGTCACTCGTGGACCAAGCCATGGAGCGGGCCTGGGGAAAACGCGACCATTGGTTGGAGATGGGGCAACGGGCAAGGGATTATTTCCTCCAGCATCACGAAATCCATACCGAAAGGGCCTTTCTCGCGCAGATAAAGAACGCGGTCCCCTGGTTCGGCGAGCCAGCCACCCCTGAAGTTCAGGCCGGCGCGGGCGCGCCGCGTATCTCCGTCATAATTCCCTGCTACAACTACGCAAGATACCTGGCCGATGCGGTCTCCAGCGTCATCGCTCAGAGCTGCCAGGATTTCGAGATCATCATCGTCAACGACGGCAGCACCGACAACACCAGGGATGTGGCTGAAAGACTCCTCGCCCAATACCCCCGGCACAGCGTCAGACTCATCAACCAGGAGAATTCCGGCCAGCCGGCGATCTCCCGCAACAACGCGATCCGGGTCTCCCGCGGCCGCTACGTCATATGCCTCGACGCCGACGACATGCTTGCACCCACCATGCTGGAGCAATGCCTGCGCCTGCTCGAATCGCACCCTGAAATCTCCATCGCGTACACCGACAGACTTGACTTCGACGGGGTTGAAGGGGTCGTGCAGGCAGGGGAGTACGATTTTTCCCGCCTGATAGAGGCCAACCACATTTCCTACTGCGCCCTCTACCCGCGAGAAGTATGGGAGCGCGTGGGGGGCTACCGCGAGAACGTGAAAGCCGTCGAGGACTGGGATTTCTGGATAGCCGCCGGCGCACTGGGGTTCCGGGGGAAGCGTATCCCCCTCCCCCTTTTCAAGTATCGTCGTCATGACACCGGCATTTTCCAGGACGCCCTGAAGAATTTCCATCTTAAACAGGCGCAGGTAATTCTGAACAATGCCGCCCTTTATGATCCGGCACTGGTAGCCCGGGCAAAAGCGGTGCTCGGCGCCGCGCCAAGCGCACCATCCGCTCCCCTGGTCTCCGTCATCGTCCCCACCTACAACCGGCCCGGCCTGCTGAAGAAGGCCGTTCAAAGCATCCTCGACCAGACCTTCCAAAACCTCGAAATCATCGTGGTCAATGACGCCGGGCAGGACGTTTCTCAGGTTGTCGAGGCATTCGGCTCCCCCAATCTTTCCCTGCATTGCCATGAAACCAACCAGGGACTGGCCGCCGCTCGCAACACCGGGATCCGTGCGGCCAAAGGGAAATATATCGCCTACCTGGACGACGACGATCTCTTCTACCCGGAGCACCTGGCCATCCTGGTCGAGCGCCTGGAGTCGGACGGCTCCTTCGTGGCCTACACCGACGCCCACCGGGTCCATCTGGAGAAGCGCGACGGCGTGACCAAGGCGATAGGGCGCGACCTCCCGTACAGCGAGGATTTCGACTGCCAGCGCATCCTGTTCGACAACTTCATCCCGGTGCTCTGCGTCATGCACCGAAGGGAGTGCCTGGAGCGGGTGGGAGGCTTCGATCCCTTGCTGCACCGCTTGGAGGACTGGGACCTCTGGATCAGGATGTCGCGCCACTATGAGTTCCATCATATCCGCGAGGTGACCTGCGCCTTCAGCTGGTTCCCCGAAGGCGGGACCACCATGACCGGCGCAAACAGGGAGCCCTTCGAATGGGCGATGCTGCGCGTCAGCCACAAGCGCCGGCACTTGCTGCCGCCGGTTCCGGCAGCGGCGGCGTGGCAGGCGGAATTCGTCACTACTGCGGCCGAGAGGCTCTCAGCGGCGCTGGGCAAGGCCCTAGACGCCCGGCGTTACGCGCCGCGCGCCATCTTCGGAACCGACGACATGAACGAGGTCCTCTCCGACGCGGCTCTCCTGAGTGAGCAGCACCCGGAGCATCGGGACCGGATGGCTCGGCTCTCGGAGGCGATCAGGAGCTTCGCCACTCTGGGAGCCGAATGCGGGTCAGGCGCGCCTCAGGCAGGCGGTCCGCCACCGCTGGTCTCGGTGATCGTACCCACCTTCAACCGCCCTGAAACGCTCAGGGTGGCGCTGGAGAGCATCCTGGCTCAGAGCTTCACGGATTTCGAGATCGTGGTAGTCAACGATGCAGGCAGCGAAGTGAGCGCCGTACTGAACGACCTTTCCCACAGGGACAGGATCGTCTACCTGCGCCACCAGGTGAACCGCGGGCTGGCCGCGGCCCGCAACACCGGTATCGAAGCCGCGCGAGGCAGATACATCGCCTATCTTGACGACGACGACACCTACTATCCCGACCATCTGGAAACCCTGGTGTCTCTGCTGCAGACCCGGCAGTGCCAGGTGGCGTACACCGATGCTTTTTGCGCGCTGCAGCGCCCCGGGGACGGGGGATATCAAACTGTCGAGAAAAACATCCTCTATTCCTGTGAATTCGACTACGATCGGATCATGGTGGAAAACTTCATCCCGGTCTTGTGCATCATGCATGAAAAGTCCTGCCTCGCCAAAAGCGGCCGGTTCGACGAGTCCCTGAAGCGGCATGAGGACTGGGACCTCTGGATCAGGATGTCCCGCCATTTCCGGTTCACGCACCTTGCCAGGGCTACCTGCGAGTATACCTTCCGGACCGATGGCAGCGGAATGACCAGCGGTACCCTGCCGACCTTCCTGATAAGCATGCGCCGCGTCTACCAGAAGTACGCCCAGGTAGTCGCGGGAAACAGCTCGCTCGTGCAGGGCCAGAAACATGCCATTACGCAGCTCAACCTGTCGGTCTTCAAATTCCTGGAGGAACGGATGGCGCCGTTCGAGACCCTTTCGGCCATTCCCTTCAACGACCTGCAGCAGACAGGGGCGACCCGGACTCAGATAATGTCGACCTACCACTACTTGAAAGGGAAAACGGCGGGTGACGCGTCCGAGAAGGTGCTGCTTCTGGAAAATGCCTTGGCGGAGTGCCGGGCAAACCATCAGGCATGCATGGATCTGGTGACGATCTACATAGAATCCGGGGCCTACGGCCTGGCCGACGCACGGTTAAGCTTGCTGGAAGAGGCAGACCCGGGGGACCAGACGATTGCCGGGGTGAGGAAGCTGCTTCAAGACAGGCTTGCCGCAACATCGGTACGGCCGGCAACGGTTCCCGACAGCTCTCCCCTCCCCGAAAAAGGGGAGAGCGTGCCTGAATTCCTGTTAGGGACGCTGCAAGGAAACCAGGATGACCCCGAGGCGCTGCTCAGCCTTGGCAGGATCTGTGCATCACAGGGACGAGCGGACGATGCCAGACTTATCTATGACAGAATTTTGGCTATCGTGCCGGGTCAGCCGCAAGCGCTGGACGAACTGGCTCAATTGGCCGGGCGCCGGGCGCCGGCCGTCTCCATCGTCATCCCCGTATTCAACAAGCTGGAGCTGACCAGGGGCTGCCTGGAAAGCCTGGCAAGCACCACGGATCCCGAACTTTTCGAGTTGATCCTGGTGGACAACGGCTCCAGCGACGGAACCTGGAGCTACCTCGCGGCGCTTCCCACCGGCGTGAAGCTGGTAAAGAACCAGGAGAACCTCGGTTTCGCCAAGGCATGCAACCAAGGGGCGGCCCTGGCAAGGGGACGTTACCTGCTCTTTTTGAACAACGACATCGAGGCGCTTCCAGGATGGCTGGAACCACTTCTGGCTGTCCTGGACATGGATCCGGCAGTGGTCGCCGCCGGGAGCAAGCTGCTGTTTCCCAACGGCACCATCCAGCATGCCGGCGTGATCATGGCCAAAGTCCACAGCACCGGCGACCACCTGGTCCCCACGCACATCTACTACAAAAGACCCGCGGACCAGCCCGAGGCCGGTGTGGCCACCTGTTACCAGGCGCTCACCGGAGCCTGCCTCGCCGTGCGGCGGGAACAATTCAGTCGGGTCGGCGGATTCGACGAGGGGTACTGGAACGGCTACGAAGACGTCGATCTCTGCCTCAAGCTGGGGGGGGCCGGCGCAAAGCTCGTGTATCAACCTGAAAGCGTGCTGATCCACTATGAAGCCCAAAGCGGGACTGAGCGCTCGGCCAGGGGACACGACAACGTCAGTCGTCTGCACCAGAAATGGCTGGGGAAGGTACCGATCGACTACGAGATCGCCGCGGACGGCGCCTTGACCCAAACCCCGGGGGCGCACCCCCTCTACCGCGCGCAATCCCGGGAGATCGCGGTATCCGTGGTGATACCGGTCTTCAACCAGGTCAGTTACACGAAAGGGTGCCTGGAGGCGCTCTTTGCCGTCACCGGTGAGGAGATCTCCTACGAAGTAATAGTGGTTGACAACGCCTCGAGCGACGGAAGCCCCGAATACCTGAGAAGCCTGGAGCCCCGCATCAGGGTGATCTCCAACGAGCGAAACCTCGGCTTCGCCAAGGCCAGCAATCAAGGCGCGCGCGCGGCCCGCGGCAGTTACCTGGTATTTCTCAACAACGACACCCTCCCCGGTCCCGGATGGCTGCAGGCACTGGTCCGGGGGGTCGATTGCGACGGCGCCGACCTGGTGGGGGCCAAGCTCCTCTATCCGGACGGCACCGTACAGCACGCCGGAGTTGGCTTCGCGCCCCCGGGGAACGGAGTGCACGTTTTCCAGGGGGTGCCGGGCGACCATCCGGCCGTCAACCGGAAACGCTTCATGCAATGCGTCACCGGTGCCTGCCTCCTGCTGAGGCGGCAGCTTTTTCTCGAACTCGACGGCTTCGACGAAGGGTTCATCAACGGCTACGAGGACGTCGACTTCTGCCTGCGCGCCCAGGCCGCAGGCAAAAAGATCCTCTACACCCCGGAGAGTGCGTTGGTCCACTTCGAGGAAACAAGCACGGGGCGCAAGGACAATGAGCGGCACAACCGGGAGCGTTTCTACTACCGCTGGCATGGGCGCATCCATTTCGACAACCTGGAACTGAACGAGGCAGAGGGGCTGCTGCGCCCTATCGGCGACGAGCATGCCGACCGGCTGTACGCCCTTCTGGGCTCCAACGACAACGCCATTTTTGTCTATCTGAACGTGCACGAACGTGACCCGGACGACACGGGGGCTCTGCTGAACCTCGGGAGAGCCTGCGCAGCAAAAGGGCGCCCCGACGACGCCCGGGTATTTCTGGAAAGGCTCCTGAAACTCAAACCCGCCCATCCGGCCGCCCTTCAGGCGGTGGCGGGGCTGGCCGGCGGCGACCGCGCCGCAACGGCCTGAGACCGGAGAGCCTTTTACTTCATGAATAAACCGCAACTGTTGGCCCCAGTTTCTACCACGGCCATCAACGGAGACCGCCCATGCCGAGCAATACCCCTCGCTACGAGATACTGAAGGACTCCTACCGGGAACTTCAGAGCCAGATGGAGTCGCAATTCCTTCACTCCGCCATTGAACAGGTGCTGCATTTTCTCAAGTTCAACCCGGGACATGCCAAGGCCCATAGCGACCTGGGACTGTTCTATTACCGCAAGGGGGACAAGCTGCAGGCGCTGGGCCACTACCAGAAGGCCAACCGCCTTGCCCCGGACGACCTCGGGTTCCTGAAGAGCCTGGCGAATTTCTACCTGAAGGAGATGGAGTGGGTGGAAGAGGCTTCCGCCCTGTATCGGGAGGTGCTCCAGGCGCTCCCCGACGACGTGGAGGCACTGGTGGCGCTCGCCACCATCAGCTCCGGCGAGGGGAGGGGCGATGAGGCGCGCGCATTTTTGGAACGGATACTGAAGCTGCAACCGCAAGAGGACCCCGCAGCCGAGCCCGCCCCGCGAAAGGACCGACACGAGGAGCCTAAGCCTTGGTCCCCGCCGGTCGTGACGCTGCAGGCTTGCGTCCCGCAGACCCCCTGCCCGGCGACCCCTCCGGCAGGCAGCGGCCGCAAGAGCAGCGACGAACTCTACCTGAAGTCGAGAAACTGCGCGGAGAACGGGAGAACCGGCGACGCCATCGAAGCCCTTGAAGGGCTTGTGTCGGAAAATCCCGAGCACGCGCTGGCGCATAACGACCTGGGCGTGCTCTACCAGCGTGGCGGAGACCCGGCGCGTGCCATGGTGCACCAGAAAATAGCGAGCGACCTGCAACCTGACAACGACATATTCGCCAAGAACCTGGTGGGGCTCTACCTGGAGCAGGGGATGACCGACGAGGCGATCCACGCACTGCTGGATCAGCTGCGACGACACCCTGAAGATGTCGAGACCATCACCGCCCTTGGGAACATCAGCCTCAGCGTCGACCGCCCGCAAGAGGCGAGGACCTTTTTCGAAAAGGTTCTCGCCCTGGAGCCTTGGAACCAGGCGGCGCGGGAGGCAGTAGCGTCACTCGCCCCCTCCGCGCCCCCCCCTTGTCAGCCGGCCCCGCCGGCCCCGCAGGCGGATATTATTGCAGCGGCGCCGGCAGCGAAAAAGCAGGAGCCTGCCTCGCTGGACCAACTGCTCGCCAGGCTGCGCAATTCCGCCCCTGCTCCCTCTAATGGCGCCGGAGAAAGCGCCGAAACCCTCTACCGGCAGGCGCAGCAGGCCTTGGAAAGCGGAGCTCCGGAAAGGGCCGCGGAGCAGCTGGAGGCCCTGATAGCCAGCCATCCCGATTTCGCTCCGGCCTATAACGATCTCGGGGTACTCCACTTCCGTCAAAACGACCGGAAGCGCGCCTTGGCCCGCCACCGGCAGGCGGTCTCACTCGACCCGGAAAATCTGGATTTCAGCAAGAACCTTGCAGGTCTCTGCCTGACCGACCCGGCCACCCTGGACGAGGCGATCCTTCTGCTCACCGGGATGATCAAATCGCATCCAGGCGACATCGAGACGCTGTTCACCCTGGGGAGGATCTGCTCCGAGCTGGAGCGCCCGGAGGAGTCCCGGACCTTCCTGCGCAGGTTGCTTGACATCGAGCCGTGGCACCGGGAGGCACAGGAACTCCTGCTGCAGGTGGAAAAGCAGCAATGACCCAGGTACCCCGAACTCCAGCCGCCCCCCTCCGGGTATCGGTCATCATCCCGATGTTCAACCAGCCGGAGTTGACGGTCAACTGCCTCGCCTCCCTGGCGCGTCACACACCTGAAGGGATCGCCGAGATCATCGTGGTGGACGATGCCTCCTCCGTCCCGTTCGCCACTGCAGATCCCCGGGTAACGGTGGTGAGGAATCGCGAGAATCTCGGTTTTGCCGCATCCTGCAACCGCGGCGCCGCAACTGCCGGCGGGGATTACCTGCTGTTCCTGAACAATGACACCGAGGCGCTTCCCGGCTGGCTCCAGCCGCTGGTCGAGGTGCTGGACCGGCGCCCGGAGGTCGGCATCGCGGCCCCCAAGCTGATCCACCCGGGGGGCACGCTGCAGCACTGCGGCAAGGTCTGGGGGGATCTCGACTCCCCCAGGTCGCAGCCGACCCATCTCTATTTCCTCCAACCGGCCGACCTCCCCGAAGCGAACCGAAGCCGCGAGTATGCCCTTGTGACCGGCGCCTGCATCCTGGTAAGGCGGGAGGAGTTCCATGCCTTCGGCCCCTTCGACGAGGCCTTCGAGAACGGATGGGAGGACGACGACCTCTGCTACGCCTTCAGCTCCCGGGGCAAGGAAATCTGGTACTGCGCCGAGAGCACGCTGATTCACTACGAAAGCGTCACCCTTGGCGCAGACTACCGGCCGGCCGAATGCGCCTTCCAGCGGATGCTGGCCGCTTCAAGCGGTGCCGATCCGACCCCGCTTGCCCCGGACGCCGAGGCGCTGCTCGCTCCCTACCTCGCCATGCCTCATCAGGAACTGGCCGCACTTCTGGAAGGGAAGCTTCTCAAGGTGCGCGCCCGTTTTAACAGAAACCGGGCGCGCTTCTTCGCCAAATGGGGCGACAGGGTGCGGCGCGACGACCACTTCTACCACAGCCTGGACGGGACCCGCGCCACTGAACTCCCGGCCCTTGCGCCATCCCCCCCAGTCACCTCCATGGTGATCCTCACCTTCAACCAGCTGGAGTACACCAGGAAAACGGTGGAGAGCATCCGCCGCCACACGCCGGAGCCTCACGAGATCATCTTCGTGGACAACGCGTCCACGGACGGCACAGTCGAGTGGCTCCAGGCTCTTGTCGCCAGGGACCCGCGCTACCGCCTGATCGCGAACGACCGGAACCTCGGCTTTTCCAAGGGGTGCAACCAGGGGATAGAGGCCTCGCGGGGCGACTTCATACTGCTGCTGAACAACGACGTAATGGTGACCCCGGGTTGGCTCTCCGGCCTTCTGGCACCCTTCTCAGGCTCCGAGGGGATCGGCATAGTCGGGCCGGTGACCAACAACATCTCGGGGCTGCAGCGGGTCCCCGGCGCAAACTATCAAGGCATCGACGAGTTGGACGCCTTCGCCCTGGAGCATCGGCGAAGACTCCCGGGCTGCCGGGTCGCCACCCGGCGCATCGTCGGCTTCTGCATGCTGTTCCGGCGCTCCCTGCCGGAAAGCATCGGCCTTCTGGACGAGGATTTCGGCTCCGGCAACTTTGAGGACGACGACTTCTCCCTGCGCGCAAACCTTGCCGGGTTTCGCAACCTGATCGCCGCCGACGTCTTCATCCACCATTTCGGCTCGGCGACCTTCGCCGGCAACAAGATCGATTACGCAGGCGCAATGGCCAAAAACCGGGAGATTTTCAACCGGAAGTGGAGCGCCCCGATTACGGACCGCGCCTTCGCGTTGAAGATCCAGCGGCTGAGAACCCTGGAGAAGGCGGAACTGCTCTGGGAGCGGGGAGAGCCGGATCAGGCCGTGAACGTCATCCTTGAAGAAGGGATCAGACTCGACCCGGCCGAGCCAAGTTACTACCTGGTGCTGGCCCGGCGCTTCATCGACCATGGGCACCATCAGGACGCCCTGGAGACCTTGAACCACATACCGGATCCTTTTCAGGCCAGGGACTGGCTTATCCTGACGGGGCTCGCCCTGGCCGGCCTTGGGCGGCTTCAGGAGGCCGGAGTCTATGCGGCGCGAGCCAAGGCGCTGCAACCGGGATGGGGGGAGGCGCTGTACCTGGAAGCCATTTTGGTCCGGGCTTCAGGCGAGCCGCTGCGGGCGGGTGCGCTTCTGGCCGAGGCGCTGGCCGTCGATCCCTGCCTGGCCGAGGCCTACGCCGAACTCGCCCGGATGGCCCAGGAAAATGGGGAACTGGCCGATGCCTGTCTGCTGGCGCAACGCTCCTTCCTCTGCGCGCCGGTGCGCGCAGAGAACGCGGCGCGTTATCACCGACTGCTCGGCGAGCTGGGGCGCCTGGACCAAGGAGTGGAGGAGTTTCGTGCCATGCTACGGTTCCACCCCGACAACCGGGCGCTCACCCTGTACCTCGTCGACCTGCTGATCGGCCTCGGCCGGGACGCCGAGGCGCTGGAGGTGATCGAACCTTTTCTTGCCCGTTTCCCCTGGGACGACCCGTTCCTGGACGCCTGCCTCGCGATCAGGAACAGGGTGGGCCCCCTGGAGATCGACACGAGGTCTCCTCAGGGCATCTCTCTCTGCATGATCGCCAAGAACGAGACGGCGCACCTGGCCCTCTGCCTGAAGAGCTTAAAGCCGCTGGTCCAGGAGATCGTGCTGGTGGATACCGGCTCCACGGACCGTACCGGGGACCTAGCCCGCGTCTTCGGGGCCCGGGTCTTCGACTCCCCCTGGGAGGGGGACTTCTCGCTGGCGAGAAACGTCTCGCTGCAACAGGCACGGGGCTCCTGGGTGCTGGTCATGGACGCTGACGAGGTGATCTCCGAGCTCGACTACCAAAACCTCAGGCAGGAACTGCTCGATCTGGCGGGCCGGGCCGCGGCGCTCAGCGTCACCACCAGGAACTACATGCACCGGGTGGACGTGGAGAAATGGAAGGCCAACGACGGCGTCTACCCCGAAGAGCGGGGTGCCGGGTGGACCCCCAGCGACAAGATCCGACTGTTTCCCAATTTCAGCGGCATCCGTTTCGAGAACCCGATCCACGAGATGGTGGACCAGTCGGTAATCGCCTGCGGCTTGCCGGTTGTGGCCTCGCGGGTCGCGGTGCATCACTACGGCTACCTGGACGAGGGGAAGCAGGCGGACAAGGAGTTGTTCTACTACCAGCTGGGGGTGAAGAAGCTCGCCGCCAGCCCGAACGACCCGATCGCCATCTGCGAGCTGGCCATACAGGCGGCGGCGGTCAAGCGCTACCGGGAAGCGGTCGCGCTCTGGCAGCGTGCGCTCGCCTTCGATCCGGCATCCTCTCTGGCCTACTTCAACCTCGGCTCCTGCTATCTCTATCTGGGCGACTTTGCGGCTTCCGCCAGCGCCTCTTCACAGGCCATGCAGTTGAAGGCGCATTACCGGGAAGCGATCACCAACTACGCGCTGGCCCAGCTCTGCCTCGGTGACGCAGCGGCTGCCCGTTCGGCAGCCGAGGCGGAATTGGGCCGGGACAGCAACTACCCGACCCTGGGCGTCACGCTGGCCATCGCCTGCTGCTGCTTGGGCGAGTCGCCGGAAGGCACCGCCCTGTTCCAGGAGCTCATCGGGAAAAACGTCAACTTCGACAAGTTCCTGCACCTTGTTCTGGAGCGGCTTCTGGCCGCGGGCCGTGTCGAGTTCGCGCAGAGCGTCGTGCGGGCGGCTCAGCTTTGCGGCTACATCTCTGAAGAAAGTATCCGGATCTGTGGCGCGCCGGCGGGAAGCGCCTCACCCCCCTAAAGCGTTCGGGCGGTGGAGGACAATGGAGATGTGATTGGCCTGAAGGAGTTTTAGACAAACAAAAGGCTCGTGGCGCCCCGCAAGGGGGCGCCACGAGCCTTTTGTTTTCCAGTCGCGACGACCCTCGCCTGGTTCGCGTTAAACCACCCTCAAACCGGCGGCAATGTTCAGGTTGATGTCGATCACGATTTTGAGCTTTTCCGATTTCGGAAAGGCGAGCACCTCGAAAAGCGTCTTGTCCACGAACAGGCTCAGATTCAGGATATCCTGGCGCAGTTCCCGCGGCATCGGGTTTTCAGGTAATGACAACTCGCTCTGGAAGAAGCTCCAGACCTTCTGGTTGTAGCGGACGGCCTCGTCCAAAAGCTTGGCCCGCTCAGGCGTATCCCACTTCTGCTGGCATTCCTTCAGCTTCAAGGCGGCCTTGGTGAGTACATGGGCTTCCAGTTCACGACCCGATAGCTGCTCCTGATGCATCCCCTGATAAACGTTAATTGGTTGCGCTAGCATTTTCGATGAGCTCCTTTTCATACTCGATGAGGTTCCCGGCGAGCTTGAGGGCGTGGTAGAAGTCTGCCTCCCGGACCTTGCTCTCTATCTGGGTCAACAGGTCCCCGGTGCTTGGCGCCGCAGTAACTACGGCGTCCATCAGTTCCCTATACTTGCTATGATATTCGGGAAGATTCTCCCGATCTATATACATGAGTTGGATGATGAAATATATCTTTTGGGCGGCGGTCACTACGTCCCGCTCGCTCAGGATATCCTTTTCGCGCAGGATGGGGACGTTGTTTTCGATCAGAAGCTCGGCGGGACGGGATCCGTTCCGGATCACCGCACCGCCTACCATCAGGCGCTCTTCCGCTTTCAAACGTAGTTTAAGTGACATGCGCGCCCCTTTTAATTGTTTTTCAGCAGGTTGTGGATGACCTGAGGCCCATCCTTGAAACTGGCGATCTTCGCATCGATGGCGGCTACCGCGTCTTTCAGATGACTGTCCGGGGCGTCCAGGGGAAGCACCGGCAGTTCCTGCAACGTCAACTTCCCTGCACGGTCGAAGTACTGCGACAAGGTGGAGCTGTTTTCCTGGTAAAACTGCTGCTGTGGAGCAGGGACCGTCATGCTGTCAATTTCCTTACGTATCGCGCTGTAGCTGCGCAGTATCTCCCTTCTGTCTTCACTATCTATGCCAAACGGGGGGTAGTTCTTGATAATTTTGAACAGTTCGGTCTTAAGCGGCACCAGGGCGGCCGAGGCCTGCTCCAGCTTCTCCGCGCTGACCTGCAGGACCCTTGCCAGCGCATTGCGCCCCTCTATATGCTCGTGAATCTTCCCCATGGCCTGCCGCTTGCTCGCTTCGGTGAGGGAAACGTTGACGATATCCTGACTGGAAGCCGAGGCGGGTTGCGCCGCTGCAGGCAACTCCGGCGATGCGGGTTGCTTCTCCGGGAGTTGGGCAGCATAGGACGCTGGAGCAGAGTTGTTGACAGGTTCAATGGACATGGGGGCCTCCCTTTACATAAAAAAAGGGGGAGGGAATATCCCTCCCCCCAGTGCAGCCGTTCTGGCCGTTCGTTTTCCTAGAAGAGCCTCAGTACGGACTGAGCTGCCTGTGAAGCCATGCTGAGGGAAGAAGTACCCAGGTTCTGACGGGTCTGCAACATCAGCATGTTGGCGCCTTCCTCGTTCATGTCGGCGAGGGTCAGGTTGTCCGAGCCGGTGTTCAGCACGTTGACCATCGAGTCGGTAAACGACTGACGGGTGGTGACGACGCTCAGGTTGGCGGAGAGGGCCGAGGACTGGCTTCTCAGCGCGGTCAGCGCGCCTTCCAGCTGGGCCGAGGAACTGGAGATGGCGGCGGAAGCAGACGAGGTGGTCGAGTCGTTCCATTGGGTGCTGGTGCTGTTGGTGCCGCCGACGGAGGTACTCGTGACTGCAGTCTGGCCGTTGCCGGCAGCGATTGCTGCGGTACCGACGGAAAGGCCGGCGGAGGTTGCGTTGAAGCCCTGGATCTGCAAGGTGGCGCCGTTGGTGGTAGGCGCGAATTCAACAGTCTGATTCTGCGCGTTCAGGAAGTTCGTGCCGCGGTAGCCGGAATCGCTGGCGAGCTGGCTTACCTGGGACATCAGGGTGTTGAAGGTGGCCGCGAAGTTGGCGCGGTCGGTTACGCTGGTGGTGGCCAGCGCGGAGGATGCGATACCCTGTGCGGACTGGATCAAGGACGTGATGGCCGTGATACCGGCGTCAGCCGCCTTGACCATCTGGATTGCTTCGCCCATGCCGTCCTTGCGGTTGGTGAGGTCGGTTGCGCGGTTCTGGTTGGCCTGCGCCGCGAAAAAGTTGGTCGGGTTGTCCAGTGCGCTGTTGACCTTCTTCCCTGAGGAAAGCCTCTGCTGAGTCTGGGTGATCAGGTTGTTGGTGTTCTGCAGGGAAAGCAGGTTGTTTCTCATGCCGGCGGTAAGCGAGATGTCGTTTGCCATGGTGTTGCTCCTTTCTGGATGTTTGGTTTTAGCGGCATTCTTGCCGCTTTGTTAAAAACAAGGCCTTGTTTTAGTAACTTTTCGGCATGAGGAGGGGAAACTTTAGCGTTTTTATTTTTTTTATTGCACCGATGCGGCATTACATTTGAATGCAAGCAGGTTGCCGGAGGCGGCGGATGATGCCCCGGACCGTCGCCCGGGTCCTTTCGCACCAAACGCGCAGTTCAGCGGCACCGATGCCCCCCTCGGCCGACGCGGGGAGTTCACTTTTTGACACCGACAGATTGAGGTCAATATAACGACACCATGAGCCATCCTTTTTTGACAAAACTTTCAGACATCGCGCGTTTCCATTTCCAGGCCAATCGCATGAGCGAAGCCGAGGCCGCCTGCCGGGAACTGCTACAGCATGACCCTGCCAACGCCGAGGCGGACTATCTGCTGGCGCGCATTCTCATGACCGGGAACAGGTACGCCGCGGCCCTCGAAATCCTGGAGCCGATGGCCCGATCGCATCCGGAACTAAGGTTCATCTCGGATGATTGCCGCCAGGCTTTCATCAGGGCGTCGCGGGCAGAGGAGGGCGCAAAATGCTTCAAACAGCTCAGCGACGGGCACCCTGAGCTGCTGCATCTGCACCTCAACCTCGCCATGCTCTATCGCGAGATCAACCAGCATGAGGAAGCCGGCGCCTGCCTTGCCGAGGTGCTGGCCATGGACCCGGAGCACGTAGAGGCGCTATATCTGCTGGGGCAGGATGCCGTCAGGAGATTCGAGTTCATCGCGGGAGAGAGCCTTCTGAGAAAGGCGGCTGACCTGGCTCCCTCGCGCCCCGACATACTCAACGTCCTTGCCGGCATCCTGAAGACCCTTGGCCGGGCGGACGAAGCCGACCACATCTACCGCCGGGCGGTCGACATGGCCCCCGGCGATTCAAGGCTCTACGCCAATTATCTGATGAACTTCCTGTGCACCGATCGCCCCCCCGAATACAGCTTCGAGAGGCACCTGGTCTGGGCGAGCGACAAGGTCGCCCAGCATGTCGCGGCAGCCGGACAGCACACCAACCTGCCGGACCCCGGCCGGCGGCTGCGCGTAGGGTACGTTTCCGCCGACTTCCGCTGCCATCCGGTAGCTTTCTTCATCGAGCCGATCCTGTCCCTGCATGACCGGGACCAGGTGGAGGTCTACTGCTACGCGCAGCTCGAGGCTCCTGACTTCATCACCGAACAGATCCGCAGCAGGGATATCGTCTGGCGCCCCATCACCGAACTTTCCGACCGGGAGGCCGCGCAGCTGATCAGGGACGACGGCATAGACATACTGGTCGATCTCAACGGCCACACCGCCTCCAGCCGGCTGCTGGTATTCGCGCTGAAACCCGCGCCGGTCCAGGTCACCTGGCTTGGATATGCACATTCGACCGGGCTTGACTGTATCGACTACCGCTTCACCGACCTGGTCGCCGACCCGCCAGGCCTTACCGAACACCTGCACAGCGAACGGCTCTACCGCCTGCCGGGATCGTTCATCTGTTATCATCCGCCGCAAGACCCGCCCCCGGTCTCTGAACTTCCCTTCCTGCGCAACGGCTTCATCACCTTCGGGGCGTTCAACAACATGGCCAAGTGGACCCCAGCCATGCTGGACCTGTGGTGCGCCATCCTGGGCGAGCTCCCCGACTCCAGGTTCTTGATCAAGGGCTTCGGACCCGATTACCCGCAGCTGAGTGAATACGTCATCTCGCTTTTCGCAAGACGCGGCGTGGAGGCTCGGCGCCTGGTGCTGCAGGGTAGAGTCCCGACGGTCGTGGACCATCTGCGCTGCTTCAACGAGGCGGACATAGCCCTCGACTGCTTCCCCTACAACGGCACCACAACCACCTGCGAATCGCTCTTCATGGGGGTGCCATTGGTAACGTTGTCGGGGAGCAGCCACATATCCAGAGTGGGGGCGAGCATTTTGGCTGCCTCGGGGATGGAGGAACTGATTGCCGGAACTCCGAAGCGGTACCTGGAAACCGCAGTGGCCTTGGCCGGTGACCAGAAGCGACTGCAACGATACCGCCTGGGTCTTCGCGAACAGGTAAGCGCCAGCCCCTTTTTCCAAGTGGAGCAATTCACCCGCAACCTTGAAACTGCTTATCGCGACATCTGGCAAACCTGGTGCGGAACCCGCCGATAACAAATGGAGCCCTAAATCATGACAACAGACCCTCAAACGCTTCGGCAGCAGGTGGGCAGCTTCCCGTTTTGGTATCACAAGATAGAACTCCCCTTCGGCATCACGACCCCCGGCTGGGCTCCGCTCGACGCCAGGGCCTATGGCATTCCGACCGACCTGTCCGGCAAGAGGGTACTCGATGTCGGGGCGTGGGATGGCTACTGGACCTTCGAGGCGCTGAAACGCGGAGCGCTACAGGCAGTGGCAATTGACGACTTCTCGGATTACCTGGGTAAACTGGAGCATGGCGAGCGCCGGGCATGGGAAACCTTCGACCTGTGCCGGGAAGCGTTGGGTTACTCCCAGCTGCAGTGCCCAAGGTTCGACATGACCGTTTACGACGCGACTCCTAAGCTACTTGGGGGACAGTTTGACGTGGTTTTTTTCTTCGGCACCATCTATCACCTGCGCCACCCGATGCTGGCACTCGATCGCCTGTCGGCACTTTGCCAGGGCGAGATTTTTCTTGAGTCAGCCATACTGGACGACTACAGCCCGTATCGTGCCGGCAAGGCTGGATATGGCAACAACGACATGGTGATGGAATTTTACCCGGATGACCAATATTCCGAGAACGATTCCAACTGGTGGTCACCCACCCTGACCTGCCTGAAGCACATGGTGAGGGCTGCGGGCTTTGACGAGGTGGAGGGGTGGAAACTCACCTCGAGCCCGCAGGAGTTATGCCAGTGCCGCGGTTTCGTCCACGGCGTCAAGAAGCGCTGAAGAAAAGGGGGAGTTCCGGGCTTCAACAGGCTGAATCTCTCTTAGCCCGAGCAGCCGGTTCTCCTTCCTTGTGTTGCTCTTCATTTGCGGGGGGCACCTTAACCTTGCCGGCCCGCAGTCCTCGAATCGGCCAATACCCGCAGCCGCTCACCTACCCGCCCCGCCACCTCGTCCCAGTCACCGCGCCGGCGCTGCCGGAAGAGTGTCGCCGTCGGGTACCAGGGAGAGTCCTCCCGCTCCAGAAGCCAGCGCCAGTCCGGGGCAAAAGGGAGCAGCACCCAAGTCGGCACCCCCAATGCCCCTGCCAGGTGGGCGGACGCCGTGTCGATGCTGATCACGAGATCCAGCTGCCGCATGGCCGCGGCCGTATCGGCGAATTCGCCAATGGACGGGGTCAGGTCCACGATGCGCATCCCTTCCGGCGCCCGCTCAAGTTCGCGGGCCTCCTCGCCGAATTGGAGGCTGAAGAAGGTGACGCCAGGGACGGCCGCCAGCGGCGCCAGGGCTGCCAGGCTTGCCGAGCGGTTCGGATCCGGCTCCCGGCGCCCGGCCCAGACCAGGCCGACCCGCACCCCCCCCCACGGCCTCATCAGGTCGAACCAGCGGGACACGCTCTCCGGCGGCGCCTCCAGGTAGGGAACCCGGGCCGGGATGGTTTCCAGCCTGGTACCCATCAGCCCCGGCAGGCTCAACAGCGGCACCTGGAAATCCGCCTCGAACCCCTTCCTTTCGCCTGCGAATACCGAAGAGACACCCTCCATCCCCCGGGTCAACCCCAAAAGGCTCTCGAAGCCGCAGTCGAAATGGACCTCGCCCCCTTGCCGGGCCAGCAGCGGCAGGTACCTTGCGAACTGGATCACGTCGCCAAAGGCCTGCTCGGCCCAGACCAGAAGCCGCCTGCCGCCGAGAGGCTCCCCCTGCCAGCGCCTGAGGCCGCCGTACTTGGCCGGCACCGGGCCGGACTTCAGGAACCTTGCCTCGGAATTGGCGAGCCCGCGGGCGAAATCCCCTTGAACCAGCTGGACCTGCGCCAGGTTCCAGCGCGCCAGCGCATAGCCGGGGTCTACGACGAGGGCCTGCTCGAAGAAGGGTTGCGCCTCGCGCGCCATTCCCAGGCTTTGCCTGACGATACCTATGTTGAGCAGCGTCTTCGGGTTTCCCGGGGCAAGGGCGTCAGAACGGAGAAAGTGGGCGAGGGCCCGTTCCGGCTCGTTTTTCAGGTGCAGCAGTATCCCCAGGCGGTAAGCCGCTTCGGCATCCCCCGGCGCCAACCGCGCGGCTTTGGCGAGGCAGAGCTCCGCCTCATCGAAACGCTCCAGTGGCTGCAGAGCCTCCCCCAGACAGAGGAGGATCTCGGGGGTATCGGGCGCGCCCTGCAGGAACTCGCGGTACAACTCCGCGGCTTCCGTGAAGCGCCGCGTCTCCGCGAGAAACAGACCGAGGCACTTGGCCGCCAGCAGGTCCTTCGGGCAGAGTTCCCGAGCCCTGCGCAGACATCCCTCGGCCTCGGCCAGCCTCCCCCGTTCGTTCAACTCCAGCGCTTGCCGCAACAGCTGCCGGGCAGCCTCCGTGTTCTCCCCGCGGCTCGCCGGCAGGCCCCGGAGCAGCGTGGAAGAGGCGCCGGCCTGGAAAGGCGGCTCCCCTGGCTCCACGGCCAGGGGGAGCAGGGCGCTTTTTACGCGGGCGACCAGCTCCGCCCAGTCCCCCTGCCCGCTCTGCCTGAAGACGCGCAGGCTCGGGTACCAGGGGCTGTCGCTGCGCTCCAGGAGCCAGCGCCAATCGGGCGCCTTGGCAGTCATGAGAAAGACCGGCTTCCCCAGGGCTGCCGCCAGATGGGCTACGGCCGTATCCACGCTCAGCACCAGGTCGAGTTGGGAGACGAATGCCGCGGTGTCGTCGAAATCCACGATGTGCCGGGTCAGGTCGTGCCTGTTCAGCGCCTGGCATTCGCCAAAGGATCGATTTGCCTCGCCCATCTGCAGGGAAAAGAACCGCGCGGGGACCGACCAAAGCGGCGCCAGGGCGGCGAAGGGGAGCGATCGCTCCCGGTCGTTCTTATGGTTGCTGCTCCCGGTCCAGACCACGCCGACCTTGAGCCCGGTGAACGGCTCCAGGCGCTCCTGCCAGCATCCGGCGCGCACCGGGTCGGCGCTCAGGTACGGTTCCCGGCCGGGAATGGCGTCAAGGGTGGTGTCAAACAGCAGCGGCAGGGTCATGAAGGGGGCGTGCAGGTCGAAAGGGGGAAGGGGAGCGCCGAAGGGGAGCACGGCCGCAACCCCCTCGATGCGCGAGAAAAGTGAGACCAGCTCCCGGTGGCACTCCACAACAACCCGTCCCCCCAGTGCCGCCGCCAGCGGCAGATAGCGCGCGAACTGGATGGCGTCGCCAAATCCCTGTTCCGCATGCAGGAGGAGGGTCTGCCCGGCAAAAGACGAGCCGCCCCAAAGCGGCCTTGCGAAACCGCGCGCCGGTGAGCTGAACCCCCTCTTGCGCCAGCGCCATTCGAATTCACGCCACCCCCTCCTGTATTCCCCCTCAAGCAGCAGGAGCTGAGCCAGGTTGCAGTGGGCCTCGGCGCAGCCGGAGTCGAGCGCGAGGGCGCGCTCGCAGCACAGTTTCGCGTCCTCCAGCCTCCCCAGGGCCTGCAGCGCCGTGGCCAGCGCCGCGTAGAGCTCGGGGCTCGGCATCAACTCCAGGGCTCGCAGGTAGTCGAGGGCGCATTCCTCGTAAAGCCCCAGCTCCAGATAGGCATTGCCCCTGTTGTTGTAGGCCGGCCCGAAACCGGGATCCAGTTCCAGCGCTTCGCTGTAGGCGGCCACCGCCTCCCGGAAGCGGCCCAGATCGTGCCGACAGGTCCCGATGGCAAGGAGCGTCCCCGGTTCCCCGGGATCCTGCTGCAGTGCCTGCCCGAATGAGGCAAGCGCATCGAAGTAGCGGCCGGCCCGATGCAGGGCCTCCCCCTCCTTCACCAACTGGTCGTGGGACTCTCCGGCTTGCCGCGTCATGGATTTGACCTGCGGCCGTCGCGCAAGTTCATGCACATTTCTTGCATAGCAATATCCTTAAAGCTAAAGTTTTCGGGCAAGATGCCGATACGTAACCCAAGCGACTGCAATTTTCAATCCAGCCGGAAGCTGCAGCGAGGAGTTCACAATGTTCAGCGACAGCACAAGCGCCGTCTTTTCCGCTCTCGGCATGCAGCAGGACCTGCGCACCAACATGGCCAGGACCTCCATGTACAGTGCGACCAGCCTGATGCAGAAAGGTCACTACAAGCAGGCGGTCGGGGTGCTGAGGATGGCGACGGCCTATGATCCTTCCCTCGTCGACGCCTACAGCCTCATGGCGCAGTCCTATATGAAGCTGAACGACAACACCTCCGCAAAAGCCGCCTACAAGATGGTTACCAGGCTGGACCGGAACAATGACGGCGCCTTCATAGGGATGGCCAACATCGACATGGAAGAAAAAAAGTACGCTTCCGCCGAGAAGTTCCTGAAACAGGCAGCCCAGGCCAACCCGCGCAACGAACTCGCCCCCTACAGGCTGGGGCAGCTCTACCTGACCACCGATCGCAACCAGGAGGCAGCGGCCCAGTTCCTGAAGGTGACCAAGATGGTGCCCAAGGACGGCAACGGCTTCTACAGCCTGGGGGTCGCCTATAACAAGCTGGGGAAGTTCGACGACGCGGTGACGCAACTCACCAAGGCGGTAGGCCTTAAGAAGGATTTCGCACTGGGGCACTCTGAACTGGGAAGGGCCTACGTCAACCTGAAGGAGACCGACCTCGCCCAAAAACAGCTGGATATCCTCAAGGGGATCAAGACCTGGCAGGCACATGATCTGGCCGCCACCTTGACGGCGCAGCTAAAGCAGCCGAAGATCGCCAGCTACAACGTGGCCAACAGCTCCATGAACCTGATATTCGGCCCGGCCACCCCGTTGTACTTCCTGGACCCGTCCTTCCTTAACGCCCCAAACTATTCCAAGGATTTCACGGTCCAGTTCCAGTTCGACTCCGAGATGGACGTCAAATCCGTCATGGATCCCAGTAAATGGACCATCAAAAAGGCGTCCGGCATCACCGCAGGCAGGTACGAGAACGGCCTCGTGCTCGATTCCGACCGTCACGTCAATATTCCCCCCATGCCCAAATCGGTAAACTACGACCTAACCACCCGCCAGGCGACCCTGACCTTCACCATCACGCAGGGGGAAGGGGGCAACAGCCTGATCGACCCCTCCCACCTGGTCTTCAAATTCCTCGGCACCGACGTGAACGGCAAGGCCATGGACCCGAAAGCGGACGAGTACGACGGTTTCGCCGCAAGGGTCTTCTGAGATCCGCAGCGCCGAATCGGCCCCCTTCGCACGCCCCCACACTCCCTGCTTCAAAAAACCGACGCCTCTCCAGGTCGCCGGCAGGTGAACCCTGCCGGCCGGCACGCCGGGCTTTCCAATAAAAACGGACAACCTTGGCGGGAATTTCCTGGCGACTGCGTCGATGCCTTGACGGTTCATTTGTGCGGGTGCGGGAGATGCGCTTCAGGAAGTGGGCTCGACCGGGAAAGGAGCGCGGAGGCGAGGCGGGGGAAAGGCGGGCGCCGAATTCTAGGGCTCGCTTCGCTCGCTTTGCTCCGAGAGGAGCACGATGTCGACTCTGCGGTTCTTGACGCGCCCGTCTTCGACGCCGTTGTCGGCGACCGGGCGGTACTCGCCGTAGCCGGTGGCGGATATCTTGCCGGGATCGAAGTCCTCCTGCCTGGTCAGATATTGCACCACGTTGGTGGCGCGCGCGGTGGAGAGTTCCCAGTTGGAGGGAAAAACGGACGAGTTGATCGGCATGTTGTCGGTATGCCCCTCGACACGGACGGCGTTTGAGTAGTTGGCGAGGGAACTGACCACGTCGTTCAGCAGCGCGTGGGAGCCCTGTTTCATGGTCGAGCTCCCGGAATCGAAGAACCCCGCCTCCTTGAGACTCACCACCAGCCCGCGCTGGTTTATGGAAACGCTTACCTTATGCTGAGCCCCGACTTTCAGCAGGTACGCCTCGATCGAGGCCTTGGCCGCCTTGAATTCCTGCTCGCCTCCCCTGCTTTTCCCCTTCTTGGGCATCTGGGAGAGTTTGTGCATCGAAGGGATGATGCTCATGGAGCCCGCCTCGATCACGCTCGGCCGGGAAGCCGGAGAGCTCTTGCTGTAGCCGAAGGAGTCCCTCATCGACTCCATCACCTCTTCAATCTTCTTCTTGTCGGTCTGGCTCATGGCGTAGAGCGTCACGAAGACGGCGAACAAGAGGGTGATGAAGTCGGCGTAGGATACCAGCCAGCGCTCGTGGTTGGCCTCTTTTTCATGCTGCTTTTTTCTGGCCATCTACTTCCCCTTCTTCTCTCCCCCATCGTGCAGGTAGGCTCTCAACTTCTGCTCGATGAAGTGGGGGTTCTCTCCGTTTTGGATGGCGATCAACCCCTCGATCACCATCTCCTTCTGCAACAGTTCCTCCTTCAGGCGGTGCTTCAGCTTGGTGCCGAAGGGTATGCAGAAGAGGTTGGCCACCATCAGGCCGTAGATTGTGGCGACGAAGGCGACCGCTATCCCGCCCCCCAGCTTCGAGGGGTCGGAGAGGTTGCTCATGACGTGGATCAGACCGAGCACCGCGCCGATGATCCCGATGGTGGGGGCGAAGCCGCCGGCCGACTCGAACACCTCGGCGCTCCCCTTGCCGTGCTCCTCGAAGGAGCCGAGCTCTATCTCCATGGTCTCGCGCAGTTTCTGCGGGTCTATGCCGTCCACCACCAGTGAGATCCCCTTCTTGGTGAAGGAATCCTTCACGGTCTGCGCCTCCTGCTCCAGGGAGATCAGTCCGTTTCTGCGCGCCTTGGCGGCGTAGTTGATGATGTTCTTGATCACCGCCTCGGGGTCTTCATTGGGGGGCATGAAAACCTTCTTCAGGTCCTTCACCGCCGTCATGAGGGTCGCCATCGGAAAGCTCACGAAGGTGGCCGCGGCCGTACCCCCGAGCACGATCAGCGCGGCGGTCGGCTGCACCAGGGCCGTCATGTGCAGCCCTTCCAGGTACGCTCCGCCGAAAACGGCGCCAAGCCCCAGGACTATTCCGATTATGCTAGCTAAATCCATAAAGTTTCAAACCCCGGTGTGGTCGTTTTTACAGCCTGCAGAGCGGGTGATACCTTTCCGCGTCGTTCCTGCGCAGGTAGCGCTTGGGCGCGCCCGGCGCTGCACGCCGCATCAGGCGCGCCTTGAAATTGACGATCCGGCCTATCACCACGCTGGCCGGCTCAAGCACCAGGTAACGGTTGCCGTTCGATAGGGTGATGTGCGTGTCGGGGGTTTCGGTGATGATCTCTATCAGATCCGGGTTCAGGTACATCTCACTGCCGTCCAGCGACGTTACCTTTATCATGTGCCCCCCGTTGCGTAAATGCGGCCGGATCGCGGCCGATAGTTATACTTTCGGATGCAGCGGAGAAACCTTTAGTGATTCCGGTAAAAAAGCCGCGCGGGGATTCCCCCGCGCGGCCGGTAACCGGTTATGGAGGGAACTTTAGATGTAGTCGAGCAGGGAGAGCTGGCTGATCTTCGCGGTGGAAGCCAGCGCGGCCTGAAAAGCCGTCTGCAGCTTGGTCAGTTCCACCCCCGCCTTGGCGTAGTCCACGTTCTGCTTGCTTTCGTAGACGTTGAGCAGCGTGTTCTGGTTGTTGGTGACCAGTGAGTTCGCGCTGTTCATGCGGACCAGGCTGTTCGCCACCTTGATCAGCCCGAAGGTGACCTGGTCCGCCGCGGCGCCCATGGTGTTGATCTGGCCTGAGATCCCGGCCGTGTCCGGCGGGTCGAGCGTGATGGCGGTCTTCAGATTTTCGATCTCGGCCAGGATATCGATCCCGCCGCCCGTCCCGCGCAGCGGCTCCCCCCCCTTCAAGGTCACGGGCACCCGCGCCCCCTGGGCCACCTCTATCGACAACTCGTCTTCGCTCCCGTTGAAGCTGCCGTCCGAATTGAAAGGGGGCTGGTCGTTCTGGTACCCGCCGAACACGTACTGGCCGCCGTACTCGGTATTCCCCATGTCGATCAGTTGCTTCTTCAGGGCGTCGAGACTGTCCCCTACCGCGTCCCGTTCGGCCTGCGTGCCGTTGCCGCTCACGTTGTCCGCGGCAATCTTCTTGATCTCGGTCATGATGGAGGAGATGCCGTTCAGGGCGGTGTTGGTCACGTTGAGCAGGGTCGACCCCTTCATGATATTGGAGGTGTACTGCTTCCCCTGGGCGATCTGGTGCTGCAGATCCAGAATCTGGCGCGCCGTGAGCGGATCGTCGCTCGGCTTGTTCACCTGTAGCCCGGAAGCGACCTGCTCCTGCAAGCTGTCCATCAGTGCCCTTCCCTGCTGCAGGTTGTACAGGGCGTTGTCTGCCGTCATGCCTGGGGTTACTCTCATATTCCCTCCCTATCGCACCATGTTCAGTATGGTATCGAGCATGTTGGTCGCGGTGTTGATCACCTTGGACGCGCCCTGGAAAGCCTGCTGATACTTGATCAGGTTGGTCAGTTCCTCGTCCAGCGATACCCCCGAGTGCGAGTTCCTGAGGCTGTTCATCTGCTTCAGGAAGGCGTTTCCCTGGGCCGTCGAGCGCTGAGCGCCCTGCACGTCGATCCCCACCGTGCTGGAGAGCGAGTTGTAAAACCTCTCCGTGCTCGTCGAGACCGTAGTGCCGCTCGGCGTGGTAAAGGACAAGTTGCTGCTCTGGATCGCCGCTATGGCGAGCGCGTTGGTGTTGTCCCCTACGCCGCCGCCCAGGCTTGCCGCCACCTTGTTGCTGTCGAGCCCCGGGTCCAGGCCGATGTCCGCGCTCGTGGTCCCTGAGAAGAAGGCGCCCCCCGGGTTCCCCTGAAGGTCGCTGCCGAGCGCGTGCTGGCCGTTGACCGCCGTGACCAGTTGCTGCGCCATGGAATCGAGGCTGGCAAGGTATCCCGGGACGATGAAATCGCGTACCGCAATGGTCCCCCCGAGCCTTCCGCCGATGCCGGTCGCCTGGCTTGCCAGCGCCGCGTCCCCCGGGTCCTGCGCTGCGCCCAGAGCCGAGATCTTCACGTCGTTCTTGGTGCCGTTGACCTCGGTATAGACGGTGGCCGACTGGGTGCCGCTCACCAGCGCGCCCAGTCCGACAAGGGATACCGTGGCGGTGCCGTCGGACTGCAGCGACCAGGTGATGCCGGCGTTCTCGGCGAGGTCGCGCACCAGGAGGTCGCGCTGATCCATGATCTCGTTGGCGTTCCCCCCCACCGCCTGGGTGGCGAGGATCTGCGAGTTCACCAGGGCGAGGTTCCTGGCGGAGGCGGTGATGTCAGCGGCGATCCCGGTGAGGTCGTTGTCCGCATTGGTGGCCACATCGGAAAGGCTTGCGTTCATCTGGTGGAAGTTGTCCACCATGATGGCGCTCTTGGAGAGGAGCGCCTGCCTTTCGGCAACCCCCTGCGGGTTGACGGAAAGGTCCTGCCAGGCCCCGAAGAAGCCGGACACCGCGCTGCCCAACCCGTCCGCGTTGAGCTCGTTGAAGGAAGGCTGGATCTGCTCCAGGGAGGTCTGCCTGGTCAAGTTCTCCTGGTAGGAAGAGTTGCCGGCAACGACCTGCTGCTGCAGCATGTTGTCGTAAGAGCGCAACACCGCGTTGACCTGCACCCCCGTCCCCATCTGGACACCCCCCGTGTTGATGGAGAGCTTGGAGACCATGTTCACCTGCTGGCGCGAGTATCCCGGCGTGTTCACGTTGGCTATGTTCTCGCCGGTCACCTCCAGGGCAAGACGCTGCGCGGCGATCCCGGAGGCGGCTATGTCGAAGATATTACCGATGCCCATCCTTAAATCTCCTTGCAGACCAGGCGGCTGCCGCCCCGTCGGGAAACCATGGAACCTGCGTTGCCGTAGGTGTCCACCGGGTTCAGAATCCGGTTGAAGAAGTTCAGGGAGCCTTCCACCAGCTTGAGGGAATCCTCAAGAACGACCCGGTTCAGGGTCAGGGCCCCCTCCAGGGTTTTGGACTGCTCCGCCACCCGGTTCTGCGCGATCTTCAGCGCCCCGCTCTCGGGCTGACCCATCCTTTCTATTATCGGGGTGAGGGTCTGGTTGCCCGCGAGCCCCAGTTCCGATCCTATCGAGTCGATCATATTCTGGCAACGGTTCGACAGTTCAGCCAGACCTTCGGTAGCCTTGTCGATTTGCTGCTGGTTCTTCTCCATCAGCGCCAGGTCCAGGGAGGCCATGCAGGCCTGCTCCTCCTCCAGCAGGCGCGTCATCTCGGCGAGGAGGAGCCCCTTCTCGGAGAGGGCAACGATCAGTTCCTTTATGTTCTGCTTCATGTAACCTCTCCTTGGTTTTTGATGCCTGTGGACTCCATCAACTTACGCGCTATGGCGAGCGGGTCGATACGATAGCCGCCGTACTGCATCTGCTGCTTGGCCAGCGCCACCTTATCCAGCCGGACCTCGGGCATGGCCTCCAGATCCCGCTTCAACGTCTGCAGTTCCCGGGCCCTGGGGGAGATGTCGACCCGGTCGAAACTGCGCGCCCGGGATGGCGGCGCGCCCGCCTGAACGGCATCCGCTTGCCCGCTTTCCCTGCGCACCGCCTGAGGGCGCGAGAGATCGACGACGTAAGGGGCGCCCTCAATCCGCATCATTTTCCCCCTTCAACGGAGCAGGCGCGGCATGGCCCGCGCGCAGCAGTTCCCTCTCTATGGTCCGCGCCAGCCCGATGCCGCCGCTTTTGACCGCCGCTGTGGCGTACTCCTGGTCCAGGAGGGAGCGAAAAGTCTCCTCGCCGCGCCCGCCGCCGGTCAGGGTGTCCTTGCCGACCGTTTCCCGCATCGACTTCAGCATCATGGTGACGAACATAGCTTCGAATTCGCCGGCCACCTTCTTGGCCGCCGCGGCGGCATCCCCTCCGCGGCGCGCCTCCTGATCGGGGCGCCTGGCCTGCAGGTCAACCAGCGGTAAGGCGTTGGCAGCTATCGGTTTTATTTCCATATCTGGCTCCTTGGCCGCCTCCCTACATGACGCTCAGATCGGCGTTCAGCGCGCCGGCTGCCTTGATCGCCTGCATGATGCCAAGCAGGTCCCTGGGGGTGACTCCAAGGGTATTCAGCCCCCGCACCACCTCACCCAGATTGGCCCCTTCCCGCAGCAGCGAGAGGTTCACCTTCTCCTCGGCTACCTTCAACTCGGTTCTCGGCACGACCACGGTGCTTCCCGTGGCCAGCGCCCTCGGCTGCGAGACCTGCGGGGTCTCCTTCACTATGACGGTCAGGTTGCCATGGGATACCGCCACGCTTGAGATGCGCACGTTTTCCCCCATGACGATGGTTCCGGTCCTCTCGTTCATGACTACCCGGGCCGTGATATCGGGGTTCACTTCCAGCCGCTCCAGTTGCGCCACGAACTCGATGATGCGGTTGCGGTACTGGTCCGGAATAGCGATCTGCACGCTCCCCGGATCGGTCAGGGTCGCCACTTCCATATTGAAGCGGTTGTTGATCACGCCGGCGACACGGGCCGCCGTGGTGAAATCCGACTGGTGCAGGTTCAGCTTCAGGCTGGTTTTATCGGCAAGCACGTTCGGCAGTTCGCGCTCGATCAGCGCCCCCCCCGGAATGGTCCCCGCGGTCGGGTGGTTCTTCATGGCGCTGGACGCCTGCCCTCCATAAGAGAAGGAGTTGGTCAGGATGGCCCCCTGGGCCACCGCGTACACCTGGCCGTCCGCCCCTTTGAGCGGCGCCATCATCAGCGTCCCTCCCGCGAGGCTCTTGGAATCCCCAACCGAGGAGACCAGCACGTCGAGTCTGTTCCCCTGCTTGGCGAAGGGGGGGAGCTGCGCGGTAACCATGACGGCCGCGATGTTCTTCACCGTGAGCTCATTGCGGTTGACGGTCACCCCCATCCGCTCCAGGGCCGCCACCAGCGACTGCACCGGAAACTTGGTCTGGTCCGAGTCGCCGGAGCCGTTCAAGCCGACCACGATGCCGTAGCCGATCAACTGGTTTTCCCTCACCCCGTCGAAGGCGGCGATATCCTTGATGCGCGCCCCCGACGCGAACTGGGGAAGGAGCAACAGGACCAGCAAAACCATGCAACTGTTAAGCCCGAATTTAATTTTCAACCTTTCACCTGATCCTTTGAAGCCGGTCCGGTTAATGTATCGTCCGTTTTCACCTTAAACTTAATCTAAACCTTAACCTCAGCCTTAATCTCGATCCGACCTCGAGTCCTTCGCCCAATCTTAATCTTAATCTTAATCTTAATCTTAACCTGCCTTAAAAGGGCCAGACATAATCCAGCGTTTCCATTAGCCAGCCGGGCTTCTGCCTGTCGCTGATGACCCCCTTGCCGGAATAGGCGATCCTGGCATCGGCGATCAGCGCCGAGCTGATGGTGTTGTCCGAGCTGACATCACGCCCGCGCACCGTACCCGTCAAAACTATGACCTGGTCCTCGTTGTTGACCTTGACGTTGCGCCGCCCCTCGATCAACAGGTTGCCGTTGGGAATCACGTCCACCACCTTGGCCGAGATGGTCGCCTGCAGCGTCTCCTGTCTCGAGGTGTTGCCGCTTCCGTTGAACTTGGAGCTGAAACTTGCGTTCAGGAGTTCGCTCAGGTCGGCCCAGTTCCGGACTCCGGTAGTCTCCAGGCCGAGCAGCTTCGGAATCCCCGCGCTCATGCTGGAGCTGCGGCCGGTCCCCGTGCTTGCCTGCTTGCTCGCGCTCGCCTGCTCGGAGATGACCACCGTGATGATGTCGCCGCGCACGCGCGCCTTCATGTCCTGCGCAAGCCCGATGGAGGAAGCCTGCCAAAGAGAGCCGGAGGCGTAACTTGGCTGAGGCGCCGGAATCTGCGCGTCGAAGGCCGGGGTCTTCAACTCCGCGCTCTGGTGCGAGCAGGCCGCCAGCAACAGCGGCAGGCAGATGGCCGCCGCTTTTAATTGGCTGAGGATCGTTTTGCCCATCAAAAATCCACCCTTACCGTCGAGGCGTCCACTATCCGCGCCGCGATCTCCTTTTTCGAGGAGAGGTTCTGAACCGTTATGATGTCGCCCAGAGCCCCCGCCCTCTTGGCCCTGCCGCTCGCCGTGATCCTGACCACCTCGTTCTCGACCAGTATGGTGACCATCTGGCCGCTCATCACGATCGGCACCCGCTCCAGATAATCGCTGCGCAGGGGCGAATTCGCCCTGAAAGTGGTCTTAACCCTGAGCCCTACCGCCTCGTCAATCTCCTTCATGAAGCGCCCCTGCACCTGGGCCAGGTCGCGCCGCGCCAGGGCCAGGTCGGAGGGAACCAGCACCTCGCCCCGCTCCAGGGTCCGGGCGGCGACCACCATCTCGGCCAGCGCCTCGACCTCGACCAGCACGGTCTGATTGCGTTTCACCTGGTCGTCGACCCTGATGATCAGCGCGACCGATGCGTTGCCGTACCCTTCCCAGCGCTCGGGCGCGACCACCTCGAAGCTCACCCGACCCTCGGGGAGCTTCAGGTCGCCGTGGTAAACGATCTTCTTGACGCTCACCCGGGCGTTCAGAGGCGCCGCCTTTTGCAAGAGGAAATCGGAAATGGCGCCGCGCACCATCGCCTCGCTCACCAGGTTCCCGTCGGGCGGGGCCGGCTGGGCGTAGGCGCCAAGCGGCAGCGTGAACAGCAACAATGCCAGCAACAGCGCTCGCATCAGGTTACCTCTTCAACCCGGCTGCCTGCTGCAGCATCTCGTCCGAGGCATGGATCGCCTTGGAGTTGATCTCGTAGGCCCGCTGGCCGACGATCATGCTCACCATCTCCTCCATGATGCTCACGTTGCTCATCTCCACGTACCCCTGCTCCAGCGTTCCCAGGCCGTTTTGTCCGGCCGTTCCGGTGGTCGCTTCGCCGGAGGCGTCGGTGGGAAGAAACAGGTTCTTGCCGATGGCGTTCAATCCCGAGGGGTTGGTGAAGGCGGCTAGCTGCAAGGTGCCGATGGTCGTCGCCGCGGTCTGCCCCGCCTGCTGAACGGACACGGTTCCGTCGCTGCCGACGGTGACCCGGGTGGCGTTACTGGGGATGAGGAGTTCCGGCAGGATCGGGCTGCCGTCCGAGGTCACCACCCTTCCCTGGCCGTCTCGCTTGAGCGAACCTGCGCGGGTGTAGGCGGTCGAGCCGTCGGATTGCTGAACCTGCAGGAACCCGTCCCCCTGGATCGCCAGGTCGAGCTCGTTGCCGGTCTGGGTGATGTTGCCGGGGGTGAATATCTTGGTGACCGCGCCCGGCTTCACCCCGAGCCCCACCTGGATTCCGGTCGGGATGGTGGTCGCGTTGGTGGATGGGGCGCCCGTGGTCTTTTCGGTCTGGTACATGAGATCCTGGAAGTCGGCGCGGCTCTTCTTGAACCCGATGGTGCTCGCGTTGGCCAGGTTGTTCGCCACCACGTCGATATTGAGCTGCTGTGCCTGCATTCCGGATGCGGCGGTCCATAAGGCCCTGATCATGTCTGACTCCTTGTAATTCCGGTCGAAGTTCTACGTTCTACGTTCTACGTTCAAGGTTTAAGGTTTGACGTTGAACTTTGAACGTCGAACTTTGAACGGTTTTTTAAACCTTTCCGAGGTCGTTGGCCGCGCGCGCGGTCATCTCGTCGTATCCCTTGACCGCCTTGGCGCAGCTCTCGAAGTAGCGGCTCGCCTCGATCATGCGCGCCATCTCCACTATCACCTTCACGTTGGACGACTCCAGATATCCCTGCTTCACTTCGGCGGTCGAGGGGGTGATCGGAGCCTGGGGATTGACCGGCACGAAAAGCCCCGCTCCCGCCTTGGAGAGCTGGTACGGCTTGGGGAAATCCACCTTGGCCAGGGTACCGGCGGCGACGCCGTTCACCATCACCACCCCCCCCGCGCCGATATCGATGCGCCCCCCGGCGATGGGGATCGGGCCGTTACTTCCCTGTACCTCGTGGCCGTCCGCGTTCACCAGCCGCCCGGCGGCCCCGCGGTGGAAATTCCCCTGCCTTGTGTAAGCCGGTCCCTGGGGGGTGTTCACCACGAAGAAGCCTTCCCCTTCCAGCGCCAGGTCCAACGGGTTGTCGCTCTTTTGCAGCGCCCCCGATGAGAAATCCGTGGAGAAACGCTCGTTACTGAAGACCGGGGCCTGTGTCGGATTTTTGACATTGGCCAAAACACTCTCGAAATGGATCTGATCCGCCTTGAACCCGGCGGTGGCCGCGTTGGCAAGGTTGTTGGTGATCACCTCGAGCCGGCGCATCGCCGAGATGTTTCCCGACAGCGCCGCATACATGCCGCTGTTCATAGTTTCCTCCTCATGCTACGCGCTTCATCTTTCCACGCAGCCTGATGATCGCCTGGCTGTGGAGCTGCGAGATCCTTGACTCGGTGAGATCGAGCACCGCGCCGATTTCCTTCAGGTTCAGCTCCTCGTAATAGTAAAGCGTGATGACGATGCGCTCCTTTTCCGGGAGGTTGTCGATCGCCTCGGCGAGACGCTCCACTGTCTGGCGGGCGATGAGCTGGCTCTGGGGGCTTTCGGTCCCCTTGTCCTCCAGGACGTCCAGCAGACCGAAGGGGGCGCCGTCTTCGTCGTGCCAGGCGTCGTCCAGGCTGACGAAGGATAGCAGGTGTATCTCCTCCAGGAGCCTGAAGTAATCCTTGAGTTCCAACCCCATGGCAAGCGCCACCTCGTCGCTGGACGGGTTCCGCCCCAGGCGCTGTTCCAACTGCGAGAACTCGCGCTCAAGCTTCTTGAACTTGTCCCTGAGACTCCTGGTGAGCCAGTCCTGCGCCCTCAGCTCATCCATGATGGTGCCGCGGATGCGCTGTTCGGCGAAGGTCTTGAACTGCACGCCTCGCGTCGGATCGAAACGCTCCGCGGCCGAAATCAGCCCGATCACCGCCGCACTCCTGAGATCGTCGCGATCCAGGTGCGGGGGGAGCGAAGAGGCGATCCGGTCCACGATGAACTTCACCAATGGGAGGTGCGAAACCACCAGTTCATCCCTGCTAAGGGGCACCCCGCGTTGCGCTTCCTGCTCGTATGCCTTAAGAAGACAGTTCATGGTTCCTCCACAGCTTGCTTGATGCAATCGAGCCGACCGGCGTGGGGGTTGCGCCCACAGGCCGCTCCGCAGTTAATTTTTGAGCCAGGACCCTGAAGCCGAGTGAGGCCTTCGCGTCCGGATAGAGGCGGCAAAGGGTTGCGCGCCGCCTGACGGATTCAACCAGCTTGTCGTCGTGCACGATGCATCCCGCATAATCCATTGAGATCTGCAAGAAACGTCCCGTTATTGAAGAAAGTTTGGAAAATAACGAGGTTCCCTCTTGCGCATCGCGGCACATGTTGACCAGGAGCCTGAACTTAAGCGTGCCGTCGCGCCCGGAGAGCGTCTTCACCAGCGCGTAGGCATCGGTGATGGAGGTCGGCTCCGGTGTCACCACCAGCATGATCTCCCGCGCGATGGCGGCGAAGCTGGTTACGTTCGCCGAGATCCCCGCGCCGGTATCGATCAGGAAGAAGTCAAAATTATCTTCGAGACGCAGCATCCCCTGCAAAAGCGAGAGCCTCTCCTTGGGGGCGAGCGAGGTGTACTGCTGCACATCCATGCCGGCCGGCAGCACGCTGATCCCCCCGCCGACCGCCACCACGGTCTCCTCCAGGGTGATCTCGCCGGTGAGCACCTGGCTCAATCGATAGGGGGTCTCCTTGCCGAGCCTGAGACAGATATCCCCCATGCCCGGGTTGGAATCGATAATGAGCACCCGCTGCCCGCCGGCTGCAAGCGCCGCTGCCAGGTTCACCACGACCGAGCTCTTGCCGACCCCACCCTTGCCGCTGGTAACTGATATCACCCTGAGCCCTTCGCGCACCTTGAGCAGGTCTGGAACAGCCGGCTCCACCGCCTTGGCGCGCCCGGCCAGACGTCTGAGCGTATCGGCTTGATCTGTCGCTTGGCAGGAGACCGTCATCGGGGAGACTCCTGCACTACCATGGAGGCGAGTTTTCTGGAGGTGGCGACCTCGATGTCTTCGGGGACCTTCTGGCCGATGCTGAAATAGGAGAGCGGCAGCTTGTGCTTGAGATAGGTGTCGACGATGCATCCGAAACTCTTGCTCTCGTCCAACTTGGTGAACAGCAGCCTGGTGATCGGGAGCGTGCCGAAGGTCGCAATGATCTGGTCTATCTCGCGCGCCCTGGTAGTCGCCGACAGGCAGAGATAGATGTCGATCCCCGGCTGGCACTCAAGGTACCCTTTCAACTCGTCGATCCGCTCCGAGTCCTTGGGGCTTCTGCCGGCCGTGTCGACCAGGATCAGGTCCTTGTCCGCGTGTTTCGCCAGAGCCTTGGCGAGTTCCTGGGAATTCCCCGCCACCTCCAGGGGAAGGTCCATGATCTTCGCGTAGGTCTTCAACTGCTCGACCGCCCCGACCCTGAAGTTGTCGGTGGTCACCATGGCGACCGAGACCTTGCGGTTCAGGGCGTACATGGCTGCGAGCTTGGCGATGGTGGTCGTCTTCCCTACACCGGTGGGGCCGACCACGGCCATGATCCTCGGTCCGTTTTTCTTGATGCGGAGCGAACCCGAGCATTTGACCAGTCCCGCCAAGGTCTCGGCCATCAGCGACCTCAACTCCTCGATGCCGGCGCCGTCCTCGGCCGCGGGACGGATCGCCTGCATCAGCAGGCTTACCCCGGCCGGGCCGACATCCTCGGCTTGCAGCTCGGAGGCCAAAAGATCCAGCAGGCGCTGTTCCTCCGGCGCCTGGACCAGATCCTGACGTTCCTGCACCAGGACCGGGGCCTGAGCATACGCTTGCTCCAGCCGGTCCTGCGCCTGCGGCACGCCCAGCACTTCCAGATGCTGCTGCAAATGCAGGGCGGCCTGCCGCTGCTCGCCGGCCGCGTCGGCCTGAGGAAAGGTGACCGGCTTCGGGAGCTGCTTGTCCTTCCCCGCGACCGCGTTGTAGAGCATCTGCTTGATCTCCTCCAGCTCCTCTTTCCCGAAGGTCCTCGGTCCCGGCACGGGCTCGGCGGCTTCCGGAACCGGCTGGGGAGAGGGCTGGCTCGCCTGCAGGGCTTCCTTCTTGGCCAGCGCCTCGAAACGCACCTTCAGCTCGCGCACCTCGCGCGCCAGGGGTCCCAACATCGAGTTCTGGAACTCCTCGCGCGTGGAGAGCTCGCGCTCGGGGACCGCCGGAGCCGGCTCCTCCCGGTACGGGTTGGGACGCTGCACCGGTCTTGGCTCCAGCGCCGCAGTCACCTCGAAATACGGCTTGCAGAAAAAGCCGAAGATCCCCTTGCGCCGCTCCTTCTTGGAGGAGAGGATCATGGCGTCCAGCCCCATTTCGGCCTTCACCATCCTCAGGGCCTCCGACATCTCGCCCGCCTGAAACGTTTTAACTAGCATTGAGCACCACCACGCCTAAAGATTGGATTTTTATGTTGGGCGGTATCTCGTTGTGGGAGATGACCGCGAGGTTGGGCATGAACCGCTCGGTAAGCTTCTTCACGTGGCGGCGTATGGTAGGCGAGGCCATCAGGACCGGCAGCGCCCCCGTGCTGTCGAACTGCTCGGCCTGGCGCCTGATCACCGCCAGGATGCGCTGCGCCACGTTCGGCTCTATCGCGAGGTAGCTTCCCTGCTCCGAGAGCTGGACCGCGTCCGCGATGGTCTCCTCGACCTCGCGATCCATGGAAAGCACGCAGAGCGTGTCGTCCTCGCGCTTGTACTGCTCGACGATGTAGCGTCCAAGGCTTTGGCGCACGAACTCGGTCAGCATCTCCGGGTCTTTGGTGACGCCGCCGTAATCGGCCAGGGTTTCCAGGATGGAGCGCAGGTCCCTGATGGAGACGTTTTCCTTGAGCAGGTTCTTCACCACCCTCAGTACGGTGCCGAGACTGAGCAGCGAAGGAACCAGTTCCTCGACCACCTTGGGGAGGGTGTTGGCGACACCGTCCAGAAGCTGCTGCAGTTCCTGCCGTCCCACCAGTTCGTGCGCGTGCTTCTTTATGGTCTCGCTGATATGGGTGGCAAGTATGGTGGTGTTGTCCACCACGGTGTATCCGGAAACCTGGGCCTGCTCCCTCTCCTTCCCCTTGATCCATACGGCGGGGAGGCCGAAAACCGGCTCCGTGGTCTTGATCCCCTCAAGGTGCCCCATGGCCCCGCCGGAGTCCATGGCGAGGTACTGGCCGGAGAGCTCGCCCCCCCCTACCTTGGCGCCGTTGATCATGATGTTGTACTCGTAAGGCTTTAGCTGCAGGTTGTCGTGGATGTGGATGGGGGGAACGATGAAACCCATGCGGTCGGCGACCTGCTTCCTGATGGAGCGGATCCGGTCCAAGAGCTCCCCCTGCTGGCTGGCGTCCACCATCGGGACCAGGCCGTAGCCTACCTCCAGCTCCAGCATATCCAGCGGTCGGATCGAGTTGATCTGGTCCAGATCCTCGCTCACCGCCTTGGTGTCGACGAAAGCCTCCACCTCGACCTTCTTTTCCACCGCCATCCTGCTGATCAGATAGGAGACCCCGGAGAGGAGAAAGAAGGCGAAGTGGGGCAGCCCCGGGATCATGGCGAACAGAAACAGCACCCCCGAAGCGACCTGGAAGGCCTTCGGGTAGTTGAGCAGCTGGCCGGCTATTTCATGGCCGAAGTTGTTTTCGTCCGCCGAGCGTGTGACGATGATGCCGGCCGCGGTCGAGATGATCAGCGCCGGTACCTGCCCCACCAGCCCCTCGCCGATGGTAAGCAGCGTGTAGTTGGTGAGCGCAGCCTCAAGCGGCATACCCTTTTGCCACACCCCGATCACGAAGCCGCCGATGATGTTGATCAGCACGATCATGATGCCCGCGACCGCGTCCCCGCGCACAAACTTGCTGGCGCCGTCCATGGAGCCGTAGAAATCCGCCTCGCGGGAGATCTTCTTGCGTCGGTCCTTGGCCTCCTGGTCGGTCAAAATGCCGTTGGCCAGATCCGCGTCGATCGCCATCTGTTTTCCCGGCATGGCGTCCAGGGTGAACCTGGCGGCAACCTCGGCGACGCGCCCGGCGCCCTTGGTGATGACGATGAAATTTATGATGACCAGGATCAGGAAGATGACCGCGCCCACCACGTAATTTCCCCCGACCACGAACTGCCCGAAGGCCATGATCACCCCACCGGCTGCGTCAACCCCCTCGTGGCCGTGCAGCAGGATGAGCCGGGTGCCGGCTATGTTCAGTGCCAGCCGGAACAAGGTGGTGACCAGCAAGATGGAGGGAAAAACGGAGAAATCAAGCGGCTGGGTCGTGTACAGGCAGACCAGCAGGATCACGATAGAGATGGTTATGCTGGTTGCGAGAAAGATGTCGAGCATGAACGCCGGCAGCGGAATGATCATCAGGGACAGTATCCCGATCAGGGCTACCGCCATGTAGATGTCCGAATTGGAACTCTTGCTAGGTGCTGGGAGCGCCAAGGCGTCAGCTGCGGTGTTGGCCATTCTTTCGGTTTCCTTTGCCTGATCTGGGGTTTCCGCCGGCTAAGGACTCCGTGCAACCGTTGTGCCATCTCAGGAGAAACTGCTTTGCGGAGGCGCAATGACGAAAAACCGGAGTGAATACGTAGGGGGGCAAGGAACGATGCAGGTGCGCTGAGGCGCGAATCGCCGGGGCCGTCATTTTGAACCCCCGCCAAAGTCAACTTTTTGACCGGCGCCGCTTCCGAGTCGCTCGTATTTTATTGTAAAAAACCGGTTGAACCGGTATCGTTCCACATTTTTCCGAGAGCGAACTTTTTACCGCAGTGAAGCCACCCCAACGCCGGCTCCACCGGTTAAATGCCGGCCGGTTTGAAAAGGTCGTCTCTCAGGGATTCGATCAACGGAAACGGACCCATGCGCGCCACGCTTCTCCTACTCCCTGTCCTCCTGACGGCACTGACCGGTTGCACCAGTTATCTGCCGCACGGCATGCTTCCCGTGCCGTCCATGACGCAACCGCACGTCAAAGTCGTGACCATACCCCTGCCGATCATCGCCACAAGCCCGAACGAAGGGGTCACCTACGGCGGGCTGAGCGCCTTTTTACTGCACAACGACAAGGACGAGGTCTCCGCCCTGATCGCGCCGCAGGTAAACCGGAACGAAAATTTCGGTACCACCGTCACGCTCTTCGGCGCCTTCTACCTCTCGCCCACGCGCAGTTTCGAGGTGAACCTCTCCAAGTCCACCGAGGTGAACCATAGCTTCGAACTGAGGGTACGGGACCAGACCCTCATGGGAGAGCGACTGGAACTCAATTCATTCCTGTACGGCTTCACCGACGGCTCGGCGCGCTTCTTCGGGTTCAGCTCCGACAGCTCTCCCCTCGACGAAACCAACTTCGGAGACAGGGAACTCGGGTTCACCGTTTCCGCCGGCTACCCCATTCTCCCCCGCACTCGGCTTTACTTGGGCGAGCGCTTAAGGCAGGCGCGTGTCGTCAAGGGGGCGGTTCAAAAGCTCCCCCACATCCTGGAACATTTCGCCCCGGAGCAAGTACCAGGCAGCGACGGGTTCAGCACCCATGCCCAGATGATTTCCCTGGTGTACGACACCCTCGACTCCCAACTCATGCCCACCTCGGGGGTGCTTGCCAGGGTAACGGCGGAGGCGAGCCTGGCTTTCCTTGGGAACAGCTCGGACTTTCAGCGCTATGAAGCGGAATTGAAAGGGTTTTTCCCGGTTTCCGACGCGCGCTTCATCAGCGTCGGCAGGCTCGCCTACAGCGAAACCCGGGGAAAGGACGTTCCCTTTATGGAAAGGAGCGCGCTCGGCGGAGAGACAACACTCAGGGGGTACGGCAGAAACCGCTTCATCGACAGCAGCTATCTGCTTTGCAACCTGGAGCAGCGAATCAGACTTTTTCGTTGGGAGGTGTTCGGGGTCCGTGCCGACTGGGAGTTGGCGCCCTTTTTGGACATCGGCGGGGTGTTGGGGTCTCTGGGAGATTTCAGCGTCGGGAACCTGGAGTTCAATCCGGGAATCGGTTTTCGCGCCGTGGTGCAACCCAACATCGTAGGGCGCCTCGACGTCGGCTTCGGCGGCGAGGGACCCTCGGTCTTCGTCGGGCTGGGGTATCCTTTTTAATCGTCAAAGAACCAGCTTCGCCCCCTGCCTCATGCTCCTTCTCTCCAGTTCACGATCGATGCAGTTCAGCACCTCGAATTTCCGCAGGGACCAAAGCGGGGCGATCAGGTCCTGGCGGTTGCCGTCCCCGGTCAGGCGCTGCACCACGATCCCTGGGTCGAGCCGCTCCAGGAAGTCGCACGCAAGCCCTACGTACTCGTCCCGATCCAGCATGCGCACCTCCCCCGCCAGATAACGATCGGCGAGCCTGGTGCCGCGCATCACATGCAGCAGGTGGATCTTGACGCCCCCCACGCCGGACCGGTTCAGGAACTCCGCCCCGGAGAGCATCTCCTGCCGGCTCTCGCCGGGAAGCCCCAAGATGACATGGGCGCAGACCCTGATGCCGCGCTTGCGGCAGCCGGCGACGGCCGCGGTGAAGGAGGCGATGTCGTGCCCGCGGCCGATGGCGTCAAGCGTCCTGTCCAGCGGCGACTGCAGGCCAAGCTCCAGCCAGAAGTAGCAGCGCCTAGCGTACGAGGCGAGCAGGTCCAGGGTCTCCTCGGGAAGGCAGTCCGGCCTGGTCCCGACGATGAGGCCGACCACGTCCGGCACGGCCAGCGCCTCGTCGTAAAGCGAGCGCAGCCGGTCGAGCGGGGCGTAGGTATTCGAGTAGGACTGGAAGTAGGCGATGAAACGGGCAGCCTTGTACTTTCGGACCATCACCTCCTTGGCATGCTCCAACTGGTCGGCCACTCCGGCGCCTTGCAGTATGCCGAAAGAGCCGGACCCCTTGCCGCCGCAGAAGATGCACCCATCCGTCCCGACGCTGCCGTCCCTGTTCGGGCAGGTGAAGCCCGCGTCCACCGAGAGCCTCTGCACCCGGCAGCCGAACACCTTCTTCAACTCTTCAGAAAAAGCGTTGTAGCGCTGCATCTAATTTCTCCCCAGTCACTTCTATCACGATTTGACTGCGGAAGGCGAGCCCCTGATCCGAGTCCGTGCCATTGTAGTAGCACACCAGCTTCGGGGAGCAGGGTGGCGGAGGTTGGATTCCTCCCATACAGGCCATATCAGAAAAGGTCCCTGGCTCACGCCTGGGACCTTTTCCCGTTGCGTTCCGGTGGGCTGGTGTCGCCTGGTGTATCCGTGAGTCGGTCCTGCCCATCCGCTGCCTCGCGGTCAGTGAAACGTGTCGGACACTCTGATCCTGCTCAAGAACCCTCTGATGCGGATGGGATCCGATAGACGCCTGAGCAGCGTTCTGGCGGTGCTGATGCGACCCAGCATGGCTAAAGCCTTTTCACGATCATCGTTTTCTTGCGCCTGCCTGTAATACAACTCCGCCTCCTCGATAAACTCGCGCAGGAAGTCCTTGAACAGGGACCAGTTGTCGAGTTTGAGCAAGCTATTCATTAAGTAGGTGCAGCTCTGGACCCGCCCCGAGACCAAGCAGATCTTCGCAGCTTCGCCCAGCGAATGGACCCGGTCCAGGTTGTCTGCCGTCTCATTGGTAATTACAGTGATTTCATGGACGATGAACCTATGCTGAGGCGCCAAACCTTTTGTATTGTCTCCGTCAAATGTCATCAGTTCACCATAAACTGATTTCACTTTCTCAATGAGTTCAGTGAGGAGCCCGGTACTCTTTCTGGCATCCGCGGATTCGAACGGCTTCGTATCGCTCTGCGGGTCGCTGGCGAACAGAAGCTGGCGCAGGGGATTTTCCATGCGCCGTACCAGCGTTTTGGCGCAACGGACCCGTGCCAGCATGACGGTTGCCGAGTCACGGTCGTCGGCCTCTCGGGCCTCCCGGTACCTTATCGTTTCTGAATCTATGTAATCGTAGACGCTTTCCTTGAAATCGGACCAGTCCTCGGTTTCCATGAGCATCTTGAGCATGTCGTTGAGCAGCATTACCTGTGCCAGGGCGATCCTGGAACTTGCAGGCTTATTCTGCTCCTCATAGCGCAGGTGGTTTATTAGCATCTCCTGCACCATCAGGTTAACCTCCTTGACCCAGATATTTTCCATTTGTTCGGTGTCCACGTTTGCCCCCTCCCGTGATTCCTGCGGGTTGGCTCGCTTGCTGCCCCATGTCCGGCACATGGCGGCGCAGCGGATTTCAGGTGGTTATTTTAGTTGATGGGGGTAAAGTTGCAAGGGCGTGCTTCCCGGATTGCCCTGCCCCTGAACGAATTCAAGCACCCCTTTTGTTCTCAAAGCGGAGGCCTGCAATGGGCCCGCCTTTTCAGTTGCGCCCCCCCGTCAAAGCCTGTATCTTCGGAAGTCATGCAAAAGTCCTTTTCCAATCTCGCCGTTCAGCAGCTCCGTGGCGCAATCACCGATGCCGATGACAATGAAGTTTTCTTCCTGGGGACCACGGACGAGGCCCGTATCGTGATACAGGTCGAGGCGCTGGCCCGCGGCAACAAGGATGCGGTCCCCGCCATCATGATCGCCGCCTCCTTCGGCGACGTGGTGATACATAACCACCCCTCCGGAAACCTGACTCCCTCTCAAGCCGACATAGAGATAGCCTCGCTCCTCGGCAACCAGGGGATCGGCTTCTACATCGTCGACAACGCCGCCGAGCGCTGCAACCAAGTGGTCTCCCCCTTCGCCAGAAAGAGCGTGGAGCGGCTCAGCTATTCGGAGATCGAGCGCTTCTACGCACCGGACGGCGTACTGTCGCTGGCCCTTCCCGGGTACGAGCATCGTCCCGAACAGACCAGGATGGCGCTCAACCTCTCCGAGGCCTTCAACGAGGAGAAGGTCGCCGTCGTCGAGGCGGGGACCGGGACCGGCAAATCGCTGGCCTATCTGCTCCCGGCCGCCCTCTGGTCGGTGAGGAACAAGGAGCGGGTGGTAGTCTCCACCAACACCATAAACCTGCAGGAACAACTGATCCAAAAAGACATCCCCTTTCTGCAGCAGCACGCCGAGATCAAATTCCGGGCCGTACTGGTGAAGGGAAGGGGCAACTACCTCTGCCTGCGCAAGCTGCATGTGAACGCCTCCGACGCCTCGCTTTTCAAGGACGAAACGGCGCAGGAGCTTGACGCTATCGTAGCCTGGAGCAAGAAAACCGACGACGGCTGCCGCAGCGACCTTTCCTTTATCCCGAAGGACGAGGTCTGGGAGGAGCTCTGCTGCGAGTCGGACCAGTGCGGGCGCGTGAAGTGCGGCTACTCTGCGCGCTGCTTCTTTTATCGGGCCAGACGCGAGGCGGCGGGCGCCGACATGTTGGTGGTGAACCACGCCCTTCTTTTGGCAGACCTATCCGTGCGTCAGGAAACCGGCTACGACGCCACCGCCATTCTTCCCCCTTTCACCCGGCTTGTTTTCGACGAGGGGCACCATCTGGAGGACGTGGCAACCAGCTTTCTCTCCAGCCAGGTCTCGCGCCTTGGGCTGGTGAAGCTCCTGGGCAAGCTGCAACACCCCAGGAAGGCGCACCGCGGCATCCTGCCGCAACTCTCCACGCAGCTCTCCGCCGCGGTCCCGGAGGCCCAGGACGACCTCTACCTGGAGATCGCAGAGGTCCTGGAGGGGAGGCTGATCCCGAAAAGGGTGGCCGTTCAGAACGCCGTGACCCGTGGAATGGACGCCATCGGCGAGGCGTTGTTCCAGAGGCTGAAAAAGGACGGCGCCGAACAGAAGTTGCGCGTGACGCCCGCTGTTTACAGTTCGCCGCTCTGGCCGGAGGTCGCAGCCCAGGTAGAGCTCATGTGCAAGGAGTTGTCCGACTACGCCCTCGCCATGCATTCCTTTTTGAAGGGTTGCGACAGGCTCCAGGACAAGGTGCTGGAGCGTCTCGCCGGCCCGCTCACCGATTTGAAGGGGGTCAAGGGGCGCATCGAGTCGGCGGTCGAGGCGCTTCGCTTCTTCATCTCCCGCGAAGAGGGATTCTGCCGCTGGTTCGAGCTGAGGAAAGGGCCGATGGTGAAGCTCTGCTGCTCTCCCCTTGAGGTCGCAGGCTCCATCAAGAAGGCGATCCTGGACCGCTTCAAGACCGTGGTGATCACCTCGGCGACGCTCGCCGTGGGGGAGAAGTTCGATTTTCTCAAGCGGAGGACCGGGATCGAGCTCTTGCCCAAGGAAAGGGTGAGCCAGTTGCTGCTCCCCTCCCCCTTCGACTATGCCAGACAGGCCTTCGTCGGTGTCCCCTCGGACATGCCGGAGCCAACCTCGCCGCTCTTCGAGGCGCGCCTTTGCAGCCACCTTTTGAAGGCGCTCAAGATTTCGCAGGGCCGGGCCTTCGTGCTGTTCACCTCCTACGACCTTTTGACCCGGGTCGCCAACCGGCTGACCGCGCCGCTCAAGGCCGCTGGGCTGACCCCGATGCGCCAGGGGGAGACCAACCGCCACATGCTGCTCTCCAACTTTCGCAGCGCCGTCAACCCGGTCCTGTTCGGTACCGATTCCTTCTGGGAGGGAGTCGACGTGCAGGGTAAGGGGCTGGAACTGGTGGTGATCACGCGGCTCCCCTTCCGGGTGCCCACCGAGCCGATTCTGGAGGCGAGGAGCGAGCATATAACCGCCATGGGGGGCGACCCGTTCATGAGCTACACCGTTCCGCAGGCGGTCATCAAGTTCAAGCAGGGTTTCGGGAGGCTGATCAGGAGCAAGGAAGACCGAGGTGCCGTGCTGGTCCTGGATTCCAGGGTTTTGACCAAGAATTACGGCAGGGTTTTCCTGACCGCGCTGCACGGCGTGACGGTAGTGAAAGGGGTGGAGGAGACGCTCTGCGAGGAGATGGAGCGGTTCTTCGATCCCCGACCGAAAGCTTGAGACCGGGGGAAAACGAAAACCCCTCTACTGCCGCCCCCCGCGCGCTACGGTAACCGCGAACACCGCCGAGACCTTCGCCTCGCGCAAGGCATCGACGCAGGCCCGCATGGTGCTCCCGGTGGTGAGCACGTCGTCCACCAATAACACCCGCTTCCCCGCCAACCGCTTTGCATCCCTGACGCCGAACGCCCCCCTCACGTTGTGAGCCCGGTCGGTCGCGTCGAGACTTGTCTGGGGCTCGGTCCAACGCAGCCGACGCAGATTCCCGACCTCTTGAGGCACCCCCCACTGCTTTTCCAGTACGCCCCCTATCAACTGGGACTGGTTGTAGCCGCGCTGCCTCAGTCTCTTGCGGTGCAGCGGTACCGGAACTATGACATCGGGCTCGGCGCCTGCATAAAAGTGCGCCAGTGCCGTTGCTGTCAGATATCCCAAAGGTTGGCAGAGGTGCACACGCCCTCCGTACTTGAAGCGGTGTATCAATTCCTGGACGGGTCCTGCGAGGAGCGTTGCCGAGCGGCAGATGTGAAAGGGAGCATGGCTGATGCAGGCGCCGCAGGTGTGATCTTGTCCTGCTTCGGTGGTAAAAGGGATGCCGCAGACGGTGCAGAGCGGAGAAACCAGGAAGGGAATTTTCTTCAGGCAGCCGGCGCAGATGAAGAGCTCGCCGGCTTCGGGGATGAAGGCCTTGCAGACGTGGCAAAGTGGCGGAAAAAGCAGATCCAGCAGGGCGCGGAAAAGCATGCTCCCTCCTTGACAATGGACCCAATCGACGGCGCTGGGAAGGAACGGCCCAGACATGATGTTTTTGTTGGCAAAAGGGGGCGAATGCGAAGGGGGCGAATGCCATTCGACCCTACGGTCCGTTAAATCTGTGGGTGGGCGACAAATCATTCGCCCACCCATTCCCGCATTCGCGCATCGATAACTCCATGCCGTATTTACCGGCTAGAGCCCCATCTCCTCATTGACGACGAGCACCTTGATGTCGGTGTTGCGCGGCTTCTTCTCGATGACGGTGGTCACCCGGCAGATCCTCTGCGGCGAGTCGCAGTCCGAACAGAAACCGGTGGTGGCGCAGGGGGTGGCAAGTCCCAGCCTCTTGGCGTTGGGGGGGGAGGCGTAACTCTTAATCCTGCGCACCGCGTCCTCCACGCTGCCGTCTACCAGCTTGTTCCTACCGACTACCACGATCACCTTCCGGGGCCCGAAGAACATGGCGGCGGCCCGGTTGCCGTTGCCGTCGATGTTGACCAGCACGCCGGAGAGGGTGACCGCGTTACTCCCAGTCAGGAACAGGTCGCAGGTCAACTGACGTCGCGTTATGGCGAGTTTTTGCTCCGGAGTCAGGTCGGGAGCGCTGTGGTTCAGGATCTCCTTCCCCATCCCTTTCAGCTTGTCCGCCAGTTTCAGATCGGCCACCGAGAGAGAGCCGCCGAACCCGATGCTGCTCGCCTGCTCGGCCTCGTTGACGATATAGTGAAAGACTTCTTCACCGCTTTGGCAGTAAAACGCATCGAAGCCGTTCTTCTTCAGATTCTCTACTGCCTTTTCGCACTTCCGGGCATAGGCCCACTCGTTCAACTCTTCGGTATTACTCATATCTTCTCCTGTAGAGGCAATTGACAATTGACGATTGACGATGTCCTGCTTGTTTTATTACATTTTCTCGTTGTATCAACTCACCAAAAGGCTTTTCCCAGTCATTTCCGGTGGCTGCGGGAGACCTAGCAGCTCCAGCATGGTGGGTGCCAGATCCGCCAGCACCCCTTGGCGCAGCTTCGCTCCCTTGCGGGTATCGTCAACCAGCACCACGGGCGCCAGATGGCAGGTGTGCGCCGTGTGCGGCCCGCCCTGCTCGTCTTTCATCATCTCGGCGTTGCCGTGGTCGGCGGTGATCAGGGCGATGCCCCCCTTTTGCCGCACCCGCTCCACCAGCTTGCCGACGCACTCGTCGACCGCCTCGACCGCTTTTACCGCGGCGGAGATCACGCCGGTGTGCCCGACCATGTCGGCGTTGGCGAAGTTGAGGATGATGACGTCGTACTTGTCCTGGTCCAGCCGCTTCAAAAGCTCCTCGGTGACCAGGTAGGCGCTCATCTCGGGCTTCTCGTCGTAGGTGGCTACCTCCTGGGGCGAAGGGATCAGGGCCCTGTCCTCGCCGGGAAAGGGGAGCTCCCTCCCTCCGTTGAAGAAAAACGTTACGTGCGCGTATTTCTCGGTTTCCGCGATCCTCAGTTGGGTGAGCCCGGCGTTCCCTATCACCTCGGGGAAGATGTTGATCAGTTCCTCGTTCCCGAAGGCGACCGGAAGGCCGAAGGTCTCGTCGTAGCTGGTCATGCAGACGTATGAGGAGAGTTTGGGCCAGACCTCCCTCCGGAATCCGGCGAATCCGGGATCCGTCAGGCAGCGGGTAATCTCGCGCGCGCGATCGGAGCGGAAGTTGAAAAAGATGAAGGCATCGCCGTCGCGCAGGGTGCCGACCGGAGCTCCCCCCTCCATGATGACGCAGGGCAGCACGAACTCGTCGTGAATCCCGCCCTGATAGCTCTCCCGGATCGCCGCCTGCGCGGACGGATACGGTTTCCCCTCGCCGGAAACGATGGCGCGGTACGCCTTCTCGACCCGCTCCCAGCGGTTGTCCCGGTCCATGGCGTAGTAGCGCCCCATCACGGTGGCGATCTTGCCGCTCCCCAGGCGCGCGATCTCCCCTTCCAGGCGCTCCAGGTATTCGGCTCCGCTTTGCGGGGGGGTGTCGCGGCCGTCCAACAGGCAGTGAACGAACACCTCGCGCACCCCCTGACGCTTCGCCATGTCGAGCAGGGCGTAGAGATGGGTGTCGTGGGAATGTACCCCGCCGTCGGAGAGAAGTCCGGCCAGGTGCAGCCTGCCGCTCCCCGCCGTCGCCTGCCGCATGCACTCGACCAGGACCGGGTTCTCGAAGAAGTCGCCGTCCTCGATCGACTTGCTGATCCGGGTCAGGTCCTGGTACACCACGCGCCCCGCTCCGATGTTGGTGTGGCCCACCTCGGAGTTCCCCATCTGCCCGGCGGGAAGCCCCACGGAAAGGCCGGAGCCGTCGATCACGCTGGACGGGTACTCGGCGGACAGGCGCGTCATGTTCGGGGTCCGCGCCTGTGCGATGGCGTTGGACTCCTGTTCGGGGTTGATCCCCCAGCCGTCAAGGATCATCAAGAGCAGAGGCTTCTTCGGCATGGCATTCTCCTCGCAGGTGAAATTAAAAAAGGTGAAGAAGACTTCACCTTGATTGCACTACTCTTCATTACTCGTGGTGGTACGGCTCGCCGTTCATGATGGTGAAGCCGCGATAGATCTGTTCCAGCAGGAATACCCTGACCATCTGGTGGGTGAGCGTCATCCGGGAGAGCGAAATCGCCTTGAAGGCCTGCCCGCGGAAGCCGTCGGTGAACCCGTAGGCCCCGCCGATGGCGAAGACCAGATCGGAGGTTCCCTGATCCCGGTTGCGCGAAAGGAAGGCGGCGAATTCCGGAGAGTTCATCCCCTCGCCCCGCTCGTCCAGGACGACCAGCCTGGCCCCCTTGGGAAGGAGCTTGGCGAGCCTCTCGCACTCGCGCTCCCGCATGGCGGGAGCCGCGGCGCCCTTTTCCTCGCGCGCCTCCAGTATCTCCAGGGGGAGATAGCGCCTGACCCTCCCCGCATACTCCTCGATCCCGGCGCGGACCCAGGGCTCCTGGGTCTTGCCGACCCAAAGGAGCTTCAGCCTCATGCCTCTTTATGCTCCCAGAGGAATTCCTTCGGGATGTCGAGCTGCGGCGCCTTGCCCCAGAGATCGTCCAGGTTGTAGATCTGGCGCAGTTCTTCCTGAAAGATGTGAACGATGATGTCGCCGTAATCGATGACCACCCAGCGCCCCTGCTCATAACCTTCGATATCGATCGCCCTGTCGAACGGCTTCAATCCCATCTTGACGGAGTCCGCGATCGCCTGCACCTGACGGTCCGAACGGCCGCTGGCGAGCACCAGGTAGTCGGCTATGCTGGAGATCCTCTTGATCTCGAGGATCTTCACGTCGAGTCCCTTCTTGTCCAGGGCGAATGCGGCGCACTTCACGGCGCGCTCTTGAGCCGTCAATACTTCGTTATCTTGCATCGGTGTATAACCTCTGTTCCTTGATGTAGTGTTCGACGGCATCCGGCAGCAGATACCTGATCGAACGGCCGCCCCGAACCAGCAGGCGGATATGGCTGGAGGAGATGTCGAGCAGCACACCGTCCAGCGCGTAAACTCCGTGGCCGGAGCTGTGAGTTAGCCTTTTGGCCGCCGAATCATAACAGAATTCACGGGCTATGGCAACAGGGAGGGCCTTGGTCAGACTCTTAATGGTGGACCCCGGACGCTGCACGCTGATCACGTTGCAAAGCCCGAAGATGGCCTGATATTCCCGCCAGGTCGAGATGTCGTTGAAGGAGTCGGCCCCCACGATGAAGAAGAGCTCGTCCTGCGGGAACTCGAGATGCAGCGCGCGCAGCGTGTCGATGGAGTAGGAGCGGCCTCCGCGCACCCCTTCCATGTCGGAAACGGCGAAACGGGGGTTGTCCGCCACGGCCAGGCGGACCATCTCCAGACGGCTGGCGAAGGAGAGCTCCCCCACCAGAGGCTTATGCGGCGGGGTCGCGGCCGGAATGAAGATCACCCGCTCCAGCCCGAAGAGGTCGCGCGCCTCCTCGGCGATGCGCAGATGCGCGTTGTGGATCGGGTTGAAGGTGCCGCCAAGTATCCCTATTCTCATTTTGCCGGCGCCTCCGGCTCCCGGGGGGACTTCAGCATCAGGGGCGTACCTGTCCGTCGCCGTACACGATGAACTTGGTAGTGGTCAGGTCGGTGAGCCCCATGGGACCGAAGGAGTGCAGCTTGGTGGTGGAGATGCCGATCTCGGCGCCAAGGCCCAACTGGTTGCCGTCGGAGAAGCGGGTCGAGGCGTTCACCATGACCACGCCGGAATTCACCTCGCGGATGAAGCGCTGGGAGTTGGCGTAATCGCCGGTGATGATCGACTCGGTGTGCAGCGAGCTGTAGCGGTTGATGTGATCGATCGCGCCGTCCATCCCGTCCACAACCGCGGCCGACAGGATCAGGTCGAGGTACTCCGCGTGCCAGTCCTCTTCGGTGGCGGGGGTGGCTTCGGGTGCGAGCTGTCGGAAGGCGTCGTCGCCGCGCAGTTCCACCTTCAGATCGGAGAGGACCTGGTAGATGAAGGGGACGAAGGTCCCGGCGATATCCCTATGTATCAGCAGCGTTTCCAGGGCGTTGCAGACGCCTGGCCTCTGGGTCTTGGCGTTTATGATGATCTCGCGCGCCATGTCGAAGTCGGCAGAGGCGTCCACGAAGATGTGGCACACCCCCTTGTAATGCTTGATGACCGGGATCTTGGAGTGCTCCACCACGAAGCGGATCAGGCTCTCGCCGCCGCGCGGTATGATGACGTCGATGAACTCCTCCTGCTTCAGCATCTCCGTGACCCCCTCGCGCTCCGTGAAGGGGATCAGGGAAAGCGCCGCGCTCGGGATGTTGCGCTTCGCCAGTTCGTCCTTCAGGATTCCGGCGATGGCGACGTTGGAATGGATCGCCTCCGAGCCGCCGCGCAAAACGACCGCGTTGCCGCTTTTCAGGCAGAGGGCCGCCGCATCCGAGGTCACGTTGGGGCGCGACTCGTAGATGATGCCGATGACGCCGAGCGGGATGCGCATCTTGCCGACCATGAGTTCGTTGGGGCGCCTCCACATGCCGGTCACCTCGCCTACGGGATCGGGAAGCGCCGCCACCTCGCGGATCGCGTCAGCCATCCCCTGGACGCGGGCGCTGTCCAGCATGAGCCGGTCCAGCATGGCGGCGGAAAGCCCGCGCTCTTCTCCGGCTGCCAGGTCCTTCTGGTTCTCCCGGACGATGTGCGGCGCGTTGTTGATGAGCGCCGTCGCCATGTCCAGCAGCAGTTCGTTCTTGGCGCCCGAGGAGAGCCTCGCCATGGCGAAGGATGCCTGGCGGGCGTCGGCTGCGATAGTGCGGATCTTCTCGGCAACGGTCATATCCAATACCTCCTTAACTCTTCCCTCTTATTTAGAGGTAATTTCCACTCTTACTGTAAAGGGGGACTTCATGGCTCTATAAAAGCACCAGGTTGTCCCGGTGTATCACGTCGTCGCCGTAACGAAAGCCCAGGATCTGCTCGATCTCGCCGCTCTTGTGACGGCTGATCAGCTCCACTTCCTGGCTGGAATACTCTACGATGCCGCGCGCGAACTCGACGCCGTCGGGGGCTACCACCCTGACGCAGGCCCCGCGGGCAAAGCGTCCTTCCACCTTGGCGATCCCGGAGGGGAGCAGGCTCTTGCCGTGCCTGGAGAGCACCTCCCGCGCGCCTGCATCGACCACGATGCTTCCGGCGGGCTTCAAGGTGAATGCGATCCAGTGCTTGCGCCGGTTCAGGCATTCTCCGGCGGGAAGAAAGAGGGTGCCTAGCAACTCGCCGCTCATGACGCGGGACAGGTTCCCCTCGACCTTGCCGGCAAAGATGATGGCGGCAACGCCGGACTTCACCACTTTTTTGGCCGCGGCGAGCTTGGTCGCCATGCCGCCGGTCCCGACGCTGGTGCCGCTGCCGCCCGCCCCCCGCTCCATCTCGCGGGTGACGGCGCCTACCTGGTGGATGAGCGTCGCCGCAGGGTCGGTGCGCGGGTCGGCGGTGTAGAGCCCGTCGATGTCTGTCATGATCAGTAGTAGCTGCGCCTCCACAAGGTTGGTCACCAGCGCGGAGAGGTTGTCGTTGTCGCCGAATTTCAGCTCGTCCACCACGACGGTATCGTTCTCGTTGATGACCGGTATGATGCCACAGGCAAGCAGGGTATCCAGCGTGCCGCGCGCGTTCTGGAAGCGGCGCCTGTTGGCGAGATCGTCCCGGGTCAGCAGTATCTGGGCCACCTTCTGACCGTAACCGGAAAAGGCCTCCTCGTAGGCACGCATCAGCCTGGACTGGCCGACGGCGGCCGCCGCCTGCTTCTGGGGGAGCGTCCGGGGACGGTCCGGAAGCCCGAGCGCCTGCCGCCCCGCGGCAACGGCGCCGGAGGTGACTATGACTACCTCGACCCCCTTTGCCCGGAGTCCGGCGATTTCGGAGGCGAGTCCCTCGAGGAACAGGGGATCGACCCCGTTCTCCCCGCTGGTCAGCACGCCGCTGCCGATCTTCACCACGACCCTTTTTACCTTCTTAAGCAGTTCCTTGCGCATGTACCTGACCCATCATGATAGTTTTTTAAAGGAAACGATACTAGCACGTTTCAAAATCCAAGGCAAATCCCTTCATGCCGGGTCCGGCCTCAAATGAATTGACAAACTACGGGCGTAACTTTAATATGTGATCTTTTTCGAGGTGACAGTTTGCTCAGCAAGGCTTTTTGGAAAAAAAAGATCTACGCCATCCTCTCGCTCGACAGCCATCCCGGCCATATCGCCGCCGGTTTCGCACTCGGTGTTTTCGTCGGTTTCACCCCTTTCATCGGACTGCACACCCCCATCTGTATCGTCCTCGCCTTCCTGTTCAAGCTCAACAAGGTAGCCTGCGTCACCGGATCCTGGATCAACACCCCGATCACGGTGCTCCCCGCCCTGGGCCTGAGCTACCAGGTAGGCAATTTCCTGCGCGGAGAGTCCGGCGTACTCAACCTTCAGGGGGGCTTCTCTTGGCACGACCTGGAAAAGCATGCCGCCTCCCTGCTGCTCGGTTCCTCCCTGACCGGCTTCATTGCTGCCGTCATCTCCTACTTCGCCTGTTACCACATGGTGGTGAGGTTCCGGGCCAAGGACGCGACCCAGAACGCCCTGGTCAAGGAAATGGCCGTGGTCGGCGAAGAACTGGATCTGAAATAACGAAAAAAGCGTCGGCAGCGATTTGACTTCCCGCTCCCGACGCCGCTTTCGTTAGTACCGCCCCAATTTCAGAGGTGACAGTTTGTTCAGCAAGGCGTATTGGAAACAAAAAATCTACTCCATCCTCTCGCTGGACAGCCATCCCGGGCATATAGCCGCCGGTTTCGCTGTCGGGGTCTTCATCAGCTTCACCCCTTTTATCGGGCTGCAAGCCCCCATCGCCGTCGCCATCGCCTTCCTGCTGAAGCTCAACAAGGTGGCCTGCGTCACCGGTTCCTGGATCAACACCCCGCTCACGATTATCCCCGTCCTCGGCATGAGCTATCAGGTAGGCAATTTCCTACGCGGAGAGACCGGCGAATTAAGCCTTCATGGGGGACTCGGATGGCAAACCCTGGAGAAGTACGCCTTCTCCCTATTCCTTGGATCCTCACTGGTCGGCTTCGTCGCAGCCGTCAGCTCCTATTTCGCCTGCTACCACATGGTGGTGAGGTTCCGGGCCAAGGACGCGACCCAGAACGCCCTGGTCAAGGAAATGGCCGTGGTCGGCGAAGAACTGGACGTGAAATAACGAAAAAAAGCGCCGGCAGCGATTTGACTTCCCGCTCCCGACGCCGCTTTCGTTAATAGCACCCTCTCCCTTAGCGCCCGAGAAAAGGTGAAAGCACCATGTAGCTCAGAAACGCCACTGAGGCCGAGGCCGGGATGGTGATGATCCAGGCGCAGGCGATGCGGTAGGCGACGGTCCAGTTGACCGCCGAGATCCTCTTGGAAAGCCCCACGCCGAGGATGGACGAGGTGATCACGTGCGTGGTGCTGGTGGGAAGCCCCATGGCTGAAGCGCCGAGAATCACCCCCGCCGAAGCGGTCTCCACGCAAAAACCGTGCACCGGCTGCAGTTTAACGAAATCATGCCCCACGGTCTTGATGATCCTCCACCCCCCCGCAGCGGTCCCCAAAGCCATGGCGACGGCGCATGAAATCTTGACCCAGGTAGGCACTTCGAAGGTCGCGATGGCCCCGTAGCTGAGCAGCGCCATGGTGATGACCCCCATCGATTTCTGCGCGTCGGCGGTGCCGTGGGAAAAGGCCATGACCGCGGCCGAGACTATCTGAAGCTTGCGGAAATTCTTGTTCAGCCCGTACGGCGCGCTGTTTCTGAAGGTCCACATCAGGGCGATCATGAAAATGAAGCCGAACAGGGCGCCTATTATGGGGGAGACGACCAGCACCAGGATGATCTTCTTGAGCCCTTCCCAGTGCAGCGCGGAGATTCCCGCGTGGGCGATCACCGAGCCTACCAGCCCGCCGATGATGGCGTGGGAGGAGGAGGAGGGAAGCCCGTAGTACCAGGTGATCAGGTTCCATACGATGGCGCCTATGACCCCCGCCAAGACCACCATCTGGGTGATGTTGTTGGCGTCTACGATCCCCTTGCCTATGGTCGCGGCGACCTTGGTGGAGACCATCGCGCCCACGAAGTTGAGCCCGGCGGCCATGAAGATGGCGCTCCGGACGGTGAGGGCGCGGGTGGAAACGCAGGTGGCGATGGCGTTCGCCGTGTCGTGGAAGCCGTTTATGTAGTCGAAAATGAGCGCCGCTGCAATCACGGCGACCAGCAGGACGATTGTTACCTCAGGCATTTTTTACCACCACGCTTTCCAGGATGTTCGCGGCATCCTCGCACTTATCCGTCGCGGTCTCCAGAGTCTCGTAGATCTCCTTCCACTTGATGAGCTGGATCGGGTCCTTCTCCTCGTCGAAGAGCCGGCTGATCGCCTCGCGGCAGACCCGGTCCGCCTCGTTCTCCAGGGCGTTCACCTCGATGCAGTAGGCGCTGATCGGTTCGAGCTTGCCGCCCAGAAGCGCTACGGTCTTATCGATAGTCTGGCACGACTTCAGGATCAGGAAGGCAAGTTCCTTCGACTCAGGGGTCGGCTTTTCCACGTTGTACATCACGATGCGCTGGGCGGAGGCGTCGATCAGGTCGAGGATGTCGTCCAGCGCCGAGGAGAGCGCGTAGATATCTTCCCTGTCGAAGGGGGTGATGAAGCTTTTATTCAGCTTCTTGATGATGTCGTGCGTGATGGTGTCGCCCTTGTGCTCGATATCCTTGATCTTGCGCTGGCTGGCGACAGGGTCGTCAAAGTTGTCGAGCATGTCTTTGAGCAGCAGAGCCCCTTCGATGATGTTGTGTGACATCTCCCTGAACATGGCGAAAAACTTTTCATCCTTCGGAATCAACCCAAACATTTTCATCCCTCCAAAGTGGCGGCCAACAGGACCGTAGCTAGTTACAAAACTGTGAAGATATAACACGATTGTCACAAACATTAAACAACGAAATACCTAATTTTGACGCTCTAATGAACATGACTGCCCTTTCATCCTTGATTTATCCCGGGGATTCGCCTATCTTGCCTCTTCGCCATTGAATAGGGAGAAATCACATGGATCCTATACACGCCGCAGTTCTGGGGGCGATTCAGGGCCTGACAGAAGTCCTGCCGATCAGCAGTTCCGCCCATCTGATACTGGTACCAAAATTTCTAAACTGGCCCGAATCCGGGCTGACCTTCGACGTAGCTCTCCACGTTGGAACCTTCCTGGCACTGTCGCTCTATTTCTGGCGCGACATCATCGAGCTGATCGGCAACTTTTTCAGTGCCTGCCAAAGCGGCCTCAATTCGCAGGCCAAGCGGCTCCCCTTTTACATCCTCGCGTCCACCATACCTGCCGCCATCGTCGGTAAAACCATGGAAGGGCCGATAGACGAGATATTTCGCAGCAGCCCGGCGACCATCGCGGGACTGCTCATCTTCTTCGGGCTGCTGCTGGCCTTGGCCGATACCACCGGCGCAAAGAAGTTCCGCGTGGACAAAATCACCCTGAAATACGCCATGATCATCGGATTCGCCCAGTGCCTCGCGCTGCTCCCCGGGGTATCCCGCTCCGGCATCACCATTACCGCGGCGCTATTTCTCGGCTTCCATCGCGAGTCCGCAGCCCGTTTCTCCTTCCTCATATCTCTTCCCATCGTGGCCGGAGCCGCCGTTCTCAAAATGGGGGACCTCCTGCAGACCGGCATACCTACCGGCGACGGGCTCCCGCTCTTGATAGGGATCTCCACCTCGGCCGTCTTCGGGTTTCTGAGCGTCGCACTTCTTTTGAAGCTGGTGCAACGAGACTCCCTGTATCCCTTCGTCTGGTACCGCATCTTCGCCGGCGGCGGAGCCCTCGCCTTTATTTTCCTGCCGATCCTGTAACCTTTTATCAAAAGCCCCGACAAATTCCCGCCCTTGAGTGTATTATTTAGCTTTAATTTTTCAGCCGGATAAACTCGGAGAGGGGAAACCATCATGAGCGGTGGCATCAAGTGCTGGCCAAAAGCCGAGCGGCCGCGGGAAAAACTCATGCAATTGGGGGTTTCCGCCCTGAGCGATGCCGAGCTGCTTGCGCTGGTCCTTGGCAGCGGAGATCCCGGAAGCGGCAGGAGCGCGCTCGACCTGGGACGGGAGCTGATACTTCAATTCGGATCCCTGCGCTCCATGGCCGACGCTTCCTGCAGCGAAATCCAGAGGGTCAAGGGTATCGGCCCTGCCAAGGCGACCTGCATCATGGCGGCTCTCGATCTCGCCCGCCGCATCAGGGGAAGAGACGGCCGGCCAATCGAGTCTTTTACCCGCTTCACCTCAGCCTCCCAGGTCTACGAACATCTCAACTACGAATTCAGGGACCGGCATAAAGAGCACTTCATGGCCCTGCTTCTGGACGGCAAGAACCGGATCATCAGCCGCGCCCAGATTTCAGAGGGGTCCTTGAACCAGAGCATCGTCCATCCGCGCGAGGTTTTCAACGCGGCGGTGCGCCAGTCCGCGGCGGCCATGATCCTGCTGCATAACCACCCGACCGGAGATCCGGCCCCGAGCCCCGAGGACCTTGAGGTGACGCGCCGCTTGAGCGAGGCGGGGGAGCTCATGGGGATCAGGGTCCTGGACCATATCATCATCGGCGAGGACGCCTTTTACAGCTTTGCCGAGCACGGGCAGATGTAGTGCCTGATCGACGCCCCCCGAAGGAATACGCCATGAGAAATACCGTCGCCATAACCCAGGGGTGCTATTTTTTCATCACCGGCATCTGGCCCCTGTTCAGCATAGGCACCTTCCAGATGGTGACCGGCCGCAAGACCGATCTTTGGCTGGTCAAGACGGTCGGCCTGGTGCTGGCGGTAATCGGCGCCACGCTTTTCATGGCAGGCGCGAGAGCCGAGGTCACCCTCTCGACGGCACTGCTGGCAGTCGGCAGCGCTGCAGGACTCGCCGGCATAGACATCGTATATGCCGGGAAAAAGGTCATCTCATCCGTCTATCTCCTCGACGCCGTGCTGGAAGCGGCTCTCATCATCTGGTGGGGCGTCGTCTTACTGCTTCAACCTCAGTCCGCGATATTTTGACATCCCGCCTCCCTGCAAGGGGAGAAAGCCGGCCAAGCCGCAGATGAACGTGAAAACAGGAGAGTCCAGATGCGCAAGAACATAGTCCCCCGCGAAAGCTTCAGCGACTTGACTTCAAGCAAGGATTGGTTGGATTTAAGGGAAATGGCCCGGGTGGAGGTCAGCTCTGAGGATCCGTCACAGCCGATCGAATCAGCGCTGCAGCCGATAGGCGCATCGGGGTGGAGGGCTGCCGAGGCGGGGCCGCAGGTGGTTCGCCTGCTTTTTGACCAGCCACAAAAAATCAAACGGATTTATCTATTGATCAACGAGGAAGAGAGACCGCGGACGCAGGAATTCGTGCTGCGCTGGTCCAAGGATCACGGAGTGAGCTATCAGGAAATCGTGCGGCAGCAGTATAACTTCAACCCTCCCGATACCACCACCGAACAGGAAGACTACCTGGTCGATCTCTCCGGTGTAACGACGCTTGAACTCGACATCGTTCCGGATATCGGCGGTTCGCCTGCCAAGGCGTCTCTAGGCCGGTTGCTGCTTGCTTGAAGCGGCTGAGCCAAACGCAGAAGGCCCAACGCAGCTATGCATCGGGCCTTCTGTCTGCGCGCTTCCCAAGGGGGCGAAAGACGAAAAAAAGCGCCGAGACGAAAGGAGGACTCCATCACGGCGCAAAGTAAATTGTGGTTTAAGCATCTTCGTTATCGTTCACTTGTGTGACGATGACATTATCTATACAAAAGCAGTGCCAAGTCCCGAAATAAAAATCACGTCAGTCAACACCCTGATTTACAACAAGAAGCTCTTAAAAGAGCCGCTCCCCTGACATTAGCGGCCCTGTCCGAAAAATGAACAGCAGTCAAAAATACCACGGCGAAACGGCAAGAACCCCCTGATTTTGCGGGCAGTTTCAAAACTTCAACACGTGGTCAAGCTTTGCACACCCCCGGCAACCGCTCATTCAGCGGAAGAGGGATGATTATTATTTCTGCACCCAGCGATCATTTTGGAGCTGCACCCACCACCCGGGGAGCGCCGCCTCCCGTTTGGTTTCGCCGAAGGTGGTGGCCGCCTTCCCCAGTACCTGGTTCAGTGCCTCCTTGCTCTCCTTTTGTTTCTGCAGCTTCAAGATTGCCTTGGCCATGCTCATCACCACCGTCTTGCGGCTCTGGTTCTCGGCGGCGAGCAGGCCCTCGTCCTGCGGGGTGATCTTCGTCCTGTCGCGAGCCATGACCAGCCCCTGCTTGGTGAGACCGAGCGCGCCGCTGTTGAACAGAGTGTTCAACCTGGGCTGCCTTTTGCTCATGTCTTCGTAGGCGTTCAGCACCTCAGGCATGCTGGAGAGCTCGATGGCGAGGGCATCGGCATCGGCGCTCGGATCGGCTGCGTGTGCCACGGACACCAGTGCCAGGACCGGCAACCCGTTCAGAATCCGGCTCTGCGGCGTTTCCCTCCGTTCCATCTGCGGCGCGGGCGATTTCTCCTCTGACGGCTTCGCGCCGCTTTTCAGCAGCATGTCGTCGAGAGACTTGTAGGCTTCTTTCGCCGCCTTCTCCGGAAAATAGACGTTCACCGTAATCACGGCGCATGCGGCGAAGAGAAAACAGGCGAAGACCAACAGCGACTTCAAAAATGCGTTTCTCATGGGATACCCCCGGTAGCGTTGATTTTGTTTCGCATCGTAAATCCTTGCGCCTCATGAATATAACAGAGCAACCCGGCCGGCGCTACATCTAGCGCTTACTCGTCCCATTTAAACTCAGAGGGCACCCCGGGCTCAGCCTCCGGCTTGACAGGGGTCTCAGCCGGCGGCCGTTCTCCGGTCGCCGGACTGCGCCCTGCGGCCTCTTTGACCGATTCCAGGAGATGGTCCAGTGCAATGGTATTTTGAGTTGGAGCAATGGTCACATTCAGATCCCGGACGCCGAACAGGTTCCTATTGACGATTTTCAGGGAGTTGAAGCTTAGATCCCCCTCCTCCAGCGTCGCCTTTATCTCCGCCTCGTCATAGGGACGGTCCGTACTCAGGAAAAACCCGCTCAGTTTCTGCTTTGCCAGACGCTGCAGGAACTCCTTGCTCACCAGCATCTTTTCTCTGCTTCCCTCCCTGGCCCAAAGGTCCACGAATCCGGTCACCCCAGCAATACCGCCGCCTACACCGCGCAGGCTGACGACGCCGTCGACCCGTCCCGATATGTACCCTTCCAGATCGGGGATCGTCCTGCAAAGGGTCCTCAGGCTGAGGCCGTTGACCAGGATATCTCCTCTGTAGGCGATTTTCTCCCTCATGGCGAGGTAACCGGTGCCAAGCAGCGTTCCTTCGTAAAGCGTGGTGCGTAGGGAAACGATCTCGGCGAGACCGTTTTCGGCGCGAATTCGTACGGTCAATTTGCCCGTTTCCAGGGTGCCGAACCCGATCTTGCCGACCGTGAAGACCTCTCCGCCCGTGGGATCCTCGCGTAGCTGCGCCAAAAGACGCTGATAGTTCTCCCGGCTGAACTCCCTGCCGGGCCGCGGTTGGGCACCGTCGTTTCCTGACAGATCCAACGAGAAAGGGAGTCTGCCGTTGATATCCGCCACCACAAGCTTCTGCGAGGGGACCTCCATCCGCCCCCCCCTCACATCAATCCCACCCTCCAGAAGGTTTCTCCCTTCACGCAGCTCGAACCTGCCGTCCGCCGCCAATCTTCCGTCAATGGTTGCTTCCTGAACCATCCGGGGTGCCATGTTTATCAGCGCATCCAGAAGATCGCTCAGGGGGGTCTCGGGGAGGGAGAACAAAACGGTGCCGCGCCGCCTGGGGGATAGAGCCTCTGCTATCTCCCCCTTCAGCTTCAACGTGACGCCCGGCCCCGGTGAGAACATCGCGTCGCCGATGGAGAGGGTACCGCCTGCGAGTCCTCCCTCCAGGGATAGAGCCGCGCCTGAGACCAGCGCCTTCCCGGCACCATCGGCAAGCGAGATCCCGCGCCCCTGGGAGTCAAAACGGCAGCTGAGCCCCGTCCGGGGGGAATAGGCGCCGGTCATACGAAGGTCAAGCTGGCCACCGGTAGGGCGCATCCCGCCCCCTTTGGGTAGGAGTCGCGCGGCCTGCGCCGCCCAGGCGCCGGCAACGTCAAGTTGAAAGGTCATGTCGGCCTTGGGCTGAAACGGCTTGAAGAGCGCATGGCCCACCAGCTTCCCACCAAGGAATCGGCCGCTTAGCTCACCGCGCGCCCCCGACCTGGAGAAAACGAGCCGGAGCGCCGGGGCCTCGACACCGGCCCCCTGCCAGTAAACGGCTCCGGAGCTGAAATCAGCTGTGCCTTCCAGCCATTTTCCCGCCCCCTCCGCCGCAAGGCTCCCCCGTACCCGTCCAGAAAGGTTGTTAAGTTTCAGTTCCCCCTGCTGGAATGCGCCCCCCTCCATGTCGAGCAGCAGCGGATAACTGGATATCCGCGCCGATTGCTTCTGCGCCGGCAACTGTGCGCTCAACCTGGAGAAGGAGATCCGGGCGGCTGCGAGATCGACCTGCACCCCGTCAAGATATACCATGCGGTCCAACAGGCGGTAACCAAAGCGCGCGTCCGCGCTTTTCCCGTTAAGGGCGAGCGCTACGAGCCGCGCATCCCCCTCTGCCTGCAGCCGCCCCCCCCGCCTGAGCAGTTGCGTGGTCACCGCTCCCGTTTTCACCGACCATGAATCGGCACCCCGGCTCCCTTTCAAATTCGACAGTTGCACTTTCGCGGAACCACGCAGCTCCTGCACGCCCTTGCCGGCAAGTTCCAGAGTGCCGGAGGCTGTCCCGGAAACAGCCTGCAGATCATAACGCTTGAGCAGCGGATTGAGCGCCTGGAGTCTTGCGTCGGATACCTTGAGGTGGGCGCTCAGCGGATCCGCCTTTGCTGCATCGAAATTGACCCGGCCGGTGAGCGGCACCCCCATCACCTTGGCAAAAAGCGCCCCGGTCCCGCCTCGAAGCGGTTTCAGTTGAGGGGAGAGGGCCAGGTCGAAGGGGAGGTCGAGAGCCTCGACCAGCGCCTGGGAGTTTGGGCGGGGGGTGGCGAAACTCCCGCGGGCGATCACCTCTCCCCTCTTCCTCAAAAGCCCGACGCTCCCGGAGAGCCCGGAAACCAGGAGTTCCCCCCCACTAGCCAGCGAACCGTCCTCCAGATGCAAGGTGCCCGCTGCGCTTCGCAACCCCTGACCGGCGTCTCCCTCCAGGCGTAGCGCCTCGCAGTGAAGCCTGCCGCCAAAGAGCAGTTTGTTGCCGGCCGCCTCTGGCATCAGGGTATTCAGCAGAGCAAGGTCAACCTGCTCCATTTCGAGGTCCAGGGTGAAGTCGCGCTCATTTTTCACACGGCTCACGTAACCTTCGGCGTGCAGTTGCACCAGTTCGTTGACGGTGAGCGTGGCGCCTTTCAGCCGCGCCGTGTCTGCCTGCAGGTTGTAGTCGGCAACGAAATCCAGTCTTCCGGCCACAGGATGGTTGATCCTTGCACCTGGCAGCTGCACGCGGTTAAAGGAGAAAACGCCCGAGGTTCGCAGCTTCCCCTGGCTCAAACCCGCGTCTACTTGAAGAGCCCCTTGGGCGCCCTTCAAACGATCCGCATTTTCCAACTTCAGCAGCGTCGCCAGATGTTGCAAAGAAAGGGAAGCGGCCGTAAGGGAGAGCTTAACTCCTGCTTCCTTTCCAGGGCGGGCTGTCCCCTTGAGCAAATACCGGTTGCTCGCCGCATCCTCAAAGGCAAGCTCGACCTGCGCATCGCGCGACCCTGTGCTGTTCAAATCGAAAACCTGCAGCGAAATCCCCCGCACACCCTCCCCCTGGACTAAAACCGATCCATCCTTCACCCGCAATTCTTTGATGAAAGTCCCGGCAGAGGGTCTCGCCGGCGGCTGCGGGGCGGCTAGACGCTGCCGTAGTTGAGCGAAGTTCCAGATCCCGGCGCCGTTTTTCTCCAGGCTCAGCTTCCCCCCTTCAATCGAGATCAACCGGAAACGCTGCCGGCCCAGCAAAAGCTCGAACCATCGCGGCGAGACGACCACGGCATCGGCAGCTAACAGGTTTTCGCTGGAAAACCCGGCCGGGTTTTCCAGTCGAACATCTTTCAGTATCAGGGTGCCCCCCGACAACTGGATTTTTTGAACGGTGAAACCCTGCTGCAGATAGGAAGTCACGAACCTTGACAACTGAGGGGCGGAAAGGGGGGTGGCAAGATAGATCTTCAGTGCGGCAACAGTAAGCAAAAAGATGCAGAGAATCGACGCGACGACGAGCGACAGCAGCTTGACAGCTCTTTTCAGATTGTTCTTTCTCTTGGTGTCGCTCATGAGTCATCTTCCTTTGCAGCGATAACTTTAACCTAAATCCCGATTTTGACAAGGAATCCGCGTACCGGCAGCAGGTATCGCAAGAGTCTAATGAATAGGCAGGAGGTCATTTTAGCGCCGATACCGGGTCGGACTCAAGCACATCGTTCAATCCCTGTCGAGGAACGAATTGGTACCAGGCGGAAGAGCGGCGGCAAGTCGCAAAAAAAAGGCACCCGGAAGATCCGGGTGCCCCATTTCATGTTGTCGTTCCGCCTGAATTGCTGCCTGCTTACGCCGGCAGCGACGGCAGTTCCAGCCCCGCCATCTTCTGTACCATGCGCACCACCTGGCAACTGTAACCGAACTCGTTGTCATACCAGACGTAGAGCACGCAGCGGTTCCCCTGGACGATGGTTGCCAGGGAATCGACCACGCCGGCATGACGCGATCCGACAAAATCGCTCGACACCACGTCGGGAGAGTTGGTGAAGTCTATCTGGTTTTGCAGCGGGGAGTCGAGCGAAATGGCTCGCAGATGGCCGTTCAGCGTGGCGACATCGGTATCCTCCGCAAGCTGCAGGTTCAGGATGGCGAGGGAAACGTTCGGCGTCGGCACGCGGATGGCGTTGCCGGTCAGCTTCCCTGCCAGCTCCGGAATCACCTTGGCTACGGCCTTGGCCGCGCCGGTTTCCGTGATGACCATGTTGAGCGGGGCGCTGCGCCCGCGCCGGTCGGCCTTGTGGTAGTTGTCTATCAGGTTCTGGTCGTTGGTGTAGGAGTGGCAGGTTTCCACGTGACCGCTTACGATGCCGAACCTGTCGTTTAACGCCTTCAGCACCGGCACGATGGCGTTGGTGGTGCAGCTTGCCGCGGAGAAGATCTTCTCGTTCGAAACGATCAGCTCGTTGTTGACACCCGAGACCACGTTCGGAATATCGCCTTTCCCCGGAGCGGTCAATAGCACCTGCGAGATCCCCTGCGCCTTCAGGTGGCGCCCCAGCCCTTCCCGGTCGCGCCACTTGCCGGTGTTGTCGATCAGAATCGCGTTGCGTATGCCGTATTTGGCGTAATCCACGTTCTCCGGCGCGTCGGCATAGATGATACGAATCATGTTGCCGTTGGCGATGATCGCGTTTTCTTCCTCGTCGATGGTTATGATGCCGTTAAAGGGACCGTGCACCGAATCGCGGCGCAAAAGGCTCGCCCTTTTGACCAGGTCGTCCTCGCTCCCCTTGCGAACAACCGCGGCGCGCAAGCGAAGCTTCTCGCCGCTGCCGGACTTCTCTATCAATATGCGGGCCAGCAGACGGCCGATGCGGCCGAAACCGTACAACACGATATCCTGCGGCTCCTCCAGAAGAGGGCCGCGGCCGGTGTTGACGGAGCCAAGCTCGCGGCGCACGAAATCGTCCAGGCAAAGCGTCCCTTCCTGCGCCAGATATCGCACCGTCAGTCTGCCGAGGTCTATGCGCGCCGGCGCCAGGTCCAGCCTGCTGAGGGCTTCGAGAACGGGGAATGTCTCCAGCACGGTCAGCTCGCTGTCGAGAATCAGACGGGCAAAGCGGTGCGCCTTGAGGATCTCGATAGTCGGGCTGTTCACCAGCGAGCGGCCGTACACGGTGGTCACGATATTGTTGTCGCGGTACAGGTGACCGATGAGCGGCAGCATGCGCTCTGCAAGCTCCTCATGCCCCTGCCATTCCTTCAAATAAACTTCTTGTTTCTCAGTATTCATGATTGATCCCTTCTCGTAAAATAACGCCGACCTCTGTTAGTGCACTGTCGGCGCAAAAGCTTTGTCGGAAAAAACCTGGAGCAAAATAACCAGGTCAAGGCATGGCTTGCGTAACTTCAGCGAATCACGCAGCCATTGACAGGAAAGCGCAAAGCTGCTTCACGCAAACCGCCGCATTTTACAGCATTTGCATCGTGTAAACAAACAGAAAAAACCTCCAGCACGGCATCCGGCCAAATAGTGAATCGCTTCATTATGGCCATCATATGTATCGGCAAAGAAACCATTCGCCGCGTATCTTAGTCCTGATGCGGCGTTTGCACTGGGCGCACGACTCATGATATTGTGCCCTTCCAATCCTGCACCTTAAAGGCCTCACCTGCCGGAGCGGCTGCGCTCAAAAAGCCCGCACCTCAAAATACTCATCAAAGGGAAGCTGCATGAAAACTGTAATCCTGCTCGTATTATCCAACGTCTTCATGACCTTTGCCTGGTACGCGCACCTGAAGGACCTGCGAAGTTCACCGCTCTACGTAGCGATTCTGGTCAGTTGGGGAATCGCCCTTTTCGAGTACACGTTACAGGTCCCGGCCAACCGCGCGGGGTACGACACCTTCAGCCTTGGTCAATTGAAGATCATGCAGGAGGTCATCACCCTCTGCGTATTCGTACCGTTCGCAGTGCTCTACATGGGACAACCGCTGAAGCTTGATTTCCTCTGGGCAGGGTGCTGCATGGCAGGCGCGGTTTTCTTCATATTTCGCGGCTAAAGAACAACATTACGACCAATAAAATCTGCAAAGGGAGCACATCAATGATCTGCGTACTCGCTTCGATTCGGATTCGGGAGGGAGGGCGGGAAGCCTTCCTGGAGATATTTAACGGCAACGTGCCCAGGGTGAGACAGGAGAAGGGGTGCGTCGAGTACTTCCCCGCCATCGACATCGAATCGGGCATCAGCGCACAAAATCTTGATGAACGCGTGGTAACGGTGATCGAGAAATGGCAGAGCATGGCGATGTTCAGGGAACACCTGGTCGCGCCTCACATGCTGGAATACAGGGAAAAGGTCAAGAACCTGGTGGAAGAGGTGTCGCTTAAAGTGCTGCAGCAGGCATAGCATAACCTGAGGTTTACTCCAGGTACGGCCTCAGCGCCTCAAGCGAGCTATCGAGATGGGGTCGACTGTGCGCCTCGATGGTATAGGCCGCGTCCGGCGCCCAGCGCTCCATCAGTTGAAAGAACTGCACGAAATCTATGGCGCCCTGCCCCGGAGGGGCATGATCGTCCCGGGTGCCGCTGTTATCGTGGATATGAACCTCGGCGATCCGACCGCCCAGAACCTCGAACCACTCTTCCATGGTCACCTTCCTGAACAGGTTCCAGTGCCCGACGTCGAAGCAGTGCCTGAAAATCGGATCGTCCACTGCCTCGAACAGCGCCTTCAAGGTGGAAGGCTCTTCTTCGAAGATGTTTTCCACCGCGATCACTGTGCCGATCTCCCTGGCGCGATCCAGCACCTTGCGCCAGGCCGCCACGCTCAACTCAAGCCAGCGGTCGAGCGCATTGCCGTAGCGCCAACGGTCGAAGCCGGGATGGAAAACCATCACCTCCGGCTGCAGGGTTTGCGCCGCCTCCAGTACCTGGCTGAAGCGATGCATGGTCGCGTCCCTGAGCATCCTCTCCAGCGAACCGGGGTTGAGATCCATGAAAGGGGCGTGGATGGTGCAGCAAAGGCCCTCCTCCCTCAGCACCCGGGCAGTTGCTGCAAGTTGCGACGGCACCATGACATCGAGAGCGTCGGCGGACAGGAAGACCTCGGGGTTGATGCGGCGCTCAAGCAAGAAGGGAAGATGCGCCTCCAACTGCAGATACGGGACATGGGCAAATACGCGCTTACTCATCATTTCTCCTGCGGCTCGTCGAGTTGACGGCGCCAAGCCGCCCGTCTATCCCCTGCAAATCTTGGGAATCTTCCCGGATGCAGGACCGGGACCATGAACAAATACCTGTGCGGCAAGATACAGTCGCCGCCGGCATATTTCAAGTGATTTCCTCGGGAAATACAGGCAATCACAGGGAAGTTCTTGACAATTTATGGATACTGTATACAATACGGGCCAGCACTGGGGGACCGTATGAAGAAGAATGTGGAGAAGCATTTAACACTTAGAGAACGGATACTTGAGACCATTCGAGACGCGATAATGTCCGGCGATCTCAAGCCCGGAGAGAAGGTGGCCGAACCCGAGTTGGCCGCCCGCTTCGGCATCAGCCGCACCCCCATACGTGAGGCGTTTCGCCAGCTGGAATCCGAGGGGTACCTCTCGGTAATTCCGCGCAAAGGGGCGCTGGTCGCCAGTTTCTCCGCGAAAGACGTGGAGGAGTTCTACGCCATCAAGAGCATTTTGGAAGGCTATGCAGCCCGCAAAGCCTGCTGCCTGCTCAGCACCCGGGAAATCAACAAGCTCGAAGCGATCAACGAGAAGCTGCGGGAAATCGCCGAAGAAGGGGACGTGCGCCACTTCTTCAAGGTACACAACAGCTTCCATGACCTGTTCATCAAGGGAGCCGGCAACGAAAAACTGCACGACATGATCGCTGCGCTTTTGAAGAAGTTCCAGCGCCTGCGCATGGCGTCGCTCAGCAAACCCGGAAGGATGGAGATCTCGGTCGAGGAGCACGAAAAGATCATCGAGGCATTCCGCAACAGGGATTCGGTATTAGCCGAGATGCTGGTGCAAAAAAATGCGGAGTACGGCGGGAAGGTGCTGATAGAAGAGGACGGCGCTCCCGAGACCTGGTCGTGCAAAGGGATGGACTTGTAAAGGCAATTGACAATTGACAATTGTGTACCAATGGGCACAACGTCAACTGATTGGTTGAGAATGATGCAGTACCTCCAAAGGCAATTGACAATTGGCAATTGACGATTGATAATGGTGTACCAATGGGCGCAAAGGCAATTAATTGGTTGAGAATGATGCAGACCTGATAAGCTCGTCCACAGAGTAAACAATCCCCTCGCACTTCCTGTTTCATCGTCAATTGTCAATGTACCTTGTCAATTGCCACTCCCCTGCGCCTTCCGCTTTCATCGTCAATCGTCAATCGTCAATCGTCAATTGTCTCTCTCATCGTCCATCGTCAATTGTCAATTATCAATTGCCTCTAAAGTTTTCCTTTGCCTCCATCGCCACTTTGCGCTAGATTAGCGCGTTGCCATTGAGAAGAATAGGGAGGCGCCGTGCAGCAGCTCAAAATGATCCCCAAAGTAGACAAGGTTCTCGAATGGGAGGCGATGCGTAAGCTTCTAGCCTGCCACTCGCGGGAATTGTTGCTGAAAGCCGTGCGTGCCGTGCTCGACAAACTGCGCGCCGCCGCCTTGGCCGGCCGTCTGGACGACGCCGCCTTCATGGAGCAGGCCGTGTGCGCCGAGGTGGCGCACGAACTGAGACTCCTCATCAGGCCGAGCCTGAAAAGGGTCATCAACGGCTCCGGCATCGTCATCCACACCAACCTCGGCCGCTCCATCCTCCCCGAGGCCGCCAGGGACGCGCTTAACACCATCGCCTTTTCCTATTCCAACCTGGAGTTCGACCTGGATGCCGGAGCCCGCGGCAGCCGCTACAGCCATGTCGAGGCGCTGATCTGCGAGTTGACCGGGGCCGAGGCCGCCATCGTGGTCAACAACAACGCCGCCGCAGTGCTGCTCTCACTGAGCGCCCTTGCCGCCGGACGCGAGGCCGTGGTCTCGCGCGGCGAATTGGTCGAGATCGGCGGCTCCTTCCGCATCCCCGACGTGATGCGGCTTTCCGGGGTCACCCTCAGGGAAGTCGGCACCACCAACCGAACCCACGCCAAGGATTACAGCTCCGCTGTCACCGATCAGACCGCGCTCTTTCTCAAGGTGCACTGCAGCAACTTCGCAGTGCTCGGATTCACCGCCGAAGTGAGTGCCACCGAAATGGTGGCGCTTGGGGCCGCAGCCGGCGTACCGGTGCTGGCCGACATGGGAAGCGGCAACCTGGTCGATCTCTCCGCCCTTCTCCCCTGCGCCGAGCCGACCGTCCAGGACTTCGTCCGCGCCGGGGTCGACGTCATCACCTTCAGCGGCGACAAGCTCCTGGGAGGGCCGCAAGCCGGCATCATAGTCGGCAAGAAGCCTTTCATCGAATCCATGAAGAAGCACCAACTCTTGCGCGCGCTGAGGATGGACAAGCTCACCCTGGCCAGTCTGGAAGCTACCCTCGGACTGTACCGTGACGAGAGGGTTGCCCTGAGCGAAGTGCCTACCCTGAGGATGCTGACCATCCCCTACCCCGAACTTGCGGCACGCGCCAAGCGGCTCGCCGCTCAGTTGCGCCGCCGGACCCCCGATAGCATCTCCTTCAAACTTTGCGAAGGTTTTTCCCAGGCGGGCGGAGGCACCTTGCCGCTATTGAACCTGCCGACCATGCTGATAGAGGTGGCCGTCGCCGGGCTTTCGCCAAACGAGGTAGAGTCGCGGCTCAGGAGCAGCGACCCTCCCGTCATCGGGAGAATCTCCAAGGGCTTCTTTCTGCTGGACCCCAGAACCTTGCAAGACGACGATCTGACCGATCTCGCCGCGGCTATCTCCTCCTTGGCAGGATAACGGAGAGGACGGTGCAGTCCCAAGAACCATCCCCTCCCGGGGGCACTGTGTATATAATTGAGCTCTTGCCTTGGCTCCCCCTCCCCCGGAGGGCGAGGGGAGCCTGCCGGGATAGATTTATCTGGTTTTTTCGCGCCGTAGCTGTATAATTCTGCGTTTTCCGCCCCTAAACATGCAATCACGCTTCACGAGGTGCCCTTGCCACGAATCTTCGCACTGATACCCGCCGCCGGGATGGGAAAAAGGATGGGGGCCGGGTCGAACAAGCAGTATCTCCTCCTGGATGGGATGCCGATCCTTGCCCGCACGGTACGTGCATTCCAGGAGGCGGCCTTCATCGACGCCATCTACCTGGTCTCTCCCGAGCAGGAAATCCCATTCTGCCGGAGCGAGGTGGTCGAGCGCTACGGCTTCTCCAAGGTACGCGCAATCGTGCCCGGAGGCGCTGAGCGGCAGCACTCGGTCCTGAACGGACTTGACGCCATGGAGGGGATCGCGCAGGATGATCTGGTGTTGATCCACGACGGGGTGCGCCCCTTTGTTTCAGCCGAGTTGCTGAGAAGCGCCGCTACGGCAGCCGGGGAGTTCGGCGCAGCCGTCGTCGCGGTCCCGGTAAAGGACACGGTGAAGGTGGTCAAAGAGGGGATGATAACCGAAACGCCAGCGCGCAAGCAGCTCTGGCTTGCCCAGACGCCGCAGGCTTTTCGTTTCGGCCTGATCCGCGCAGCCCACGCCGAGGCTGCCGCACAAGGCTTCCTCGGCACCGACGACGCCTCTCTGATCGAGCGACAGGGCGGTCAGGTGCGCATCGTCAAGGGGGACTACCGGAACATCAAGATCACCACGCCGGAGGACATGATCCTGGCGGAGGCGTTCCTGAAAGGAAAGGAGTAAATTTTCATGCGGATCGGAAACGGTTACGACGTGCACAGGCTGGTAGAGGGGCGCAGGCTGATCCTTGGCGGCGTCGATGTCCCGCACGCCATGGGGCTGCTCGGACATTCGGACGCCGACGTGCTGCTGCACGCCCTCTCGGACGCCATACTGGGCGCCATCGGCGAGGGCGACATCGGGCGGCATTTCCCCGACACTGACCCGGCCTACAAGGGGGCCGACAGCATCAAGCTGTTGCGCCACGTCATGGACTTGGCCGACGCCAAGGGGTTTCGCATCGGCAACGTCGACACCACCATCGTGGCCCAGCGTCCCAAGCTCGCCCCCTTCATCCCGCGGATGAGGAGCAACATCGCCCGGGCGCTCTCGACCGACGAGCAGCGGGTGAACGTGAAGGCTACCACCACCGAGGAGCTCGGCTTCGCAGGGCGCGGCGAGGGGATCGCCGCCTATGCCGTCGTCCTCTTGCAGCAAAAAAGCCAGAGGCAGCAGGCTGATTCCGATAATCCCCCTGCTTGATAATGCGGGAGCGGCATTCCTGCCGCGATTTCCCCGAATACGCTGTTGAAACGCCAATATACATCTTAAGCAAAGGGATACACCCTTAGTACAGGAAACCGATATGACAACTACAGAGACTGCGCTCCCCGAAAAGGCTTCCAACTTCATCAGGAACATCGTCACAGAGGATCTCAAAAGCGGCAAGCACCAGAGCGTCGTGACCCGCTTCCCCCCTGAGCCGAACGGCTACCTGCACATAGGGCACGCCAAGTCGATCTGCCTCAACTTCGGTCTGGCGCTGGATTTCGGCGGCCGCTGCCACCTGCGCTTCGACGACACCAACCCGGCCAAGGAAGATATCGAGTACGAGGAATCGATCAAGGAAAACGTCAGTTGGCTCGGCTTCGCATGGGGCGAGCACCTGTACTACGCCTCGGACTACTTCGAGGAGTTCTACCGGCACGCGGTGCGGCTCATCGAGATGGGGCTGGCCTACGTGGAGAGCCTCTCCGCCGACGAGATGCGCTCCCTGCGCGGCACGCTGAGCGAGCCGGGGAAGGAGAGCCCCTACCGCACCCGCGCGATCCGGGAGAACCTCGATCTCTTCAGCGCCATGAGGGCGGGCGAGTTCGAGGAAGGGTCCCACGTGCTGAGGCTGAAAATCGACATGGCATCTCCCAACCTGAACCTGCGCGACCCGGTCATCTACCGTATCAGGAAGGTCGAGCACCACCGGACCAGCGCCGCCTGGTGCATCTATCCGATGTACGACTACGCGCACTGCATCTCCGACTCCATCGAAGGGATCACCCACTCCGTCTGCACGCTTGAGTTCGAGGATCACCGCCCGCTTTACGACTGGGTGCTGGATGCCCTCAAGCTCCCCTGTCACCCGCAACAGATCGAATTCGCCCGGCTCAATCTCAGCTACACGGTGATGAGCAAGAGAAAGCTTTTGGAGCTGGTGCAGGAGCAATTGGTGGACGGCTGGGACGACCCCCGCATGCCGACGCTGGTAGGTCTCAGGAGGCGCGGCTTTACCCCCGAGTCGATCCGGGCCTTTTGCGAAACCATCGGAGTGGGCAAGAGCGACAGCTTTATCGACATGAGCATCCTTGAAGAGGCGGTGCGCGAGGACCTGAATGTCCGCGCCCCGCGCGCCATGGCGGTGCTGCGCCCCCTGAAGCTGGTTATCGAGGGGTATCCCGAGGGGGAGAGCGAGGAGTTCGACGCAGCCAACCACCCGAACGACCCCGACATGGGGACGCGCAAGGTTCCCTTCTCCAGGACGGTCTACATCGAGAGGGACGATTTCCAGGAGGAGCCGGCCAAAGGGTTCTTCCGCCTCGCGCCGGGGCGCGAGGTGCGGCTTCGTTACGCCTACATCGTGCGCTGCGAATCCGTGGTGAAGGACGCGGAGGGTGAGATCGTCGAGGTGCGCTGCAGCTACGAAGCGGCCTCCCGCGGAGGGAGTGCGCCGGACGGCAGGAAGATCAAGGGGACCATCCACTGGGTCAGCGCCGAGCACGCGGTCGACGCCGAGGTGCGCCTCTACGACCGGCTCTTCAGCACGCCGAACCCGGGGGGCAAGAACGAGCCGGACTTCCGCAGCTCGCTGAACCCCAAATCGATTGAAACCCTGACCGGATGCAAGCTGGAGCCGTCGCTTGGCGCCGCCGCCGGCGAGAGCCGCTACCAGTTCGAGAGACTGGGGTATTTCTGCCTCGATTCCAAGGATGAGCGCCCGGGGGCTCCGGTCTTCAACCGGACCGCAACGCTGCGCGACTCTTGGAGCGAGAAAAAACGCTGACCCGACCAAAAGCGTTTCAACATCGAACCTGCGGCCGCAAGGCCTTACACCATTTTCAAAGAGGATCCGACATGCCCTTACGCGTCTACAACACACTTTCCGGCAGCAAAGAGGAGTTCGTACCGATCAACCCCGGCAAGGTCGGCATGTATGTCTGCGGCGTCACGGTCTACGACCACTGCCACATCGGGCACGCCCGCGCCAACGTGGTGTTCGACATGATCTACCGCTACCTGCGTGCCACGGGCTTCGAGGTGAACTACGTCCGCAACTACACGGACATCGACGACAAGATCATCAACCGCGCCAACCGTGACGGCGTGCCGTACCAGGAGATCTCCGAGCGCTTCATCACCGAGTTCGACCGCGACATGGCGCGGCTCATGCTGCTGCTCCCCACCTCCCAGCCCAAGGCGACCGAGCATATCCCCGAGATCATCGCTTTGGTGCAAAAACTGATCGACACGGGTTTCGCCTACCAGTCCGACTCGGATGTGTTCTACTGCGTGGAAAAGTTCGAACCGTACCTGAAGCTCTCGAAAAGAAACCTTGAGGACATGCAGGCGGGATCGCGCATAGAGGTTGACGAGCGCAAGAGGCACCCGATGGACTTCGCCCTCTGGAAAGGGGCCAAACCGGGCGAGCCTTTCTGGGAATCCCCCTGGGGCGACGGCAGGCCGGGCTGGCACATCGAGTGCTCCGCCATGAGCATGAAGTTCCTGGGGGAGACCCTCGACATCCACGGCGGCGGCAAGGACCTGATATTCCCGCACCATGAAAACGAAATCGCCCAGTCCGAAGCCGCCTCCGGGAAGCCGTTCGTCAAGTACTGGCTGCACAACGGCTTCGTGAACATCAACGCGGAAAAGATGTCCAAGTCGCTGGGGAATTTTTTCACCATCAAGGAGGTCCTGGAGCGCTACGACGCCGAGGTGCTCCGCTTCTTCCTGCTTTCGGCCCACTACCGCTCCCCCATCGATTTCTCGGACCAGAACTTGAAGGACGCGGAACTCGGGTTGGAGCGGATCTACAAGGCGCTGGCAGGCATGGACGAGCGCACCGCCGCTGCAGTGGACCAGGCCCCTACCGAAGAGAGCGCCGAGCTGGAGGAAAAGTGCCAAACCATCGCGAGCCGCTTCCGCGAGGCGATGGACGACGACTTCAACACGGCACTGGCGCTGGGGCACCTCTTCGATCTGGTGCGCAGCATCAACAAGGCGCTGCCGGCAGCCCCGCTCGACCTGCTGGCACGGGTAAAGCGGGAAGTTTCGAACCTGGCAGGGGTGCTGGGTGTCTGCGACTCCGTCCCCGCCGCCTTCTTGCAGCGCATCAAGGAGCGCAAGACCTCCGAGATGGAGATCCCGGTTGCGGAGATCGAGGGGCTGATAGCCGAGCGGGCCGAGGCGAGGAAAGCGAAAAACTTCAAGCGGAGCGACGAGATCAGGGACCTGCTGCTGGAAAGAAACGTCGTCCTCCTGGACAGCGCGCAAGGTACCACCTGGAAGGTTAAATAGACAAAAAAAGGCCGCTAAAAGCGGCCGTTTTTGACAGGATTTAAAGGTGTAATGCAAGGCGGCCTCAGGCCGCCTTTTTGTTGTGTTCTCCGCAGCTTCTGGACTTAACGAGTTCCATCGCTTCCCTCATGATGTCGGAAACGCTCTTCTTGGTGGTGTCCATTATCTGCTCCAGCGTCTCGCGCTCCGCGTCGCTGATCCTCATGGAAATTACGTTGTACCTGGGATTCTCTCTCATTCTTCCCATCTGCTCGCTCCTTATTGTTGCTCTAAATTTGTCAACTGTGCCCTACATATTGCTATATGCGTGCCAATTTGTCTAATGAGCGAAATAGCTTCGTAACTAGCCGTAATCACGTATACTCCAAAACCACCATTAGCGCCCTGTTATATTACACTGTATACAAATTGCGCCACTTTTGGCACAAACGTGGTAAATGTGCCCATTTGTATCATTTTGACCGCCCACTTCCGGCCTCACAGGCGCCAATTACCCCTCATCCTCCTCCCTGGCCCTTATTGTGCGTCCTTTAAGACCATGTTTGTCCAAAAGACGGTAAAAAGTCCTTCTCGGTATGTTGGCAAGCTGTGCCGCTTTTGACACATTGCCTCCCGCGTCTGCCAAATAGCGCTGAATCAGCTTCTTCTCCACCCTGAGCACGTGCGGCTCGCGCTCTTTCTTGAAGGAGCGCAGGTCTATGACATCCTCCCCCTCCTCCGCGTAACTTTCAGCGAAGGCAAGCGGCAGGTTGCCGAGCTTGATGATCTCGTCGTGGGTGAGCACGGCGGCCCGCTCGATAACGTTCTGCATCTCCCGGATGTTCCCCGGCCAGGGATACTTCACCATGGCGTTGATGGCGCGCTCCTCGATGCCGACGATATTCTTGTTCAGCTTGTTGCGCGCCTTCTCCAGGAAATAGTGCGCCAGTTGCGGAATGGACTCCACGCGGGTCCTGAGCGGCGGCATTGTGATCGAGAAGACGTTGAGACGGTAATAGAGATCCTCGCGGAACCAGCCGTCGCGCACACCGTCCTCAAGCGACTTGTTGGTCGCCGCGATGAGCCTCACGTCGACCTGTTTTGAGAGCGTCCCTCCCACCGGCCGTACTTCCCCCGTATCGAGCACCCGCAGCAACTCCGCCTGCAGCTTCGGGGTGATGTCCCCGATTTCGTCGAGAAAGATGGTGCCTCCGTCGGCCGCCTCGAAAAGTCCCTTCTTCTCCATGATGGCGCCGGTGAAGGACCCCTTTTTATGCCCGAAGAGCTCGCTCTCCAGGAGCGAATCGGTGATGGTGGTGCAGTTCACCGTCACCAGCGGCTTGTCGTTTCTCTTGCTGTAGCGATGGATGGCGCGTGCCGCGAGTTCCTTTCCGGTCCCGGATTCCCCCCGGACCAGGACGGTGGTAGGGGTCGGCCCGACCTGCTTGATCTGGTCCAGCGCCTCCAGGGTGTTGCGGTCCTTCCCCACGATGAACTCGTCGCCGTATTCCCGGTCCAGCTCCCTCTTTGCCAGTTCGTACTTCTGGATCAGCCGGCCGCGCTCCTCCTCCAACTGCTGCAGGTTGTGCGGCAGGCACATCTCCAGGTCGGCCAGTCCCTGGAATACCGCGACGGCGTATTCGCGGCAGGTCCGGTAGCCGCAGGCGCGGCAGTTGAGTTCGTCCTTCTGGGTGAACTTGTTGGTCGCCTGCAGGATCTGCTTTACGTCTCCCCCCTTGGGGATCGGCAACTTGGCGTATTTGTCCGAGAAGATGCGCGACAAGGGGACCTTTCCGCACCCGTCGCGGTGCAGTCGCGAGGTGCGGTAAGGGGTCTTCTTCCTGAAGTGTGAGATCACCAGGTTGCGCCGGGAAAACTCCGTCAGCGTCTTGTTTCTCGCCGGCCCGCCGATGCACCCGTCATAGCAGAAACGAAGATCCACCAGTCTGGGGCTGATCCTCCCCGCCGCGAGGTCCTTGACGATCCCCATCACGTTCACCTCCCCCTCGGCGGTGACGATCTCGGTATCGAGCGGGTCGGTCTCGATCCCAAAGGCCTGGAAGGATCCCTGCGAGAGCGAGAATACCCTTCCCATGTGCGGTTCCCTGCCGTCGAAAGGCGCCTCTTCCAGCGTCGTCAGCTCGATGTCCCGCTTATTGAAGATCGACTCGAGCTCGCCGTAGGTGAGGAGCACGTCCACGGCCCCTTTGGTCTGCTCGGCCTGCACCTCGAACTTCCCGGCGATGCAGGAGCTTATGTAGATGACCTTGACATGCTCGCCCATGGTCTGCTTGATGCAGCGGCCTATCGCCACCATGTGGGTCACCACCCCCACCAGGTTCTCAATAAGCTGCGGGTAATGCCGCTCGATCAGGTCGACCACGGCGGGGCAATGGGACGAGATGAGCGGCAACTCGGCGTTCTTAATCGCCTCCTTGTACTCCCCGGCTATCAGCTCGACGCCGCTGGCTCCCTCGTGCACCTCGGCAAATCCCAGTTGCTTGAGTCCTGTCGCGAGCTGACCCGGGGAGGCGTAATGGAAAAAAGCCGGAAAGGAGCAGCCAAGTACCGCTATGACCGGTTTTCCTGAAGCAAGCAGCGCCTCCGTCACCACCACGTTGTCCGCGATGACCTTCGCGTGTTGCGGGCAGGTGCTCAGACAGTTACCGCAACCGATACAGCGCTCAAAGATGATCTCGGTGTAGCTCTTCTCCACCTTGATCGCCTTGACGGGGCAGCTTCGGACGCAGGAATAGCATTTACGGCATTGATCGGTGATGGTTACAATCGGGTACATGCGCCCTCGTATCAGCGGAATATATTTAATGGAATATCGGCGACAAGGGGGAATTGTACAGGAAGGGCCGAAAGTGTGCAACATTTGGCACAAGAAAAGGGGAGATTCCGGGCAAAAAAAACCCTAGCGACTAGGAGGGCAAGTCGGCTAGGGGAAGGAGGATCCTACGATCCTCCGCAACTCTTATCTATGTACACATTATACAGGGGCGAAACCGCAACCGCAAGGAGTTAAATGCATCTAATCCGACATCTCTTTTCAACGGCTCTCCAATGAGGAGCATCCGCATGCTCGGTACCCGCCGGTCCGGGTTGGCATCGGCTTTACCCGATTGCGCCTAAAGCCAATGCCGTGGTATAAATAGCCAACTTTCAGACAGGAGAAACGACATGGAACTCAGCATAGAAGAGCAGACGCTGATCGCGACCTTTCGCACCCTGGACGAGCCCGCCAAGAAAGCGGTGCTTCGTCACGCCTCCCAGCAGAAGAAGGCTGAAGCCGCCGTTTCCGCTGCCGGCCTGCTGTTTCCCTCCGGACAATGCAAACTGGAGCGCGGCGAGAAAAGGCCCGAGACCGCTGCAGAGCCTATCTTCACCGAATAGTCATGCCTTCCCCCCTCGCCTCCCTACGGATCTTGGCGGCGGTAGTCCTTATCGCGCTACCGCTCCGGCTCTTTGCCGCGCCCCTCCCTAAACTGGCGGCTCCTCCCGAAGGAGAGCGCTGGTTCAGCATCAACCTGGGGGACGAGCGTGTCGGCTTTGGCCGCCTCGTCGTCACCCGAACTGTCGACGGCTACCGCATCGACTCGCAGGGAAGCGTGAAGATGCGCGTCATGGGCTTCTCCAGGGAGGCGAGCACCAAGGAGTCCTATCTGGTCGGGCCGGACCTGGCGCTGCGCTCCTTCACCGCGGAAAACCGCATCGACGGCAGCCCGCTCGCACTGAAGGGGGAGGTGACCCCGAAGGGGATCCGAATCGTGATCGAGTCCGGTGGGGACAAGAAGGAGCGGACCCTGAAGTCCAAGGGGCCGGTTTACCCACAGCATGCCCTGAACCTCTACCCGCTCATGCAGGGCGCCGTCCCCGGCAAGAGTCACCGGCTTGCCGTCCTCGACCTGGACGCTATGAAGGTGAAGCAGATCAAGGTCGAGGTGATCGGCAGGGAGACCCTCGAATCCGGCATCTCCTCCCTGCACCTGAGAAACAACCTGTTCCCGATGGTGGATAACGACATCTGGGTCGATCAGGAAGGTAACGTCCTTAAGGAATCGGTGCGTGACGACCTGGTCGTGACGCTGGCGCAGGACCAGGAGACCGCCAAGGCCGAGTTGGCTGAAGCGGTGCTTTGCAAGAAGGATCTCGTGCGCGACTTCAGCATGGTCCGGGTGACACCGCCTATTGACCGTCCCAACGAGTTGAAAGGGCTCTCGCTTGAACTGGCCGGCATCCCCGCTGAGCTGCCTATCCTTCAAGGGGAAAGGCAACAGGGGACCCGCCTTGCTGAGAGGACGGTACGCTATACCATGCCGAACCCCTCATTCGCGCCTGCAGCAGAAGTGGCTCCCACCACCTCCGATCTGGAACCTGCCCGGCGCATTCCGAGCGACCATCCGGAGCTGCGGGTAAAAATGGAAGAGATCGCAGGAGCGAAAAAGGATCCCGCGCAGGTCGCACGACTGCTGACGGACTGGGTGGCGCGGGAAATCCAGGGATCTGACACCCTTGGCCAGTCTCCGCTGGAGACGCTGGAAAGCCGCATCGGCAACTGCCAAAGCCACGCAAGGCTCTACACCGCCCTGGCCCGCGCAGCCGGAATCCCCACCCGCTTTGTCTCGGGGCTGGTGTACCGGGGGGAGGGTTTTCTCTACCACAGTTGGGCCGAGAGTTATCTGAACAACAGGTGGGTCGCCATCGACCCTGCTTTCGGCGAGATCCCCGCTGATGTAAGCCATATCAAGCTGGTGGAAGGAGACTCACACGACGAAATGGGGCTTTTGGCGGGGATGATCGGCAGGGTGCGGGCAAAAGTGGTCGAAGCGAAATATTAGAGGGAGATCCAGGAAAATGCGAAAGCGGGACGGATCATCTGGTCCGTCCCGCTTTTTCGTTTCTTGGTTCATTAAGGCCCGGCGGAAGGCCGACAACCGTTACGACTGAGAAGAACCTCCGTATCAGCAGTGAACCGGAGCGGCAACCACTTGATTCGATTCCGACCTTTCTGCTGCCTGCACAAGCGCAGTTTCCTTCGCGCACTGCACGTAGAACAGCATCTGGACCAAAAGTGCTGCGGCGTAAATTACACCCACTAGAATAAACAACGTACCCATTTCACGGCTCCTTTTCTGGTTTTATTCAACGGCAACCATCTTTAAATAAATATATATTGCATAACATATATAGCCCCAGGCGGCTTTCCTGTCAACTCTATTATCGAGGTGCAGGCGCGACAGTCGTTACCCTCTGCCATCCAGTCCGCTGCGGCACCGCTTTTCACACCGTTTTACCGGCGTCGCTTCTGGCAAGCGCGCAGGATCTTTTCGGAAGCGCCTTTTCGTCCGGCGGAGATTCTCGATCAGCACGATCTGTGCCGCCAGGCAAAGCGTCGCAAGAACAGATACTTAGCCGAAAATGCGGCATCCCGAATTGGGACATAACTGCCGCAGTGCGCCAGAATGACGCAATTCACCGTTACAATAGCTAACAGCTCAGCACGCAAAAAAGGGGGCGACCCTCGCGGTTTCGTCCCCTTTTCTTTCCATATTTATTGCAGAAGCGGCCTTCCTGCCGCATTGAGCTCCCCTTTCCGTTTTCAGGGGTGAGCACGATGCCTATGGCCGTTGAAGCAAGCCGCGGGATTTTCCTCTCTCCGCAAAATGAAGACCGCAGGATTTCCACAAGGCGGGTAGATACCTATCTAGCCATCGCCTCCACAATCTCCCTTCTCGCCTCCCCGATGGTGAGCGGTATCCGCCCGAAGGGGAGCCCTTCCTCGTGCTTCAGCTTGTAGATCAACTCTGCAATGTGGGGCAATCGGAGTTTCACGTGCGCCAATTCCTCAGGGGCCGTGAACACCTCTTCCGGTGTCCCGCCGCGCACCAGGCGGCCTCGACTCAGGATATGAAGCTGGTGCAGAAAAATCGGCACCAGATCGACGCTGTGGGTCGCCATGACCACGGTCACCCCCTGCTCCTTGTTGAGCCTGGTCAAAAGCTCCATCATCCGGTACTCGCCCATCGGATCGAGCCCAGCCGTCGGCTCGTCCAGCAGCAATATCTCATGCCCCATGGCAAGCAGGCCCGCGATGCAGACCCGCTTCTTCTGGCCGTAGCTCAGGTTGTGAATCCCCTTGGCCGCGAATTCCGCCATATCGACGCTGGCCAGGGCGCCCTCCACCCTGCTGCGTACCTCGGACTCGGCACATCCCATGTTGCGCGGACCGAAGGCGGTGTCCTCGAACACCGTGGTGGCGAAGAGCTGGTCATCGGGGTTTTGAAACACCAGGCCGACCTTACGGTAGATGTCACGGGGGTGGAGGCGGAGCACGTTGACATCATCCAGAAGCACCTCGCCCTGATATCCCTTGATGAGCCCATCCATGATCTTCAATAGAGTGGTCTTCCCGGAGCCGTTGGAGCCGAGGATGCCGGTGAATTCCCCCCTCGCTATCCCAAGACGGATATCACAGAGGGCAACGGTGCCGTCGGGGTACTTGTAGCTTTCCAGGTTGACTGAGATTCTTGTGGAGTTCACGAAAGATCCTATGCGCGATGCTGTTTCAGATTGCCCTGAGGGCGCCCATGCCGAGGACCAAGAGCAGCGCCCAGGCCACCTCGGTGCCCCTGAACGGCTTATGAAACGACATCGGCATGTCGCCGTCGTATCCTCTTTGCACCATGGCGGTGGTGATGCTCTGGCTGTTATCGAACGCCTTGATCACCAGAACCCCGGCCAGCGTGCCGAAGGAGCCGAGCGCGCGCCGATAGCCGACGTACCCCAGACGGTTCTTCTGGGCATTGTAGACCACCTGGGCATCCTCCAGCAACAGGAACAGATAGCGCCAGGCGAAAAGCGCCACGTCGACCAGCACCTGCGGCACCTTGAGCCAGGAGAGCGCGGCCATCAGCTCGGTGAAGGGGGTCGAAAAGCCGACCACGGCCAGGAGCGAGACGCCGCCCAGGATGCGGCTGGCTATACGCACCCCCTCCATCATCCCGTCACGGTGCCCTACCAGCTCGAACCCGCCGATGCTGAGGGAAAACAGCTCCACGCTTCCGGTAAAGAACAGCTTCAAGGCCAGGACGGTCGCCGCGATGAAAAGCGGCTCAGAAAAACGCAGAGCCATGGTGCGTACCGGGGTCCCGAGGTTAAGGCAAAGGGCGAAACAGAGTGCCCCGACCAGCAGGGGGAAAGCTATCCCCTGACAACTGATCACCATGGCCAGCAGCGCCACTGCGCTCAGGAGCTTCACCCTCGGGTCCATGCGGGTTACCGGATGCGCGCTTTCGCGCGTTCGTATCGTGAAATGGTGCATGGCCTATTCCCGTTAAACTAACCTTTCCTGGTCAACTGGCGCCAGTAATAACCGGCTGCAAAGCCACCCACCGCGCCTGCCACTAGGAAGCCGAAGAGCAACAGGTCGCCGGAACCCGGGTCGATGAGAGGCGCGACCGCTTCCCTGCCGTGCTCCTTTGCTATTTTCTCCACCACGCTCTTATCCACGCCTTCCCATGACCTGGGCGCCAGGGAGAAGAAATAGATCCCGAAAAAGAGTGTCGGGAGGACGATCATGTGCAACATTAGTATCTTCCACTTCCGTCTACGTTCAGGCATTGCTCGGCAACTCCTCTTCTTTTATCACCCGCATCTTTATCAGCAAGTCGGGGCGTTTTTTGTACAAAAGTGTCACCATGCCGGCGGTTACTAACCCTTCCAGGATGCCAAGCGGGAGTTGGGTCGGCATGAAGGCGAGCAGCACCTTGGTGAAAAGCGGCCAGAGGGGCGCCTCCCCCCGGATGCCCAGGGACAGGATCAGCGAAGTGGCGGCGTAGGTTCCCCAGTCGGCCAGAAGCCCCGCCAGAAAACCGGAAAGGGCGAGGCTCCCCCCCATGCGGCGCGCGCCGCGGAAGGCGAGCCAGCCTGCCAGGGAACCGACAACCCCCATGGCGAAGGTGTTGGCGCCCAGGGTGGAGAGCCCTCCGTGGGCCAGGAAGAGCGCCTGGATCAGCAGGGAGACCCCGGCGATCACCACGGAGACCAAGGGGCCGACCAGTATGGCGGCCACCCCGGTGCCGCAGGGGTGCGAACAGGTGCCCGCGGTCGGCACCGGAACCGGCATGCACGATACGATGAAGACCACGGCGGCCAGAAGCCCCACCAGCGGCTTCAGGGAGAGGTCCTCACGCGCCAGGAAGTTCAGGCGCTTCACCCCGAGGGCAACGAACGGCACCGCGGCCAGGGACCAGAGCAGAGCCCAGGAGAAGGGGAGTATCCCCTCCGAGATATGCATGGCAAAGGCCGGGGTGGCGCCAAGGACGAACAAGATCGACAGGATAAAGATTTTCAGCATCAGATCTTGTCACCGCGCAGGTCGCAGGCGAAGATTTTCCCCGCGCCCCTGGAGGCGCAGAAGTCGCCGCACATGGTGCAGGTATCCTCGTCCTCGGGGGTCCGGCTCCCCCTGATGGCGGCCGCGTCCTCTGGATAGAGGGCGAGCTCGAACTGACGCTTCCAATCCAGATCCCTTCTCGCCTTGCTCATCTCCTTGTCGCGCTGACGACCCTTCTCCGGGTACTTGTTCATGTCGCCGATGTAGGCCGCGATCTTGGCGGCCTTGACCCCCATCCTGACGTCATCCTCGTTGGGGAGCGCAAGATGCTCGGCGGGGGTTATGTAGCAGATCAGGTCTGCGCCGAAGCGCGAGGACTGTGCCGCGCCGATGGCGGAGGTGATATGGTCGAAACCGGGCGCCACGTCGGTGGTGATCGGTCCGAGCATGTAATAGGGGGCGTTGCCGCTCATCCGCTTTTGCAGCTTGATGTTCCCCTCGATCTCGTCGAGCGGCACGTGACCCGGTCCTTCCACCAGCATCTGGCAACCCATCTCGCGCCCCAGCTCGGCGAGCTCGCAGTTGATCAGCAGCTCCTGGATCTGGGCGCGGTCGCTGGAGTCGTGGATGGCGCCGGCGCGCAGGCCGTTGCCAAGCGAGAGGACCGTGTCGTAGCGCTTCAGGATCTCGACCACCCGGTCGAACTTCTCGTAGAGCGGATTTTCGCGGCCGTTGGCGATCATCCAGGCGGCCATGCTCACCCCGCCCTTGGAGACCAGCCCGCCATAGCGGTATCCCTGCTTTCTCAGGCGCTCCAGGGTATAGAGGTTGATGCCGCAGTGCACCGCCATGAAGGACATGCCGTCCGCGCACTGCCGCTCGATGATGTCGAAAAGCATCTCGTCGTCGAGCTTGTTGGGATCGCCGTACTTTCTCGCCGCCTCGCAAAACGCCTGATAGAGAGGCACGTTGCCCACCGGCAGATCAACCGCCGCGATCACCTCGCGCCGCACCCGGTCAAGGTCACCTCCTACCGAAAGCTCCATCAAGGTATCGGCCCCGGACTCGACGGCCGCAATCCCCTTGCGCACCTCGGCCGCGTAATCGATGATGTCGGAGGAGGTTCCGATGGATGCGTTCACCTTGGTCCTCAACCCGGCACCGATGCCGGCGACCCTGGGATTCCTGATCCGGTTCCAGGGGATGACTATCTCCCCCAGGGCCACCTTCTCGCGAACGAACTCCGGCGTCACCCCTTCGTCGGTTGCCACCGTTGCCATCTGCGGGGTGATAACCCCTGCGCGTGCCGATTCAATCTGTGTTTTCATGTGAGGCTCCTTGTTCTGTATGTTCTGCACCGCTGCACAAAGCTCCTTGCGATCACAGGCGCACTGCCGAAATGAAGATGTACGTAGGAGGCGAGGCAGTTTTTATGGCGATAGCCTTCCCGCCCCAGGGTGACCCCTTTCCTGCTGACCCGGTAGAGCCGCTCCACTTCGGGCGGCATCTCCTCCATCTCCGAGTAATGGAACTCGTGGCCCCGGGCAATACTCCCTTTGCCGCCGATCACGCTCTCCCCCAACAGTTCCACTTCCCGGTACCCCAGCGCCTTTCGGCGCGGCAACATCCGGGTTCGCACCGGGAAGATCCCGACGAAGTCGTGCATCACCTCGTGCGCCACCACTCCCCGGGTCAGGTAGATAAAGCCGCCGCACTCGGCGTAAAGCGGCATCTCCGCCTCCACGGCCTCCCTTAGCGCCTGCTTCATGGGCTGGTTTTCGGCCAGCGGCTGGGCGAACAGTTCAGGATAGCCGCCGGGGAGGTAAATGCCGGATATGCCGTCCGGAAGCGCGTTTTCCTTGAGCGGCGAGAAGTAGCAAAGCTCCGCTCCGTTTTCCCGAAGAAGCCGCAGGTTGTCCTGGTAGACGAAGCAAAAGGCTGCGTCGCGCGCCACGGCGATGCGGACCCTGTCGGCATCGCCAAAACGATTAGCGGCATCATCGACACCTGATGCGGCTGCCGGGGGGGAAAGGACGCCGGCCGCCGGATCGAGGCGAAGCAGCGCCTCCAGGTCCAGGTGCTGCTCAATGACCCGGACCAGATGTCCGAGGAACTCTTCGGAGAGCGGGTTCTCCTCGGCAGTCAGGAGACCCAGGTGGCGCGACGGTATGGCAAGCGCCGGGTCCCTCGGGAGGCACCCCAGCAGCGCCAGGTCCGGTGCGTTGGCGGCCAGCGCCTCGCGCAGTATCAGTTCGTGGTTGGCGCTCGCCACGTTGTTGAAGATGACGCCGGCGACCCTGATGCCGGGATCGAAGGTGGCGAAGCCGTGTACCAGCGCCGCCGCGCTCCTGGCCTGGCTGCGAGCGTCCACGACCAGAACGGCGGGCGCGCCGAGCAGCTTGGCGACCTGCGCCGTGCTGCCGGATTCGGAGACGCCGTCGATGCCGTCAAAGAGCCCCATGACCCCTTCGATGACGGCGATGTCAGCACCCTGCGCGTGATGTACGAAGCTTTCCCGGATGAACCCGGCCTCGCAGATCCAGCCGTCCAGGTTGACCGAAGGGGTGCCGGTCACCAGCCCGTGATACCCCGGGTCGATGAAATCGGGCCCCACCTTGAACGGGGCGACGCGCAAGCCGCGTCTTTTCAGGGCGGCCATGATGCCGAGCGTCACGGTGGTTTTCCCCGAACCGCTGTGCGGCGCCGCGATAACGATCTTTTTCATTTGAGATGCGACTCCATCAGCCGTTGACCAGATTCACCACGGCATTGCCGTCGGCGTAGTAATCGATTACGTTCATGCAGCAGTAGAGCTGCTCGATGCTGAACATGGAGGAGACCGGCGCGCCGATGGCGTCCATCAGGATGACCCGGTTCACCCCGCCGTGCGCCACCACCAGGACCTCCTCGCCCCTGTGCCGCGCCACGACTTCGGCCAGGGCAGGCAGCACGCGGGCGGCAAGATCCCGGGGGCTCTCTCCGCCGGGGGGGCGGAAGTTTTCCAGGTCGGCCAGACGCGCGGCCCACTCGCCGGGACGATTCAGTTGGATCTCCGCAAGGGAAAGCCCCTGCCAGGCACCGCAGTTGAGCTCCCGAAGCTGCGGCAACTTGACCGGCTCGACACCCAGGTAAGGGCCGAGGATCTCTCCGCCGCGCACCGTGCGGAACAAGTCGCTCGTATAGATGGCGCTGATCCGGTCCGGGTCGAGGCGCGGCTTCAACTGGTGGTACTGGTCCTCCCCGCGGGAGGTGAGGCGAACGTCCCCGTGGCCGTTGTAGCGATTCGAACCCTCCACCTCACCGTGGCGGATCAGATGTATGCGGGTTTTCTCCATCATGCGCGCTCCTATCGCTTGTCATCCTTGACGCAGCAGCGCCAGAATGAACAGCAGGCAAAAAATCTCGTTCAACTCGCTTGCGCAGCCGATCACGTCTCCCGTGATCCCTCCGAGCCTTCGGTGCGACCAGCTCTTGACGCCCCAGGTGACCAGAAAGAGAAGCGCAACGCAGCCAAGACCGTTCAGGCCAAGAAGCAGACAGGCGGCGGCCAGGGTGAATATCAAGGAAAGGATCAACTGAGCGACCCCGACCCCGCCCACGAAAGCGCACCCCAGGCCGTCGCTGCGCGCCCTCCTGGCGCCGACCGTCATCTGCACCTGGGTGAACCTCGCGGCCAGCGGAAAGAACAGGAGCACCTCGCGCTTGTATTCAAGTGGCACGGCAAGAAGCGCCTGGTACTTGAGCCCAAGCCCCAGGACCAGGGCGACCGCCCCGACTGCGCCGACCCGGGAATCCTTCATGATGTCGAGGAAGCGCTCACGCGACCCCCGCGCTGCGAGCCCGTCGCAGACGTCGGAAAGCCCGTCCAGGTGCAGCGCCCCCGTCACGATGCTAAGCAGCGTGATGAGGATCAGGTCGACCACCCCCCGCGGCAAAAGCGGCGACAGCAGGAAATCGGCGCCGGCCAGAAAAGCCCCGAGGGCGAGCCCCACCAGAGGGAAAAAGGCCATGGAACGCCCCAGGTCCTCCTCCTCGCAGCGCACCGTGACTGGGAGCGGGACGATGGTGAGAAACTGGAACGCGATAAGGAACAATCTCATGCCGCGTTTCTCCCTTTCAGCCGATTCAAGCCTCGGCCACCCCGGCCTCGGCGAAGGTCGCCATCTCCTTGAGCACCTTCACCGCCGCCTCGATAAGGCCCATGGCGAGCGCCGCGCCGGTCCCTTCACCCAGGCGCAGTCGCAGGTCGAGTATCGGCTCGACCCCGATGCGATCCAGCATCATCTGGTGCCCGATCTCGACGGAGCTGTGCGCCGCGAAGATGTAATCCCTGACATGGGGGTGCATTTCAGAGGCGATCAGGGCGCCCGCGGTGGAGATGAAACCGTCGACGACCACGGGGATCCGGTTGGCGGCGGCACCGAGCACCAGCCCGGCAATCCCCGCTATCTCAAGCCCGCCCACCTTGGTCAGCACGTCGAGCGGGTCTTGCGGGTCGGGCCGGTTCAGGGCGAGCCCGGCCTGGATCACCGTGATTTTGTGCTCCAGCGCCTGGTCGTTGATCCCGGTGCCGCGGTGCGTCACCTCGCGCACCGCGCAACCGGCAAGGGCAGCGATGATGGCGGAGGAGGGGCTCGTGTTGCCGATCCCCATCTCGCCGGTGCCGACCATGGCTATCCCTTCCTGCTTTGCCTGGTCCGCAAGGGAAATGCCCACCTCGATGGCGGCGACCGCCTCCTCTTGGGTCATGGCGCTCCCCTTGGCGAAATTGCGGGTACCCTTTGCCACCTTGCGGATGATCAGCCCTGGGGCGGGTTCGAAGTCGTAATCGACCCCTACATCCACCACCCGCACCTCGGCGCCTACGTGGCGCGCCAGCACGTTCACACCGGCGCCTCCGCGCAGGAAATTGAGCACCATCTGGGGGGTCACCTCCCTGGGGAAGGCGGATACTCCTTCCTCGACGATGCCGTGGTCTCCGGCGAAGGTGAAGATAACTTTTTTGTCCGTGCCGGGGGAGAGGTTTTCCGTGATGGCGGCGAAGCGCCGCGCCATCTCCTCCAGCCGGCCCAGCGAGCCGAGCGGCTTGGTCTTGTTGTCCAGCTTCGCCTGCGCCTTGGCGATGAACGCCTCGTCTACCGGTTGGATCCTGGCCAGCGTGGTTTCCAAAAGTTGCATGGTTGCCTCCTATCCTAGATATGTCCATCGCATTTCGGTTTCAACGGCCTGCGCGGTCGTGCCTCGTCAGGCGGACGGATGAAGGCGGGCGAATGCCATTCGCCCCTACGTCATCCCTTCAATTTCAACGGGATCCCGGAGATGGTCACGTACACCTCGTCCGCCCTGGCCGCTATCATCTCGTTGGCCTCGCCCGCC